>Ga0102851_10000590_pt1 | contig 18781 bp, 14 predicted proteins | sample Mud3Dept3metaG_FD_79558 | JGI IMG/M metagenome (GOLD analysis project Ga0102851, IMG submission 79558) | Freshwater wetland microbial communities from Ohio, USA, analyzing the effect of biotic and abiotic controls - Mud 3 Core 4 Depth 3... | ecosystem: Environmental > Aquatic > Freshwater >... | reverse complement strand
GGCGGTGCGCAGGAAGGCGCCGACCTGGGGCGACAGGTTCCCGGCGTGCAGTCCCTTCTTCTCGAAGTAGCCGCCGATCCCCCAGGCGGCCGCGGTCGCGAGCGCGAGCAGCAGCGGTCTCATGGTTCCCCTCCGCCGCTAGCTTAGCCGGGGCGTCGTCTCAGGCGGGGGCGGTCTCGGCGAGCTGCTTCTCGACCTTCTCCCACTCCGGCATCAGCTCGTCCACCTTCGCCGAGAGCGACTTCTGCTCGGCCTCGAGCCGCTTGACCTCGGCCGGGGAGGCCTTGTCGAAGAAGCCGGGGTTGCAGAACAGCTCGTTGATCTCGTGCACCCGCTTCTCCGCCTTCTCGATCTCGGCGGTCAGGCGGTCGCGCTCGCGCTCGAGCTGCCGGGCGCGCTTCTGCGCGAGCGCGCCGGCCGGGTCGCCGCCGCCGGCCTTCCTGGTCGCCGCGTCGCGCTTGCGCTCCTGGCGCGCGCGCGCGAGCACGACCTCGGCGTCGAGATGGTCGTCGCCGCAGCGCTCGACGTACTCCTCGTAGCTGCCGGCGAAATCGCGGATGCCCGCGGGCGTGATCTCGAGCACGCGGTTGGCCAGGCGCGACACGAACCAGCGGTCGTGGCTGACGAACATCAGCGTGCCGTCGTAGGCCTCGAGCCCCTCGACCAGGGCCTCGATCGCCTCGAGGTCGAGGTGGTTGGTCGGCTCGTCCAGGATCAGGACGTTGGGCCGGGTGACCGAGAGCTTGGCGAATACCAGGCGCGCCGCCTCGCCGCCCGAGAGCGCGCGGATCGGCTTCTCGACCTCGTCCTTCTGGAACAGCACCTCGGCGAGCTTGCCGCGCACGAAGCCGATCGGCTCGCCCGGCGCCAGCTCCCAGAACCAGGCCTCGACCGTCTGCTCCGAGGCCTCGATCGCCTCGCGATGGTCCTGGGCGAAGTAGCCCGGCCAGGTCTCGTAGCCCCACTCGACCCTGCCCGCGTCGGCCGGCACCACGCCCATCGCGATCTTGAGCAGGGTCGACTTGCCGATGCCGTTGGGACCGAGGATGGCGAGCCGGTCGCCGCGCTGCACGGTGAGCGAGACGCGCTCGAGCACGCGGTGGTCGCCGTAGGCCTTGGAGATGCCCTCGAGCGCGAGCACCTGCTTGCCCGACGGCCGGCGCTGGAAGAAGCGGAAGGTGGGGTAGCGGCGCGACGAGGTCGGCAGCCTGTCGATCACGATGCGCTCGATCAGCTTCATCTTCGACTTCGCCTGCCGCGCCTTGGTCGCCTTGGCCTTGAAGCGGTCCACGAACTCCCGGTGGTGCGCGATCTCGGCCTCGCGCTTCTCGATCTCGGTCTCCTTGCGGTCGCGCTCCTCGGCCTTGGCGGCGACGAAGCGGGTGTAGTCGCCGGGGTAGAGCATGATCGTCTCGTAGTCGACGTCGAGGATGTGGGTGACCACGTTGTCGAGGAAGCGGTGGTCGTGCGAGATCACGATCGCGCAGCCCGGGAAGGCGATCAGGAACTTCTCCAGCCAGCGGATGGTGAGGATGTCGAGGTGGTTGGTGGGCTCGTCGAGCAGCAGCACGTCGGGCTCGGCGGCCAGACACTGGGCGAGCAGCACGCGCAGCTTGAAGCCGCCCGAGAGCACGCTCATCGGCTCGCGGTGGACGCGGGTCGGGATGCCCAGGCCCTCGAGGATCTCGCCCGCCCGGGCCTCGAGCGCGTAGCCGTCGTTGCGCAGGATGAAGTCCTCGACGTCGGCGTAGCGGTCGGTGTCGAACAGCTCGTCGTCGGCGTGGGAGAGCAGGCGCTCGCGCTCGGTGAGCGCCTCCCAGACGTCGTGGCGGCCCATCATCGCGACCTCGAGGATGGGCGTCTGCTCGTAGCGGAAGTGGTCCTGGCGCAGGACGCCCAGGCGGGCGCGGCGGGGCAGGTTGATCTGGCCCTCGGAGGCGACCTCCTCGCCGGCGAGGATGCGCAGGAAGGTCGACTTGCCCGAGCCGTTGGCGCCCACCAGCCCGTAGCGGGAGCCGGCGTTGAGCTGCAGCGACACCCCCTCGAACAGGGTGTCCCCGCCCCACGCCTTGCCCAGGTTCGAGACCGAAATCATGGCGACGGAAGAGTTTATCAGTCGCTTCGCGACGCCTCGCAATCCGGACTACGATCCCGGTGTCGTGTCCGCGCACGGGCCGTTCCTCGTCCCCCTCCTGCTGGCTTCGATCGCGCTGGCCTGCGGCGCGCCGCGCCCGGCGCCGGGGCCCGGGGGCGCCGGGCCGCCGGCGCGCGCGACCGCGCCGCCCCGCCCCGACCTCGTCCTGGTCGTGATCGACGCGCTGCGCGCCGACCGGCTCGGCCTGCTCGGCGCGCCGCGCGCGACGACGCCGGCGCTCGACCGGCGCCTCGCCGGCGGGCTGGTGTTCGAGCACGCGACGACGCCGATCCCGTTCACCGCGCCGAGCGTGATCAGCCTGCTGACCGGGCGCTACCCCCAGAACCACCGCGTGCGCTTGATCTTCCAGCGCCTGCCGCCGGAGCAGGCGACCGTGCCCGAGCGGCTCGCCGCGCTCGGCTACCGCACGGGAGCGGTGGTCTCGAACATGGTCCTCACCGACGAGGCGACCGGGCTCGGCGCCCGTTTCGACGACTACGACGACTTCGTCGACCAGCGCGTGCGCTGGTCGGGGGTGAGCGAGCGCCCGTCCTACGAGCGCGACGCCCGCCGCACGACGGACGCCGCGCTCGAGTGGCTGGCGCGCGCCGCCGCGGATCCCGGGCCGCTCTTCCTCTGGCTCCACTACATGGACCCGCACGCTCCGTACGCCGCGCCCGACGACCGCCCGACGGACCACCGCCACGCCGGGACGATGCCGGTCGAGGCGTCGCGCGTCGCGACCGCCTCCCGTCTCGCCGGCGTCACCGACGGCCTCGAGTACGTGGACCGCTACGACGAGGAGGTCTCTTTCGCGGACCGGGAGGTGGCGCGCTTCCTGGACGCGTGGGATGCGGTCCGGGGTCTCGCGCGGACCGTGGTGGTGCTCACCTCGGACCACGGCGAGACGCTCATGGAGGAGGGACGCGAGCGCTGGTTCGCGCACGGCTTCGGCGTCTGGGAGGAGCAGCTGCGCGTGCCGCTCGTGGTCCGGGGCCCGGGCGTGCCCGCCGGCCGGCGGACCGACGCGGTGTCGCTGCTCGACATCGCGCCGACGCTGGTGGAGCTGGCTGGGGGCGGCGCCGTGCCGGACCTCGACGGACGCTCGCTGCTGCGCGAGCCGGCGCCGCGCGAGCTCCTGCACGAGGGCATCGGGAACGCCCGGGGCACGCAGCTCCGGGCGCTGCGCAGCGGCGCGCTCAAGTGGGTCCTGTACACCGAGCGCGGCGTGGAGCGGCCCGAACGGCGCCGCCTCTACGATCTGGATCGCGATCCGCTCGAGATCTCGCCGCTGCCCTGGCAGGCGACTCCGGCGCCCGAGCTGCTCTTCGCCGCCCTGCGCGCCGACCCCGACCCGTCGGGCCTGCCCGCGCGCGAGTCGATCCTCGCCGGTCGCCGGCTGACCGAGCCCAAGTCCCGGCCCGACGGCCTCCCGGTGGTGAGCGAGCGCGCCGACGAGGAGACGCGCAAGAAGCTCGAGGCGCTCGGCTACCTGTGACGGTGGCGAGCGCCCGGCCCCCGCTCCGCGCGCAGGATCGGTCCGGGCCGGCCGCCGCGCGCCCGCGCCGGAGGCCGCAAGGGTCCGCCGCGTGAGGCCTTTCGCGCGCTACGTCGCGATCGGCGACAGCTCGACCGAGGGGCTCGACGATCCGGACGGCCGCGGCGGCTACCGGGGCTGGGCCGACCGGCTCGCGGAGCGGCTGGCGGAGACGAGCGGCGGGCTGCTCTACGCCAACCTCGCCGTGCGCGGGCGCCGCACGCGCCGCGTCCTGGACGAGCAGCTCGAGCCGGCGCTCGCCATGCGCCCGGACCTCGCCAGCGTCTTCGCCGGCACCAACGACGCGGTGGCGCGGCGCTTCGACGCCGGCGCGGTGGCGGCCGACGTCGAGCGCATGCAGCGCGCGCTCGCCGCCGGCGGCGCCACGGTGGTGAGCATCACGCTGCCCGACCTGGCGGCGGTGATGCCGATGGCGAAGCGGATCGCGCCGCGGGTGCTGGAGCTCAATCGGGCGCTGCGCGCGGCGGCGCGCGCGAGCGGCGCGCTCCTGGTCGACCTCGCGGCGCACCCGGTGGCCGCCGACCCGCGCCTGTGGAGCGCCGACCGCTTCCACGCCAACGCCGCCGGCCACGCGCGGATCGCCGCCGCGCTCGCCCACGCGCTCGGCCTGCCCGGCGCCGACGGCTCGTGGATGGACGCCCTGCCGCCGCTGCCGCCGCCGGGCGCCGCCGCCCGCGTCGCCGCCGAGCTCGCCTGGGCGCGCCGCTTCCTCCTGCCCTGGCTCTGGCGCCACCTGCGCGGCCGCTCCTCCGGCGACGGCCGCGCCTGCAAACGGCCGCAGCTCGAACCGGTCGCGGGCGCCTAGCTGGTCGTCAGGGCGAGTGCGCGCGCCAGCTCGCGCAGCTTGGCCTGCGCGCGCCGGGCGTTGGCGGGACCGAGGCGGAGGAGCTGCTTCTGGGCGGCTCCGAGCGCCTCGAGGTCGGGGCGGGCGTAGCGCCAGACCACGCCGTCCGCCACCAGCTCGGGCGCGGCCTCGGGCACGGCGACCGCGAGCAGGGGAGCGACCGCGCGCGCGAGCGCCTGGTCGAAGCTCAGCGCGGGATCGCCGACCTCGCGCCAGGCCTCCTCGAGCAGCGGTCGGAGCCGGCGATGGAGAGCGGCGACCTTGGCGGTGTCGAGCGACAGGAAGATCCCGGTGGCGCTGTCGTAACGCGCGTAGGCGGCGTCGTCGGCGATCGTGCGCCCGCCCGCGCGGCGGACCTCGAAGCGGCCCGCCGGGCGCAGGAAGGCGAGCGGGCCGGTCGGCACCGTGCCCTCGCCGAGCCCGGCCACGGCCGCGACGTAGCGCCGGAGGAGCCCGTCGTCGGCGAGCCAGGCGGCGAAGCGCGGCTCGCTGCTCAGCGCGCGCGCCGCGTCGCGCACGAACGGGTCGCTGGCGTCGAGCGGCGGCAGCGGCTCGGGGGCCGCGGCGGCCGGCGCGGCGCTCTCCGGCGCCGCGCTCGCGGGCGCGGCCGCCGGCTCGGCCTGCGCGGCGCGCTCGCGCCCCCCGCGCAGCCAGTACCAGCCGGAGACGGCGACCAGGACGGCGAGGACGACCGCCGCGATCACCGCGACCGGCGCGCCGTCGCGGCGCGGCGGCTCGCCGGTGGACAACGGGCGGGTCCTCTCCGACCGGTCGATCGGTGCCTGATCGAGCTCGTTCATCGCGTCCTCCCGGATCGTCACGCGCGAGCCGCGGAGCCGGCTCTCGCGAACCGCCCGGGCGCACGCGTGTCGTCGTCGCGAGCGCTAGCAGGAAGTATGCCCGTACGCGGGGCGGAGCGCGGATCGCCGCGGCGGGAGCCGCGGCCGGACGGAGCGCATCCCGGAACGCGTCCCGGGCCGGCGGGGAAGTCCGGCCCGGGACCCGAGGACCCCAGCGTGCCTGCGCGACGACCGCCGTGGTGTGCTCGAGCACGTGCTCGCCGACCCACTGCGCGAGCACGTCGTGGGGCACCGGGGCGAGGTGGTGAGCCGCGAGGCGTTGCTCGACGCGGTGTGGGAGGTCCGCCACGCGCCGCTCAGCCGCACCGTGGACGTCCACGTCGCCAAGCTGCGCAAGAAGATCGAGCCCGACCCGCACGCGCCGCGCTTCCTGCTCACCGTGCACGGCCTGGGCTACAAGTTCACGGGCTGAGGCCGCGCGCCTCCCCGGTCCCGCGCGCGCCGTGGGATGATGCCCGGCATGGGACGCGAACCCGTGGAGCTGCTGCGGCGGATCTGCCTGGCGCTGCCCGGCGCGAGCGAGCGGACCAGCCACGGCGAGCCGGCCTGGTTCGTGGGCGGCAAGCGCCCGTTCGCGACCTTCGCCGACCACCACCACGACGAGCGGGTGGCGTTCTGGTGCGCGGCGCCCGACGGCGCGCAGGAGATCCTGGTCGGCGCCCACCCCGGGCGCTATTTCGTGCCGCCCTACGTCGGCCACCGCGGCTGGATCGGCGTCTACCTGGACGTGCCGGTGGACTGGGACCAGGTCGCGGAGCTGGTGGCGGCGGCCTGGCGCGAGGTTGCGCCGAAGCGGCTGCTGGCCGAGCTCGAGGCCCGGGAGAGCGCTTCGTGAGGCTGCTCGTGGTGGGCGCCACCGGCGGCACCGGGCGCGAGCTCGTCACCCAGGCGCTCGAGCGCGGCCACGAGGTCACGGCCTTCGTGCGCGAGCCGCGGCGGCTGCGCCTCGAGCATCCGCGACTGGCCGTGGCGCGCGGCGACGTGCGCGACCCGGACGCCGTCGAGGCGGCGGTGCGCGGCCACGACGCGGTGCTCTCCGCGCTCGGGCACAAGCGCTGGTTCTATCCGACCCGCATCCTCTCGGACGGGACCCGCAACCTGGTGCGGGCGATGGAGCGCCACGGCGTCCGGAAGCTGATCTGCGAGACCGCGCTCGGCATCGGCGACGCCTGGTGGCGGATGGGGCTCTACTACACGTTGTTCGTGCGCCTCTTCATCCTGCCCTTCTACTTCCACGACAAGGTCCGCCAGGAGCGGGTCGTGCGGGCGAGCGCGCTCGACTGGGTGATCGTGCGCCCGGGTGCCCTGACCCACGGCCCGCGGCGGGGCGCCGTGCGCCACGGCCCCGACGTCGGCCACTGGCTGTGGACGGTGAGCGTGTCGCGCGCCGACGTGGCGGCGTTCATGCTCGACCAGCTGGCCGACGACCGCTACCTGCGCCAGGCGCCGGGGGTGCTGCGCGCACGTTGACCCCGGCGCGCCGGGCGCCGCATACTGGAGCGGAGAGGTCATGGTCAAGGAAGCGCTGCAACTGCTCGACGAGCTCGCCCGGGCGGTGGCCCGCCTGCGCGAGGGCCGGCCCGCCGGCAACGAGGCGTCGGCGCGCGCGCTCGAGGAGGTCTCCGGCGCGATCGCCGCGACCCGCGCCTACCTGCACGACGAGTTCCTGCTGCTCGACGGCTCCCGGGAGTCGGCGCGCTGGTCGGCCCTGGTCCGGCTCTGGCGGCAGTGCGCGGCCGGGATCCGCGCCTTCGACCTCGCGCGCGCCGAGCGTGCGCTGGTGCGCAAGGAGGGCTGGGCCGAGGCGCGCCGCTGGCGCAGGCTGGAGAAGGACCTCGAGTCGGCGCGGCTCGAGGTGATGATCGAGCACTGCCGCTGGCTGCGCGACCAGGTCTCCCCGGCGTCGCGCTGAGCGCGCCAGGAGGAACCCCGATGATGCGCCCCGACTCCGTCTCCCGCCGCGCCTGCGCGGCGCTGATGTTCCTCCTTCCGCTCGCCGCCGCCGCCGAGGAGCCGCCCGCGCCGGACGCGGCTCAGGGCCGCTTCGATGCGCTCGAGCACCGCCTCGACGCGCTCGAGAAGGCGATCGACGACGTCCTCTGGTTCCACCGGCTGGGCGACGTCGCCTCGATCGACAAGGTCTACATCTACGGGCCGCCGCCGGCGCGCATCGCCAACCCGACCGCCATGGGGGCGGCCAATCCGGTCAAGTTCTGGGCCTACGTCTTCGTGCCGCGCGAGCTGGACCGCGCGCGCCGCCACCCGCTGCTCGTCTTCCCGCACGGCGGCGTGCACGCCAGCTTCACCACCTACTACACCCACATCCTGCGCGAGATGATGGCGCAGGGCTACGTCGTGGTGGCTCCCGAGTACCGCGGCTCGACCGGTTACGGCCAGGGCTTCTACGAGAAGATCGACTACGGCGGCCTCGAGGTCGAGGACAACCACGCCGCGCGCGACTACATGGTCGAGGCCTACGACTTCGTGGACGCCGGCCGCGTCGGCCTGGTGGGCTGGAGCCACGGCGGCCTGATCGCGCTGCTCGATGCCTTCGCCCATCCGCAGGACTACCAGGCCGTCTTCGCCGGCGTGCCGGTCTCCGACCTGGTCGCGCGCATGGGCTACTACGACGACGAGTACCGCGACCTGTTCTCCGCGCCCTACCACCTGGGCAAGACCGTCCACGAGGACGTCGCCGAGTACCGCCGCCGCTCGCCGGTGAATCACGTCGAGAAGCTCGCGGTGCCGCTCCTGGTCCACACCAACACCAGCGACGACGACGTCTACGTGCTCGAGGTCGAGCACCTGATCGCGGCGCTCAAGGCGGCGGGCAAGCAGTTCGAGTACGAGATCTTCCGGGACGCGCCCGGTGGCCACAGCTTCGACCGCATCGACACGCCGGCGGCGCGCGAGATCCGGTTCCGGATCTACCGCTTCCTCGCCGGTCACCTGCGGCCGGAGCGGCCCTTCGGGTCGGTCGAAGAGCTCTCGCGCGCCTCCTACCGCTGAGGCGCGTCCGCCGGGGCGCGGCACCAGGCGGCGACGATCGAGGCCGGGTGGCGCCGGAGGTCTGCCGGGCGCTCGACCTGCGGGAGGTGGCCGGTGTCCCGCCGAGGACGACCTCGAAGAGCCGGTGAGGGAGGCTCTTGCGCCGTGGCGCCGGGCGTGGCAGCCTTCAGCCTTCGTCCACAACCGGTTTCGAAGGGGGGTCTCCATGCGCAGGCACTGGGTTCACATCTCGTTGGCGCTGCTCTCGGTGTCGCCGGTCCTGCGGGCGGACCATGACGACGCCAGCGCCGAGCACGGCCGCGTCGAGTTCCCGATCAGCTGCCGCGCCGAGGTGCGCCCTCGCTTCGAGCGCGCGGTGGCGCAGCTCCACTCCTTCGGCTACGAGCTCGCGCGCGACGGCTTCGCGCAGGTCGCCGCGGAGGACCCGGAGTGCGGCATGGCGTACTGGGGCGTCGCGACCACCTACTACCATCCGCTCTGGGCCGCGCCGACGCCGGCCGAGCTCGAGGCGGGCGCCGCCGCCGCCGAGCGGGCGGCCGCGATCGGCGCGGGCACCGAACGCGAGCGCGGCTGGATCGCGGCGATCGGCGCCCTCTACGCGGAGCGCGGGAGCGCCGACCACCGCACCCGCGCCGGGCGCTATCGCGACCGGCTCGCCGAGCTCGCGCGCGCCTACCCGGACGACCACGAGGCGACCATCTTCCACGCCCTGCTGCTGCTCGGCACCGCGCCGCCCACGGACACCACCTACGCACAGCAGAAGCAGGCGGCCGAGACGCTCACCGGCCTGGTCTCGCTCCACCCCGAGCATCCCGGGGTCGCCCACTACCTGATCCACGCGCTCGACTATCCCGAGCTCGCGCACCTCGCGCTCGATGCGGCGCGCCGCTACGCGCGCATCGCACCGAGCTCCGCGCACGCGCTCCACATGCCGTCGCACATCTTCGTGCGCCTCGGGCTGTGGCCGGAGACGATCGCCTCGAACCTCGACTCGGCGGGCTCGGCGCGCGCGCTCGCCCCGCTCTATCCCGAGACCTCCGCGTTCGACCGGCTGCACGCGCTCGACTACCTCGAATACGCCTACCTGCAGACCGGCCGCGACGAACAGGCGCAGCGCATCGTCGAGGAGACGGCGAGCCTGGGGCGGCTCGAGCGGCCCACGATGGCCGCGGTCTACGCCCTGGCGGCGATCCCGGCGCGCTACGCGCTCGAGCGCGGCGACTGGCGCGCGGCGGCCGATCTCGCGGCGACGCTGCCCGCGAGCGTCCTCGCCCAGTACCCCTACGCCGAGGCGATCCCGGCCTACGCGCGAGCCCTGGGTGCAGCTCACGTCGGCGACCTGGCGCGCGCCGAGGCGTCGGTGGCGCGTCTGCGCGAGATCGCCGCCGCGCTCGCCGCCGCGCCCCCGCCCGGGCCCTACGACTGGGCCGGGCACGTGCGCGCGCTCGGCACCGCGGCGGCCGGCGTGCTCGCGCGCGCGCGGGGCGGCGACGAGGAGGCGGTGCGCCTGCTCACCGAGGCGGCCGAGCTCGAGGAGCGCACCGGCAAGCATCCGGTGACCCCGGGCACCGCGCTGCCGCCGCGCGAGCTGCTCGCCGACCTGCTGCTCGATCTCGGTCGCGCCGACGAGGCGCTGGCCGCCTACGAGGCGACCCTGCTGCGCGCGCCCAACCGCCTGCGCGCGCTGTCCGGGGCGGCCCGGGCCGCGGAGCTCGCGCGCCACCGCGAGCGCGCGCGCACCCTCTACACCCTGGTCGCGTCGCTGACGGTGCCGGATTCGCGCCGCCCGGAGGTGGAGCGGGCGCGCGCAGCGCTCGCGGCGCCGTAGTCGGGAGGGCGCCGGGATAGGATGATGCGAGCGCTCCGAAGCTCGCCATGCGGTCCCCACTCGCCTTCGATCTGACGCTCTTCTCGCTGCTCTGCGTCCTGGCAGCGTGGTCGTCCGCGCTCGTCGCGGCCTTCGCCTGGCGGCGGCGGGACATCCCGGGCGGGCGCTGGCTCGCCGGGCTCATGGTCGCGGCCGCCCAATGGTCGCTGGGTGCCGCCATCGAGCTGTCCAGCGTCGGCGTGCCGGCCAAGGTGTTCTGGTCGAAGTTCGAGTACCTGGGCACGGTGGCGGCGCCGGTGCTGCTGCTCTTCTTCGCGCTCGAGTACGCGCGTCTCGAGCGTTGGCTGACCCGCCGCGCGATCGCGCTCGCGTCCGCCGTCCCGGTGCTCGTGCTCGGCCTGGCCTTCACCAACGAGCGCCACGGCTGGATCTGGAGCGGGTTCAGGGCGAGCCCGGCCGGGCTCAACCTGCTGGTCTACGAGCACGGGCCCGGCTTCGTCCTGCTCGCCGCCTACTCCCATCTCTGCGTCGTGGTGGCGTTCGCGCTCGTCGCCCTCACGCTGCTGCGCTTCCCGCCCGTCTATCGCCCGCAGACGATCGCCGTCCTGGGCGCGATCGCCCTGCCATGGTTCGCCAACGCCTCCTATCTCGCGGGCTGGCTGCCGCTGGCCGGGCTCGACCTCACACCGGTGTCGTTCGCGGCGATGGGAGTCGTGCTGGCGCTCGCCATCGTCCGCTTCCGCCTGCTCAAAGTGGTGCCGGTGGCGCGCGACCTGGTGCTCGAGCGCATGAACGACGGCCTGGTGGTGCTCGACGGCGAGCACCGCCTGGTGGACCTCAATCCGGCCGCGCGGCGCCTGCTCGGCCCCGCCGTACCGCTCGTCCCCGGACGCCGCGGCGGCGAGCTGTTCGCGCGCTGGCCGGGACTGCAGGTGGCGCTCGAGGCCGAGCGCGAGACGCGCGAGGAGATCGTCGCCGGCGAGCGCGGCGAGCGCCTGCTCGAGGTCCAGGTCACACCGTTCCGCGACCGGGAGGGCCGGCGCGGCGGCCACCTCCTGCTCGTGCGCGAGGTCACCGACCGCCGCCAGGCCGAGCTCGCGCTGGCGGCCGCCAACCTGCGCCTGCGCGAGCAGCTGAAGGAGATCGAGGCGCTCCAGGCGACGCTGCGCGAGCAGGCGCTGCGCGATGCACTGACCGGTCTCTACAACCGCCGCTATCTCGAGGACGCGCTCGAGCGCGAGCTGGCGCGGGCGCGCCGGGAGGAGACCCCGCTCGCGGTGGCGCTGCTCGACCTCGACCGCTTCAAGGTGACCAACGACACGCTCGGGCACCAGGCCGCGGACGAGGTGCTGCGCCGGCTGGGCGCCCTGCTCTCCGCGCTCACCCGGCAGAGCGACGTCGCCTGCCGCTACGGCGGCGACGAGTTCGTGGTGCTGATGCCGGGCGCGACGCTCGATCAGGCCCTGGCGCGCGCCGAGCAGTGGCGCACGGCGTTCGCCGAGGCGGCGATCGCGGCCCTCGGATCGACCGGGGGCGTGACGCTCTCGGCCGGCGTCGCGGCCTTCCCCGAGCAGGCGAGCGGCGCCGTCGACCTGGTGCGCGCGGCCGACGCCGCGCTCTACGCCGCCAAGGCGGCGGGCCGCGACCGCGTCCTGTCGGCGCCGCTGCGCCCCGAGGCCGTGCCCGCGCCGGTCGCAGGCTAGAGGCGCGCGCGCCGGCGGGCGTGCTAGGTTCCGCGCGACTCCCGAGCCTCGAACCCCCGACCGGACGCACCGCCCGACGCGGCGGACGCCCGAGGAAGGATGCCGCGCCTTGAGACCCAGCGTCGCACGCCTCGTCCCGCTCTCGCTCGCCGGCTTCGCCGCGCTCGCCCTGGGACTGCGGATCGAACCCCGCATCGAGCCCCCGCGCCGCGCGGCGGGGCAGAGCGCGACGGCGCCCCGCGAGCCGCGCAGCCCCGGCGACGGCGACTACTGGGCGGTGCGCGCGACCTACCCGACCGGCCACTTCGATGCGCGCTGGCTGGTCGCCGCGGCGGCCGATCACCGGGAGGTGCCGGCGGGCGTGCCGGCCGGCCAGAAGCCGCGCCGGTCGCCGGAGGACGACTCGCCGCTCGGGCTCGATCCGGACGCCTTCACGCCGCTCGGCCCGCAACCCCTCGACGGCCAGTTCGGACGCTCCGCCGGACGCACCAACGTCGTGGTGAGCGATCCTTCCGATCCGAGCGTCGCCTACCTGGGCTCGGTAGGCGGCGGGGTCTGGAAGTCGGTCGACTGCTGCGGCGCCGCGACGACCTGGACCCCGACCACGGACGACCCGCTGCTCGCCTCGATCGCGATCAACGACATCGCGCTCGACTCCGCGGATCCGGCCACCGTCTACGCCGGCACCGGCGACCTCCACTACACCTCGTGGGCGTTCGGCGCCGCCGGCCTGCTCAAGTCGACCGACGCGGGCGCGACCTGGGAGCTGCTCGGCACCGACGTGTTCACGCCGATCTACCCGGAGCCGCCCGGCGTCTTCCCCCAGTACCAGGCGATCGGCAAGGTGCGGGTCGACCCGCGCGACAGCGCGAAGGTCGTGGTCGGCACCAAGACCGGCGTCTTCTTCTCCTACGACGCCGGCCTGTCGTGGACGGGACCGTGCCTCACCAACGCCCACACCGGCCAGCGCCAGGACGTCACCGGCATGGAGGTGCGCGACACCGGCGCCGAGACCGAGCTCTACGTCGCGGTGGGCACGCGCGGCTTCGACACGCCGGTGCAACCCGACCTCGACCTGAACGGCGCCAACGGGATCTACCGCGCGGTCGTGCCGGCCTCCGGCTGCCCGGCGTCGTGGCAGCTGCTGACCCGGCCCGACAACGGCTGGCCCGCGGGCACCGGCGGCGGCGTGCCCTATCCGGCCAACGTGCTGGGGCGCATCGACCTGACCATCGCGCCGAGCGACCCCGACGTCCTCTACGCCCAGGTCGCGTCGATCCCCACCCGCGGCCAGCTCGGCGTCTGGCGCACGCTCGACGGCGGCGCCACGTGGCAGCAGCGCTCGGACGTCAACGGCCTGACCGGCTGCTTCGGCGACTGGGGCCAGAACTGGTACGACCAGGGCGTCACGGTCGACCCCAACGACCCCGACGTCGTGTTCATGAGCACGGTGGACCTGTTCCGCTCGACCGACGGCGGCACCACCTTCGTCAACCTCACCTGCGGCTACGCCGGCGGCGACGTCCACGTCGACCACCACGCGCGCGCGTTCGTGGGCGGGGACTCGTCGCGGCTCCTGATCGGCAACGACGGCGGCGTCTACTACAGCGCCAACGCGGACGCGCCGAATCCGGGCGACGTCGCCTTCGTCCAGCTCAACGACACGCTGTCCACGATCGAGTTCTACTCGGGCGACATCACCGCCTTCTTCGCGACCTCCTCCTCGCCGGCGGCGAGCGCCGGCGCCCAGGACAACGGCTCCTCGGTCAAGGTCTGGGCGGGGGCGCCGGGCCCCGCGGTGTGGACCACGACGCTCGGCGGCGACGGCATGTTCGCGCGCATCGAGCCGGTGCTCGGACAGCGCTGGTACCAGGAGAGCCAGAACGGCAACCTGCGCGTCTCGACCACCGGGCCGTTCGGCTCCCGCCTGAACGCCTCGGGCGCCTGGTCGGGCGACCGCGTCAGCTTCATCCACCCCTACGAGATCTACAAGTACGGCTGCCCGCCCACCGGCTGCACCCACATGATCGCCGGCACCCACCGCGTCTGGGAGACGATCCAGGGCGCGGTGCCGGCGTCGAGCTGGATGATCGCCTCCGGCGACCTCACCAAGGGCACGCTCGCCGACCGCTCGTTCATCAACCAGCTCTCCTACGCGGTCTCGGACCCGACGGTGGCGATCGTCGGCACCAACGACGGCAACGTCCAGTTCGGCTTCGGCCTCGGTGCCGGGACCCCGATGAGCGCGACCTGGGTGGACGTGACCGGCGCCAACGCGGTGCTGCCCAACCGTCCGGTCCTCGACGTGACCACCGATCCGTGGACGCCGACCGTCGGCTACGCGGCGGTCGGCGGCTTCGCCGCCAACACGCCCGCCACGCCGGGCCACGTCTTCCGCGTCGTCTGTTCCGCGGACTGCGCCAGCTTCCTGTGGGAGGACAAGTCGGGCAACCTCCCCGACATCCCGGTCGACTCGATCCTGGTCAACCCCAACCTGCCCGGCCAGGTCTTCGCCGGCAGCGACTGGGGGCTCTACTTCACGGACGACATCGAGGCGTCGCCGCCGGTCTGGCAGCGCTTCACCAACGGGCTGCCCACGGTGACGATCTGGGACATGGCGATCGACCGCGGCTTCACCACGCTGGCGCTCTTCACCCGCTCGCGCGGCGCCTACGCCTGGCCGCTGCCGCTCGATCCGGACGGCATGCCCTTCCGCGACGGCTTCGAGTCCGGCGACACCGGGCGCTGGTCGAGCGCCGTGCCCTGAGAGCCGGCGTCGATCAGGGCAGCGGCCGGCCCGGCGTCCAGGGCGCGCCCGCCGCCTCGAGCCGGCGCTCGAGCGCCGGCAGCCGCTCCTCGAGCAGCTGCGCCAGGCGCGCCCGCGCTGCCGAGAGCTCCTGCTCGGCGATCTCGAGGCTCCTGCTGTGGGTGGGCGTCGGTCCGTAGGTGGACTGGAAGTTGCCCAGCCGCGCGACTCCGAGCCGTTGGCGCGGGGTGGGCGCCTGGGGCTGCCCGACCTGGGCGCGGCTGGCGTCGCCGCGCAGGGCGAGCTCGATGTCGAGCAGCTCCTGGCGCGCCGCCTCGAGCTCGGCGTCGAGCTCGGTCCCGGCGGTCGAACGGGCCAGGGCCTCGCCCAGCAGCTCCAGGCGCCGCCGGGCGCCGTCGAGCGCGGCGTCGGCGGCGGAGGCGAGCCGGCTCGCCGCCTCGAGCCGGCGGCCGAAGGCCACCGTCTCGGAGGGCGCCGCGCCCGGCAGGGCACCCTCGCGCAGGCGCTCGACCTCGAACTCGACCGGCGCCGAGAGCTCGGTGACCACGCCGTCGACGCGGCGCGCGAGCGTGACCGTGTAGAGCCCCGGCGCGGCGAGCGTGCCGGAGGGCGGCTCCTCGTCCGGCTCCGGCTTGCGCGCCGGCTCGGTGATCGCCTCGGCCGGCGGGTATCGGAGGTCCCAGGCCACCCGATGGAAGCCACGGTCCACCGGTCCCGAGACGCGCCGGACCACGTTGCCGTCCCGGTCGCGCACGGTGAGAAGGATCGCCGGGTCGGGCTCGCGGCGCTCGGCCGTGAGCTCCTCGAACTCGGGGAAGGGCGTGTCGCGGCCGGCCGCCACGAGCGGCTTCTCCCTCTCCTGCCGCCGCTTCTCGCGCGACCGGAGGCCGTCGGCCAGGTAGTAGGTGAAGACGGCGCCGAACGGCGGATTGGGCGCGACGTAGTGGCCGTGACCGGCGTCGCCCGGCCCGGAGTCGACGAACGGCCGGCGCTCGACGTACCACCAGGCCTTGCGCACCGGGAAGAGGATCGCCTCCCGGGCGAGCGTCTCCTCGGAGAGCGCGCGCAGCGGCGAGTAGTCGTCGAGCACCCAGAAGCCGCGGCCGAAGGTGGCCCCGACGAGGTCGTTCTCCCGGCGCTGGATCGCCAGGTCGCGGAACGGGATGGTGGGCGTGCCGCCGGTGAGCTCGATCCATCGCCGCCCGCCGTCGAGCGTGAAGAAGACGCCGAACTCGGTGCCGGCGAAGAGCAGCTCCGGCCGCACGTGATCCTGGACCAGGCGCCAGACCAGGTGGCGCGCCGGCAGGTCGCCCGCGATCGAGCGCCAGGTGCGGCCGCGGTCCTCGCTCGCGAGCAGGTAGGGGGTGTAGTCGCCCGACTTGTGGTGGTCGAGCGCGACATAGACGGTGTCGGCGTCGTGGAGGTCGGCCTTGAGGTCGTTGACGAAGGCGCCCGCCGGCACGCCCGGCAGGGTGCCGACCTCGATGCGGCGCCAGTGGGCGCCGCCGTCCTCGGAGACCTGGATCAGGCCGTCGTCGGTGCCGGCGTAGAGCAGGCCCTCGACCCGGGGCGACTCGGCGAGCGAGGTGATGGTGTTGAAGTCGGACATCGCGAGCAGGTCCCAGGCCGCGTCCCAGCTCCATTGCCGGCCCAGCAGCGGGAGCCGGAGGCGGTGCTGGTCGCGCGTCAGGTCCGCGGAGACCGGCCGCCAGCTGTCGCCGCGGTCGTCGGAGCGCCAGACCCGCTGCGAGGCGTAGTAGAGCCGGGTCGGGGAGTGCGGGCTGACCAGGATCGGCGCGTCCCAGTTGAAGCGCTCGGGCGCGTCGCCGGGCTCCGGCTGCGGCTGGATGTAGACGATCTCGCCGGTGGTGCGATCGACGCGCGCCAGGTTTCCCTGCTGCCACTCGGAGTAGAGGATGTCCGGATTGCCGGGCTCGGTGGCCGGCTGGTGGCCGTCGGCGAAGAGCGTGATCCACCAGTCCTGGTTGCGGATGCCGTTGACGGTGTCGGTGCGCGACGGGCCGCCCTGCGTGTTGTTGTCCTGGGTGCCGCCGTAGACGTTGTAGAACGGCGCGTCGTCGTCCACCGCCACCTTGTAGAACTGCGTCACCGGCAGGTTGGCCACGAAGCGCCAGGTGGCGGCGGCGTCGAACGTCTCGTAGAGACCGCCGTCGGTGCCCACCAGCAGGTAGTCGGGGTCGTCGGCGCGGAAGACCAGGGCGTGGTTGTCCGAGTGCTTGTACTGCTCGGAGAGGCGGCGGAAGGTCTTGCCGCCGTCCTCGGAGACCTGGATCCGGACGTCGAGCAGGTAGATGCGGTCGAAGGCGTGCGGGCTGGCGTAGAGCTCCTGGTAGTAGTGCGGTCCGGTGCCGCCCGAGACCGTCTCGGAGCGCTTCTCCCAGCTCGAGCCGCGGTCGCTCGAGCGCCAGACGCCGCCCTTGCGCCGGTCGAGCTCGATCGCGGCGTAGACGACGTCCGGGCGCAGCGGCGAGATCGCCAGCCCGATCTTGCCGAGGTTGCCCTCGGGCAGGCCGGTGGCGAGCTTCTGCCAGGTCTCGCCGCCGTCGGTCGAGCGGTGGAGAGCCGACTCCGGCCCGCCGCCCAGGTAGGCGGCGACCGAGCGCTGGCGCTGCCAGGTCGCGGCGTAGAGCAGGTCGGGATCGCGCGGGTCGAGGGCCAGGTCGGTGACGCCGGTCCACTCGCCGCCGCCCAGCACCTTCCTCCAGGTCGCGCCGCCGTCGCGGCTCTTGTACAGGCCGCGCTCGCCGCCCGGCGACCAGAGCGGCCCCTGGGCCGCGACCCAGACCACGTTCGGGTCGCGCGGGTGGACGACGATCTTCGAGACGTGCTCGGAGCGCTCGAGCCCGCGCCGCTCCCAGTGCGCGCCGCCGTCGCCGCTGCGGTAGACGCCGTCGCCGTAGCCGACGTGCCGGCCGCCGACGTTCTCGCCGGTGCCGACCCAGACCACCTCGGGATTCGAGGGGTCGAGCGTCACGCAGCCGATCGAATACGAGCTCTGCTGCTGGAACACCGGCTGCCAGGTGGTGCCCGCGTTGACCGTCTTCCAGACCCCGCCCGAGCCGACCGCCACGTACCAGGTGGCGGGATCGGTCGGATGCAGCGCCACGTCGGCGATGCGGCCGGACTTGAGCGCCGGGCCGAGGTTGCGCAGCTCGAGGCCGGCGAAGGTCTCCGCCGAGAGCCTGGGCTTCGCCTCGTCGCCCACGGCGGACGCGGCGGGAGGAGCGAGGACCGAGGCGATGAGGGCCGCGCAGGCGGCGGCGAGAGGGCGGGGCAGGGACATGGCGACGGGCCTCCCAGGGCGAAGTCGGGATCGAGGCGCGGAGATTACCAAGCGGGACGGCGATCCCGACCGTCGCCGGGGCGGGCCGGTCCCGCCGCGGTTTGACGGCGCGCGCGGGGGGGCGCTACCCTCGCGCCCGGTGATCGCCAGCTTCCGGCATCGCGCGCGGCTCGGCATCGGCGGCTTCTTCGCGCTGCGCTTCGCCGGACTGATCACGCTCTGGTCGGCGTCGCAGTGGGGCGGCGGCGAGGACGGCGCGCCCCGTCTCTTCGAGCTCCTCGTCGTGCTCGGCACCGCGTCGCTCGTCTGGGGCTGCTGGGCGCTGGCGAAGGGCAAGGGGCTCTCCGCCTGGTGGGCGCTGCTCGGGCTCGCGGGCGTGGTCGGTCTGGTGGTCGCCCTGCTGCTGCCCGATCGGATACCGGGCGGGGAGCCGGCCGCGACCGCGGGGAGCGGACCCGCACGCTGAGCCCGACCGGCGCGGGCCGCGCGAGGACGGACAATACGGATCACGCTCGACGACCTGGAGGACACGGCGCATGACCAAGAAACGGACCGGACTCATTGCGATGCTCGCTCTCCTCGCCCTGGCCGCGGGCTCTCCCGCGCACGCCCAGGCGGCGCCGGCGGCCGAGCGGATCGGCGTCGAGATGACGATCCGCAGGGCGGACGGCGGAGGCGGGCAGTACGTCTGCCGGACGACGGTCAGGGACCTCGCCGCGCAGGCGGTCCTGGCGGAGCCGGAGTTCCGCTTCCGGATGGGCGAGAACGCGACCG
>Ga0102851_10000589_pt1 | contig 18785 bp, 18 predicted proteins | sample Mud3Dept3metaG_FD_79558 | JGI IMG/M metagenome (GOLD analysis project Ga0102851, IMG submission 79558) | Freshwater wetland microbial communities from Ohio, USA, analyzing the effect of biotic and abiotic controls - Mud 3 Core 4 Depth 3... | ecosystem: Environmental > Aquatic > Freshwater >... | reverse complement strand
GGCCCTGCAGCTGAGGTCCGGCTGACATAGAATATATTGCCCCTATCCGGATTGCTCATGCCGAGCCGGCTTAACGCTACGTTCTCTACGTTGCCCATTGAATAAAAATTGGCCCTCTGCACAACCGCCATTTCTCTCTCACTCACTAGGTCTGCCTTCATCCTGTCAAGCTTTCCGAGTTCGTATTCAAGATTGACGACAGCAGCCTTCAGCCATACGATGGCAAGCAGGCTGAATCCTATGTAAATAAAGAAGCCGGCCTTAATAAACGTCCCGCCTTTTTTTTGATTTCTTCCTCTTTTTGCAGTCATATTTTTTCCCCCACTCTTAGTTTTGCACTCCTTGATGAAGGATTGCTCTGTCGTTCCAGCCTGGCCGGAACCAATGGTTTTCTTGTTATGATATTAAAGCGACCTTCCTTTGCCAGTCTTCTGAAGGCGTTCTTTACGATCCTGTCCTCGAGTGAATGATAAGACAAAATGCAGAATCTGCCTCCCGTATCAAGCAGGTCCGCCCCAGTCTCTATCGCTGCAGGCAATTCCTCCAGTTCCTTGTTCACTTCTATCCTGAGGGCCTGAAAAGTTTTCGTTGCAGGATGAATCCGTCCGCGTCTCCTCACCGACATTTCAATGATTCCTGCAAGGTCTCCGCAGGACCTGACCGGTCTCTTATGACGGGCCGTGATTATTGCCTTTGCAATTCTTCGGCTGAACCTCTCCTCTCCGAATTTCCATATGATGTCGGCAAGATCTTTTTCAGAATATTTATTTACCACTATCTCAGCGGTCAAATCCTGTCTTTTATCCATTCTCATGTCGAGTGGTTCATCCTTAAGAAAGCTGAACCCCCGGCCTTCCGATTTTAAATGCAGTGCGGACACGCCAATATCAAGGAGGATCCCGTTTACTTTGCTATAACCAAGGGCCTTCACAATAGTCCCTATATTTGAAAAACTGTCCCGTACAAGATGAACTGTTTTATAATCCCTTAAACGCCGGCCGGCAATTTCAATTGCCTGATCGTCTCTGTCAATACCGATCAGGGTGCATTCCCCGGCACGTTGCATAATCCCTTCGGCATGACCGCCCAGTCCAACAGTTGCGTCAACGTATACCCCTGAATTCACTATTTGCAATGCTTCAAGGACCTCCTCCCGCATCACCGGGACATGAACAATTTCCATCTATCCCGCAGATAGGTTCATATCTGAATGCGAAAATATGAAACATATACCGTTACGGTTTAACATATTCAATTTAAGCTCATTACAAGCCCAGCTTAGTAAATTCCTCCTTAAAAGACTGCTTATCTATCTTGGCTGGATCCGCTACACCTTCGAATTCATTCCTGTTCCATATCTCAATCCTGTTTCCAAGACCCAATAAAACGACTTCGCTATTTAATTCCGCATCTACTCTGAGAGCTGATACGACAAGTACCCTGCCCTGCCTGTCAATTTCGCATTCAACAGCAGAGCCTATTACCCTTCGCATGAAATACTTCACTGCGTCTGACGTCTGAGGCAGTTGATTGACTTTTTCGATCAGCTTCTGCCATTCATCGACAGCATAAGCACATAAGCACTTATCAAAGACCTCATTTGTTATAATTAATTTAGAGGAATGATTTGAGGAAAGGATCTCACGAAAAGGAGCAGGAATTATTAATCTTCCTTTCGGATCCAGTGAGTTATAATGCTTTCCCGAAAAACCTGACACTTTTCCTCCACTTTATGACACTTTTTCCCACCAATACATATGAGTATATTTATGTTTGTAATACTTGTCAAGAGAAAAAATAATATTTTCTTATAGTTACTATATTTTGTGGTGTAATGTTCTTTTTCATACTATGTATTGGATACATACGCCTTTCCCCTTGATTGATAAAGGCGAAAACTAATTTCAAATCAAATAAATGTCAACATCCAAGCACCGATAGTAAATAGTTTCCAGACTGCAATGAATATCTGGGCGATAATGTGAAACTTAGCCATAGCCATTCGGATGTTATGCACGATTTAATTTCGGAAATTCCTTCGTTATGTTCGGGCAAGGATTAAAATGCAAATTGATGCGGTTCATGAAACCCGGCCTTGCTACATATAGCTACTATCATGTATCCTGAAACAAATGATGGACCCGGTAGAGAGATTCCTTAATTATTTGACGGTCGAAAAAGGACTTTCGGCAAATACAATATATTCATACAAAAGAGATATCCAGAAATTCAGCATATATTTGCAGAAAACCGGCCGGGATATAATCAGTTTTAAAAGGGGGGACATCCTCTCCTTTATCAACTGGCTTCGTGATTCCGGGAATCAGGCTACTACTGTGGCAAGGAACCTGGCAACCCTGCGCGGGTACTGCAAATTCCTGCTGATGGAAGGGCTCTTAAAGGAAGATCCGATTGAAAATCTTTTGACACCAAAAGGCTGGAAACGCATTCCCCGCATAATCGGGACAGATGAGGTCTCATTACTGTTAATAAAGCCCGAAGGAACCACCCTCTCTCTGAGAGACAGGGCAATTCTTCAGATTATGTACTCTTCCGGCTTAAGAGCCAGCGAAGTGATAAATTTAAAAACAGGAGATATTAATTTTGAGGCCGGATATCTCACAATAACGGGAAAAGGATCGAAACAACGGGTAGTTCCGGTCCATGAACAGGCATTGTCTACAATGAAGGAATATATAAAAGAATCAAGACCTGTCTTCTTAAAAAAGAAAGCCAGCAATTACCTTTTTCTTGCCAAAGGCGGTAAACCAATGACGAGGCAACGATTATGGCAATTAATAAAGAAATATTCTGCTGACCTGTCAATTAAGATATCCCCTCATACTCTTCGGCACTGTTTTGCGAGTCACCTGCTAGACGGCGGCGCAGACCTGAGGGCGCTCCAGAAAATGCTCGGGCACACTGATATATCAACGACTCAAATATATACAAAAGTCACTCCTGAAAGACTGAGGAAAATACATAAAAAGCACCATCCGCGCAGCTGACAGCTATATTCTTATACAGGCCCATATGAAACAATATGTCTTGTATGTATTTTATATGGTTATAAACTCCCACCAAATAAAACTTGTCAACAATGCCTATCAAGGCTATAATGTCAACATCAAATTAAAATAAACAGTATTGCTTCAGCATTCAAAGTTACACAACAAGGATTACTTGTACTTAAATATCTTATTCTCTTGATGAGCAGGGAGGGCAGCGTATGTTACAAAAAGTCGGCAAAGAAGATCTCTACTATTGCTGTAAACCGGACGAACTACCCTTTAAAACAACAGACGATATTCCCACATTAACTGAAACGATTGGGCAGAAAAGGGCGTTGAGTGCATTACAATTCGGCCTCGACATTGACAGCCATGGTTTTAATATTTACATTCTCGGAGAAAGCGGCACCGGCAAATTGACCACCATAAAGACAATCCTGGAAGATAAATCAAAGAATGAGGCCGTGCCCAATGACTGGTGTTATGTTTATAACTTTAAAAATACCGACCTGCCCCGCGCTATCAGCCTTAAGCCGGGCACAGGGCTTGCGCTCCAGAAAGAAATGGACGAATTGATTGCCGTGCTCCGGCAGGAAATCCCCAAGATATTCGAATCCAAAGAGTATGAAAAACAGCGCACTAAAATTCTGGAGGATTTCCAGCATAAACAGAAAGAGCATTTCACCGACCTTGAGAAGGAAGCAAAGGACAAGGATTTTACATTGAGAAAGACCGTCAGCGGTCTTATCCTGGTCCCGGTTAAAACAACAGGTGAAACGCTGAGTGAGGAGGAATATGAGAGCCTTGAACCCCGGGTAAAAAAGAAGATCGAAGCTATCGGCAAGGAGCTCCAGGAAAAACTTGATGATGTGATAAGAATTGTAAGGGAAGAAGAAAAGAAGATCAAAGATATGATGAAAGAGCTCGAACGGCAGGCCACGCTGTCTTCGATCGGCCACAGGATAGAAGAGTTAAAAAAAACATATAGTGACAATTCAGATGTCCTCGATTACCTGGAACAGGTCAAGGAAGATATACTTGAACACCTTGATGATTTCAAACCGCAGGAAGAACAGGCGGCCCCGTCACTCCCGTTTATGAAGCCTGCAAAATCGGAGCCCTCGTTTCTCAGATATTCCGTCAATGTATTTGTAAATAACCATGATTTAAAAGGAGCCCCGGTGGTGATAGAGAGCAATCCGACATATTACAACCTCTTTGGAAGGGTCGAACATAAACTGCAGTACGGCGTAGCAATGACGGATTTTACCATGATAAAGTCAGGCTCTCTTCAGCAGGCGACCGGCGGGTATCTGGTTATCGACGCGCTTGAACTCCTGAAAAATATTTTTTCATATGATGCCCTCAAACGGACCATAAAAGACAAGGAAATAAAAATAGAAGATGTATGGGAACAGTACCGTTTATTGTCTACAGCTACCCTGAAACCCCAGGCGATTCCATTTAGTGTAAAAATTATACTGGTAGGGAATCCGCGTCTTTATTATCTCCTCTATAATCTTGATGAGGAATACAGGGAACTGTTTAAGGTAAAAGCCGATTATGAAAATCGGATGGACAGAAATCCCGATCACATGCTCAAGTATGCCAGTTTCATAAAAACAAAATGCGATGAAAGGGGACTGCGGCCTTTCGATCGGGATGCGGTTGCTAAGGTCATTGAATATGGTTCGAGACTCGCCGAACATCAGCGCAAGCTGTCGGCCAAATTTAGCGATATCGCAGACCTTCTCAGGGAGGCCGATCACTGGGCGAAGTACAATAAACACAGCCTTGTGACAGCCGGTGATGTCGATAAAGCGCTTGAAGAGAAGGCATATCGGGGCAACAAGGTGGAGAAAAAAATTCTGGAAGCAACTGAAGAAGGAACTATCCTCATTGACACAGAAGGTGCTGTTGTAGGTCAGATAAACGGCCTCTCCATTCTTGACCTCGGTGATTACCGGTTTGGAATGCCTTCACGGATTACGGCCAGGACTTATGCCGGAAGGGCAGGCATTATCAACATTGAGAGAGAAACAAAGATGAGCGGGAAAATTCATGAAAAGGCGATCTTGATTCTTATTGGTTACCTCGGAGGGAAGTATGCCGTGAAGCAGTCTCTCAGCCTGACCGCATACCTCACGTTCGAACAATTATACGGAGGGATAGAGGGCGACAGCGCTACATGTGCAGAGGTTTATGCCCTTTTAAGCAGCATCTCAGGGGTACCGCTGAAACAGTCTTTTGCAATTACGGGTTCAATGAACCAGCACGGAGACGTCCAGCCTATAGGCGGGGTAAATGAAAAGATAGAGGGCTTTTACGAAGTATGCAAACTTTCCGGACTAAAAGACAGCCACGGCGTCATCATTCCAAAGCGGAATTTAATGAACCTCATGTTAAAAGCGGAAGTAATTGAAGCGGTCGAAAACGGCAAATTCACCATATATTCCATTGACAAGATCGAAGACGGCATAGAAGTTCTCACCGGCATGCCCCCCGGGGAAATACAGACTGACGGCACGTATCCGGAAGGCACGTTCAATTTCCTGGTCGCACAGAAACTCAAAGAACTGTCTGAAGCCCTGAAAGGGGAAAAGGAACCGGACAACAACAATAACGGTAGTAATAAAAAAGACCGCGGCAACAGCAAAAAAGAGAAAAAATCAAAAAAATAATCAATATCCCGGGGTCCGTGCTTCCGCTTCCAGCTGCATGCTCACGGTTCATTATGAATAGATTTGCAGGAACAGATATGCTCCTCCCCGCATGTGCGGGGGCATACGCGCTTTCATACAACACTTGAAAATCGCATACGTTCAGCCATTACAATTCCCAAAACAGTTATAATATCTAAATTTTAATATCCGGGACATAGACAATTGTGATATTCCCTGCTGGAGTGGTAATGGATAAATACAAACTGAAAATCCTGATACGCGGCGTTAACTGGATCGGAGATGCCGTCATTACCATCCCCGCGGTAAGGTCCATCCGCCGTGCATTTCCCGATGCTCATATAAGTCTTCTTGTAAAACCATGGGTTTCAGAAATATTCAAAGAGAGCCCGGACATCGATGAATTAATCCTTTACGATGACCGCTTCAAAGGGTATACGGGAAGACTTAAACTTGCAAAAAAACTGCGGGAGAAGGAATTCGACAAGGCGATACTTCTCCAGAATGCCTTTGATGCGGCACTGATCTCCTGGCTCTCGGGAATCAGGGAAAGGATCGGATATAAAAGAGACGGACGCGGGTTCCTTTTAACAAAGGCCGTGCCTGTTGAAGATGATATCCTCGATAAGCATCAGGTTTATTATTACCTTCATCTCCTGAAGTCAGCAGGTATAGAGCCTGCAGATTCGCAGCCGTATTTATACTTGACTGACAATGAACGGCTGTCGGCAAGAAACCTCCTGACTGCCCGTTTCAGTTCTGAAACCGGCCCATTAATTGGAATCAATCCAGGCGCAACATTCGGTTCTGCAAAAAGATGGCCGCCTGAACGCTTCGCTGAACTCATACTCAAAGTAGTCAGCGATCTTAACGGACGGGTCGTTATATTCGGTAGCCCTTCAGAGGTTGAAATAGCGGATGACATTATTACAGAAATAAACAGACTGAAAATAAGAATGAAAATAGAAAACATCGGATCGCGCATACTGGTAATGGCCGGAAAAACAAATCTGCGGGCACTTGCCGCGTTAATATCTGAATGTGATGTCTTTGTAACAAATGACTCGGGTCCGATGCATATGGCATCAGCTCTGCTTGTACCGATAGTTGCCATATTCGGTTCCACTGACAAAAGGGCGACAGGCCCCTTTGGCGAAGGACACAGGATTATTACGAAAGACCTGCCGTGCGCCCCCTGCATGAAAAGGGAATGTCCCGAAGGACATCTTAATTGCATGACCGCTGTTACCGCCGATGAAGTTTTTGAAGCCATCAGTGAAATCCTCCCGGTCACGAAGGCTGTATTCCTGGATAAAGACGGGACGCTCATCGAAGATAAACACTATCTGAACAGTTTTGATAACCTTGTGATCCTGCGCGGCACAAAAGCCGGACTGAAGAAATTAAAAGAAGCGGGCTACAAACTCATCGGTATAACAAACCAGTCAGGGATTGCACGGGGAATAGTAGACCGTGAATTCGTAAAGCAGTCAAATGAATATCTTGAGAAAGAACTGGGGATAGATGATTTTTATTACTGTCCCCACCACCCTGATGAAAGATGCAGCTGCAGAAAGCCTGAGCCGCTCTTAGTGCTTAAGGCAAGAAATACGCACCGGATAAATCTGAAATATTCCTATGTAATAGGAGACAGGGAATCAGATGTATTGCTTGCCGGGAAAACAGGTGTTACGAGCATACTGTTATCACCTACTCCCCTTTTTGAAAAGACAGGCGCTTCTTATATTGCAAAGGACCTAAATGATGCTGTTGAGTGGATATTGACGAGGGAGAAGTCTTGGCCATGAAACTGCAGTACCTTTTATTTTTATTTGCGTGTCTGCTGGTTATCCCCTCACGTCTTGAAGCCGGCTCCGAGGTAAACAAGAGATTCATGTACTATATATATTGGTCCGGGATAAAGGCCGGCGAGGCAGTATTAGAATATAGCAGTACAACGGATGGCACAACCATAAGAACACATGCTACCTCGGCCCCGGTAATTTCTCTTTTCTATCCAGTCGACGATATTGCGGAGAGCACCCTCTATCCTGACGGATACCCGAAGAAGTTTATCATGAAGGTGCAGAAGGGCCGCCACAAGAGGGACAAGGTCACTTATTTTGAAAGAAAAACCGACGGGACGCCCCAGAAAATCATATATCATAATATACTGGATGACTATACTGAGGAATTCTTTTTCGACAGACAGGCATACGATCCCCTGTCAGCCTTTTATGAAATGACAAAATGGGACCTCAAAATAGGGCAATCAGCTTTTATTAATATCTTTGATAGTAAGAAACTCTGGAATACTGAAGTGCAGGTATTGAGGAAGGAGAGGGTTGAGGTGCCTGCAGGGAAATTTAATACTATAGTAGTAAAACCCATTCTAAAATCTGAAGGGATTTTTCCGAAAACCGGGGACATTACCATTTGGGCCACAGATGACGACAGGAAACTTCCGGTCCTTTTAAAAAGCAAGTCCATAATCGGTCATTTCTCTGCCGAGCTGGTTGAAGGTCAATATTAGCGAGATTCTGCACTCCTGTGAAACTACCTGCCTGCATTTCGGGGGCGTCTCCTTAAACAAGGCCAATTGAAAAGGGATAAGACTCAGGTGCGCAGATATTTTCTTCACTGGACCCACGTACGACAGGAATTCAATAATATAACGGTATTTCTCTTCCCATATTGATAAAAAATCATGTATCATATTTAGGCAAAGTTTGCTATTGGCAGGGGAAGAGATTCATTTGTTTATAAAAAAACAGACGAAACAGCAAAAAGCAAATTGGATTTTTGTACACTATCTGAGGAGGTAAAATGAATATTTCTGTTATTGGAAGTGGTTATGTAGGTCTGATCACAGGGGCATGTTTTGCGGAGTTCGGCTTAAATGTTACCTGCGTAGACAACGATGTTAAGAAGATAAAGTCACTGAAAAAAGGACTTGTGCCGTTTTATGAGCCGGGCCTCGAAGAGATTATGCAGAGAAATATCAAGGCCGGCCGCCTGCACTTTACATCTGATATCGCTGAGGCAGTAGACTCGTCACTCGTAATTTTCATAGCAGTAGGGACCCCTCCGCGGGGCGATGGTTCCGCAGAGATGAAATATGTTGAAGAAGTTGCAAAGGAAATTGCAAAAAATATCAAAAGTTACAAAGTGGTCGTCACCAAGAGCACTGTACCGGTCGGGACCGGCGAAAAAGTCCGGACGATTATCTCGAAAAACCTGAAAGAGAACATCGATTTTGATGTTGTATCCAATCCTGAGTTCTTGAGGGAAGGCGCCGGAATCGAAGACTTTATGAGGCCGAACAGAATTGTTATAGGCACTTCAAGCGACCAGGCGACTGCGATCATGAAAGACCTCTACAGGCCTCTCTATCTGATTGAGACCCCCATTGTTATTACAGATGTTAAAACCGCTGAACTGATCAAGTATGCTTCGAATGCCTTTCTGGCCACAAAGATTTCCTTTATCAACGAACTTGCCAATCTCTGCGAAATAGTGGGCGCAAATGTACAGACAGTCGCAAAGGGCATGGGACTTGACCGCCGTATAGGCCCAAAATTCCTTCACGCAGGCCCCGGTTACGGCGGCTCGTGTTTTCCCAAAGACACCCTTGCCCTCTTGCAAATCGGAAAGGACCATAATGTCAACCTCGGAATCATATCGGCGACGATAAAAGCCAATGCAGTACAGAAGGAAAAAGCCGCCCATACAATAATTGCCGCGCTGGAAAAGCCAAAGGGCAAAACCATATGTATACTCGGTTTGTCCTTCAAGCCGAACACAAATGACCTGAGAGATGCACCAGCCCTGTTCATCATTGATAAACTCTTAAAGGAAGGGGCAAGGATAAGGGCCCATGATCCCGTTGCCATGGAAGATGCCAAAAAGTTCCTTACAAAAGTCACATTCTGTGACGATGCATATGATGCTGCCAAAGGTGCTGACGCTATTGTCATAGTTACGGAATGGAACCAGTTCAGGAATTTAGACCTCAATAAACTAAAGAAACTTGCAAAAGGGAAATTTTTCTTTGACCTCCGTAATATTTACGAACCCGACAGATTAATAAAAATGGGTTTTGACTACTATTCCACCGGGAGGGCGCAAAAGTAACAGTGGCCCTGCCTGCCTTGACTTTAAGGGACAAATTAAACTAAATTATTGCTTATGCGAAAACCGTTTATAGCTGCTAACTGGAAGATGAATAAGACAGTTGAGGAGACGGAAGAGTTTGTTAACTCCTTTCTTCCGATGGTTAAAAATATTTCGGGTGTCGATATTTTGCTTGCCCCTCCGTTTACGTCATTGGGCGCGGCATCCAGGCTGCTTAAGTCATCTAATGTAATCCTGGCCGCGCAGAATGTTTTTTATGAAGAAAAAGGGGCTTACACCGGCGAGATATCCCCCGCGATGCTCAAGTCTGTCGGATGTTCTTGCGTAATTATCGGGCATTCCGAAAGAAGGCAGTATTTTTCCGAATCCGATGATATCGTAAACAGAAAAATCAAGACCGCCAGAAAAAATGGCCTTGATGTTATTCTTTGCGCAGGAGAATCTCTGGAGGAAAGGGAAGCCAACAAAACATTTAACGTTTTGGACAGGCAGCTTGCCGGTTCGCTGGCAGATCTTTCTCTTGACGGCATAACAATCGCCTATGAACCGATCTGGGCCATCGGAACAGGGAAAACCGCAACAAAGGAACAGGCAAACGAAGCCCATGCTTATATCCGCCAGTGGCTGCGGCAAAACAAAGAAGGCGCGGACGATGTCCGGATACAGTATGGTGGAAGCGTGACCCCGGACAATATTGAATCTCTGATGTCACAATCTGAAGTAGACGGCGCTCTTGTTGGAGGAGCGAGTCTCAAGCCTGACAGTTTCGCAAAGATTGTAACAGGCGCAATAAAAAAATAAGAGGAAATATAAAAAATGTATACCGCAGTAGTCATTCTTCATTTAATAGTATGTTTATTTCTCATATTTATTATATTAATCCAGAGCAGCAAGGGCGCTGAAATGGGCGCTGCATTTGGCGGTTCAAGCCAGACCCTTTTCGGCAGCCGGGGCGCCGCCACTTTTCTCAGCAAACTGACGACCGCAGCTGCTATATTATTCATGATTACTTCGCTGTCACTTGCGATTTATTCTGTAAAGAGAACATCCGTTATATCTTCAGCTCCGGTGAAAGCAGCTCCTGCAATACCTCCAGCTGATACAAAATCCGGCCCCCTCCAGGAACAGAAGCCTGTAGCACCCGGACAGGGGGAAACACAGGGAACTCCTGCACAAACGCCGGAGACCAAACAGTAGCATCATTCAAGCAATAAAAATCTATTTCAGCTGTTCTGCTTCTGCCTCGCTGAGAAGCAGTCTCGCCTTTACAAGTTTCCTCAGTTTGCTCTCGACTTTTACCGAATTCCCTGCGGTAAGGGCCTGGAGGAGGTCTCCCTCAAGCTCCGCTACTTCAAGACGCTTGTAATAATCCAGAGATTCCTTCAGATGGGCCAGTACGATCTTCCCTGTCAAGATCGGGTGATTGTTTGTGACATTCGCATCCGTGAACCTTGTACCGTGTTCAAGCTCAACTTCCAGGCCCATGCAAAAGTCTTCGATATCTATATTCATCCCTGAGGAATTCACTTCATTTAAAATTATCTTCCCCTCCTCAGGTGAAACCTTCGGTTCAGCCATCTCCGTCCAGTCACGGATATGCAGCTCCTTACATACTCTTTTCACTTCATCGACAGTCACATATTGAGGTATTTCCATTACAGCCTCCTTACGAAATATTTCTCATAGCTCCTCTATCGAGGAATAATAACTGAGACGGGATACATTTTACTACAGGAATTAGACTGAAGGAACAATTCGGCAGATTCATTAAGCGTATGAATCAATATACATCCCTTTTGAATGATATATCTGAATTGCGTTTCCCCTGCGGTCATAGGTATTATCAACAGCGGTCGGGGATGTTATCAACCGCGCATGAGGGGCTTTGTTATCAGGCACGGGTATATCCCGCAATATTAAATCCCTGCTGCCCTCAAACGTTCTATTGCATGGTGTCACATCTATGATTCTGTCATTCCCCTGAGATGCATCCTTTTTCCCATAAGAAATATTGTTATTGATCCGGACATCATTAACCGTATAGTTATTTTGCTTTAACCGGAAGAAATTCAGGATATTGAAATTAATAACCGTTGTCATTGCTTTATCATTTAAAAGTTCTACGCTCCACCAGAAAGCTTATGTGGTTAATGTAAACTTTATATTGTTCGTCGTTTTCTTAATCTCCCTGTATTTTCATTATAGCAGGGATGGGAAAAATTGCAAATACTGTTCTGCCAAGTAAAATCATCAATGTCCGCACCTGTAACCAGCCGCAATAAAAGTCCGGGGCTATATTGATTTTATTGCGAATACAGGCTCTGTAATTGCTTGATTCCTGCACTCCGGGCACTTGCCGGGTTTTTTCAGTTTTTCTCTTTTGTCAAATACAAAGCCGCACTTTTTGCATTCCGAAGGGGTTATTATCAAAGTCAGTCCTCTCCTGATGACTGACTTCTGAATGTGCTGAAGATGATCATATACAGCTTTCTCGGGAATCCTGACAGACCCTGAAATTTCCTTGGCCGAAAGAGGCTGCTCTTCAAGGACGGATATTATATTCTTCCTGACCGTCTCCTGTCTTTCATCGGGAACAAAAGGTTTTTTCGGTTTGTTTTTCATACCGCATCACAAGTTATTTAAGGACCGAGACCTGCCTTCCGGAGAAGACCGCAATGCTCTCTTTACATAACCAGGCAGAGTTTGTGCAATTAAAATTTAATCCCGAGGGGTATTGGTATTATTCAGACTACTCCAATATTTCAAGAACACATCGCTTACCGAGCTTTGTCCCGGCAGCGCTCAGGACAGTTCTTATTGCCCTTGCCGTATTCCCCTGTTTTCCGATAATCTTGCCGATATCGCTTTTGGCAACACGCAATTCAAAAACAACGGTCCTCTCTCCCGCTACCTCGGCAACTGAAACCTCCTCCGGTCTGTCCACCAGAGCCTTTGCGATTTTTTCAATCAGTGCTTTCATACCCACCTCCGTGAGAATCCGGGTTGTGATCTACTGACCCGGTATTTTCAAATGATTTATCACAACAGATATCGGCTGTAATCTGAACCTCATCGCCCATAGAACTATTACTACTGTTACCGACATATTATCATATTAACCGGATATTTAAAATAAAAATATCAATTATTCAGAACAGCAACTTTACCGATTATTTGTAATTAATTGAATTAGCATCTGCCAAAATCTTAGAATAGAATCTGAATAAACCAATGATACAGGTCAGTAATTTAGACAAGTCATACGGACAGCAGGTTGTATTCGATAAGGCCGGATTTACGATAAATCCCGGAGAGCGTGTGGGGCTTATAGGAAGAAACGGACATGGCAAGACCACCCTTTTCAGGATGATACTCGGGCAGGAACACCCTGATTCAGGAACTATCAGCATTCCCAATGGCTACAGGACAGGTCATCTTTCCCAGCATCTCAGGTTTACCGGGGACACGGCATTGAAGGAGGCATGTCTCAGCCTCCCCCCTTCCGAAGAAGGCCCGGATGAGAAATATAAGGCTGAAACCATCCTCATGGGCCTCGGGTTTTCCACGGACGATTTCGCTGCCTCTCCCGGCGCCCTTTCCGGAGGCTACCAGGTGAGACTTAACCTTGCGAAGGTGCTGGTCTCGGACCCTGACATTCTGCTCCTTGACGAACCCACCAACTACCTTGATATTGTGTCCCTTCGCTGGCTTGCCCAATTCCTGCGCAGCTGGAAGAAGGAGCTCATTATCATCACCCATGACCGCAGCTTTATGGACAGCGTCACCACACATACGATGGCAATACACCGCTGCAAGATACGGAAGGTTGCCGGCCCCACGGAAAAGATATATCAGCAGCTTCTGCAGGAAGAAGAGATACACGAAAAGACACGGACCAACGACGAGAAAAAGAGGAAGGAGATTGAGCAGTTCATAAACCGCTTCCGGTCCAAGGCGACCAAGGCAAGGGCCGTACAGTCGAGGATCAAGGCCCTGCAGAAAAAAGAACGCCTCGAGAGACTGACCGAAATAAAAGACCTTGAATTCACATTTAACTCAGCGCCGTTTACGGGGAAACATCTCATGGAGGTGAAGGACCTGTCTTTCGGATTTGACGCCGGGGGCCCGGGTTTGATCGAGAAGCTGACCCTCTATGCCGGTAAAAATGACCGCATAGCCATTATAGGCAAAAACGGCAGGGGCAAGACAACGCTTCTTAATCTGCTGGCAGGAGAACTGACCCCCGTACGCGGGACTGTCCATTATCACCGGGACCTTAAGCTTGCATATTTCGGACAGACAAACATAAACCGGCTAAACCCGGCCAAGACTGTTGAAGAAGAGATTATGGACGTGCACCCGGAACATAACAGGGGAGCGGCCCGCAAAATATGCGGCGCCATGATGTTCCCGGAGGACCAGGCGCTGAAAAAGATCAGCGTCCTTTCAGGGGGTGAAAGGAGCCGGGTACTGCTCGGCAAACTGCTCGTCAGCCCCGCCAATATGCTCCTGCTGGATGAGCCCACTAACCACCTTGATATGGAGTCTACTGAATCTCTCGTTGAGGCCATAGACGACTTCGACGGGGCCGTCATGATCGTTACGCACAGCGAGATGATCCTCCATGCGCTGGCAACACGGCTCATTGTTTTCGATGATGGGAGGGTGACCCTTTTTGAAGGGACCTATCAGGACTTTCTGGACCGTGTCGGGTGGAAAGGCGAACAAATAACGGCCCGGACAGAGGCCGCAGTGACACCCCCTGCAGACCAGCCCGCAAATAAAAAACTCTTCCGGCGTCTCCGGGCAGATCTGATCAATGAAAAGTCCAGGGTCCTGGGATCGCTTCAAAAGAGGATTGATGATATCGAAAGTGAGATCATCCGCCTGGAAGAAAAGACCCATGAGGACAATAAAGGGCTCTTCGAGGCCTCCATAAGGGGTGATGGTAATACCATTAAATCACTGTCAAAGGCCCTTCATGACGCAAAGTCCAGGATTGATTCCCTGTTTCCCGAGCTTGAGCAGCTCCATGCAGAGCTTGACACCAGGACCCGTGAATTTGAGGAAAGGCTCAGTGCCATGGAGGTCCCATCATAGGGGTGGTCTATTCTTTATAACTCCATTTTATTGTAATATTGATCTATGAACAGAGATATCTGGATATTCCTTTTTGCCCTCGGTATCATTCTTTTCAGCTGGCCCCTCATGAGCATATTCAGATACGGCATTTCAAAATATCTTTTTCTGGCATGGTTTATTTTCATCGCCCTTATTTTCATCGCGACCGTATATAAAAGAAACGATAAGAACGGGGGATAATTGTTTTCCATAACGGCGTTATTCTCTATCATTTTAGTGTATCTGCTTCTGCTCTTTCTGATCGCCTATTTCGCGGAACGAAAAGAGCAGAGAGGCAGCAAACTCGTATCAAACCCGTATGTTTATTCCCTCTCGCTCGCGGTCTACTGCACATCGTGGACGTTCTACGGCAGTGTGGGCAAGGCCGCGAACGCCGGTCTGAATTTTCTCACGATATATATCGGCCCTACCCTGATGGCGGCACTGTGGTGGATTGTCCTCAGAAAGATAGTATATATATGCAAGGAAAACAGGATCACCACGATGTCTGACTTTATTGCCTCGCGCTACGGTAACTCCCTCTTCCTCTCCGTCCTCGTAACGCTCGTTGCGGTAATCGGGATAACCCCCTATCTCGGGCTCCAGCTCAAGGCGATCATGACGACCTTTTCAATCCTTACGGGACAGTCTGAAGGGAGCGGTTTCGCGGGATGGTTGATTACCCTTGTGCTCGGGGTCTTCGCGATATTTTTCGGGGCGAGAAAGGTCGATGTCTCCGAACGGCACGGCGGGCTTATCTTTGCGATCGCCTTTGAATCAGCCATAAAGCTGATCGCCTTCATTTCCGTTGGGATCTTCGTATCGTACGGGCTGTTTGACGGCATTGGAGGAATTTTTGACAGGATCAGAAATTCAGAATATGCGGGCCTGATGACTCTTGGAGGGAATTCCAATGTCAGTTTCACGGAATGGGCCTCACTGACGTTTCTCTCAATGATGGCGATCATGTTTCTGCCGAGACAGTTTCATGTGTCCGTTGTAGAAAACTCATCGGATGAACACATCAAAAAGGCGATGTGGCTTTTCCCCCTTTATCTCTTTCTCATCAATATCTTTGTACTGCCCATTGCATACGGCGGCCTGCTCCTTGGGGAACCGCAGCAGAACGCAGATTTTTTTATGCTGAGCATACCGCTCAAACACGGTATTCCTCACCTTGCCCTCGTTGCCTTCATCGGGGGGTTCTCCGCAGCCACCGCCATGGTCATTGTCGAATCACTGGCACTAAGCACGATGGTAATGAACAGCTTTGTGATGCCCGCGCTCTGGAGAATGAACGCCATGAAGGGTTTTTACCTGATGATACTGAATACGAGAAGGATCATTATTATCGGCCTGATCTTTCTCGGATATCTCTTCGCTATTTCCATCGGGCACTTCTACAGTCTCGTGGACATAGGTCTCAAGTCATTTGAAGCAGTCACGATATTCGCTCCGCCGCTCCTTTTCGGGCTTTACTGGAAGGGCGGAAACAAAAAGGGCGCAATAGCGGGCATCATAGCTGGTTTCAGCGTATGGATGTATACGCTCATGATACCCGCGCTCATGAGGGCCGGTATTATTGAGAAAGAAGGTTTCTGGGGAAAGGTCTTCAGTTCAACGTTCCTGAACCCGACAGCGTTGTTCGGTCTTGAAGGGCTTGACCGCTGGAGCCATTCATTGTTCTGGGGGCTGCTGTTTAACATTGTGCTATATGTTGGCATATCAATCTTCACCAACCAGGATGCGGAGGAAGAGAGACAGGCGTTTAAATTCGTCGAATCATATTCGTCGAGGATGCTGCCTGCCCGGGGCATTTACAGCATTGAGCAGATTGAAGACATACTGGGACAATATACAGGGAAGAAAGAGGCAAAAGAATTCATCGGGAATTTCCTTTCGCGAAACAACATCAACCGGGAGTATGTTTCTCAGAACGACCTGATCAGGATAAGACACGAAGCTGAAAAAATATTGTCCGGGGCGCTCGGCTCCCCGATCGCCGCCGTAATATTTGAAGACAAGTTCACGCTCACAGACCAGGAAAGGGGGGAGCTTTCCAGCTCCATAAAACAGATAACAGACACGCTCAGGCTTTCCAGACAGGAACTGGCAGATGCGAACAGGGACCTGGCATATCTCAAGGATTTCAGTGAAAACATTATCGAAAGCGCTCCGGTCGGCATCGTTACGATTGATTCCGCATTCAGGGTCAAATACTGGAACAGGGAAATGGAGACCATAACCGCCATAAAAAAATCTGCAGCCGTCAACGTATCCATAATAAACCTGCTGCCCTGGATGAAAAGCGAGCTCTTTACCCAGAGCGTGCACGGCGAAATGATAGTCCAGACCCCTGCCATACAGTCGTTCAAAATCAACATCAGTCCCCTGAAAGACCCGTCCGGCGGCTTCGTCGTTATCATCGAAGACATCACCGAAAAGAAAAAGATGGAAGAACAGCTCCTGCACTCCTCAAAACTGGCGAGCATAGGGAGACTGACTGCCGGTATATCACATGAAATAGGAAATCCGCTCGCATCAATTTCCTCCCTTGTCCAGGAACTGAGGGCGCAGAAACTCGATTCCGATGAAAATATAAAATTCACGGAAACGTCGCTCAAAACCATTAACAGCCATATTGAACGTATTGTTAATATCGTCAGGAGCCTGGGTGATTTCGCGAGGATATCCTCTTCGGAAAAAACCGCTACCAGTATCTCTGACATCCTCAACCGGACGATCGACCTGGTACGTTATGACAAGAGATTCAAGAACATCAGTCTGAAACTCGAGGTCGACGAAATCCCGCCGCTAAAATTGAATCCGGACCAGATGCAGCAGATGTTTTTCAACTTCATACTCAATGCCCTTGATGCAATGCCTGACGGAGGCGCCCTCACTATTTCGATAAAGCAGGCAGGCCGGTATATCGAAATAATCTTTAAAGACGCGGGCACAGGCATCGAAGGGTCTGCTCTGGACAGGATATTCGACCCGTTTTATACTACCAAGACCCCGGGCAAAGGAACGGGTCTTGGTCTGAGCATCTGCTATGGTATAATCAAAGACCATAACGGCACGATAAATGTAAAAAGCGGAAAAGGAGACGGCACTGCCTTTATTATAAGGATCCCAAAGGAACAGAATGGATAAAAGACTGCTTATCGTAGAAGATGAAGAGACCCTGTGCGAGTCCCTGAAGAGGGTGCTCTCAAAAGAAGGTTATTTAGTTGATACGGTCAATACCGCTGAATCAGCCCTCACGGTTCTGCAGGAGGTACCTTACGACCTTATCGTCACGGACATAATTCTGCCGGGCATGAACGGGATAGAGCTGATCCGGAAGATCAAAGAGGACCATTCCGAACAGATCGTTGTGGTCATGACAGCGTACGCCTCGCTCGAGACCGCTGTCGAGGCCCTGCGCGCGGGGTCCTATGATTATATCGTGAAGCCGGTCATGCACGAAGAGATCAAACAGATCGTCAAAAACGCGATCAACCAGAAAGTGCTTCAGAAAGAAAACCGCCTGCTCAAGTGCCAGCTTGAGAACAAATATGATATTGAAACAATATCGCTCTATAAAAGCCCTGCGATGCGGAAGCTCATCGAGGAAATTAAAGCCATCGCGGACAGCGCTGCCAATCTCCTTGTGCTCGGGGAAACGGGTACGGAAAAAGAACTGTGCGCAAAGCTCCTGCACAGCATCAGGAAGACCCATAAACCCTTCCTCCCGATACCCTGCAGTGCCGCTGATACAAATTCAATCCGGCAGGCCATGGACGCCGCTGACGGAGGGGTGATATTCCTTAATGACATTCTCTGCCTCAATGCT
>Ga0102851_10000588_pt1 | contig 18795 bp, 20 predicted proteins | sample Mud3Dept3metaG_FD_79558 | JGI IMG/M metagenome (GOLD analysis project Ga0102851, IMG submission 79558) | Freshwater wetland microbial communities from Ohio, USA, analyzing the effect of biotic and abiotic controls - Mud 3 Core 4 Depth 3... | ecosystem: Environmental > Aquatic > Freshwater >... | reverse complement strand
GAGGCCGACGAGTCGCTTTCCGCGACGCCCGTTCAGACGCCTGTTCCTTTCGGCATTCGTACCCACAGGACCCGTGGACCCACACGCTGGGGCAAGTCCCTGGCCTGCTGATGCAGAGGTCATGATGCGCAGCGCCATCGCGTTCGCCCTCGCCATCGCCACGGGGATTCTCCTCGCGGCGGGCTCGGCATCCGCGCTGGAAGAGTCGTTCCCGCGTCCGCCCGGCATCCACGCACGCGTCCGACTCTGGACGCGCGTCTATTCCGAAGTCGACACGAACGGCGGATTGATCCACGACGCCGAGGAACTCGACGTCGTCTACGAAGTGATCCGCTGGCCGAAGACGCTCTCGGCGGCTGACCAGGAGGCGCGCATTGCGCGCTCCAAGCGGCACTACCAGGCGATCCTAGAGCGACTCGCGGACGGCAAGACGGCGCTGACGGCCGAAGAGCGCCGCGTACTGACGCTGTTCCCGCCCGGCGTCTCGCGCGCGTCGCTCGGCGCGGCAGTCGATCGCGTGCGCTTCCAGCGCGGGCTCGCCGAGCGCTTCCGCGACGGTCTGGTCCGCGCCGGCCAATGGGAGCCGCACATTCGGCGCGTGTTCCGCGACGCCGGCCTGCCGCAGGAACTCGCGTCGCTTCCGCACGTCGAGTCGTCGTTCAATCCCGGTGCCTACTCGAAGGTGGGCGCTGCCGGGCTCTGGCAGTTCATGCCGGGAACCGGCAAGCGCTTCCTGCGCATCGATCGCGCGGTGGACGAGCGCTACGACCCCTGGCGTTCCAGCGAAGCCGCGGCCGCGCTGCTGCGCGAGAACCACCGCATCACCGGAGCGTGGCCACTCGCGGTCACCGCCTACAACCACGGCGCCGGCGGCATGATGCGCGCCGTGAAGCAGCTCGGCACCAAGGACATCTCGGTGATCATCGACCGCTACCAGAGCGAAACCTTCGGTTTCGCATCGCGCAACTTCTACTCGGAATTCCTCGCTGCTCTCGACGTCGAGAAGGCGGCGGGGCGACACTTCGGAGCGATCGCGCGCGAGCCCGCAGCCGAACACGAGATCGTCGTCACGCGGCATCCGACGTCGGCATCGGCGCTGGCGCGCACCTTCGGCGTCGACCCGGGGCTGCTGCGCGAGTTGAACATGGGACTGCGCGACAGCGTCTGGTCTGGACGCATTTCGGTGCCGGCCGGTTACGCGGTGCGGCTGCCGAAGGTCGCCGGGCGCCCGCCCGCCGCCCAGCTCGCGGCCTCACTGCCGCGCAGCGAAGAAGTCAGCGCGCGCGACGCCGGCCCGCGCGGCTCGGCGAGCCGCCATCGCATCCGCCGCGGCGACACCCTCACGAAGGTCGCGAAGACGTACGGGGTCTCGGCGAGCGCCCTCGCAAAGACGAATGGACTGCGCACGTCCAGCCACCTGCGGGTCGGTCAGACGCTGCGGATTCCGGGTGCAGCGGCAGCGAGCGAGACGTCCATCGCTGCGGCTCCGGCTGCGAAGACGACCGCGGCAAAGGCCGCAACCACGACCCCGAGCACCGCCCGGAAACAGGCGCCGACCCGGGCCGTGAAGGCGGCGAAGACCGGCAAGGCGAAACCCGCCGTGCGCAGCCACACCGTGAAGCAGGGTGAGACGCTCACCGCGATCGCGCGCCAGACCGGCGTCTCGGTCAAGCAGCTCGCCGCCGCCAATGGGATCTCCGCGTCGCACCGGGTGCGCGCCGGCCAGCGGCTGCGCATCCCCGACTGAGAACTCTCTAGACCTGGAAGATCGTCTCGTCGGGGAGCCGGATCGCCGTCAGCAATCCGCCGTAGACCGCGCCAGTGTCGATCCCGATGCTGTGCGGGAGGTTCCAACGCACCTGGAAATCGGGGCGCGGCGTGTGACCGTACACGATCGTCACGCCGAGTTCGTGCGGCAGGCCGGCGCTCGCGCGGTCCCAGAGCAGTTCCTCGACGCGCGCGTGGGAGAGTGCCCAACCCGCGTCGCTGGTGCGGGTGAGCGTGCGGCCGAGCCCCGCGTGAACGAACAGATAGGCGCCATCGACGTGGTGCAGCCGCAGCGAGCGGAAGAACGCCTCGTGTTTCGGCGGCAGACTGAACTCGTCGGGACGCGGCGGACGCAACTCGTGCCAGCCGTACGACACGAGCGTCTCGGCGCCGCCGTTGGGCAGAAACACGTCGGCGCCGAAGTAGGCGGGCCCCTCCCAACCGAGGTAGTCGAGGAACATCGACTCGTGGTTGCCGAGCAGGAACTCGCACGGATATGCGTCGGCGACCTCGATCAGGCGTTCGACGACGCCGCGCGAGGCGGGACCCCGGTCGACGTAGTCCCCGAGGAAGACCAGTCGATCTCCCGGCTGCAGCGGGAGCATCGCGAGCAGCGCGTCGAGCTTGTCGAGACGCCCGTGGATGTCGCCGACGGCGTAGAGCATCAGACCCGTGACGCCACGGCCGGCTGCGCTCCGCGCCCGGCGAGTTGGCCACACGCCGCATCGATGTCCGCTCCGCGCGGGCGGCGCACCGTGACGGTGAAGCCGAGTCGCACGAGATCGCCGGCGAAGCGGGTCAAGACCGCTTCGGACGGCGGGCGATGGGGCGAGTCTTCGTGCGCGTTCATCGGGATCACGTTGAGCTTCGAGGGCAGACCGCGCAACAGGCGCGCGAGCCGTCGCGCATCCTCGGGCGCGTCGTTCACGCCTTGGATCAGCGTGTACTCGAAGAAGACCGGGCGGCGCGCCGTCACGGTTTCGAGACTGCGAAGTGCGCCCATCAACGCGGCGAGTGGGAAGCGGCGGTTGAGCGGGACCAGTTCGTCGCGCACCGCGTCGGTCGCGGCGTGCAGCGAGACCGCGAGATTCACCGGCACGCTCGCGAGCAGTGTCGCGATCTTCGGCACCACGCCCGCCGTCGACACCGTCACCTTGCGCGGTCCGAGTGCGAAGCCCTTGGGATGCAGCAGCAGGCGCGCCGACTCGAGCACGGCGGGCAGGTTCAGCAGCGGCTCGCCCATGCCCATGTAGACGACGTTGGTGAGGCGCTGGCCGGGGACGAGCTGCTCGCGCATCCGACACACCTGGTCGACGATCTCGGCGACCGTGAGATTGCGCGTGAAGCCGAGCGCACCGGTCGCGCAGAACGAACACGCGAGCGGACAGCCCACCTGGGTGGAAATGCAAAGCGTCGTGCGCGCGCCCTCCGGAATCAGCACCGACTCGACCAGCGCGCCGTCGCGCGCACGCAGGCGACCTTTCACGGTGCCGTCGGCGGAGCGCTGCACGAGATCCCAGTCGAGCGCGTGCCACTCCCACTCGGCGGCGAAGCGCTCGCGCAGCGCCGCGGGAAGATCGCTCCACTGCGCCGGATCCCCGATCCCGCGGCCGTAGAGCCAGCCCGCGACCTGCTCCGCGCGCCAGGGCTCGATCCCCTGCTCCGCGAAGCGCGCGCGCAGCGATTCGATCGAGTGGTCCTGGAGCTGCAAGCGCGCCTCGCGCATCTCAGCCCGCGATCCTTCGATACGCGAAGAAGTGGAGCGGGCGGCCTTCGGCGCGCCATTCCAGCTCGTACGCGGTCGGCATGCGGCCGGGGACGTCGGCGAGCCAGCGGGAGGGCGCGAAGACGTTCTCGAGCCGCGACTCGGCCGCCAGCACGGCGTCGATCTGCTCGGCGTAGGGGACGTCGTCGGTCGCAACCTGCAGCAGCCCTCCGCGCACCAAGCGGTCGGCGACCGCCGCGACCAGCGGCGCCTGCACCAGCCGCCGGCGGTGATGGCGCTTCTTCGGCCACGGATCGGAGAAATTGATCCACACCGCCTCGAGCGACGCAGGCCCGAACAGATCGGCGAGGGCCTGCTCGCCGGTGCCGTGCACGAGCCGCAGGTTGCCGAGTTCCGTCCGGGCGAGCCGCCGGGCCTGCTTCAGCACGCGCTTGCGCGAGACCTCGACGCCCACGTGCGCAACTTCGGGTGCGCGCCGCGCGAGATCGAGCAGGAACTCGCCGCGCCCGAAACCGATCTCGAGCACGATGCGTAGCGGCGACGCGAGGTCGGGCGCGAAGAGTGCGGCCCAGCCCTTCGCGAGCACGTCGTCCGGCGTGACGCGGCGGTCGGGACCGGGGATGTCGAGCTTCAGGCGCCGCGGCATCCGCGCAGTCTAGGAGCCGCCTGCCGAGGCTGCGACGCGGCGCGGCTCACAGACTCGCCTCGACCCCGAGCAGCCCCCGCAGCAGGTCGGCCGGCGCGTGACGCGGCTGCACGTCGAGCGCGACGGCTTCGTCGTCCGCAAGGCCGGCGCGCGAGCGCGCCTCGTGGATCGCTTCGAGCGGCCCGCCGTGCGCGTCGACGAGGCCGAGCGCGAGCGCACGCACGCCGCTCCAGACGCGTCCCTGCGCCATGCGCGTGACGTCGGCGCGCGTGAGCTTGCGGCCCGCTTCGACGCGGCGCAGGAACACGTCGTACACTGATTCCATGTCACGGCGCACCAGACTGCGCTCGTCCGGCGTGAAGCCGCGCAACGACGTCAGCAGGCCCGCACGACTGCCGCGCTCGATCGCTTCGTGATCGACGCCCCACTTCTCGAGCAACGCGCCGGCGTCGAGCTTGCCGCCCACCACCCCGATCGAACCGGTGAGCGTCGCTGGCTCCGCGAAGATCGCGTCGCCGGCCACCGCGGCGAAGTAACCACCCGACGCGGCCACTTCGCCCATCGACACCACCAGCGGCTTGTCGCGTTTCGCCACGCTGAGAGCGCGCCACAGCACGTCGGAGGCGAGCGCGTCGCCACCGGGACTCTCGATGCGCAGCACGATCGCGCGCACGCCCTCGTCTTCGCCGAGCGCACGCAGCGTGCGCGAGAGCGCCTCGACGGAAATGCCCGCGACGCCACCACGCCGATGGATCACGCCGCGCGCGCTGACGTACGCGATGCGCGGACGCTCGCGCCAGAACGGCGACCAGCCGGCGTCGTCGGCGTGAAGCGCAGCGTAGGCATCGGCATCGACGAGGCGTGCGCGCGGCGCGCCGCCCGACGGCGGCACTTCGCCGGTCGCAGGCAGCAGCTCGACGAGCGCCTCCTCGACCTGATCGGGATACCGGCAGCCGTCGGCGAGACCCGCTTCGCACGCCGCCTCGCTGCGGTACGGGCCGGCGTCGATGCGCGCGCGCACGGTCGCGACGTCGAGGCGCCGCCCCGCGGCGATCGCGGCGACCAGCTCGCCGAACACGTCGTCGAGATACGCCTCGATCTGCTCGCGGCTCTCGGGCGACATCGACTCGCGCGTGAAGGTTTCGGCCGCGGCCTTGTGCGAGCCGACGCGCACGACGTCGGGCTTGAGATCGAGTCGCGCGAGCAGGCGTGCGAAGAACATCGATTCGCTGCGCAGCCCGACGAGGTGGATCGATCCCGTCTCGGGCAGCCACAGCCGATCGGCGCCGCTCGCCACCCAGTACTCGGCCTGGTGCATGGTTTCGCCGTAGGCGGCGACCGGCTTGCCAGCCGCGCGCACGGCGTCGAGTGCACGGCGCAGCGAGGCAGCCGCGGCGTAGCCGTGCGGCGCGCCGGCGCAGCGCACCAGCACACCGCCGACGCGCGGATCGCGCGCCGCGGCGTCGAGCGCACGCAAGGTCTCGAGCAGGCTCGACGAGCGCTCGCGCGCGAACGGCAGGCGCGCCGTGCGCGTCTCCTCGAAGGGCGGCACGAGACGCGCGAGCAGCCAGAACGGCGCCCGGCGACCGAGCACCGCACGCGCGGCCAGCAGCCGCACCGCGCGGGCCGCGTTGCCGCCGGCGCGGCGCACGACGCCCGGGACGACGCCCATCAGTGCCGCAACGTCCGACGGCCCGACCGGGAGTCGACCATCCGGTACGAGCCGAGTCGCGACGGCTGCGTGTAGAGCGCGCGCCCCGCCGCGAACGGGTCGTCCTGGGTCTCGGAGCAAGCGATGATCGGCAGCCATGCGTCGAGCAGCGCGCCGAGCGTACGCGGCGCCGGGGGACTCGATGCCATCCTCTCTCCTTCGGAGCTGGCGCGGAGCCTAGCGACTAGGCGAGCAGCTCCTGGACGTCGAAATGCCCCGCCTTCCGCAGCGTCTCCGTCACGTGCTTGATGATCGAGAGCACCGAGACGTCGATCGAGTCGTTGTCGACGATCGGGATGTCGTGACGGTCGGCCAGTTCGAGAAAGTGGTCCTGGATCTTCAGGATTGCATCGAAGTGCTCGAGATAGCGGTGCCCGGGGCGATTCGACGTGCGCGCGCGCGATTCGAAGCGCGCGCGGAAGGAGCGCTCGTCGAGCGTCGCAACGACCAGGAAGATCACGTGTGCGCTCTCGGCGTAGGCCGCGAGGTCGACGAGGCCCGGCACGATCGAGACCCCGTCGAGGATCTGGCTCGAGTTCTCGGCGACGGCGCGGTCGAGCATCGCGCGCACGCCCACCGACACGATCGACGCCTGGGCGAGGAAGCCATCGATCACGGCGTCTTCGCCGCGGCCGAGCGCGCGGTTGGCGTCGTAGGAGGAAGCGTGGATGGCGGGCACCAGCTCGGGAGAGAGCATGAGGCGCATGATCTGGCGGATCGCGTCGGTCGAGAGCACGCGGTGGATGCCGAGTCGGTGGCCGACCTCGAGCGCGAGCGACGTCTTGCCCGACCCGGCGGTACCGCCGAGCAGCAGGATCACCGGCCGGTCGGGCTCCTGGAAGCGGCGCCAGATCAGGTAGCGCTCGGCGGTGCGCGGGCCGAAGCGGCGCTCGAGCGTGTGGAAGGCGAGCCGGCGCAGTTCGTGGCGATCGATGTCGCGCACGCCGCGCAGCGCGAGCTGGGCTTCGATGTCGCGCGCGACGTCGAAGGCGTCGTTGGGTTCGATCGCCGCGGCGTGCAGCGACTGCGAGAGAAAGCCCTTCGAGAACGGCGCGGCGCCAGCCGGGGTGGTGACGTGGATGGTGGGCCCGACGGGAGGACGGGCGGCTTCCTCGGGCAACGAGCGTTCGCGCAACACCTCCTGCACCGCGCGGCCGAGATCCTCGACCGTGACGGATCCGCGCCCGCGCAGGCGCTCGCGCACGGCGTTCGCAGAGGCATAGGCATCTTCGAAGGCCAGGCCGCGCGCCATCAGCGAGTGCACCAGGATCCCGCGCATGAACGGGCGCCGCACCGAGTCGTGTTCGATGTAGATGCGCTCGCGACTACTGGTGGTCGCGTCGCCCCGCCTCGCTTGGGGCTTCATGGTCGCAGCCTACCTCACGCGTTTGCGAGCGGGAACCGCTCGACCAGAACAATTCCGGTGTGTTTCTGGTTGACTTCGCATCGCTCTCGCGGATAACGTTGGTCCTACGGACGTGTCTTGGGGGGTGGTCCGTGGCTTCCGCGTCGTCCTCGCTGCACTCGTCATCGGCCGTCGCTGCCTGGTCCGACGCCCGCACCGTGCGCCTGTTCCGCTCGGGTCAGGTCGTTCGGATCCTGGGCGTCTCGCGCCGCCAGCTTCAGTACTGGGCCGAGACGGACCTCGTCGCCCCTTCGGCTCGGACCCAGGGCGGGCACCACCGCTACACGTTCGAAGATCTCGTGGCGCTACGAGCCGCGAAGCAACTGATCGACGCCGGCGTCTCGGTCCAGCGGATCCGTCATAGCATCGGCTCGCTGAAACGGATCCTCCCCGAGGTGCAGAAGCCGCTCTCCGAATTGGTCCTGGTCGCAACGGGCGACCTCGTGCTGGTGCTGCATGGTGGGTCGACCTTCGAAGCCGTCTCCGGACAGGAGTGGATCTTCGAGGTCGCCCAGCTCCAACGCGAAGTCGAGCGGGGACTGGGGCGCGAAGCGGAGGGGCGCCCGGGCTCCTGACGCCGATCGGAGCACAGAGCTCCGGAGCGGCCACCGGCGAACGCAGGCATCACAGCCCGGGCGGCTGTGGGCCCGGGAGTCGGAGGCACCATGGACCGCGACGCCACCACGGACCCGATCGTCACGCGCATCATCGCCATCGTGAACCAGAAAGGCGGCTGCGCCAAAACGACCACCGCCGTGAACCTGGCGGGCTGTCTCGCGCTCGACGGTGCGCGCGTGCTGGTGGTCGACCTCGATCCGCAGGCGCACGCGAGCATCGCGCTCGGCATCGATCCCGAAGCGCTCGACGAAAATCTCTACGAGGTGCTCGCCGAGGAGGAAGGCGCCCCGCGACTCGCCGACGTGATCGTGCCGGCCGGCGAGCGATTGCACGTGGCGCCGTCCGGCATCGTGCTTTCGGCGCTCGAACAGAAACTCGCGCAGGAGCGCGCCGAAACGCGCACCGATCGGTTGGCGCGCGCGATCGCCGCACTGCCCGATCCGTACGACTACGTGCTCGTCGATTGCCCGCCGAACGTCGGGTTGCTCACTTTCAACGCGCTGCGCGCGGCGAACGAGGTGATCGTGCCGGTCGAGACCAGTCACTTCGCGCTGCACGGCGTCCACAAGCTGCTCGAGACGATCGCGCTGCTCGCCGAGCGACTGCGCATCGCCCCGGACGTACGCATCCTCGCGACGCTCTACGACGGCCGCACGCGCTTCGCCCGCGAAACACTCGCCGAGATCCGCACCCGCTTCGGCGACGCCTGCTTCGACACGGTGATCCGCAACAGCGTGAAGTTGCGCGAGGCGGCGCGCCGCGGCCTGCCCGTCGCGCGGATGGCGCCGTCGTCGAACGGGGCCGCCGACTACGCCGCGCTCGCGACCGAAGTGGCCGCGCACGCCCCGGCGCAGGCGGAAGTGCCGGCCGAGACCAGGCCCGCCGCTCCGCAGCCGCGCGAGGTGGTGATCGAGTACCGCGAACCGGGCGCCGCCGACGTGCGCATCGCGGGTGACTTCAACGGCTGGGTACCCGATCGCGACGTGCTCTCCTCGACGCACCAGGAGGGCGAAACGTGCGTGTGGCGCAAGGTGCTGCGACTCGCACCGGGCACCTATGAATACCGTTACGTGGTCGACGGGGAGTGGTGCGAGGACCCCGCCAATCCCGAACGCGTCGCCACTTCGATCGGGCCGCCGAATTCGGTGTTGGTGGTGCGTTAAACCGAATGCCGCGCGAACTCGGCGACGTCCTGCACTTTTTCGCCCCGGAACTGACCGGCAACGTCGCGGCGTCCGCGGACCGCAGGGGCGAGGTGCTTCCGCTCATCGGCGTTCCGTTCGCGAACGCCGATCCGGTGTGCGGTGCGCTGCTCTGGAACCTGGCGGTCGAAGCGGCTCGGCAGGGCGCGCGCGCCGCGCTGCTGGCGCCGCGGTCGCTGTGCGCGACACCGGCCTGGCCGCTGCCGGGTCGCGGGCCGCTCGGTGCGCTGGCAATTCGTGTCGACGCCGACGAGCCCGGCGAGTTGGCGCGTCGCGCCGAAGAATGGGTGCGCGCAGCGGCGCCGCGCGATCGCGGGCTCGCCCTGGCGGCGCTCCCCGCAGCGTGTCTCAGCAAGGCGGCCGACGCGGAGGCGCTGCTGCGTTGGACGCTGCTGCTGGTCCGGCCGCACGAGGCGGAGGCGCGCGACACCTGGACGGCGCTCGAAGCGATCGCGACACACTCGCGCGACGCGCGCATCGGCGTGACCGTCTTCGGCGTGCGATCGATCGCGGAAGCTCGGGACTGCTTCGATCGCCTGGCGGCCGCCGCCGAGCAGCGGCTCGGCTGTACGCTCGTCAGCTACGGCCTGCTCGTCGATGACGTGCATCTCTCGCGGTCGATCGTCACGGGGCGGCCGATCGCGCTCGCGAGCGCCCACGCGACGTCGGCGCGCGCGCTCGCCGATGTCGCGGCGATGCTGCTCGGCGACGCCCACGGCGCTGTGGATGACTGAAGCGAACGACGAGCAGCGAGCGCTGCGCCGCTCGATCGCGCCGCGCCTCGGCCAACTCGGTACGCCGCTCGAGCTGATCGCCGAGGACGTGCTCGGTGAAGAAGACGGCGTCATCGATTGGGTCGCCGCTGCCCCGGATGGTCGCGCGTGCGTGGTGCTCGTCGCAAAGCGCAGCGGCGACGCAGCTCTCCTGCAAGCCGGTCTCGTTCAGCGCGCCTGGGTCGAGGCCCGGATCCCGGATTGGCGCAAGCTGGCGCCAACGCTCGCCGTGCGCGAAGAGCCGCCCGCGCAACTGGTGCTGATCGCTCGCGAATTCGAACGGGCCACCCGCATCGCGGCAAGGGAAGCTGCGGGCGCTGCGATCGTGCTGGCGCGGTGGCGCCTCGCCGGGACGAGCGGCGAGATCGACCTCGAGCGCGTCGAACCCGAATCCCGGGTCGCCCGCTGCCTCCCCGGGCCTGCGCAGCGACGGCCCGCCTCGGCGTTCCGCACCGGGCTCTGCGACGCCGACTTCCTCAACTGACGCGCCACGCGCAGCTCAGACGCGCCACTTCCCGTCCCGAGGGATCGAGCGCATTCGGCGGCGCGCGCTCGGACCGGATCGGAGGGCATCCGGACGGAGTTCGAGCCTCTAGTGGGCGTCCCAGGACCGATTTCGCTCGGCGTCACTGACAATTCTCGTCCTGGAGTGACGTTTCTTGACACCAGTGCACCATCCGATGCCACTACCTCGACGGGGGGCTGGATGCCTGCAGGGTTCCGAGGAATCGGAAGCCTGCGACGTGGAGTTGCATCATGAAGATGATGCGCCGCGAAACCTGGGAAAAGGGGAATGGACGGTATGGCCGCACCGACGCTGGCGAGCCCTGAACTCGTAGCCTGCCCGGTAGCCGACGAGATCCTGGTCGAGCGGATCCGCGCGGGCGAGCAGAACGCTTTTGGCGAACTCTACGAGCGCTATTTCGCGCGCATCTTCCACTTCGTGGCGCGCCGTTTACGGAATCGCGCGGACACCGAGGAGACCGTGCAGGAGGTCTTCGTCAACGTGTTCGCGTCGATCGATTCCTTCCGCGGTGAGGCACCATTCGGCGCGTGGGTATTTGGGCTCACACGACGCACGGTGGCCAGTCGCTTCAAGAAGCGCATGCCCAATCTCGTCCCGCTCGGGGATGACGAAGTCGAGAATGGCTCGCACGGCGTCGCGCGAGAACCCGACCCGCTCGAGGCCTACGAGTACACCGAGCGGCTGGCGCGCCTCGAGGGTGCCGTATCCAGCGACCTGTCCGATGAGCAGCGCGAACTCTTCCAGCTCCACCACGTCGAACACCGCTCGATCCAGGAGATCGCGCAGCTGTTATCGAAGAGCGAGGACGCGGTGAAGTCGCACCTGTATCGCGCCCGCAAGGTATTGCTCGCCAGCTAGCAGGTTGCTGAGACGATTCCCGAGCGTGCGAGGGGTTCTGCGCTCGCGCGCTCTGCATGGGTGCGCGTTTCATCTCGGTACCGCTCTCGGCCCTGCTTGGGTGCAGCGATAGACTGCGCGCATGACCGAACCCATCGCATTGTGGATCGCGAGCGCTGCGGCGCCCGCTCACGCTCCGACGCTGCGCGTGCGCCGCTTCGAGTACTCGAGTCGTGGCGATCGCGTACCGGGGCTGCTGCTGCTCCCCGCCAACGGGGACGGCCCCTTCCCGCTCGTGCTGTTGCAGCACGGTGCAGGAGGTTCGAAGCACTCGGAGTACCTCGACGCAGCGCGATTGCCATGGGTGCAGCGCGGCGTTGCGGTCGCGTCGATTGATTTCCCGCTGCACGGCGAGCGTGCCTCCGCGAAGCTGAGCGAACAGCTCCTCGGCGCGACCGCGACGTCCGTGCGATCCGCCGACTCGGACACGATCGCGCTGTGGAGCGAATTCTCCCGGCAGGCGGTCGCCGATCTCGCGCGCGCGCTCGACGCGCTCGCCGAACTCCCCGAGCTGGATGCGCAGCGCGTCGCCTATGCCGGCTTCAGCCTGGGTGCGATCCTCGGCGCTCTCTTCTGCCCGACCGATCCACGCCCGCGCGCCGCCGCTCTCGCGCTCGGCGGCGCCGGCATCGGTCCGCCCGACTTCGACCCGGCCGACAGCATCGGCGCCTTCGCGCCGCGACCGCTGCTCTTCGTGAATGCGGCCCACGACGAGCGGATCCCGCGCGCCGCCGCCGAAGCGCTGCACGCCTCCGCGCGCGACCCCAAGGAGATCGCCTGGTTCGAGTGCGGCCACCACGACCTGCCGGGCGCAGGCCTGAAGGCGATGTGGAACTTCCTGGCCAGACACCTGGAACTCGGCTGAAGGGCTCGGTTACTGGCTGAACTGCGCGATGCGCGCGAGCACTGCGTCGCGGCGCGCGCGCATCGCGGCGTCGTCCGCCGCCTCGAGATTCAGCCGCACCACCGGCTCGGTGTTCGAGGCGCGCACGTTGAACCACCAGTCGGGATAGCGGACCAGCAGCCCGTCGAGCCTCGAGATCTCGGCCTTGCCGGCGTGATCGGCTTCGAGAGCCGCGAGCAGTCCGGGCGTGTCGGCGACGCGCCGGTTGATCTCGCCGCTCGCGGCATAGCGTCGCAGCGGCCGCACCAGATCCGAGAGCGGCTTCCCCGTTTCGGCGAGCACGTCGAGCAGCGCGACGAACGCGGCCGTGCCGTCGTCGTGCACGAGCGTGGGGCTGAAGCGGAAGTAGAAGTGGCCCGACAGCTCACCTGCGAAGACCGCGCCGCTTTCGCGCATCTGCGCCTTGATGAAGGCATGTCCAACGCGACACATCTCGGGCGTACCACCCGCCTCGACGATCGCCTCCGCCGTCGCGCGGCTCGAGCGCAGGTCGTAGAGAATGAGACCCCTGCCGCCGTGGCGGCGGAGCTGCGAAGCGGCGAGCAGGCCCGTGATCAGGTCGGCGGTGATCGGCTCGCCGGCATCGTCGACGAACATGGCGCGGTCGCCGTCGCCGTCGAACGCGATGCCGAGTTGCGCGCCACCGCGCTTCACGGCGGCGATCAGGTCGTCCAGGTTCTCGCGCTTCAGCGGGTCGGCCTCGTGATTCGGGAAGCTGCCGTCGGGCTCGAAGTAGAGGCGTTCGACTTCGAGCGGCAGCTCGGGCAACAACCGCTCGAGCCCCACCGAAGACATGCCGTTGCCGCAGTCGATTGCGACCCGAAGCCTCGGACAGCGGCCACCTGCCGAGAGTACGTGGCGCACGTAGCCGTCGCGCACGTCGGCGCTGCGCACGGAACCGCGCTGCGTTCGCGCAAGTCCATGCGCGGCAGACGCGAGCCGCTCGATCTCCTGCAAGCCCGAGTCGCCACCCACCGGAATGGCGTGCTCGCGGCAGATCTTGAGCCCGTTGTATTGCCCGGGATTGTGGGACGCGGTGATCATCACGCCGCCCGCGAGGGCCAGCTCTTCGACGGCGAAGTAGAGCATCGGCGTCGAGACCAGACCGAGATCGACGACCGAGACGCCTTCGTCGTTGATGCCGCGCAGCAGGGCATCGGCGAGTTCGGGCGAGCTGCGACGGGCGTCGCGACCCACTGCCAGCTCGGTGGCTGCCAACCAGCGCGCCACCGCCCGCCCGATCCGGTAGACGTCGTCGGCGCCCAGCTCGTCGGGGACCACTCCCCGAACGTCATAAGCCTTGAAGATCGACATGGCGGCGCAGTCTAGCCACGACGCCCGGACCCGCAGTCGCGGCTGGTTGACCCCGGCAGGTGCGAGGGGCACCCTTTCGTGGGCGTTTCGCTCAATGGGGAGAGACCACAGTGTTCGGCCTCGGAGCTACTGAACTCTTCATCATCCTGGCCATCGTGGTCGTGCTCTTCGGCGCGCGGCGACTTCCCGAGATCGGTTCCGGCCTCGGCAAGGCGATCAAGAACTTCAAGACCGGCATCTCGGGCAAGGACGAGATCGACGTGACGCCGAGCAAGCCCGATGAAGTCTCGGATCGCGGCGGCCCCCAGACCTAGTCTGCAGCTAGGGCGTCGGCGCTGCGGAGGCCGGAACGCGTGCGGGCCGCGTCTCCACCGTGAAGCGAGCAGCTTCGCGCGCAGTCGTCGCGAAGACGGCGTCGACGGGGATGCTTGCTCCCGGTGCGAGCATCTTCGCCGCCAGCTCTGACGCCGCTGCATCCGCCTCTTCTCGCAAGCGCACGGGATCTTCTTCGCGCAGCCGCTGCGCCGACAGGGCCGCGTACGGGGTCGCGTCCGCGGCGTCGATCGGTGCGCCCGTGCGATCCAGCAGCGACACAGTGATTGTCGCGGCTAGCGCGCGCGGTTCGTCACTCGGATTGCGCAGCTCGCCGGATACGACCCAGATCGGACCGGCCACCGCGTTCTCGATCTGCCGCGCGCGCACGGAACTCAACTCGAGAGCGCCGAGCGACACGACGCCCCTTTGCGGCGCTGCCGCCGGCGCCGCGGGCACGATGCTCGTCCAGGTCGCAAGCGCGACGAGAACCGCGACCGCAGACCACGCGCCGCCGCGCACCGCGGCAGAGAACTCGAAGTCTGCGACGATCGCGCGCGCTTCGGCGACGCGCTTCGCAGCAGCACCTTCCCGGACCGGCTCGCTCGGAACCTGCACGGGCGGCTTCGCCGCCGCGCGTTCGATCGGTTGCGGCGTCGGCACCGCGGGCGACACCGGCGGCGAAGGATGCGGGAGCGGCGAAGCGAGCGCGGAGCTCGAGAGGAGGTCCCAACTCTCCGGGTCGCCGAGTTCGGCGAAGGAACTCTCGTTCGGGTCCGGGTTCGGAAGCGCAGGCGCTTCGCCGTTTGGCAGATCGAGCGACGCTCCGGTGTCGCCGAGCTGCATCTCGTCTTCGAAGCGCCAGTCACTCTCTTCCTCGAAGTCGCCGGCAGCGAGCTCCGCGGCAACCGAAGCGCGCGGGTCGAGAACCGACTTCACGGTGCGACCGTTCGGATCCTCCTCGAGATCCCAGGAGGGCGCGGGCGCCGGCATGCGCGCCTGCGTCACGGCTGCCTCAGCGAGCTGATGGACGACCTCCGCCGAGGGTGCGCCGCCCGGGTTCACGAAGAACGCGTGCTTGCAACGCGAACAGCGGACGCGTGCGCCACCCGCCGGCAGTCGCTTCTCGTCCAGGCGGAAGCGCGTCTCGCAGCGCTCGCAGGTGAGGATCAATGACGCCTCGATGCGGTCCCTCGGCCCGTCGGACGAGGACGCGTTTGCTATAGGTGGCCTGGCTGTTCGCGCCGGGTTTGCGTCGCTTCTGCTCGGGCTGGCATCTGCCCAGGTTGGTTTCGGACGTGCTGGAGCGGGTCTTTAGCCGCAGTCTCTCCTGGTCCCGCAACGCGGGCCGCATCCCTGGAATCGAGTGCCCCTGATCCCGCTCCTCGATCGCCGGCTCATCGTCGTCACCGGCAAGGGGGGCACCGGCAAGACGACCGTCGCGGCGGCGCTCGCGCTCGCTGCCGCCACGGCGGGCCGCCGCGTGTTGGTCGCCGAGGTCGGACTCGACGAGCACGTACCCGCCCTGCTGGCACCCGGCGCGAACCCCGTCGGCTACGAAGGTCGTGACCTGCGCAAGCATCTGCGCGCGATGCGCATCGACCCCTACGAGGCGCTCGCCGAGTACCTGGGACTCCAGATCGGGCTGCGCGGGTTGGCGCGACGCGTGTTGGGCAACCGCGCCTTTCGCCAGTTGATGGACGCCTCGCCAGGTTGGCGCGAGCTGATCACGCTCGGGAAGATCTGGCATCTCGAGCAGATGAAGGAAGCGGACGGGAAGCCGCGCTTCGACCTGATCGTGGTCGACGCGCCGGCCACCGGACACGGCCTCACCTTCCTGGATGTGCCGCGCGTGGTGGGATCGGCGGTGCGGGCGGGTCCGCTGCGTCGTCACGCCGGCTGGGTCGAGGAGATGATCCGCGACCCCCAACGCACGGTGCTGTTGCCCGTGGCGCTCGCGGAAGAGTTGCCGGTGCGCGAGACGGCGGAGTTGGTCGAGCGGTTGCGCGATCAGGTCGGCGTTGCGGTCGACCGCGTGGTGGTGAATGCGGTGACCGCCGCGCCCTTTCCACCCGGTCTCGATGATCTCGACGCGCGGCTCGCGGCCCTGCCCGGCGATCTCGTGCTACCCGGCACGCCGTCGCCGGCAACGCTGGCCGCGTGCGCAGCGCATCTGCGCGCACGTCACGAGTTGAACGCGCGCTGGATGCGCGTGCTCGCCGACACGACGAAGCTGGGACTCGTCGCGCTGCCGCGCATCGCGCGTGGCGTGCGCGGTCCCGATGAGCTGGCCCTGCTCGCGGACGCGCTCGTCGCACCGCCGCGGGAGCCGTCGGCGTGAGCGCGCCGCTGGATCCCGCCGCGCTGGTGCGCGATCGCCACATCATCGTGTGCGTCGGCACGGGCGGTGTCGGCAAGACCACGCTCGCCGCCAGCTTCGCCCTCGCGGGCGCGCGCCTCGGGCGCCGCACCGCCGTGCTGACGATCGACCCGGCGCGCCGCCTCGCCGACGCGCTCGGCATCGCCGAACTCGGCAACCAGCCGACCGATCTCCCGCGGGAGCGCCTCACCGCGCTGGGTGTGCCGCCCGAGGGGCGCCTCGCCGCGCTGATGCTCGACATGAAACGCACCTTCGACGAGTTGGTCGCGCGCTTCGCCGACTCCGAGGAAGCACGCCAGCACATCCTCGGCAACCGCATCTATCAACACATCTCCGATGCGCTCGCGGGCAGTGCCGAGTACTCGGCGATGGAAAAAGTCTTCGAGCTGTCGGAGCGCCGCGACTTCGACCTGATCGTCGTCGACACGCCCCCCTCGCAGCACGCGCTCGACTTCCTCGAAGCGCCGCGACGACTCGTCGAGTTCCTCGACAGCCGGCTCGTGCAACTGCTGCTGCACCCGGCCCTTGCCGCGGGACGTTTCGGCGTACGGCTCTTCCAGCGCGGCAGCGAGCGCGTGCTGCATCTGATCGAACGCGTTTCGGGCGTCTCGTTCCTGGAAGACATCTCCGAATTCCTGCTCGCTTTCGAGGGGATGTCCGAGGGGTTCCGGGAGCGCGCGCGCGAGGTGCAGGCCCGGCTCGTCGGACCCGACGCGGCGTTCGTGCTGGCGGCATCGCCGGCGAAACAAGCGACGCGCCATGCGCTGGGAATGCTCGCGCGGCTCAGCGCCGCGGAGGTGCCGCTGGCGGGCGTGGTGGTGAACCGCGTGCACACCTGGCCGGGCGGTGGACCGACACCGGACCGCGTCCCGACCGCAGATCGCGAGGACGAGGCGCGCCGCGCTCTCGCCGCTGCATTCGCGCATACCGAGGGATCGGGGTTCCCCGCCGACGAAGCCGCGCGCGCGGCGTTGGCCGTGGCGGATGGCTACGCTGCGTTGGTGCGTGCGGACGCGGAGTCGACGGCGGAACTCACGGGACGGGTCGCGAAGGCGGGCGGTTTCGTGCGGCGTGTACCCGAGCTGTCGGGCGACGTGCACGACCTCGAGGGTCTCGCGCGCGTAGCCGAGTGGGTTTTCCGGACCGGACCCGAGAACGGAGAGGACGCATGATGGAGCGAGACGACGCGCGCGGCGCCAGGATCGCGCCGCCGCCGCGCAGCGCGGAGGAGGCGCTGGCGTGCGCGCGCCAACACGGCCTCGCCGCACTTGCCGAGAGCGTGCTGGCGCTGCGCGCACTCCTGGACGCGGCGTCACTCGCGGCGACGGGTGCGCCCTCCGATGCGCACGCGTCCGTTTCGGGCGCGAGTGCGTGGCTCGACCAGATCGCCGAGCAGATGCAGGCTGGTGCGGAACATCGCGGAGCACCGTGGCTCGACGCGGTCGCGCGCGCCCTCGATGCGGAAATCGAGCGCTGGGAGACGCGCGGGGGGGACGACCCCGAGGCACGTGCGGTGCTGCGTGCCTTTCTCGGCGTGCGCGAGATCCTCTGGGAGTTCGGACTCCGCCCGGACCGGAGCGAACGAACCGAGCCCGAGCCGCGCGAGCCTTCGCGACACGCGGGCGCGCCCCCTGCCGCAACCAGCTTCGACGAGGCGCCCAGTGACTCGCTGCGCGCACGCGCGCAGCGGCCGCCGCGTCGCGCGCCGCCCGCACGGGTCGAGCGCGTCCCCGTGAAGGGCTGACCGTCCACGCCCGTTTCGTTAGATTGCGCGCCCCCTTCTCGCAATCGAGGAACACGTGTCCGTGGAACCGTCTCCCCATTCGCAGCCCGACGTGGTCCTGATCAAGCGTTACGCGAACCGCAAGCTCTACAACACCGCCACGAGCCGCTATATCACGCTGAAGGGCATCGCGGAGCTGATCGAAGCGGGCGACGAAGTGCGCGTGATCGACAACGAGACCGGCGAGGACATCACCTCCGTCACGCTGTCGCAGATTCTGGTCGACACCGAGCGAACCAACCGGCGCGTTCCGGGAACCGTTCTCTCGGATTTGATCCAACGCAGCGGCGACGTGCTGTACAGCGCGCTCAAGCGACGCGTCGGAGACGCGTCGGAGGGCTTCGAAGAGCTGCAGCGCAACATGAAGAAGTTGCTGTCACCGCGCGAACTCGCCGCGAGCCGACGCCCGGACTGGATTGCGCTCGCGACGCCCGATCTCGACCGCCTCGTGCAGCGCGCGCTCGAGCGTGTATTGCGCGCCCTCGACCTGCCGCGTCGCTCGGATCTCGAGGCGCTCGAACGGCGCCTCGACCGCGTGCTCGACGAGCTCGGCGCGCGCCCGCACGAGAACGCGAAGTCCCCAGCCGAAAAACGAGCGGCCCCGGAAGACTCCCCGTTCGAATCGGGCGAGCACTAGGCTCGATCCGGCATTCCGCTGCTTGTTCCGGGCGCCCACCGTTCGCCAATCGTCTCGATCGATGCGGCGATCGGACCGGGACGCGGGCTCGCAGGGGAAGAGTCGAGGAGAGGAAGGTTGGTAAGGGGGGAGGCTGCGCGAGGCCCCGTGGCTTCGCGCGCGCACTGCATCGCTCGCAGCAGCGGCGCGCGCTC
>Ga0102851_10000587_pt1 | contig 18799 bp, 8 predicted proteins | sample Mud3Dept3metaG_FD_79558 | JGI IMG/M metagenome (GOLD analysis project Ga0102851, IMG submission 79558) | Freshwater wetland microbial communities from Ohio, USA, analyzing the effect of biotic and abiotic controls - Mud 3 Core 4 Depth 3... | ecosystem: Environmental > Aquatic > Freshwater >... | reverse complement strand
TCCCTGCAGCAAGCTGCAGGGAATCTTCGATCCTAAAGGTAGAACTATTTATTCTAATCGCTCGCTAACCCCGCAGCAAGCTACGGGGAATGCGCTCGCTCCTGGATTCATGGACAAAGAACAGCAATTCCTAAATGAAAAACCATTTTCGCGCAAAGACGCAAAGGCGCAAAGAAGGAATAAACCTAATGATGGAATAAGCCGTAAAAACGGCTCAAAAAACGATCATTTGCTTTATGTCTTCCCATCAAAATCTATCGACCATTCATTCTCAAGCTTCCGTCGTCGTCCTTCTTTGCGTGCTTGGCGGCTTTGCGCGAGACAGCCGTTCGCAGTAGCTTTCAACTTTTTTACGAATGAATCAAAGATTTTGACGGTACTGCGGGGCAGATGAGGAGGAGTGCATGAAGCCCACGAGGAAGTCCGGGAAGGAAGGTCGCGCGAAGGGCGCCGGCAAGAAGACCATGGCCGGAGCGCGCCCTGCGATGCCCTCCACGACCCGGCGCGGGAAAACAACGGACTCGCTGAAGGAAAGCGAAGAGAAGTACAAGCTGCTGATCGAGGCGACGAATACGGGCTACGTCATCGTTGACGCACAGGGCAGGGTCCTGGACGCGAACGAGGAATATGTCAGGATAACGGGTCATGGCAGCCTTGCGGAGCTCGCCGGACGGGCGGTCACGGAGTGGACGGCGCCCTGTGACCTGGAGAGGAACGCAGCAGAGGTCAGGAAGTGCATGGAGAGCGGCTCGGTGCGAAATCTGGTGATCGACTATGTCGGTCCCCAAGGCAGGGTCACTCCGGTTGAGATCAATGCCACCGTGCTGCGGGGGCCGGGATTACCGAGGATCTTCACCGTCTGCAGGGACATCTCCGAGCGAAAACGGGCGGAAGATGCCCTTCGTGAGTCCGAAGCCAAGGCGCGCAGCATCATCGCGTCCATCCCGCTGGGGATGCACCTGTACCGCCTGGAGGACGGCGGTCGGCTCGTGTTCATGGGCGCAAATCCCGCCGCGGACACTATCCTGGGCGTGGACAACAGCAGCTTCATCGGCAAGACGATCGAGGAGGCGTTTCCCCCCCTGCAAGCCACCGAGATCCCCCGGCGTTACCGCGAAGCGGCGGCCTCGGGAACAGCCTGGCGCACGGAGCAGGTCATCTACCATGACGGCGCCATCCAGGGAGCGTTCGAGGTCCATGCGTTCCAGACGGCGCCGATGACCATGGTCGCCGCATTCAGCGATATCACCCGGCGGAAGCAGATGGAGGAGGCGCTCCATGCGAGCGAAAGCCGGTACAAGGCGATCGTCGACAGCCAGGCGGAGTTCATCGTGCGCTACCAGCCGGGCGGGATCATCACGTTCGTGAACGACACCCTGTGCAGGTACGCGAACATGACGCGCGAGGACCTGCTCGGGAGGTCCTACTTTCCCTTCATGCATCCCGGCGACCGCGGCGAGTTCGTCAGGAAGATCGAGGCGCTCGACCGGAAGAACCCGTCCATGGTCGCGGAGGCGCGCGTGGTCCTGCCGGACGGGCGGGAATCGTGGCACCAGTGGACCCATCACGCGATCTTCGACGAACGGGGCGACCTGGCCGAATATCAGTGCACGGGCAGGGACGTCACGGAGCTCAAGGCGGCCGAGGCGCGGATCAAGGAGAGCGAGAGGAAATACCGGGACCTTTTTGAGTCGTCGAACGACGGCATCTTCATCCTCGACCTCGAAGGCAGTTTCATCGACGCGAACCCCGCCGCCTATGCGCGCCTCGGCTATACGAGAGAGGAGTTGCTCTCCATGAATATCGGCGCGTTGGACACCCCTGAGTACGCCGATAAGGTCCCGGGCCGCTTGAAGCAACTCCGCGAGCAGGGCGCGGCCGTGTTCGAGTCCGCGAACCGGCGGAAGGACGGGTCCGTGATGCAGATCGAAGTGAACGCGCGGCTGCTTGAGTACGAGGGGAAGCCCGTTATCGTCAGCGTGAATCGTGACATCACCGAGCGCAAGCGGGCGGAGGAGGCGCTGCGGAAGAGCGAGAAGATGCTCCAGACGATCATCGACGCCGAACCGGATTGTATCAAGATCATCGACGAGGAGTCGCGGCTCGTCATGATGAACCGCGCCGGTCTGAACATGGTCCAGGCCGATTCCTTCGAGCAGGTGAAGGGCCAGGTCGTCTGCCCGCTCATCGCACCCGAGTACCAGCAGGCCTTCATGGACCTGACCAGGCAGGTCTTCCAGGGCGGGTCCGGCAGGCTGGAGTTCCGGATGACCGGCATGAAGGGCCGGCAGCTGTGGCTCGAGACGCATGCCGTTCCTCTGCGGAACGAGAAGGATGCTATCATCGCGGCCCTCGGCGTGACCCGAGACATCACCGAACACAAGCGCGCCGAGGAAGAATTGCGTGAGAACCAGGCGAGGCTCGACCTGGCGCTGCAGTCGGCCCACATGGGCGTGTGGCGCTGGGAGATCAGGGAGAACAAACGGTATTTCGACGACCTGACCTGCCAACTGCTGGGGATCGATGCGGCGGCGTTCACCGGGACCGGCGAGGAGTTCCTCACGACCGTGCATCCCGAAGACCGGCCGAAGATCAAGGCAGCGCTCGCCCGGACCATCGAACAGGATGTGCTCTATGAGCCGGAGTATCGCGTGGTCTGGCCCGAAGGAAGCGTCCATTACATCTCGGCCCGCGGCAGGCTGGTCCGCGACGACAGGGGGCAGCCCGCGAGGATCAACGGCATCGTCTGGGATATCACGGAGCAACGGCTCCTCGAGGAGGAGCGGCTCAAGGCGCAGAAGCTCGAGTCCATCGGGATGCTGGCCGGCGGCATCGCCCATGACTTTAACAACCTCCTGCAGGGAGTCTTCGGCTATATCTCGATGGCCAGGCTGACGTTCGACAAACGGGAAAAGGCGCTTGCCATGCTCGAGCAGGCCGAGAAGGCGCTCCACCAGTCGGTGAACCTCACCTCCCAGCTTCTGACCTTCTCCAAGGGCGGAAAGCCGATGAGGACGGTGATCGATCTCCGGCCGGTCATCGAGAACGCGGTGAAGTTCGCCCTGAGCGGCTCCCCGGTCGACCACGAGATGGCCATGGCTGACGACCTCCGGCCGGTCGAGGCGGACGAGGGCCAGATCGCCCAGGTGATCCAGAACATCGTGCTGAACGCGGAACAGGCCATGCCGCTGGGCGGCAGGATCGAGATCTCGGCGCGGAACGTCCCGGCGTCGTCCCCTGCCGGCGTGCCCGCGGACCCCACGGGCGATCTCGTGGAGATCACGATACGGGACCACGGCATGGGCATTCCCCCGGAGCACCTGCCGAAGATCTTCGACCCCTATTTTACGACGAAGGAAAAGGGGAGCGGCCTGGGGCTTGCCACGTCCTATTCCATCATCAAGAACCATGACGGCGCTCTCACCGTATCGTCCAGGCTCGGCAGGGGATCGACGTTCACGATCCATCTTCCGTCGTCCGCGCTCGCTCCGGATCCGCCGGCGCGGCTTTCCGCGCCGGACCGCGCGGGAAGCGGACGGGTCCTCGTCATGGACGACGAAGAGGTCGTGCGGAAGGTCGCCGGGGAGCTGCTGCGCACGCTCGGGTACGACGTGGAGGTCGCCGAGCACGGGGAGTCGGCGCTCATGAAATACCGGGAGGCCCGCGCGGAGGGACGGCCCTTCGACGCCGTCATCCTGGACCTGACTGTCCGGGGCGGCATGGGCGGCGCAGAGACCGTCCGGCAGCTGCTGGAGATCGACCCCGGCGTGAAGACCGTGGTCTCCAGCGGCTACTCCGATGATGAGGTCGTGTCCTCCCATCGGCAGCATGGTTTCCGGTCGTTCCTGAAAAAGCCCTACGACATCGAGGCCCTGCGCAGCGCGCTGGACGAACTGATGAGGTAACGTCCCGGCGGCTCCGCCGGGTACTGTCAAAAGTTCTATGAAAAAAACGAAAGATATTTTACCGCAGAGATCGCAGAGGTCGCAGAGAAATGCATATCTTGAAATAAAAGCAGAGTAAGGAAAGCTGATTAAATTCGGAACCTATTCAGGTTAAAAGAAACTTCAACGGACATGAGGCAAAGAATATAGATTCAAAGAGGAGGAGGTTGAGAGGTCGCAGAGGGGGGAACTGAGAGAAAGTTTAATGTGTTGTAATTCAAGAAGTTCTCTGCGTCCTCCGCGTCCTCTGCGGTGAAAGTTTTAACACTACGCTCCGCCGGGCAGGGAGGTGCGATCGATATGAAGACGGCCGGGAACGGCGAACACGGGCATGCCCTGGCGCCGGCGCTGCTGATCTACGGGGCCTTTGCCCTCGGAATGACGACTGCCATCGCCTTCCGGGTCATCATCATCCTTCAACACGTTGCGCCGGGATGGGTCCGGCCTGTTTGGTACTTCGCCGTGGTCGGGAACCTGGCGTTCTTCTACTACCGGTACCGCATCGCCGAGAAGCGGAAGCGCGCGGTGGAGGAGCATGGCCTGATCGGCAAGGTGGAAGCGGACACGTGCTTTTCACCCGCCGAGCGGGAGGCCCTCGGGTACCTGCTCCGCTCCATCAAACGGTCGCCCGAGAACATCAACTACCTGATCATCTCGGCGTTTTCCATCATCGCGATCGTGGTCGACCTGATGCTGGTGATGTTCTGACGGGGCGGATGGACGGAGGTTCAGCGTCAAGGTTGCGGATTCAAGGCTCAAGTGGCGGGGGCAGCCGCTTTTTTGGTATACTATGTCCTTAGTATTATTTAATATAAACGCATAAAGTTTTGTTGCATTGTCATTGCGAGCGACCGAAGGGAGCGCGGCAATCTCGCCGTAAATACGAGATTGCTTCGTCGCTACGCTCCTCGCAATGACACAATATTTAGTGCGCTTAGCATCATCAGGATGGAAACAAAGGTCGTCCAGATCGTCGCAGAGGAGCGGTGACGGATTTGAAAAAAACGTCAAAGAAGGGGCCCGGGAAGCAGGGACAGGGCGCGAAGAAAGCCTCCCGCCAGGCAGGCCCTGTGAAGACCGGCGGGAAGACGGCAGGGGCGAAGGACCGCTCGCCGTTTGCAGCTGCGTTGACGAGGAGCGAGGATGCGCTCCGGAAGAGCCGGGAGAACCTCAGGAAGGCGGAAGAGATCGCCAAGCTCGGCAACTGGGAGTGGAACATCCTCACGAATGAGCTCATCTGGTCCGACGGGGTGTATCGGATCTATGGGGCGGACCCGGCCCGGGACAAGCCTTCCTACGATACCGTCGTCCGGACCGTTGCTCCGGAATGCCGCGACCGGTTCGCGAGCGCCATGGAACATGCCCTGAAGCACGGTGCGCCCTTTGAGGGCGAGTACCGGATGATCGGCCTGGACGGCAAGGAGCGTTACATTCATACGATCGGCGGGATCGTTCGCGACGGCGAAGGACGGCCCGTGACGATGTTCGGCGTGGTGCAGGACATTACGCGGCGCAAGAAGGTCGAAGCGTCGCTCCGCAAGGCGGAAGCGCTGTACCATGAGCTGGTCGAAACCGCCCAGGACCTCATCTGGCAGTGCGACGCAGAGGGCCGCTACACCTACCTGAACGCCGCATGGGAAGGCGTGCTCGGGTATCCCGTCGAGGAGATGCTCGGCAGGAGGTTCACCGACTTCCAGGACCCCGAGATCGCCAGGCGGGACAGGGAGCTTTTCGGCCGGCTGCTCCAGGGAGGCATGGTCAAGGGGTACGAGACCGTGCACCGGACAAGGCATGGTAGGAACGCGCACCTGGTGTTCAACGCGAAGCTCGTCCGCGACGGGCAGGGGAACAGCATCGGGATCCGGGGCACGGCCTATGACATCACCGAGCGCAAGCGCTCCGAGGCGGTCCTGAAGACGCGCGAACGGCAGCTTGCCGAATCCCAGCGCATCGCGCATATCGGGAGCTGGGAACGGGATATGAAGACCGGCCAGGTGTTCTGGTCCGACGAGCTCTTCCGTCTTCTCGGTCTTGATCCGCGAACAGCCCCGGCGGATTTCAAGCTGTTCCTTGAAATGGCGCATCCTGACGACCGGCCCCTGCTGAAGAAGGCCATGGATGAGACGCTCCGGGAAAAGAAACCGTTCAGCAGGGACTACCGGTTTGTCCTCAAGGACGGCGCGACACGGAACATCCATGTACAGGCGGAGCTCGTTCGCGATGATGCGGGCGACCTGGTCATCCTGAGCGGGACCGGGCAGGACATCACCGAGCGCAAGCAGGCGGAGGAGTCGCTGCGGAAGGCCGAGGCGCGTCTTTCCCGGGCGCAGGCCATCGCGCATATGGGCGACTGGGTCTGGGACATCGCGACCAATAGGGCCCACTGGTCCGACGAGCTGTACCGGATCTACGGCTTCGAGCCGCGCTCGGTCGCGCCGGACTACGGGCTTGTCCTGCAGCGAATGCACCGGGAAAGCAAGGAGGCGTTCCTGAAGGCGGTCGACGCGGCGCTGAAGGAGGACCGGCATTTCGAGATGGATTACCGGTTCTACCGGAATGACGGGACCGAGGCGGTGCTGCACACGATCGGGCAGGTCATCCGCGACGAAACCGGCGCGCCGTTGCGGATGGTCGGCATCGTCCAGGACATCACCGAGCGGAAGAAGACCGAGAACGACCTGGAGCTGTTCAAGAACCTTCTGAACAGGACGAATGAGGCCATCTTCGTCAATGATCCGCAGACAGGACGGTTCCTGGATGTGAATGGCCGGGCATGCGTCAGCCTGGGATACGGCCGCGCGGAACTCCTGAAGCTGGGGGTCAGGGACATCGAAGCGACCTTGCCTGATGACTTCGTCTGGCAGAACCACGTGGCAATGGTCAGACGGCATGGTTCGCTCCTGCTGGAAGGCCTCTTGAAGAGAAAGGACGGGACCACCTTTCCGGTCGAAACGAGCGTCAGCCTTGTGGCGTTGGCCCCCCGGGAATACATGATCGCCGTCGTGCGCGACATCACCGAACGCAAGCGGCAGGAACAGGCGCTGGCCGAGAGCGAAGCGAACTATCGCAACCTGTTCGAGTCCTCCACCGACGGCATTTTCCTCCTCGACCTCGACGGGAACTTCGTCGACGCCAACCGTACCGCCTATGAGCGGCTCGGGTATACGCGCGAAGAGTTCCTTTCCCTGCACATCAGCACGCTGGACCACCCGGGCTTTGCCGCCAAGGTCCCCGAACGGCTCCGGAAGATCAGGGAGCAGGGGGTTGCTGTCTTCGAGTCGGGTCATGTGCGAAAGGACGGTTCGCTGATGCCGGTGGAGGTGAACGCCCGGCTGCTCGAGCACAAAGGGAAGCAGGTCTGCTTCAGCGTTATCCGGGACATCACCGAGCGGAAGCGCACGGAAGAGGAGAAGGACCGGCTTGCCAAGGCGGTCTCCATTGTCACGGAAGGCATCGCGGTAACAGATGAAAAGGATAGATTCATCTACCTCAATGACGCTCATGCGAAGACCTACGGGTATCTCCAGAGCGAGCTCATGGGGAAGACCTGGCGCGATGTTACACCGCGCGAGCTCGTGCCGCTCATCGAACAAGAGTTCGCAAGAACGGTGTACAGCAGGGACAACGGTGTCTGGAGCGGTGAAGCCCCCGGAGTGCGCAAGGACGGGACCGGGATAGCCACCGAGGTCACCGCCACCGCCCGGTGGAATGAGAACGGTGAATACCTGGGGCACATATGTATTGTGCGGGACGTCACGGAGCGGAAGCGCGCCGAGGAAAAGCTCCGCCAGAGCGAAGCGTTCGTCCGGGAAATCCTCGACACCGTGGACGAGGGGTTCCTCGTCATGGACCGTGACTACCGCATCCTGGCCGCAAACAAAGCCTACTGCGGCCGGATCCCGCTCTCCTGCGACGAGGTGATCGGGAGGCATTGCTACGAGATATCGCACAGGACCAGCCGGCCCTGCTACGAAGACGGCGAGGAATGCGCGGTCAGGGAGGTCTTCAGGACCGGCGTCCCTCATGCGGCATCGCACAAGCATCACGACGCCGACGGGCAGATCCTCTTCCTGGAGATGAAGGCGTACCCCGTCAAGGATGCATCCGGGAACGTCACTTCGGTGATCGAAACCATCAACAACATCACAGAGAGGCACCTCCTCGAGGAGGAACGGCTCAAGATCCAGAAGCTCGAATCCATCGGGACGCTTGCCGGCGGGATCGCCCACGACTTCAATAATCTCCTTCAGGGGGTGTTCGGATACATCTCCATGGCGAGGCTGACGTATGACCAGAAGGAGCGGTCCCTTGCCATGCTCGGGCAGGCGGAGAAGGCGCTGCACCAGTCGGTGAGCCTCACTTCGCAGCTGCTGACCTTTTCGAAGGGCGGGAAGCCGCTCAAGAAGGCGGTCTCTCTCCGTCCGGTGATCGAGGATGCGGTGAAGTTCGCCCTGAGCGGCTCACGAGTCGACTATGCGCTCGCTCTTGCCGATGATCTCCGCGTGGTCGAGGCCGACGCCGGCCAGCTCGGCCAGGTGATCCAGAACATCGTGCTCAATGCCGACCAGGCCATGCCCCTGGGCGGGACGGTTGAGATCACCGCGAGGAACATTGCCGCCCCCGGAGACGGCGCGCCCCTCTATCTGACCTCGGGGAAGTATGTGGAAATAGCGGTCCGCGATACGGGTGTCGGCATCGCGGAACAGCATCTGGCCAGGATCTTCGACCCCTATTTCACAACGAAGGAAAAGGGCAGCGGCCTCGGACTGGCGACCTCCTACTCGATCATCAAGAACCACGGCGGCGTGATCGACGTCCGGTCCAATGTCGGCAAGGGCACGACCTTTCTGCTCTATCTGCCCGCATCGTCGGCTGCGCCCGCGGCGCCGGCCCCCGCAGCAGCCCCCGCGGCGGGACGGCGCGGGCGGATCCTCATCATGGATGACGAGGAGATCGTGAGAACAATCACCGGCAGGCTCATTGAGGCGCTCGGCCACGACGTCGAGTTCTCGCAGACCGGCGAGGAGGCGCTTCAAAAGTATCAATCTGCCCTGCATGCGGGCGCTCCGTTCGACGCTGTCATCCTGGACCTGACGGTCCGGGGCGGGATGGGCGGCGAGGAGGCGATGCGAAAGCTGCTCGAGATCGATCCGGCGGTGAAAGCGGTCATGTCGAGCGGGTACTCGGATGGCGCCATCGCAGCCGAATACCGGGAGCACGGCTTCAGCGCGTTCCTCAAGAAGCCCTATACCATCGATGAACTGCAGGCCGCGCTGGTCTCCCTGCTGGCGCAGGGGCCGGAGCGCGCAGGAAAAGAGGCGGGTGCGCCATGAGCCGAAGAGTCATCGCAGCGGCGGTCCTGGCCGTCCTGGCCGTGCTTGCCGGGCCTGCCGCGGCGCAGACAGCAATCGGGCCCGAGAAGATGCTGGAGCAGATCCAGTATCTATCGGGCAAGGACCTCAAAGGGCGGGGTCTCGGGACGCCGGAGCTGGACCAGGCGGCCGCGTTCATCGCCGCACGGTTCGAGGCCGTGGGACTGCTTCCGGGCGGGGAACCGGGCGGCAGCTGGTACCAGGAGTGGGTGGACCCGGAGACCCGGATCAGGATGCGGAACGTTGTGGGCGTCCTGCCGGGCCGGGCCCCGGAGCTTGCACGGGAGACCGTGGTCATCGGCGCGCACTACGACCATCTCGGCATGACCGGTGCGTCGAAGGAATTTGCAGGGCAAGTGCACCCGGGGGCCGACGACAACGCCAGCGGTGTCGCGGTGCTGCTCGAAATGGCGTCACGGCTTACGCTGGTAGCGAATATGGAGCGGTCCGTCGTGTTCGTCGCATTCACCGGCGAGGAAGCGGGCAGAAAAGGCTCGCGGTACTACGTCCAGAACGAGAAGCGGTACCCCGTGAGCAGGACGGTCGGCATGATCAACCTGGATACCGTCGGGCGGCTGGGCAGGAACAAGCTGATCGTGCTGAACGCAGGCTCCGCGAAGGAATGGGCGGACCTCCTGAAGGAGGCCGGCAAGAAGGTCGGGCTCGAGGTCGCTCCGTCAATGCAGGACCTGGATTCGAGTGACCAGAAGAGCTTCCACGAGGCCGGCGTCCCGGCGGTGCAGCTCTTCACCGGGCCTCACCTCGACTACCACCGGCCGACGGATACCGCGGACAAGATCGACGGCAAGGGGCTCGTGAAGATCGCGACGGTGACGCGCGCCGTCGCATTCTATCTGGCGAACCAGCCCGCGCCGCTCACCCGGACCATCGCCGCGGCGCCGGGCCCTGTCCCCGCCGCGCCCCGGAGCGACCGGAAGGTGACCATCGGCGTCATCCCGGACTTCTCCTACAACGAGAAGGGTGTGCGGCTCGGCGGAACCCAGCCGGGCGGTCCGGCCGAGGCGGCGGGGATGACGCAGGGTGACATCATCATCCAGGCGGGGACGACGTCCATCGAGGTCCTGAAGGACCTTTCCGACGTACTGAAGACGAAACAGCCGGGGGACAAGCTGCCGGTGCGGTTCCTGCGGAACGGGACGGAATACCGGGCAATGATCGACGTGAGGGAAAAGTAGCCGGCAGGCCGCCCGGGATCCGCGGGAAGCGGGTGAGCAGTCGCGTGGATGGGAGATGGGGGGCAGGACCGCACAATAGTTGCAAATGCGTGCACTATATTTATTTCTTCCCGCATGCTAAAATCAATGCTATTGAAGTGAGAACCAGGCTGCTGAGCAGCATAATCGAAAGGGAACATGGAAAAACTCCCTATCAGGGTATTGATCGCCGACGATGAGAAGAACATCCGGGAACTCCTCCGGGATGAGCTCGCGGCCATGATGGCGCACGTCGCCGCGGTCGACAGCGGGCTCCGGGCGCTGGAACAGCTCGAAAAAAATGAATATGACGTCCTGCTGCTCGATCTCACCATGCCTGGCATGGACGGCATCGAGGTCCTGAAAAAGCTGAAGTCACTTGATATCCCCGCCGAAGTGATCATTTTCACCGCGAACGCCACCGTCATGACCGCTGTCGAGGCCATGAAGCTCGGGGCCTATGATTATCTCATGAAGCCGTTCAAGCTTGCCGAGCTTGTGCCGGTCATCGAGAAGGCGTACGAAAAAAAGATGCTCCGCGTGGAGAACCTGCTGCTCAAGACGCAGGTGAAAAAGCAGGCGGAGGTCCCGTCCCTCATCGTAAAGAGCCCCCTGATGCGGGACGTGATCGATCGTGCGACGAAGATCGCCCCGTCCGACTTCCCCGTGCTGATCACGGGCGAGAGCGGCACGGGCAAGGAACTGGTCGCGCGGATCATTCACAACGCGTCGTCGCGGTCGGACCGGTCCTACGTCATCATCAACTGCGGCGCTCTTCCCGAGAATATGATCGAGAGCGAGCTGTTCGGCTATGAAAAGGGATCGTTCACCGGCGCCCATGCGCGGAAACCGGGGCTTCTGGAGATCGCCGACCAGGGGACGCTTTTCCTGGACGAGATCGGCGACATGCCGCTTCCGCTCCAGGTGAAACTGCTTCGGGTCATCGAGACGGGAAGATTTTACCGCCTCGGCGGCACACGGGAGCTGCTGGTGAGCGCGCGGATCATCTCCGCCACGAACAAGAACCTGAAAGCGGAGATCGAGAAAGGCGCGTTCCGGGATGACCTGTATTACCGGATCTCGGCCCTGACCATTCACCTGCCCCCGCTGCGGGACCGTACGGATGATATCGTACCGATCATCGAATCGTGCAGGAACAGCATCCCCGCGTTCAAGCAGAAGCGCTTCAGCAGCGAGGCGCTCAAGCTGTTCACCGGATATGCGTGGCCGGGGAATGTCCGGGAGCTGCAGAACGTCGTCCAGCACGTTCTGCTGCTGAGCAAGAGCGATGTCATCGAGCCCGCCGACCTTCCTTACGAACTGGGCGAGCGAACGTGTTCGTCCGGCGCCCGGCTTGAGGACAGGGAGCGGGAGCACATCCTGCGAGTGCTGCAGCAAGCAGGAGGCGATCGGAACAAGGCTGCAGAGGTCCTCGGCGTGCATCCGAGGACGCTGATGCGAAAACTGGCGGGCTACGGGATGGGGAAATAAGCGGCGATACGAAGGGGAGCGATCCATGGCGGCGCAGCGTACCGGATTAAAGCAGGGGGTCCTGATCTTCGCGCTGATCACCATGGTTCTCCCTCTGGTGATCAGCGGCGGCATATTCCTGTCCTATTACAAGCAAGAGGCGACAACCGATATAAACCATTCGAACCTGCACCTCGCCGAGATCATCCGCGACGACGTGAACATCTTTCTGCGTGCGCCGCGCCAGACCCTGGGCGCCATCGCCCGGCTGGCGGTCCAACCTGAATACGCCCCCCATCTGGACGACCTGATGTCCCAGATGGCGAACAGCTTCGGCTTTTTCAAAAGCATCATGGTGCTGGATGATGACGGCATCGTGCGGCACCTGGGGACCGCAAGCAACGTCCGCCTGGGCAGGCGGGACTACCGGGGGGCCGATCTCTCGAAAGCCGAGCACATCGTTGCCGCGCGCCGTCTTAAACAGCACACCTGGTCAGACACGTATCTATCGCCGGTTACCGGGGAACCGGCCCTTTCGCTCATGGTGCCGTTTGAACGCGGCATGGTGGTCGGCAACTTCGACGCCGGTGAACTGACCAGGATCATTGAACATGATCTCCACCTGTCCCAAGACCGGGCATATCTGGTGAACAGCAAAGGGCGCGTCATCGCCCACCCCCGGAAAACCATGGCGTCCCGGCAGGCGGATATCAGCGATCTGCCGGTCGTGAAGGCGGGCCTGGAAGGGCGCGAAGGGGTCTACGAGTATGATGTCGATGGCGTTGCCTTTGTCGGCGCCGTCGTGATCATACCCGAAACCAACTGGCTGGTCATCGTGGAGCGGGGCAAGAACCAGGTCTTTCGTTACGTGAGAAACATGGAACGGGTTCTTGTCCTGGCGTTCGTCGGCACCCTGGTCCTCGTGCTGTTGTTCCTGGGATATGTCAATACCCGCATCATTAAGCCGGTAGCCGCCATCAGTGCGACAACAAAAAAAATCGCAGACGGTCACTTTGCCCCGGTGCCCGCCTATGAAGGCAAATTCGCGGAGCTCGATGACCTGACCGTGAACTTTAATGTCATGGTCGCTGCACGGGACGAGCGGGAGCGGGAATTGCGGCAGCGGAACGTGGACCTGGAACGCGAGGTTGAGATCCGTACCAGGTCCGAGGAAGCGCTGCGCAGGAGCGAGGAACGATTTCAAGAGATCTTTGATTCGGTCAACGATGCCATCATCATCCAGGACGCCGGCACCGGGGCCATTCTGGACGTCAACAGGAAGATGATCGCCATGTTCGGCTATTCCCGCGAAGAAACCGGCCGGATGACGATGGAGGAGCTGAGTTCCGGCGAGCCGCCCTACTCCCGGGGAGACGCCGTCGCATGGGTCAAAAGGGCCTCTTCCGGAAAGCCGCAGCTTTTCGAATGGCGATACCGGCGCCGGGACGGCAGCCTGTTCTGGGGAGAGGTCAACATGCGACTGGCCGCGATCGGAGGCAGGAACTGCGTGCTGGTGGCGGTGCGCGACATCACCCAGCGAAAACTCGTAGAGGAGAAGCTTCATGAGAGCGAGCGGCTCTACCGGACGCTGTTTGACTCTGCCGGAGACGCCATTTTCCTGATGCAGGAAGCCCGTATCGTCGACTGCAATAACAAGACACTGGATATGTTCGGGTGCTCTTGGGAACAGATCCTGGGTGCGACGCCGGTCCGGTTCTCCCCGCCGGGACAACCCGACGGGCGCGATTCCCAGGAAAAGGCGCTTGAAAAGATCACGGCGGCCCTTGCAGGTGAACCGCAACAGTATGAATGGAAATATGTCAGGGCCGATGGCACTCCCTTTGACGCAGAGGTAAGCCTGAACCGGATCGAACTGAGCTTCGGCGTACAGCTTCAGGCCATCGTCCGCGATATTACCGGGCGCAAACAGGCGGAGGAAGCGCTGCGCGACCTGGTCGCGAAAGTCACCCGCTCGCAAAAAGAATGGCAGGATACCTTCGACAGCATCACCGATATGATCTCGATCCATGACAGGGACTTCAATGTCATCAAGGCGAACAAGGCATTCTCCGCATTCCTGGGCTTGTCTCCCCAAGAGGTCATCAATAAAAAGTGTTTCGACCTCATGCATCACGGCGCCGCGGCTCCGATCGCCGGTTGCCCCCATCACCAGACGCTCCGGGAAAAGACGCCCGTTACCGAGGAGGTCCTTGACGAGAAGACCGGGAAGACGTTCCGCATTGCCACGTACCCCTACTATTCCCCCACGGGGGAGATCACCGGATCGATCCACATCGCCCGGGACATTACCGAGGAAAAAGAACGGGAAATGGGCCTGATCATGACCGAGCGGCTGGCCTCGCTGGGCCAGATGGCGTCCGGTATCGCCCATGAGATCAACAATCCGCTTGAATCGGTCATGATCTGCTCTGAAATGCTCCTGATGAAGGTGGCACAGGACAAGTTCGATCATGCCCTGTTCGAGAAGTACCTCAAGATCATCGACGAGGAAGTCCAGCGCTGCAGGGACATCACCAGCAGCATGCTTTCGTTCTCCCGCCAGACAGCCACGGAAAAACAGGACATCGACATTCATCTCCTGCTCGACAAGGCCATCGACCTGGTGGGCTACCAGGGGAGACTGAGGAATGTCCAGGTGCTCAAGCGCTATGGCAGCGACCTGCATGTGCGCGGCAACGAGGGCGAGCTGAGGCAGGTCTTCCTCGTCCTGGTCATCAATGCGCTGGATGCCATGGCGAACAAGGGGACCCTGACGGTCGAGACCGGAGCGCAGGGCAGCGGGATCGGGGTCAGGATATCCGATACCGGCCCGGGGATCCCGCCCGAGAACATGCAGAGGATCTTCCAGCCGTTCTATACGACCAAGACCGACACCGGCGGCACCGGACTTGGCCTCTCTATTGCTCACCGCATCATTGCCAATCATCTAGGCTCCATCGAGGTCAGCTCAGGACCCGGGCAGGGCGCCACGTTCGCCATAACGCTTCCCCGCTAAGACCTGTTGAAGCTCCCTTCGGCAAACTGCAGGGAATCCTCGACTCTCAGGGTAGTATGTTTATTCTCATCGATCGCTAACCCCGCTGCAAGACTTCGGCGAGCTCAGTCGAGCCGCTGCGGGGATGCGCTTGCTCCTGGATTGCAGCTCCCTGCAGCAAGCCGCAGGAAGCCAGATCCTCAAGGTAGTGTTTTATTCTAATCGCTCGCTCGCCCCGCAACAGGCCGCGGGGAATGCGCTTGCTCCTGGATTGCAGCTCCCTGCAGCAAGCCGCAGGAAGCCAGATCCTCAAGGTAGTGTTTTATTCTAATCGCTCGCTCGCCCCGCAACAGGCTGCGGGGATGCGCTCGCTCCTGGATTTACGGACAACTTGTCCTTCCCCATGACAGGTTGTCAGCGTCCTTCCCCGTTCTCGCCAAAAAATTCCCTGTAATTTCAAAGCGCCTGAAGTGGCATTGCAATTGCTTTATACCCGGCATAGCCGCCAGTCCGTAACGTCGGCTCTGTTCCTTATCCTCAAGTGGAAGGATGCAGGTCATATGAACTCAAACATTCTGCTCGTTGACGACGAAGCCAGGATCCTGGACGTGCTCTCCTGCATGCTGACGGAGCTGGGATGCAACGTCAAGACCGCCTCGGGGCCGGATCAGGCGCTCGACCTGGTCGGTAAAGAGACATTCCACATGGCATTTGTCGACAATTTGCTCGGGCCCATGGAAGGGCTCGAGCTTATCGGACAACTGGGGAAGGTCGACCCTGACCTTCATTTCGTGATCATGACCGGCAATCCGAACATAGAAACGGCGATCCACGCGCTTCAGCAAGGGGTCTCCGACTTTCTGCGCAAACCTTTTCACTTTGAAGATCTGCTGGTCAGCATCGATCATGTGAATAGGAAAAGAGAGCTCGATCAGCAGCGAAAAATATTGATGTCCGAACTAGAACTGAAGGTGCAGGAAAAGACGGCTGAGCTGAAGCAAACGTATCTGTCGGTCCTGGTCTCGCTCTCGCGTGCCGTGGAGAAGAAGGACCTGGGCACCTACGGCCACAGCGTGCGGGTCGGGGACATTTCCGCGCGGATCGCGGCGCACTTGGGGTTTTCTTCGGAAGCAGTCGAGGACATCCGGGCGGCATCCCTGCTGCATGACATCGGGAAGATCGGGATCAGCGATTTCATCCTGGCGAAGAAGGGGCCGCTCAACGGGGAAGAACAGGCTGTCATCAAGAGCCATCCGGAGAAAGGCGTCGAGATCCTCAAACCGCTCATGCAGTTCGCGTCCCTCCTGCCCGCGATCCTGTACCACCACGAACGGTACGACGGCACGGGCTATCCCGCCGGCCTGTCCGGCGAGAGCATCCCGCTTCCGGCGCGGATCATCGCTGTGGCAGACATGTACGACGCCGTCATATCGGACAGGCCCTACCGCGCCGCAGGAACAATTGAAAAGGCCGTTGCGGAGCTCAAGACCTGCGCGGGAACGCAGTTCGACCCGCTGGTGGTGGACACCTTTACTGCGGTGGTGCTGAATCGCGTTGAGGTCGTCGGCTGATTGGCCGGTCTTCAGTACGTCGTGAAGCAGACACGAAGAATTGGGGCGGGGAAGAAGCGGATCCATGGAGCAAACATTCTATATAAGGAGGAGTACAAAAATGAAAAAGCTCGTTATGTTCGGACTGGCAGCGCTGGTGGTGTTCGGTCTCACCGGCAATGGTTTCGCGGCGGAAAAGCGCGGGACAGCAACGGAAGCGGAGGCGATGGTGAAAAAGGCGATTGCGATGGCCAAGGCCAAGGGGAATGATGCGGCCTTTGCCGAGGTCAACAATAAGAACGGGCAGTTCACCGACCGGGACCTCTACGTGTTCGTGTACGATATCAACGGAAAGGTCATGGCCCACGGGCAGAACCTGAAGATGATCGGCAAGGAGCTGATCGATATGAAGGACGCGGACGGCAAGGCGTTCGTCAAGGAGCGCGTCGAGATCGCAATGACCAAGGGCAGCGGGTGGCAGGATTACAAGTTCACGAATCCGCTCACCAAGCAGATCGAACAGAAACGGGCGTATGTGGAGCGGCATGGTGATCTCATCTTTGGAAGCGGGATCTACAAGTAGGTCATAACAACGGCGGCGGGGCTGCTGCGGCAGCTCTGCTGCCGTTCGAAGCTGGCAGTTGAAACGGAAGGAGGATGCTCCATGGATATCAAGAGCCGCATCAGCAATTTCAATATCATGGCAAAGATCCTGGTGGCGCCGGTGGTGGTCATCACGCTGCTGGTGCTGTTCGGTCTGGCCTCCTATGTGGGTTTGGCGACCCAGAAGGGCGCGCTGAACGATATTTACAACAACCGGTTCAAGAGCTACCAGATGAGCGCACAGCTCGCGAGCGAGCTTTCCGGCGTGCATATGAACACCTACCGGCTTCTGAGCTGGGAGACCGCCCGCTATGACCGCGTCAAGATCGAAAAGCTTGGCAAGGATCAGCTGGAAACGCTCAAGAAGGCCGTTGAGACGGTCAAGAAAGTCGCCGAGTCAGGCACCACGATGCCCGAAGAGAAGAAGATCTACGAGGCGATGAGCAAGGAGCTGGGCGATTACCAAAAAGCCATTGTTGCAGCGATCGACCTTTCGGAGTCGGACCTGAACTTTGCCACCATGTTCATGGCCAAGGCGGACGATGAGTTCCTCGGCATCGAAAAGGTCACCCGCGAGCTCATGGAACTGGAAAACAAAATGAGCGAGGACGCCTATGGGAGCTCCCTGAGGACCTTCAACAAGGTCATGGCGACCATGACGGTTGTCCTCCTGGGTGCTGTTGTGCTGTCTTTTGTCGTAAGCATCCTTGTCGCGCGCAACATCAAACGCGCGGTGAATAAGGGCGTTGCCGTCGCGAAGGGGCTTGCCGTGGGCGACGTATCCATGATCATCCAGACCACGAGCAAAGACGAGATCGGGCTCCTGCTCGACGCCATGAAAGAGATGGTCGATTCCGTGAAAGCGAAAAGCGCCGTGACCGAAAGGATCGCTTCCGGCGATTTGAATGTAGATGTTAACGTGTTGTCGGACAAGGACCTTCTCGGGAAGTCCCTGTCGGTCATGATCGAGAAGCTGCGCATGGTGGTGTCGGATGTCAAGAGCGCCGCTGACAACGTGTCATCGGGGAGCCAGCAGCTCTCCTCGGGCGCCGGACAGCTTTCGCAGGGGACGACCGAGCAGGCGGCGAGCGCGGAAGAAGCATCATCATCCGTGGAGGAGATGAACGCCACGATCCGGCAGAACGCGGACAACGCGATGCAGACCGAAAAGATAGCGCGCAAGAGCGCCAACGACGCGCTGGAGAGCGGCAAGGCCGTGTCCGAGGCGGTCCATGCCATGAAGGACATCGCCGGAAAGATATCGATCATCGAAGAGATCGCGCGCCAGACGAACCTGCTTGCCCTGAACGCGGCGATTGAGGCAGCGCGGGCCGGCGAGCACGGGAAGGGGTTCGCGGTTGTCGCGGCAGAGGTAAGGAAACTTGCCGAGCGGAGCCAGGTGGCCGCAGCGGAGATCAGCCAGCTGTCGGGTACCAGCGTTGGCGTGGCCGAACAGGCGGGGGCCATGCTGGCAAGGCTCGTTCCCGACATCCAGAAAACGTCGGAACTGGTGCAGGAGATCAGTGCCGCCTCGAAGGAGCAGGCGGGCGGCGCGGACCAGATCAACAGTTCGATCCAGCAATTGAACCAGGTTGTGCAGCAGAATGCGGGAGCTGCCGAGGAGATGTCATCGACGGCGGAGGAGCTCTCG
>Ga0102851_10000581_pt1 | contig 18906 bp, 16 predicted proteins | sample Mud3Dept3metaG_FD_79558 | JGI IMG/M metagenome (GOLD analysis project Ga0102851, IMG submission 79558) | Freshwater wetland microbial communities from Ohio, USA, analyzing the effect of biotic and abiotic controls - Mud 3 Core 4 Depth 3... | ecosystem: Environmental > Aquatic > Freshwater >... | reverse complement strand
TACTCGAGGCTCGCCGCGTAGCGCTGGAAGAATCCTTCTTCCGGAAGGAAAACGAGCGACTGCGCGAACGGATGAGGGCCGAGCGCGAACGCGAGGCGGCGCGCAAGGCGCTCGCGAGCGAACTCGGCCTGCGCGACGAAGCGCTGCTCGAGCGGCTGCTCGACCTCGGCATCCGCATCGACACCGTCGAGGCGCTCGCGCTCGCACCGCTCGCGTTCGTCGCATGGGCAGACGAAGAGATGGAGCCGCACGAACACGACGCGGTGATGAAGGGCGCCGAGGGCAGCGGGATCGCGCCGGGCTCTCCAGGCTACGCGCTGCTCGAAACCTGGACGAAGCAGCCGCCGCCCGAAGAGCTGATGGAATCGTGGAGCGCGTACATCCAGGCGCTCGTCCGCCAACTCTCGGCCGACCAGCGCGCTGCCCTCGAAGAGCGGATTCTCGGCCGCGCCAGAGCCGTCGCCGAAGCGGCCGGCGGCTTCCTCGGCCTGGCGAAGGTCTCGAAGGAAGAAGAGGCGCTGCTCACGGAACTCGAGCGCGCGTTCGGGGGTTGAACGCGCCGAGCACGCGCTGGTACACCGCCGAGTCGCGCGCGGAGAAGCAGCAGAACGTGACGGCGCGCGGCGCCTCGTTCGCGACGAGCCACGCCGCCACCGAGCGCACCGCCACGACCGTCGCGGCCTCGATCGGGTAGCCGTACACGCCCGTGCTGATCGCCGGGAAGGCGATCGTTTCGATCGCATTCTGCTTGGCGAGCCGCAGCGCATCGCTGTAGCAGGCGCCCAGCAGCCGCGACTCGTCCGCCGTGCCGCCGCGCCAGACGGGCCCCACGGTGTGGATCACGTAGCGCGCGGCCAGCTCGTAGCCGCCGGTGATGCGCGCCTCGCCGGTCGGGCAGCCGCCGATCTCGCGGCATTCATCGAGCAGCTTGGGACCCGCGGCGCGATGGATCGCCCCGTCCACCCCGCCCCCGCCCAGCAGCGACTCATTCGCCGCGTTCACGATCGCATCGACCGCGAGCACGGTGATGTCGCCCGTGACGACCGCGATCCGCTCGATGGCCCCGCTCACCCCGCAATCCTAGCCGGTGCCGGGCGTCAAGTTATTTGGGTGTCAAGTTGTTTGCCTGTCGGGGCGTTGCGCCGATTCGTCGGGAGGAGGCATTTCGTCAGGGGGCCGGGCTAGGCTCGGCGGCGATGGCCGCACCCCATGCATTCGCCGGTCGCGTGCTCGTGACCGGCGCCAACGGAAGCCTCGGGTGTGCCCTCGTCGAGCACCTCGCCGCAGCCGGCGCGAGCGTGCGGGCGCTGGTGCGATCGGAGCGGGCCGCCGCGACGCTGCGGGCCCTCGCGCAGCCGACCGAGCTGGCGATCGTCGATTGGTCCGACGCGCCCGGCCTCGCACGCGCCGCCGAGGGCTGCGACGCCGCCGTGCACCTGGTCGGGGTGCTGAAGGAAACGCCGACCCAGCGCTACGCCGACGCGCACGAAGGCACCGCGCGCGCACTCGCGACCGCAGCGACGAGCGGCGCGCTGCGCCGGATCGTGTACCTGAGCATCCTCGGCGCCGACGCGAACTCTCCCAACGCCTGCCTCGCCTCGAAGGCGCGCGCCGAGGCGATCCTGCTCGAAGCGCCGCTCGCCACCACCGTTCTTCGTCTGCCGATGGTGCTGGGCGGTGACGACCCGGCGAGCTGGGCACTGCGCGCGCGGGCGCGCAGCCGCGTGGTTCCGCTGGTGCGCGGCGGCGCGGCGCTCGAACAGCCGATCGACGCGCGCGACGTGCTCGCCGCGATCACCGCCGCGCTCGCGCGACCCGCGCTCGCCGGCCGCGTGTTCGACGTCGCGGGACCCGAATCGCTTCCGCGCCGCGATCTCGTCCGGCGCGCCGCTGCAGTGCTCGGCAACGAGCCGCGCATCCTTCCGATCCCGCTCGCCCTCGTCCGGAGCTTTGCCGCGCTGGCGGAACGCGTCACCGCGAGCCCACCGCTCACCACGGCGATGCTCGAGGTGCTCGAGCACGACGACCGCGTCGACGCGAAACTCGCCTGCGACGCGCTCGGCATCACGCTGACGCCGCTCGACGACACCCTGCGGCGCCTCGTCGCGAGTGGCGGCGCCGCCGCGACAGGAGACTCCGCGTGAGTGACGCCCCCGCCGCCTCGTTGCCGCAGCGCAAGTCGACGCGCGCCGCGCGGCTGCTGCCGTGGGTCGTCACGATCGCGTGTTTCGCCTTCCTCTACACGCGCATCGACGGCGCCGCGCACCGCCAGGGCTCGTCGCTCGTGCCGTATCTCGCGCAGGTCTTCGAGAAAGTCGATTGGTGGCGCTGGCTCGCGCTGATGGTTCCCTACTCGCTGCTCTTCTTCCTGGTCGACTCGCTGGTGATCTGGCGCGTGGTGAACTGGTTCAACACGCGCGTCCCGTACGGCGACATCCTGCCCGTGCGCGCCAGCACCTACATCCTCTCGATCCTGAACGAGCAGGTCGGCAAGGGCGTGATGGCGTACTACCTGAACCGCCGCGACGGCGTGCCGGGCTGGCAGGTCGGCTCGAGCATGCTGTTCGTGATGTTCTGCGAGTTCTACTACCTGCTCAGCTGGGCGTGCGTCGGCGCGCTGCTGCGCTGGGACCGCGTTCCCGAGGCGTTCCGCATACTGCCGGGGGTGGCGCTCGGCGCGCTCGTGTTCTTCGCGCTGTGGGTGCTCTACTTCCGCGGCGTGATCGCGCCCGGCTCGAAGCTGCGCGAGCGCGACATGCTGCGTTCGTTCCGCCTCGCCAGTCCGTGGCAGTACGCGACCGTCATCGCGCTGCGCTCGCCGGCGCTGCTCACTGCCGCGTTCGTCTACTCGCGCGCGCTCGGGCTCTTCGGCATCGAGTCGAGCTTCCTCGCGATGCTCGGCGTGTTGCCGTTGATCTTCTTCGGCGCCGCGACGCCCGGCCCGATGCGCGCGGTGGCGATCACGATGTGGGTGGCGCTCTTCCCCGACCACCCCGCCGAGATGGCGGCTTTCGGGCTCGTGATGCACAACTTCTTCATCTTCTTCAACGCGGCGATCGGCCTGCTCTTCCTGCGCCGCGCGAACCGCGAGCTGTTCGCTCAGGCCTGAGGCGGGCGGACGAGCGCGAGTGCGCGATCGGCCATCGACACGAGCGTCGTGGCGACCAATGCGGCGGCGAGCCACCGCACCAGCGCGGCGCCCGGCCACGACCAGCCGAGCGTGTCGCGCACGATTGGCACGGCGACCGCCACGTAGTACGCGATGCCGTTCCAGCGCCCGAGCCGACTCGCGCGCAGCGGTCGTCCTGCGAGGCTCTTCGAATCCACGACGTACTGCGCGAACGCAGCAGCGACTAGAAACGGCAGCGACCACGGCACGACACCCGCAGCGGCGTGCGCAGCGAGGCCGAGCACGCAGAACGTCGCGTCGATCGCGTGATCGAGGAGGCCGCCGAGCGGCGACGACTCGCCGTAGCGACGCGCCACCGCGCCGTCGGCGAAATCGGTCGCGACGGCGAGTGCAAAGAGTGCGGTTGCGAGTTCGGCGTGCGCCGCGATGATCGCCGCGGCGAGTGCCGGAGCCACGACGAGGCGCAGCAGCGAAAGCGCGTTGGCGCGCGTACGCCAGCGATCCGCCGCAACTGCGCTGCGCCCCTGCACGGTCACGATCGGCCACGATACCATCGGCGCCCCTTCGGGAGGTGAGACGCGATGCGGGTGCTGGTGACGGGCGGCGCGGGCTACATCGGCAGCGCGGTCGCCGAAGAGTTGCTGCACGGCGGGCACGAGGTGGTGGTCTACGACAACCTCGCAAAGGGGCATCGCGACGCCGTGCCGCCCGGCGCCAGCTTCGTGCACGGCGACCTCGGCGACGCGCAACTGCTGCGCGAGACGCTGCGCAGCAGCCGCGTCGAAGCGGTCGTCCACATGGCGGCTGATTCGCTGGTCGGCGAGTCGATCGTGAACCCGGCCAGGTACTACGCGAACAACGTGGGCAACGGACTCGCGCTGCTCAACGCGATGCGCGAACTCGGGATCGACCGGCTCGTCTTCTCGTCCACCGTCGCCGTGCACGGCGAGCCGCGCCGCTTGCCGATCGAGGAGTCCGATCCGACCGACCCGATCAACCCGTACGGCGAGACCAAGCTCGCCTTCGAGCGAGCGCTGCGCTGGTACGACGAGGCCTACGGCCTGCACTCGGTGAGCCTGCGCTACTTCAACGCGGCCGGCGCCACCGAGCGCACTGGCGAGCGACACGATCCGGAGACGCATCTGATTCCGCTGGTGCTGCAAGTCGCGAGCGGAACGCGCCGGGAGATCACCGTCTTCGGCGACGATTACGACACCCGCGACGGCACCTGCATCCGCGACTACATCCACGTGATCGACCTGGCGCGCGCGCACGTGCTCGCGATCGGCGCCTGCGACGCGGACAGCCGCGCCTACAACCTCGGCTGTGGCGGCGACGGCACGACGGTGTTGGAAGTGATCGCCGCGGCGCGCGCCGTGACGGGGCACGCGATCCCCGCGCAGCCGGGCGCGCGCCGTCCCGGCGATCCGGCCCGCCTCGTCGCCAGCTCCGCGCGCATCGAGCGCGATCTCGGTTGGCGCCCGGCACACGCCGACATCCGCGGCATCGTCGAATCCGCCTGGCGATTCGCCGAAAGCCGACGCTAGCTCCGACCATTCAGGAAACGCCTGCCCCCCGACGGACGCCAGGAATCACAACAACTTGACACGCAAACAACTTGACGCCCGGCACCTCGTTCTACTTCTACTTTGGGGCTGTTCGCCGGGAGGGCCGCCACTGTCGGAAGCGGCGGAGCGCGGAAAGACGACGTACTTCACGGTGTGCATCGTCTGCCACAACGCGAAGCCGACGCTCGACGCGCTCGGCCCCCCGATCGCCGGCGCGCCGCGCGATCTGATCGAAGCGCGCGTCGTGTACGCCTCGTATCCGCCCGGCTATCAGCCCAAGCGCCAGTCGCAGGCGATGCCGGCGATGCCGAGCCTCGCCGGCACCATCGACGACCTCGCGGCCTATCTCGCGGAGTGCTGCCCCGCGAACTGAAGCGGCGCGCCGCAACTACGAGTTGACGACCACCCCGATCACGTAGAGCACCAGCGTCAGGCCGAGGCCCGCGTGGATCGTGCCCTTGACGGTCCCGAGAATCTTCTGGCGTCCCTGGCCCGTGCCGATCAGCGCGTTCAGCTCGAAGGCGACGATGATCGCGAGCGCGAGGATCCAGTAGAGCACGTCGTTCCCGCCGTTGTGCAGCGTGAGTAGATGCCACGCCGAGCCCATGAAGAAGAGCAACGGGATCGAGAACAACACGTTGGTGCGCGACGCGAGGCCCGCGCGCGCCCCGCGCGCCGCCGCCTCGGGGAGCGCGGTGCCACCACCCGCCACCTGCTCGGCCGACTTGATCACCACCTGTTGGGCGGGCCAGATCACGAACCACACGTTGGCCCACATGAAGGTGCCGAGAATTCCGCCCGTGAGGATCTTGGTCATGTAGGGCTGACCCAGATCGATGCCCTGGTGCAGCTTCCACAGCACGATCGCCCAGCCCGTCAGGAACGTGAACATGGCGCCCCAGCGAAACCACCACAGCGCGTTGGGAACCAGGCCGCGGATCATCGGGCTGCGTGCGGTGCCGCCGAGTTCGCTGCCGAAGAACGGTGTCTGGACGAAGTTGAAGTAGTAGAGCATGCCGATCCAGGTGATGCCGGCCAGGAAATGGAACCAGCGCAGCAGGAACTGCCAGCCGTCTACCGTCGTGATGAGGTCCATCGACTTCCTCCTTCGTCAGGTCGGGTACGAACAGGGTCCGAGCGGGATCCGCGCCGGGGCACCCGCCCGCCGCGCGCCATTCTAACCGGACACGTCGCTTTTGGGCGATCGATTTGCAGCGAGCGTAGCGACCCTGCGCGCGATGCCCTGCCAGCCGAGACGATCGAAGAGTTCGCGCGAGCGCTCGCGATCCGGGCCACGCCAGACCAGCGCGTCGGCGCCCAGCGCCATGCCGGGCGTGTCGCGACGCAGCGTCGCGAGGCCGCGGATGCGCAGCGCGGCGTCGCGCGCTTTGACCAGTCGCGCCGCGAGCGACTCGGCGCCGCGCACTCCTGCGTCGCGCCAGGCACTCGCGTCGCCCGGAATGTGCTCGATGCGGCCGAAGTTCGCGAGCAGCAGGGCCGCCGTCCTGGGGCCGATTCCCGGCACGCCGGGCAGGTTGTCCACCGCGTCCCCGACCAACGCAAGGAAGTCGGGGATCTGCGCGGGCGCGACGCCGAAGCGCGCGCGCACGCCGGCCGCGTCGAAACTGCGGTCGCGCGCAAAATCGCAGCACACGACGCGGCCGTCCTCGCGCACGAGCTGGGTGAGGTCCTTGTCGGCGCTCACCACGACCACGCGCTCGCCGTCTGCGAGCACGCGCTCGGCGACCGTCGCGATCACGTCGTCGGCCTCGAAGTCGGGTGCCGAGAGCGCCCGTGCGCCGAGCGCCGCGGCGACTTCGGTGCACAGCGAGAACTGCGGCTCGAGGTCCGCAGGCGCCTCGGTGCGGCCCGCCTTGTAGCCGGGTTCGAGCGCATTGCGAAAGCTGGTCATCGCCGCGTCGAACGCGCAGGCGAAATGCGTCGGCTGCCACTGCGCCAGCATCCGCACCAGCGTCGACGCGAATCCGTACGCCGCGTGCACCGGCATCCCGTCTGGCGCGTGCATCGGGGGCAGCGCGTGATACGCGCGAAACACGTAGACGTGCGAATCGACCAGGTAGACCGTCATGACGGTCCCGAGACTAGAACAGCAACCTGGCGATGGTGTCGAGCTGGACGAAGGAGGTACCTTCATAGATCTTGCCGATCTTGGCGTCGCGCAGGAATTTCTCAGCGGGACACTCCTTGGTGAATCCGACACCGCCGTAGAGTTCCAGGCATTCGGAGGCGACGCGCTCGGCCGCGTCGCTCGCGAACCACTTGGCCATCGCGGCTTCGCGCACGAAGGACTGGCCGGCGTCGTGCAATCGCGCCGCGTTGTAGGTGAGCAGGCGCGCCGCTTCGATGTCGATCGCGGCGCGCGCGAGGCGGTGTCGCACCGCCTGGAACTCGGCGATTTTGTGGCCGAACTGCTCGCGCTGCTGCACGTAGGCGAGCGCACCTTCGAAGGCGCCCTGCGCGAGCCCGACCATCTGCCCCGCGATTCCGATGCGGCCCGCGTTGAGTGTCTCGATCGCAACCTTGTAACCCTTGCCGACCGCGCCGAGCACGTTCGCACGCGGCACCACGACACCGTCGAAGACCAGCTCGCAGGTGCTCGAGGCGCGGATGCCGAGCTTGTCTTCCTTGCGCGGGACGCTGAAGCCGGCCATGCCGCGCTCGACGACGAAGCAGGTGATGCCCTTGTAGCCGGCGCCCGGATCGACCGTCGCGAAGACCAGGAACAGCTCTGCTTCGCCGCCGTTGGTGACCCAGAGCTTGCGGCCGGTCACCGCGAAGTCGCTGCCGCGCGCCTCGGCGCGACACGCGAGCGCGAAGGCGTCGCTGCCCGATCCCGCCTCGGAGAGTGCATAGGCGCCGACGCTGCCGCCAGCCAGCTTGCCGAGCAGGCGCTTCTGCTGCTCGGAGTTGCCGAACTTCCTGACCGCATTGATGACGAGCGTGTTCTGCACGTCGCACACCACCGCGACCGAGGGATCGACGCGCGCCAGCTCCTCGATCGCGAGGACGCTGATGAAGAAGGTTGCGCCCGCGCCACCCCACGACTCCGACACCTCGATGCCCATCAGTCCCAGCTCGAAGAGCCACGTCACGACCTCGGGGTGCAGCTTGCCCTCGCGATCCATCTCGGCGGCCAGCGGTCGCAGCCGCTCTTCGGCGAAGGCGCGCACCGTCGTGCGGAACAGGCGCTCTTCCTCGCTGAGGTCGGTGAGCGCGGGACGCACCATCTTCAGCGTCGCTCCTCGAAGACGGCTTCGGCCGCGGTTTCCGCGGCGCGGTCGAGCGGCAGTTCGCGCCTGGTGCCGTCGCGACGGCGCACGAACTCGACCTTCTTCTCGGCGAGCCCGCGCGGTCCGATCGTGATCCGATAGGGAATCCCGACCAGCTCGGCGTCCTTGAACTTGACGCCCGGTCGCTCGTTGCGCGCGTCGAGGATCACGTCGATGCCCTGGGCGCGCAGCGCTTCGTAGATGCGCTCCCCGGCCTCCTGCGTCTCGACCTCGTTCGGATTGAGCACGCTGATCACCACTTCGAAGGGCGCCACCGTGACGGGCCAGATGATGCCGTTCGCGTCGTGACACGCCTCGACGATCGACGCCATCACGCGCCCCACGCCAATTCCGTACGAGCCCATCACGATCGGCACCGATCCGCCCGATTCGTCCTGCACGACAGCGCCCAGCTTCTCGCTGTACTTCGTCCCGAGCTTGAAGATGTGGCCGACCTCGATGGTCTTGGCGACGCCCAGCGCGCTTCCGCACATGGGGCACGGCTCGCCGGCCTTCACTTCGCGCAGCTCGAGCCAGGCGTCGACGCGGATGTCGCGCGCGACGTCCACGCCGCGCACGTGGAACTCGTCGCGGTTGGCGCCGGTCGTCATGTCGCGGCGGCCCTGCAGCGCGGTGTCGGCGACGATGCGCACACCGGTGACGCCGACGGCGCCGAGGCTGCCCGCCGATGCGCCGAGCGCTGCGCGGATCTCCTCGGCGTTCGCGGCGCGCACCTGTGCGGCGCCCGCGCCGTCGGCGAGCTTCTGCTCCGAGAGTGTGTGATCGCCGCGCAGCAACACCAGCGTGGTCGCACCGTCGAGCACGTAGACGAGCGTCTTGATCTGGCGCGCGGCCGGCGCGCCGCCCGCGAAGTTCACGAGGTCGTCGATGCTGCGCACGCCCGGCGTCGCGAACGGCTCGGGGGCCGCGGAGCCCTCCGAGTCATCAGGCCGGCCCGCGGCAGCTTCGACGGCGTCGAGCCTCGACGTCGCCTTCTCCAGATTCGCGGCGTACCCGCAGGCGCTGCACGACGCGACCCAGTCCTCGCCCGCGTCGCTCGCCACCATGAACTCGATCGACTCGCTGCCGCCCATCGCGCCCGACGACGCTTCGACCGCCAGCGGCGCGAGACCACAGCGCTCGAAGATCCGCCGGTACGCGTCGAAGTGGAGCTTGAAGGAGTGATCGAGACCCGCTTCGTCGAGGTCGAGCGAGTACGCGTCCTTCATCACGAACTCGCGGACGCGCAACAGGCCCGACTTGGGGCGCGGTTCGTCCCTGAACTTCGTCTGGATCTGGTACCAGATCTGCGGCAGCGCGCGATGCGAGCGGAGTTCGGTGGCGATCGTCGTGAAGACTTCTTCGTGGGTCATGCCCAGGCAGAGATCGGCGCCGCGGCGGTCCTTCAGGCGGAACATCTCGTCGCCCATCACGGACCAGCGGCCCGAGCGCTGCCACAGCTCGGCCGGGTGCATGGCCGGGAGCCGAAACTCCTGGGCGCCGATGCGGTCCATTTCGTCGCGGATCAGCGCCTCGATCTTGCGGCATACGCGCCAGCCGAGCGGGAGGATCGAGTAGATGCCGGCCGAGAGCTGGCGGATCAGGCCGGCGCGCACGAGCAGCTTGTGGCTGATCGCCTCGGCGTCGGCGGGATCGTCGCGCAGCGTGGGAATGAACGCATTGGACCAACGCACGCGGTCGCCCTCCTCGAAGTCCGGAAACCTAACGAATGGTCCGTTGCCTTGGGGACGTTCCTGACTTCAACAAAGGCAACGCGGCAGGAACGTCCCCAAGTCAACTCAGATCGTGACGAGGATGCCGGCGTGGGCGAGGTGTTGGAGGGAGCCGGCGAGGGGGGCGATTTCGAAGGAGCCGAAGAGTCCGGCGAGCGGGGCGGGCGCGAGGGCGCTCGCGACGAGAGCGGACTCGAGCCCCGGATGCTGGAAGAGTGCGCGGCCGCGGGCGGACGAACTGAGATAGAGACCAGCGCTCACCGGACCGACGACGCGTGCGAGTGCACGCGACAGGTCTTCGCGGGCTAGATCGGCGTCGCGCAGCGCGAATCGCAACAGCGTGCCAACGCGCAGCGGCTCGGGCAGCGCGAAGGCACGTCGCTCGGGTGCGAAGCCGGCGACGCGGCGCGCGACCCAGGCGTCGCCCGCGTCGCCACGACGGCACGCGCGGAGCGGAATCGTCACGAGCAGCCGAGCGGCGGCCTGACGCAAGTCAGCCGCCAGCGGTTCGCGTGCGATCTCGCAGTAGACGTCGAGGGCCGGTTTGCCGTCCAACTCCAGCAGCCAGTTGCCCTCGACGCGCGTCACGGTGAACGGATCGGTGATCGGGCGACAGCCCTGGCTCACGGCCACGTGAGCCGGAGCATCGAGGGCGAGGACCAATCCGCAGGCGCCGCTGCGCACGGCGCGCTCGGCAATGGCGAGCTGCGGGCGACCAGCCGCGTCAAGCGCCGCGCCGGCGCCCACGACCGTCGCGGGCTGCAAGTCGGCGAGGGCGCCAGCCAGCCGCGTCGCGTCGATTCCGAGGGGATCCGCGAAAACCACTACCAGGTCGGTCTCGATCGTGGAGCGACCGAGCAGGGCCTCGACCTCTGGGCCAATCGCCTCCTCGACTCCACTCGTTCCGGCGACCCGGAACGTCGTGGCTTCGACGCCGCACAGCGCGAGCACCGCCACGGCCGGGCCGTCCTCGTTCTCGCTGGCGCCCGCCGCGACGGCGTGGCCGACAACGATTGTGACGACTCGGGTACCGAGCGCCTCGCGAGCGGCAGCGCCGGCCCGCTCGACATCGAGGTCGCGGCCGACGGCGAAGAGCAGCGCTGCATCCGCGCGCCCGGCCCCTGTCGCCGCGAGCGCATCCGTGGCCGCCAGCGATGCCGCGAGGACCGCGTCGGGATTGGATTGGATGGCAGAGCCGGCGCGCGGCATGGGGTGCAGAGCATAGGCGCTCCCCCGCGGCGCGGGGCTTCGCTTCCCTCGCGGGGCGGCCTGAGTTAGGATGCGAGCGCCGCGTGAGAGTCTTCCTCCTCGCGTGACAACGCCGCAGTAGCGGATTCGATCGGCTCGCCCCCTCGACAGAAAACGACCCCCAGGAAGCCAGGTTTGCCGGTGGCTGACTACGAGCGCATCGAGCGCGGCAGCGACCTTCGGGCGCTGTCGCGTGAACTCCTCCGCGAGACCACGATCGCGGTCGATACCGAAGCCGACAGTTTCTATCACTACTTCGACAAGACCTGTCTCGTGCAGATCGGCACCAGTCAGGGCATCTACCTGATCGATCCGCTCGCGCTGGGCGGACCCGCCGAGTTGGCGCCGCTGGCGCCGGTGTTCGCGTCGAAGAAGATCCGCAAGATCTTCCACGCCGCCGAGTACGACCTCTACGTACTCAAGCGCGACTGCTCGTTCGAGTTCGAGAACCTCTTCGACACGATGGTCTCGGCGCAGCTGCTCGGCTACCCGGCCGTCGGGCTCGCGGCGCTCGCCAAGCGTCATTTCGGTGTGTTGCTCCCGAAGGACGAGCAGCGCTCCGACTGGTCGGCGCGACCGCTGCGCGAAAGCCAACTCGTGTATGCCGCCGCCGACGTCACATATCTGGAGCGCATGGCGAAGATCCTCGAGGCGCAGCTCCGGGAGCTGGGGCGCTTCGAATGGGCCCAGCAGGAGTTCGAGGCGCTGATGCGTCGCACCTGGCCGGTTCGCGAATTCGACGACGCCGGCTACCTGCGCATCAAGGGCGCCAAGGCACTCGACGCGGCGTCGCTGGCGGTGTTGCGCGAGCTCTATCTGATGCGCGACGCGCGTGCGCGTGAGGTCGACCGGCCGCCCTTCAAGGTGCTCGGCAACCGCACCCTGATGGAGATCGCCCAGCTCCAGCCGACCCAACAGAACGACCTCGCGGGCATCAAAGGTGTGACCGAGCTGATCCTGCGCCGGCTGGGCCGCGAGATCCTCGCTGCGGTCGGGCGCGGGCAGCGCTCGCCGCACGAGCCGCTCCGCAAGGTGGCCAGTGGCCGCCGCCGGATGGATCGCCGCACCGAGCGCCGCGTAGAACGACTGAAGCGCTGGCGTGCGAAGCGAGCGAAGGAGCTGGAACTCGATCCGGGTGTGCTCTGCCCGAACACGAGCCTCGAAGCGATCGCGTGGCGCGACCCGTCGGTACGAGAAGATCTCGCCGGAGTGCCCGAGCTGAAGCGCTGGTTCGTCGGGGCGTTCGCCCAGGAGATCGTCGAAGTGCTCCGCGACGGTTCGGACGAGAATTCCGAAGCCGCCTCCTGACACCCCGGTTTTCGGGCGCCGAACAAAAAAACCCTCCGATCAACTTGATCGGAGGGTTTCCTCGATCTGGCGTCCCGGGGATTCCGGGAAGGCGGGTGCCGATTGCTTTTTGGGGGAAAGCGCCTTGTCTAGGGTGCTACCCCGGAATCCCCGAAACTCCGACTCCGGCCGATGAGCGCGCCCGTTGCCATCTGCCGGCGCCGATCCAGAACGTCTCCACGCCTCTACCTATTGCATTCGCTGTGCCAAGAATTGAGAGAGCGAATCGATGCGCCAAGTCCTCGAAATGTCGGCGATTCACATTCAGTGACTGCGCCCGTGTCTGCCACCCGATGTGGCAGACCGCGCCACTGTCGTAAGCGCGACACGGTATCGAACGCCGCAACGATGGGAGATTGATCTGCTTTCCCGACTCGCACGCACCGCATCCCGATGTGGCATCGTTGCAACCTGCACGACGTTCGTCGCGCTGATCGGGATCGCGTGCAGAACGACGCCTCGGGGCGCCCACACCGCAACCGCGCCCCCACCCAGCAGCAGCGAGCGCTACTGCGCCTGGTACGGCGACCGAAGCCAGGACGTCCTCTATTTCGGCGAGTCGCCGTTCTGGAATGCGGCGCGCAGCGCAGGCGGCGACGCGATGGCCGATATGCGCGAGGCCGGGCCGCAGGTGATCGGCCGCTTCGATCTGCGCAGCGAGTCGCTGCTCGCTCCGATTCCGACCGCGGCCGCCGAACCGCGCGCCGGCGTCTGGGATGTCCTCGCCCACCCGAATGGGCGCATCTACTACACGACCTTCTACGAAGCGGCGGGGTGGGTCGATCCGGCGACTGGTGAAGCGAGCCGCTTCGAAGCTGCGGGCACCGGCCTCAATGAGTTGGCTCTGCTGCCCGACGGCCGGCTGCTCGCGACACGCTACGGCGCGATGGGCGGGGGAAGCGGATCGGTCGTGGTTCTCGATGCCGATGGCGCCGTCGAGGCCGAGCTGCCGCTCACCTCGGAGGGGGACGTGATCGTGGCGGCGAAGAGCCTCGCATACGACCCGGTCCGACAGGTCGTGTGGGTGAACACCGATCTCCTGCCGCGGGACGGAGGCCCGAGCCGTCACGACGCACGCGTGCTCGAACTCGCGACCGGCCGCGAGATCCTGCGCATCGCGGCGCCCGAGCTGCAGTTCCTGCGCTTCGCCGCCGATGGCCGCGGCTTCTTCAGCTGGCAGCAGGGATCGCGACTCGTGCTGCGCATGACGCAGCCCGGAGCGGCTCTGGATGCCAGCTCGGGCCGCGAGATCGTGCTCGACGGCGCCTTCGAAGACGGTCGCGACTTCGTCCAGGACCTGCGCATCGAGGCGGACGGACGCGCCGTCGTGACGCGCTGGAGCGGTGTCGTGCACGTCGTCACAGCGTCGGGCGCCGTGCGCACGGTGGCGCTGCCGCGCAGCGCGGAGGGCGGGCTCTACTACACGGCCGTCGCGATCGGCGACCGCGTCTGCGCCACCTACTGCGCCGACGTGAGCGTCGTGTGCGCCGCGCTCCCCTGACCGGGTATTCTGCCGCCGTGCACAAGACCCGACGCCAGCGCGTCCTCGCTGCAATGGAACCGGACTCGGTGGCGCTCTTCCTGGGCGCCGGTCTTGCGCGGCGCTCGGCCGACACCCACTTCCCGTTCCGCCAGGACAGCGATTTTCATTACCTGACCGGCTTCGACCACCCGAACGCCGCCGCTGTACTGCGCACCGACGGCGGCCCGGTCTATACGCTCTTCGTCGAGCCACGCGACCGCGACGCCGAGACCTGGACCGGCCATCGCCCCGGCATCGAGGGCGCCGTCGAGGAGTTCGGCGCCGACGCCGCGCACCCCCACACGGAGCTGCTCGACAAGCTCCCTGCGCTGCTCGAGCGGGTGAAACGCGTCTACCACGTGCTCGGCCGCGACGCGCGCGTGGACGCGAGGTTCAGCGAGACCGTCGAGCTGTCGCGACAGCACTCGCGCAACGGCGTGGTACCGCCCGAGGCGGTCGTCGATCCGCGCGCGATCGTCCACGAACTGCGCCTGTTCAAGGAGCCCGAAGAACTCGACATCATGCGGCGCGCCGCGGAGATCAGCCGCGAGGGCCACGCCGCCGCCGCCCGGCTCGCGCGCGAAGGCGTCTTCGAATACGAGCTCGCGGCTGCGCTCGACTACACGTTCCGGCGGCGCGGAGGCGCTGGCCCCGCCTACGAGACGATCGTCGGCGGCGGCGCGAACGCGACGATCCTCCACTACGTGAGCAACGACCAGCCGCTGCACGACGGCGATCTCGTGCTGATCGACGCCGGCTGCGAACTCGCCGGCTACGCCTCCGACGTGACGCGCTGCTATCCGGCCGGTGGACGCTTCAGCGGTCCGGCGCGCGACCTCTACGAGGTGGTGCTCGCGGCGCAACAGGCGGCGCTCGAAGTGTCACGACCGGGCAACACGCTCGACGACGTGCACGATGCCGCGCTGCGCATTCTCGTGCAGGGAATGATCGACCTGAAGCTGCTCGCGGGCCCGCTCGACGACGCGATCCAGAGCGGCGCGTACAAGACCTTCTACATGCACCGCACCAGCCACTGGCTCGGGCTCGACGTGCACGACGTCGGCGCCTATGCCGTCGACGGCAAACCGCGCCGGCTGGCGCCGGGCATCGTGTTCACCGTCGAGCCGGGGCTCTACGTCCCGCCGCGGGAAGAGAAGGCTCCCGCGCAGCTGCGCGGCATCGGCGTGCGCATCGAGGACGACGTGGTCGTCACCGACGACGGGCACGAAAACTTGACTGCGTCGATTCCGAAACGCGTGACGGACGTCGAAGCGCTCTTCCACTGAACTCGCCAACTTCCACGTGATTGCTCCCAAGGAGGCAGGTCCCCCATGGACGACATCGAATCGCTGCTGAAGGAAAAACGGAGCTTCGAACCTCCCAAGGAGTTCGCGAAGCGCGCGAACTGGAGCAAGAAGGACGTCGCGGCGTACCGCAAGCTCGGCGCGCGCAATCCCGAGCGCTTCTGGGCGCAGATGGCGAAGCAGCACGTCTCCTGGTTTCGGCCCTGGAAGAAGGTGCTCGACTGGAAGCCGCCGCACGCCCGCTGGTTCGTCGGCGCACAGACCAACGTCTCGTACAACTGCCTCGATCGGCACCTCGACGGCGAGAACGGATGGCGCCGCAACAAGGCCGCGATCATCTGGGAGGGCGAGCCCGGCGACTCGCGCGTGATCACCTACGGCCAACTCCATCGCGACGTCTGCAAGTTCGCGAACGTGCTGAAGGGTCTCGGCGTGCAGAAGGGCGACCGCGTCGCGATCTACATGCCGCTCATCCCCGAAGCGGCGATCGCGATGCTCGCCTGCACGCGTATCGGCGCTCCGCACAGCGTGGTGTTTGGCGGCTTCTCGGCCGATGCACTGCGCGACCGCATCCTCGACGCCGGCGCGAGGGTGGTGGTGACGGCGGACGGCGGCTACCGGCGCGGCGCTCCGCTCGCGCTGAAGCAGTCCGTCGATACGGCGCTCGAGGGCTGCCCGGGCGTCGAGAGCGTCGTCGTCGTACAGCGCACTGGCCAGGAAGTCGCGATGAAACCCGGCCGCGACCATTGGTGGCATGCGCTGATGCCGACGGTCTCGGCGGAGTGTCCGCCCGCGAAACTCGATTCCGAACACCCGCTCTTCATTCTCTACACCAGCGGCACCACGGGAAATCCCAAGGGCATCCTGCACACCACGGGCGGCTATCTCACCCACGTCACGGCGACTTCCCACGCGATCTTCGATCTGAAAGACGAGGACATCTTCTGGTGTACGGCCGACATCGGCTGGATCACCGGTCACTCCTACATCGTCTATGGGCCGCTCGCGAACGGCGCCACCGTCTTCCTGTACGAAGGCGTGCCGATGCACCCCGGCCCCGACCGCTGGTGGTCGCTGATCGAGAAGTGGCGCGTGACGATTCTCTACACCGCTCCGACGGCGATCCGCACCTTCATCCGGCTCGGTGAGGAACACCCGAAGAAGCACGACCTCTCTTCGCTGCGCCTGCTCGGCAGCGTCGGCGAGCCGATCAATCCCGAGGCGTGGATCTGGTACCAGCACGTGATCGGCGGCGGGCGCTGCCCGATCGTCGACACCTGGTGGCAGACCGAGACGGGCGGAATCATGATCACGCCGCTGCCCGCCGCGGTGGCCACGCGGCCCGGCTCGGCGACACTGCCCTTCCCCGGCATCGACGCCACGGTGATCGATGCGGACGGCGTCGCGGTGAAGCCGCCGAACGGCGGCTTCCTCGCCGTGCGCAAGCCGTGGCCCGGCATGCTGCGCGGCATCTGGGGCGACCCGCAGCGCTACGAAGAGACCTACTGGAGCAAGTGGAAGAATCTCTACTTCGCGGGCGACGGCGCCCATCGCGACACGCGCGGCTACTTCTGGATCATGGGCCGCATCGACGACGTGATGAACGTCTCGGGCCACCGCATCGGCACGATGGAAGTGGAGAGCGCGATCGCGTCACACGGTCGGGTGGCGGAAGCCGCCGTCGTCGGGCGGCCCGACGACCTCACCGGCACCGCGATCGTCGCGTTCGTGACGCCGCGCGCCGGCGCGGCGGCAGGAACGGAGCTGGCCGACGAGATCCGCGCCGAAGTCGCGAAGCACATCGGCGCGATCGCCAAACCGGCCGACGTGCACTTCACCGACGCGCTGCCGAAGACGCGGTCGGGCAAGATCATGCGCCGCCTGCTCCGCGACATCGCGGCCGGCAGGGAAACCGTGGGCGACACGACCACGCTCGAGGACTACAGCGTGATCGCGAAGCTGCGCGACTCGGAGGAGTGATCACGAGACGGTCCAGCCAGCTCGCGCTGGGCTCGTCTCTCGGATGCCAACGCGTGAGGCGCGGGGGCGTGGCGTTCGTCCGAAACGTCCTCGGCGGAGGCGGCTCGGCAGCTTCGCGGCGAGCGCTTGTAACCGCCTGCGGATTGTTTCGGCCGAACGCCCCGCCCCCGCTACTTGCAATCGTTCTAGGACTTCCGTTCATGAGAGAAAGACGAGAAGCCAGCGCGGGCGGGGGACTCGGCCGAAACAATCCGCAGGCGGCCTGCCAACTCTCGTTGCGAAGCCGCCGATCCCCCGTCCGCCGAGGACGTTTCGGACGAGTCCACCGCCCGCGCGCCTCGCAGCAACGAAGAAAAGCAGCTGCGCATCGGCCCAGGCTCAACGGCTCGTCCTGCGTCGGACTCCTAGCCGCGCGCCACCTCGATCGGCGCGGCGAGCGGAACGCCCGGCGGGTTGCTCGAACGACCGCCGACCCGCCAGCGCCCGTCGCCGCCGCGCGTCACCACGATCGCCTCGCCGAGGGCGGGATGCTCGCGCTCGGGGAGCTCGCCGCCGAGCAGCTCGACGATCGCGCGGATGACGCCCTTATGGACCACCAGCAGCGCGCCGGTCGCATTGCTCGCGAGCACGCGATCGAGGCCGCGCCGCACGCGGCTGCGGAACGCTGCGCGCGGCTCGCCACCCGGGTACTCGAAGTCGGGCGCGAGATCGCGCCACTGCTGGAACAACACCGGGTCCGCGCTCTCGATCTCGGGGAGCGAGCGCCCTTCCCAGCGGCCGAAGTCGATCTCGCGAAAGTCCGGCTCGAGCCGCAGCGGCGCCCCGCCCGTCAGCACTGCCGCCGACTGGAACGCGCGCAGCGCCGGACTCGACACCACGAGGTCCACGACCTGGCCTGCCAGCGCAGCACGCGCGCGCTGCATCTGGTCGCGACCGTGCGCCGTGAGCGACGGGTCGCCGCTGCCGATCAGGCGCTCGCCCGAGTGGCCGTCCGTCTCGCCGTGTCGGACCAGTACCAGGCGTCGCAGCGAACTCATGGGGTACTCCTCGGGAAGCGCGCAGCATGAAAGACCCCTACGGCGCCGTCAACGCCCGCGCGCGGCCGTCCCGGTCTGCACGGGAGGATTCGCGAGAGGAGTCCTAGACTGCGCGCGCTACGGGGAGTGGGGGGAAGATCCGATGAGTCGATCCGCATTCGGGGTCGTCGTCCTGCTGCTCGCGGCGGGTGCGGCGCTCGCCGTCGGGATGGCCCGCTGTGAGGGAACGCCGCCGACCATCGAGACGGCGAGCCCGCTCGCCGTCGGCGCCGACGCGCGCACCGTGACGGTCGAGATCGCCGACAGCGGCGCCGGTGTGCGCAGCTTGCGCGCGACCCTCGTCCATGCCGGAGGCGAAGCGCCGCTCAGCGAGCGCGAGTTCGCCGGCAGCCTGCTGCCCTTCCTCGGCACGCACTCCGAGCGGGAGCGCGTCGATCTCGCGATCGACGCGAAGGCCCTCGGCCTCGCGAGCGGCGACGCGAAACTGCGACTTGCCGCGCGCGATCTCTCCTGGCGCGACTTCGGCCGCGGCAACGAAGCGATCGTCGAAGTGCCGGTGTCGATCGACTATCGCCCGCCGACGCTCAGTCTCGCGCCCGGCATCATCTATGCGAAGCGCGCCGGATCGGTCGCGCTCAGCTACGACGTCTCCGACGACACCGAACGCGACGGCGTCGAGGTGGGCGAGCACTTCTACCCGAGCATTCCGGTGAGCGGCGAAGGGGTGCCGGCGGGCCGCCGCTTCGC
>Ga0102851_10000579_pt1 | contig 18922 bp, 12 predicted proteins | sample Mud3Dept3metaG_FD_79558 | JGI IMG/M metagenome (GOLD analysis project Ga0102851, IMG submission 79558) | Freshwater wetland microbial communities from Ohio, USA, analyzing the effect of biotic and abiotic controls - Mud 3 Core 4 Depth 3... | ecosystem: Environmental > Aquatic > Freshwater >... | reverse complement strand
TCATGAAAAAAAGGAAAAAGTAACTGGCTGGGCCGAAAATCGTGTAGATGAACCTTTTAGCAGGGGTCTGGTCGTCGTTGTAAATGAAACAGGAGAACTCTACATATCCTGGCGTTTGCTTAAAACGGACTCCCCTGATGTTGCATTTAATCTCTATCGCAGTGAGAAGGGAAAGAAACCTGTCAGGCTGAACCGGGAACCACTGGAACAAACGACCGATTTCATTGACAAAAAGACAAAAGCAGGAATTCGCTATACTTATTGGCTGAAACCATTATCAGATGGTAAAGAACTCGAATCTTCGGAAATTTACAGTTTTGATAAAAGTTCCGGTGAAAAAGGCCTGTACAAATCCATTAAATTCCAGGGAAATTATACCCCTCAGCGCGTTGCAGTTGCCGATCTGAACGGCGATAAAATAATGGACTTTGTTATAAAGCAACCTGAACAGGGGATCGATCCCGGAGGAAGGTCAGGCAACCTGGACAACCTCACTTATAAGCTGGAAGCGTATCTTAGTGATGGCACATTCCTGTGGAGAAAGGATCTGGGACTGGGGCTTGAACCGGGAATATGGTACACTCCTTATATAGTTTATGATTTCGATGGTGACGGAAAAGCAGAAATAGCAGTTAAAACTGGCCCTGGTGATGTCCGTGAAGCTAACGGACGTGTTAATAAAGGCCCTGAATGGTGTTCGATCCTTGATGGAATGACCGGGGAAGAAAAAGCCCGTGCAGATTGGCCGCAACGTAATCCCCGGTATGGCGGTTACAACAGGACAAACCGTAATCAGATGGGAATGGCTTATCTTGATGGTAAAACCCCATGTCTCCTGGTAGCCCGTGGTACCTATAAACTGATGGTCGTGGATGCTTACCAGTATTACAAAGGAGAATTAAAGCAATTATGGCATTGGGACGGAGATGAAGAAAATCCTGTAATCCGCAGCCAGGGATCCCATAGTATGCATACAGCAGATGTTGATGGTGACAACCGTGATGAAATAGTTCTCGGGTCCGTTGTTCTTGACGATGATGGTACTGCATTGTTTTCAACCGGACTGGGACATCCGGATGTAGCAATGATCACTGATATTGATCCACGCAGGCCAGGCATGGAAATATTCTATTCGCTCGAACAATCACGTGATAACGGAAGAGGTGTTTCACTTGTCGATGCCAGAACAGGTATGAATATCTGGGGAATAGGTATCCCAACGACTCATGTTGGTGAAGGAATGGTGGCTGATATAGATGCTTCAATACCCGGACTGGAATGCTTTGCGCAGGAATCCCCTAAAGCCGATCCAAAAGGTGAAGGTTACAATGGGAAGCCTCCCACCTATATGCTTTCGGCGACCGGTAAGGAACTGGAACCTGTTGAGGAATTCCCGGGATTCAAAAACTGGATTTTCTGGGATGCTGACCTCCTTCGGGAAATTGCAGTTAACTCCGTGGTAATAAAGTATACCGGCGTGAAACTGACAACAGGAATTAAAGGAAATATCTATTATACTGCCGATATTATCGGAGACTGGCGGGAAGAAATTATCACTGTTCAACCGGGCGAATTACGCATCTATACAACTACTATTCCGGCAACGGATCGGCGTGTTTGTCTGATGCAGGATCCTTTGTACCGCGCAGAAGTAGTTGTCCAGACAATGGGATATCAGCAACCACCTGTTACTTCATTTTATCTTGGTGAATAAATTGGGTTCTCCTTAATCTCTATATGAAGATGAGACATTAATCTAATTCAAATGAAAAAGATACCCGCTCTGATAGCTTTAATCCTTGTTGTATCTTACTGCCTTAATGGGCAGCGACCCTGGCAGACATTTTCTGATCCGGCGTACAAATCTCTTAAAACCGCATTTAGCACACCTCCTGCAGAATATGGCATTATCCTCTGGTGGGGATGGGATGGTCATATGTCGGATACGGTGATAAAACGAGACCTTGACCGGATCAAAGCCATGGGTTTCCGTGGCGTAATGATTGAAGCCGGATACGGTATGACAGCCAGATACCTCTCGCCGGAATGGTTTGAACTTGTAAAACTCACTGTTGGTGAGGCAAAGAAACGCGAAATGATAGTATGGGTCGAGGACGAAGGCAAATATCCGAGCGGATTTGCCGGAGGTAAATTCAGCATTGAGCGCCCTGACCTTAAAATGCGTGGACTGGTTGTTACGGAAAGGTTCGACGCAGCAGCAGGTGAAAAGATATCCAAAGAGCTCCCATTTTATGTCCTGAGCGCTGCGGCATTTAATCTTAATGATAATTCCACAAAAATACTGGATGTATCCTCAGGTGAGCTTAACTGGACTGTTCCCGAAGGCAACTGGAGGATTTTTATAGCAGGACAACGATTCCGCTCTTCCAATACCCGTTCCGTTAATAATCCGACACGTGGAAAAGACACTACTGCATCGCTGATGGATTACCTGAATCCGCTTGCCACCAGGCAATTCCTCGACTGGACACATGAGAAATACAAAAAATACATCGGCAGTGAATTCGGCAGGACATTCATGGGCTTTATGGGTGATGAGCCGGATTTTGCATACACTCCATGGACGCCCAAAATGCCCGAGGAATTCAACGCACGTAAAGGATATGATATTAAACCTTACCTGGCGTCATTTTTTGTTCCGGAGCTAAGCGAGGAAGCAAAACGGATGAAAGCCGATTACTGGGATGTATGGTCTGATCTCTTCAGGGATAATTTTTTCACCATCCAGGCTGACTGGTGCAGGGATAATGATATTGAATATATTGTACATCTGAACCACGAAGACCAGATACCCGGCCTGGTAAGATCTTCAGGCGATTTTTTCAAGAACATGCGTCATGTGGGAGTTCCGGGTGTGGATGCCATATGGGCACAGATATGGATGGATCATGTTGCTGATTACCCGAAACTTGCTTCATCAGCAGCACATCTTTATGGCAAACCCCGTGCCTTCTCCGAAAGTTTTGCCGCTTACACCTACAGGCCAACAGTCCCGCAGGCTAAATGGGTCCTAGATTACCAGCTTGTAAGAGGAATAAATTCCGTGCAGATCATGTTCATGCCGGCCTCAGTTACCCGTGAGGTTCCGCCTCCTCCCGCTCCTGCAGGACCTTCGCAAAAACCTGCAGTTCAGCCAGTTCACAGAAGCAGCTTTTTCCTTTCTGACACTTTCCCTCCGGTTGCACAATATGTTAACAGGGCTACATATCTTCTGTCACAGGGCAGACCTGCAGCACAGGTTGGCGTTTACTTCCCGACCTTAAGTCTGTGGTATGGTGACAATGAATCAAATACAAGCATGCTGGATATATCGCGTCAGCTGACAGAAAACCAGATTGATTTTGATTTTATCGATGAGCAGGCTCTTGCTTCATTGCTTACCATGGAGAACGGTACTTTCGTGAACCTGAGCAGGCAGCCATATATGGCAATAATAGTGCCTTCTGTAAGTGTTATATCCGAAACAACAATTGATAAGCTGAAGAGATTTACCGGTGCCGGAGGCAAGGTTATATTCCTTGGAAAACAACCGGCATTTATGACCGGAAGAACTTTCACCCTGAGCCAGAAACCCGGAGATATCCCAGGTGCAAAAATTGAGGCACCGGGTAAACTGAGCAAGGAAGTACTGGATTTTCTTCCGTCACCTGACGTAAAAATCACCCCATCCACACCTGCCGTAAAATATCTTCATCGCAGACTTGCAGCCGGGGAGCTATATTTTTTCTTCAATGAAAGTACAGTACCGGTTTCTTTCGATGCTGTCTTGAATGGCACAGGCAAAACGCAGCTGTGGGATGCATTCACGGGGAAGATCCGGCCTGCAAAAAGCACTTTATACGGCATTGGAAAGAAACTGATCCCGCTTACGCTCGAAGGCTGGGAAACAAAATTCATCCTTATAAAATAATCAATTGCCTAATTCTGCGGGAAACAAAATAAATACAATATGAAAACCTCAAAATTTCTGGTGTCACTGGGTCTGTTAATTCCGGTTCTCTTTTTTTACTCATGCATGGAACAGCCTGCACGTCCTATTCCGACCCTCGAGAAACGGGGTATTACCACCCAGCTTATTGTGGATGGCAAACCGTTCCTGGTACTTGGCGGAGAGCTTCATAACTCAAGCTCTTCGAGCCGTGAATACATGCGTAAATTCTGGCCGCAGCTTAAAGCTTCAGGTATGAATACCGTGCTTGCCGCTGTCGAATGGTCGCTGGTGGAACCGGAAGAAGGTAAATTCAACTTCACCATTGTCGATGACCTTATCCAGGATGCACGCTCTTATGATCTCCGTCTTGTTATTCTATGGTTCGGATCATGGAAAAACGGACAATCGCACTATGTCCCCGAATGGCTGAAAGCCGACTTTAAACGCTTCCCCAGGGTAAAAGGTGAAAACGGTAAAAGTCTCGAGATCCTGAACACGTCAAGCAAAGAAAATCTTGATGCAGATTCCAGAGCTTATGCTGCTCTGATGAAACACATTAAAGAGGTCGATTCAGGTCACAGAACCGTAATAATGATGCAGGTCGAAAATGAAGTTGGGATACTGGGGTCTCCCCGTGATCACAGCGATATAGCCAATGCGGAATTCAATTCTCCTGTTCCTCAGGAGTTTATGGATCACATCACTGCCAATAAAGAAAAGCTTCTGCCTGAAACACGGGACTTGTGGTCAGCTTCAGATTTCAAATCATCGGGGACGTGGGAGGAGGTTTTCGGCAAGAGTGAAAAATGCGATGAGATTTTTACGGCATGGCATTATGCCCGTTACCTGAACAAAATTGTCAGAGCAGGCAAGGCGGAATATCCGATTCCAATGTTTGTTAATGCCTGGATCGTTCAGGCAGCCGATAAGCGTCCCGGAGATTACCCGTCTGGCGGCCCACAGGCTCATAACCTGGATGTGTGGAAAGCAGCGGCACCTGACATGGATCTTTACTGCCCTGATATCTACAGACCTGAATTTCGGGAGTTGTGCGCCCTTTATACCCGCAACAGTAACCAGCTGTTCATTCCTGAAGCCAGAGCCGGGGAATTGGGTGCCGGACAGTTTTTTTACTCTGTCGGCAGACACAACTCAATAGGTTATTCACCGTTTGGTTTCGAGACACGTACAACAGAGATCGAAAATGATCCCATGACCAAGGTTTATAACCTGGCATCTTCCATAGCAACTCTCATCCTTGAAGCTCAGAATAAAGGAACGATAACAGCGGTACTGCTCAATAATGAGATGCCTGATTCTGAGGAGGTAACACTCGGTGATTATAAATTTTATGTTGAACAGGGCCACGACCACCGTTCAGAACAAACCTCACAGGGAGGCTACTGTATGATTATAAGCTTAAGTCAGGATGAATTCATCATTTACGGGAATAGCGTTCAGGTATCATTTTCCCCGGCAACCGATGGTCCCGCAATAGCTGGTATTGCCCGAGTCGATGAAGGAAAGTATGAAAATGGGTTATGGAAACCCGGCCGCAGACTTAACGGCGATGATATAATGCTCGATTATAACCTGGCAAAAAAAGCAATTGAGAATAAAACTGGCACAGGATTAAGATTCGGCCCCGGCAATGAGTTATTACAGCGTGTGAAGCTGTACAGGTATGAATGAATGAATGTTAATGCAGTATAGTTTTCCTGAACTTCTTATACAGTTCCTCCTCACTGGTATTCGCCTTGATACCTTCAAGAATCAGGTTGACAATATCATCAATTTTTGAAAATTCGAATCCGGCTTCAATGGCAAATCTTTTGATCATTTTCTTTTCACCCTCCTTCACGACTTCATCTGCAAGGATCATTTCAGCTATGTTGTACAGATGGTCGAATTTTTCCTCAAGTGAATAAGGGGGATGATAGTGATGATCCCTTTCCGAATGAATAAGCTTGTCAATCTCAGGATCGGTCAGCCCGAATTTCTTACCCTCCTTGTGGAGAAGCTCCAGTTCATCCTTATTGATCTTTCCATCAACTCTCGAAATCTGAACAAGATGGGTGAATGCCTCCTTATTTACCCTTTTACCGTGGTGCGTTATAAAGTCTGAAAAGTTCATGGTGATTAATCTAGTTTCTGAAATATCTGTAAAATTAAATAATTATTCCAAGCAGTGATTTCTTAATAAACAGAAAAATGATGATTTGGTTCTGCAAATCAAGCTCTCTTAAAACTGCATAAGTTTAAAAGTTATTAAAAATTAGCTGATATCTGAAAGTATTATAATCTGATCCGGAATAAAAAGTTATTTTTAGAACTTTTATATCTCAAGATAAAAGGCAATTAATAACTTCAGTTAAATGAGAACCGTGTCGCCCTTCAAATTCTTTATTTTTCCTGTTGTACTGTTAACCGGTTCGCTTTTAACGAATGCACAATCCCTTAAAGAAAATCCGGCCCTTGATGAAAAGGTTAAGCAATTCCTCGATGAAAATTCAGGACGGTGGTACGATATGAATATCCCGACTGCCGACGGGCAGCTGCTTTACGATATTATAATAAAGAATAATTATAAATCTGCACTCGAGATCGGCACCTCAACCGGTCATTCCGGTATCTGGATCGCCTGGGCATTAAGCAAGACCGGAGGCAGGCTGATAACCATCGACATTGATGAGGGCAGACATAAGAGGGCTCTTCAGAATTTCAGGCAGGCAGGGGTTTCGGAGTATATCGACGCAAGGCTTGCCGATGCTCATACTCTTGTAAAGGAGTTAAAAGGCCCTTTTGATTTTGTATTCAGCGATGCCGACAAGGAGTGGTATAAGAACTATTTCATCGCCATTGATCCAAAGCTGAAAGCCGGGGGCTGTTTTACTGCGCATAATGTCTCTGAGAGAGGCCGGGGTTATGGAGGGTACGGAGGCCAGGCAGCTTTTCTTGAATATGTTAAAGGCCTTAGGAATTATGAAACTACCATAAATAGTAATGGCGGAGGAGTATCAATCAGTTATAAAAAATCCGATAAATAACACATCCGTTAATGGCTGAAGAAAAACTACAGAGAAAACTTGGTCTTTTCCCTGCTACAAATATTGTCATTGCCAATATGATCGGTGCGGGGATCTTCACTACATCAGGCCTTCTGATGACAGGTCTGAATAATCCCATCCTTATGCTCATCCTCTGGGCGGTGGGTGGCTTAATTGCACTTTGTGGTGCATTTTCATACGGTGAGCTGGGGGCTGCAATGCCCGGCGCAGGGGGAGAATATCTTTTTCTCTCCCGGCTTTACCATCCCATTTTCGGATTCCTCAGCGGATGGGTCTCATTTATGGTGGGATTCTCGGCTCCCATCGCAGCCTCGGCACTGGGCTTCAGCGAATATTTCTCAAGAGCTCTGCCCGGCCTGCCTGCCTGGCTCGAAAACTCAGGGATCATGGGACCGGTTCTTACAAAAAAAATACTTGCAGTCAGTATAATATTGATATTTACCTTTATTCACTATCGCGGAATTAAATATGGTGCAAGGATACAGAACATCCTTACGCTTATGAAAGTACTTCTGATCGTTCTGCTTCTGGCAGCAGGATTTTCATCGGGGAAAGGGGATTTAGCCAATTTCAGTGAGGGAGGCAGGATGCTGTCCGGTTTCGGCGGATTTAAAACAATCGGCCTTTCGCTTATGTGGATCATGTTTGCCTACAGCGGATGGAATGCTTCGACCTATCTGGGTGCTGAAATAAAAAATCCGGCAAAGATCCTTCCCGGTTCCCTTATCTACGGAACAGGTATTGTCATTATACTTTATCTTGGACTTAACATCCTTTATGTCTACGGTATCAATCCGGAGGAAATGAAAGATGTTATCTCAGTTGGCGGACTTGCAATGGGAAATCTGTTTGGAAAATCTGCTGAGATTTTAGTCTCCCTGCTTATTGCATTTGCCCTGTTTTCTTCACTGAGCGCCTTTATAATCATAGGCCCGAGAGTTTATTATTCAATGGCAAATGACGGCCTGTTTTTCAGGTCAGCAGGCAAAATTCATGACAGATTCAAGGTTCCGTCAAATTCCATACTGCTCCAATGCCTGATTGCAGTCATTCTTGCATTGTCCGGGACATTCGAACAGGTTCTGACCTATATGGGATTTGCACTGGGGATATTCCCGATCATGTCAGTCATAGGCGTCTGGAAGCTCAGGAAAAATAATCCCGGAGCCCTTCGTTTAAAGGGATTCCCTCTGACCCAGATAATTTACATTCTTGCCGGTGTGCTCATCCTGGTTCTTTCATACCTTGAAAGACCCGTTGAATCGTCGATCGCCCTTCTGACAGTTGCTGTCGGCATTCCTGCATATTATATATTTAAGCGGACGAACAGCAGGAAAATACAGTAATAATGTGAAGGTTGGCAGAAACTCAACCTCATATCCCCTGTAAACAATTTGTCATCTACGTATTATAATACGTATTATAATACGTAGTTTAATACGTAGATATGATTCGATCGGGGTTACTTCCCGGTTTCAGCCAGATCCCGTATCACCACCGAAGCACAAGCTATTCCGAATGCGGCAGGCATGTAGGAGATGGTCCCGACTACCGAAGCTTTGTTCTTCTCACCGGAAACAGGAAGTATTTTTGTTTTATCAGTCGTTTCCGGAGACCAGACTGCCGTGAAGCCCTCCCTCACTCCCATCCCGTGAAGCTTTTTCCGCAGAATCCGGGCCAGATAACAGTTGGTTGTTTCCGATATATCGGTGATATTGATCTTAATGGGATCAAACTTGCCACCCGAACCCATCGAGCTGACAACAGGATATTTTCTTTGGAGAGAGTGCCATATCAGGAAGGCTTTCGGAGTCAGGGTATCAATTGCATCGACAACATAATCGAATCCTTCGTCCAATACCGTGATTATTCTGTCTTCACGTATATATTCCCTGATAATCGTGATTTTAAGGTCAGGGTTTATATCTGAAAGCCTTGAGCCTGCCAGGTCGGCTTTAAATGATCCTTCTGTGCTCTTAAGTGCAATAAGCTGCCTGTTCCTGTTTGAGGGGTGAATTTTGTCCCCGTCGACTATTGTCATTGAACCTACTCCCGCCCTGCAGATCATCTCTGCCGCAAATGCTCCCACCCCGCCCAATCCGACTACAAGGACCCTGGCAGACTGAAGCTTCTTCAATCCTTCAGCGCCAATAAGCATTTCTGTCCGTTCCAGCCAGTCAGGGATCATAATAATTATTTCAGCTTAAAAAACTCTTTAAAATTTTTATTTATAACAGATTTCAATTCATCAATAGTTATCTCAAGATCGGCTGATACCTTATTATATATATCCCTTATATCAACACCTGAACCGTCAGTTTCAAGAAAGATCCGTTCTTTAGGCAGGCTCCTTATCAACCTTGCAGATTCCGGCCTCATTACGAAATCGAACCAGAAAGAAATATACATGCCTTTTGAAATCAGCTGCAGAGCCAGGTCGGGTTTACCCCTGAAGCCGTGAACAAGCCAGGGCATAGCAGGCCTGAGTCTTTTATGTGACCTCACAAGCTCATCCCATGCCCTTACACAATGAATTACAACCGGCTTTTTATGATCTTCAGCAACGGATACCTGCTCTTCAAATGTTTTGCGCTGAAGATCGGGTGAGGGACCTCTGAGCCTGTCAAATCCGCCTTCACCGATCGCAATGACCAATGGATCATCAGCGGTTGCCATGACCCTGGATATCAACCGGTCATGATTTTCTTCATTGAGATACCATGGATGAATGCCTATTGTGTATAATAGGCCCGGAATATTATCCGGTCCTTTTTCTTCATGAGCCAGCAGGCTTTCGACCGTAAAGATCCCGTCAGCCTGTCCGGCACAATCATGGGTGTGGACATCAATATAATCGTTTTTACCGGGAAGATTCATTCTGCCAGTTTTCCTATGACAGCTATTCCTTTATCAATCCTTCTGAGCGTTTCCTCCTTCCCGATCCAGGAGATGATATCAAACATATGGGGTCCGCGCAATGCACCAACTATCACAAGCCGAAAGGAATTCATAACGGCAGCAGTGTCATATCTGTTCCCTTCAATCCAGGCTTTAACGCTTTTTTCAGTGATTGCGGGGGTAAATTCATCAATATTTCCCAGGATCATCTTTAATTCAAGCAATTGCACAGGCGCATCAGGTTTCCATCTCTTCCTGATCGCCTCCTTATCATAAGCTTCAGGTCTTATAAAAAAGAAGTCCGTTTCCTGCCAGATATCCTTCACAAAGCTTACTCTTTCCTTGACCATGCCAACCAGCTTTTCAAGATTGACCATATCGTGATGAAAACCGCGAGCTCTTAAAATTTCCCTGAATTCCATTGCAAGCTGGTTATTGCTCTTTTGCTGAAGATAATAATGATTAAACCATTTCGCCTTTGCGGGGTCGAACCTGGAGCCCGATCTGTGAACTTTTTCCATTGAAAATGCATCAATGAGCTCTTCCATGCTGAAGATTTCCTGTTCAGTTCCGGGGTTCCAGCCCAGCAGGGCAAGCATGTTCACAAAGGCTTCAGGGTAATATCCTTCCTCGCGATAACCTTTAGCAGTTTCACCATAAGGCCAGTAAAGAGGGAAAACAGGAAAGCCCATTTTGTCGCCATCGCGCTTGCTCAGCTTTCCTTTACCATCAGGCTTAAGAAGTAAGGGAAGATGCGCGAAGACGGGAGCCTTCCATCCGAATGAACGGTAGAGCATAAAATGAAGCGGAAGTGAAGGAAGCCACTCCTCTCCACGGATAACATGGCTTATTTCCATCAAATGGTCATCAACAATATTTGCCAGGTGATAAGTCGGCATTCCGTCAGATTTGTAAAGCACCTTATCGTCCAGTGTGCCTGTATTTACTACAATGTGTCCGCGGATTGTATCATCAAAATGAATGTCCTCGTTTTCCGGCATTTTGTATCGGATAACATAGGGATCTCCCCTGTCCAGCAGGGCTTTCCAATCCTTCTCATTCAACGAAAATGAATTGTTCAGTTTTTCCCTTGCAGCTGCATTATAGATAAATGTCCCGCCTTCCTTTTCCGATATGGTTCTGAGTTTTTCAAGCTGCTCAGGAGTATCAAATGCATAATAAGCATCTCCTTTGCCAACAAGGATATCCGCATATTTCCTGTAAATATTTTTTCTGTCACTCTGCCGGTATGGTCCGAAATTTCCGCCCTCGTTAACTCCTTCATCAACAATAATACCGCACCACTTAAGCGACTCGGTTATGTATTCCTCCGCACCGTCAACAAGTCTTGCCTGATCAGTGTCTTCGATCCTCAGAATGAAAATGCCGTTGTTCTTTTTCGCAAAAAGATAATTATAGAGTGCTGTCCGTACCCCGCCAATATGCAGCGGACCTGTAGGACTGGGGGCAAAACGTACTCTTACTTGTTCCATAGAACGGCCTGATCGTTTAAATTAAGAGCAAAGATAGGCAATCGCTTTAATTTATTTGTTGAAGTCATTCTGCAATAAACAATCATATCGATTTGATGGCAACCTTGATATATATTTCTATTTTTGAATTCGCAATTTATTTGAAAGGATGAAAGGGAAATTCGGAAATCCGGCATTTTTATGCCTGCTGTTAATAGTGCTTACAACAATTATCCGCCTTATTATTGCCGGCACTACGGGACTGGGCACAGGCGAAGCCTATTATGCAAAAGGTTCTGTTCAACTGCATCTGAGCTATTTTGACCAGCCGCCCCTGTTTCTATGGCTGAGCGGTCTGTCTATCCGTATACTCGGCCTTTCGAATTTTGCCCTGCGCCTTCCTGCTGTACTGCTGTTTGCAGGGACGACCTGGCTGCTCTTTCTTATCGGGAAACGACTGTTTAACAGCAGAGCCGGATTTTACGCAGCACTTATAATGAATCTCAGCTTTGTTTTTACCGTTCCCGTTGCAGCATGGTATCAGCCTGATGCTCCGTTAATGTTTTTCTGGCTTCTTACCGTTTATTTTATTATCCATTTGCTGTTTCCGGCAGAAAACAGAGAAATCCAAACGTCTGGAAGTTATCTTTCAACCTATTTTCTCTGGGTACTTGCAGGAATTTCCCTGGGACTGACATTTTTATCCAAGTATCATGCAGTGTTTATTCCTGCAGGTGTATTTCTTTTCATTCTTTTCAGCAAGGAATATCGTTTTCTGCTGAGGCATCCCGGACCCTACATCGCCTTGTTGATTTTATGTATTTGTTCCTTGCCGGTAGTAATCTGGAATATGGAAAACCACTGGATTTCATTTTTATTCCAGGGTTCAAGGGCAGGCAGCAGGGAATTTTCAATCCATCCTGAATGGTTTTTAAGAAGCATTTTCGGGCAGGCACTATGGCTGGCGCCCTGGATATGGATCCCCCTGATACGTGAATTTTTCGTTGCCTTGAAAAAAGGGAAACAGGAGCCTGCATACGGATTTATTTTCTGGATGGCACTTTTACCAATAACCGTATTTACTCTGGTTACCTTATGGTCAAACACTCAGTATCATTTTCACTGGCAGGCACCGGGTTATATGATGCTGTTTTTACCCCTGGGTGCAACGGTTGCCATTAAAATGTCTGATTACCAGGTCAAACGTAAGAGAGTGAAAAGATGGCTGTTCATTTCTTCTGCTTTAACAGTCCTTTTCTCATGTGTACTGCTGATTCATACGGAAACCGGCTTCTGGCAAAGCTATGGGCCCGGCTGGATTGTAAAAAGCTTTGGGGGAGAACATGATCCGACAATTGAAGGGTATGATTATGATGATATTGCCAGGCGATTTGAAAAAGAAGGATGGAAGGAAAACAAGGACATCTTTTTAGGCTCTGTCCGGTGGTGGCAGGCCGGGAAGATAGACTGGGCACTGAAAGGACAAAAGCCAATGGTGATCTTCAGTCCGGATCCCCGGAATCACGCTTTCTTTATTAAACCGACAGAATTGCTTGGGAAAGATGCTGTGGTTATCTGCCAGAACAATGAAAAAGACATTGATGCAAATGTCCGTCCTTTTTTCGATTCTGTTGAACGTGTGAGAGACATTGAAATAAGAAGAAATGAAATAACGGAACTCACCCTGCAGGTATACTATTGCAGGAATTTTCAGAAGCCGGGAACCCCGATGGAAGAACTCCCGTTATACAGGCAGCTTACTGGCAGGCATCCTTTCGGAATACCGGATGATTGATGGACGGATATTTTTTATTCAGAATCAATATTAGAAGCAGAATAGAAAAGCTTAATATAAGCGCAAGAAAACGGAATAAAATAGTCAGGTTGGAATTTACCATCGCATAATCGTTATTGCGGGTCAACTGATAACCGTTATACCTGATTATGGGATTAAGGTATATTAACTCATCGCCAGTTTTAGCTTCAACCCTGACATAGCTGTCGGTTTGTTCTATTTTATAGATTGCAAAAGTCTCGTTAAAAACCTCTTTCCTGACGGCCCCATTATCTGAAATAAAAGCTATCCTGTCAGTTTTCTCCCGGAAATAGACCCTCAGGTCATTGTTTTTAACAACACATGAATCCAGAAAGTTGGTTTCATTATGATCTGGATTCCTCACTCCATAATGGCATCCCCTTTCCAGTGCATTCAGAATTTCCCCTTTCGCTTGCACCGATGTGCCTATTCGTGTCCAGTTATTAAAGGAACAGCCGGGACGATTTATATCATGGCAATCATCGTCAGCAAGTATCCAGGCAGGATTTCCGCTGGAAAGCGCAGCATCCCAGATGTTTAAAGAAGTCTTATAATTATTTAATACCTCTATAAAATCATAGCCCTTCAGATATTTCATGTCCTCCTCTTTATAGCCCTTCATCAGGTCAGGGTGAGCCAGTGCTATTAGTCCCCCGTTCAACCTCAGCTTATTAAGAACCTGCTGCTGAGTGTGATAATTCTGAAAAAGTGAAAATTCGGGTAAAGTGACTTTTTTGCTGTCAATAACCAGCTGATGACTTTTCCTTATATTAATACCCTTTTCGTAAACAGGAATATAATCAGGGGAAGTCATATCCCTTGAAATTTTCATATAATTGGAAAGACTTATTATATCATATCCTGCGTTTTTATAATGTCTGTAAATCTCATCAGGTGCCTGAGCCCCGTTTGTCAGATTTAACCATGCTTTTGAATGAGCGTGGAAATTGGCCTTTAAAGTCTTTTTAGAATAATCTTTATATGGATTATATAAATAACCGCCAGAGAAAGGAGTATTTTTTTCTTTATAAAATACTTCGATCTTCCAGTACTGAAGAGAGAAGATAAACAACAGAACAAGCATAAAAGAGAAGTACCAAACAATAATCTTTCTTAAACCACTGATTATTTTCCCTCTACTTGCCATATATCTATTTTGGTTGCAAGATAAAATATTAATCTTACCGGGTTGCCCGTTTTTGAAACAATTTTAATGATGATCAAAGTAGGAGACAGGCAAAAATCAGCCTCTGCTCATCAGATTTGTATTAATTTAGCAGGATAAATGCTTTGCTTAAAAAATTAGGTTTTATGCAAAAGATGAAAGCCCTTGTTAAAGCCTTCCCGGAAAAAGGATTGTGGATGCAGGAGGTCCCTATTCCCGAGCCGGGACTTAATGATGTGATTATAAAGATTAATAAAACGGCCATCTGCGGTACTGATCTTCATATTTACAGGTGGGATGCCTGGTCACAGAAGACAATAAAAACGCCAATGATAATCGGTCACGAATACATGGGTTATGTTGAAAAAATGGGAGCCGGGGTCACCAATCTCAAAACCGGTGAAAGAGTTACGGGTGAAGGCCATCTTGCATGCGGTCACTGCCGCAATTGCCGCCGCGGAAAAGAGCATGTATGTGAAAACAGCGTCGGGATCGGCGTGCATATTGACGGATCCTTCGCTGAGTATGTCAGAATACCCGCTTCTAATGTAGTCCCGCTCGACCACAGAATACCTGATGAATGGGCAGCAATCATGGATCCCTTCGGAAATGCCACACATACTGCTCTTTCCTTTCCCCTTCTGGGTGAAGATGTTCTGATCACGGGCGCCGGTCTCATAGGAAATATGGCTGTTGGTATAGCAAAATATTCAGGTGCCAGATTCATTGTTGTGAGTGACCTGAGTGACTACAGACTTGCCATTGCAAAAAAAATGGGAGCTACCCTTACTGTAAATCCATCAAAGGGAGAGAGAATCTCTGATGCCGTTAAAAAACTGGGAATGAGAGGTTTCGATGTAGGATTGGAGATGTCTGGATCGCCTCAGGCTTTCATTGAGATGATCTCAAATATGTATAACGGATCAGCCATTTCCCTGCTCGGCATCCTCCCTTCTGATTTCGAAGTTCCATGGAGCGATATAATATTCAGGGCAATAACCTTGAAAGGGATCTACGGAAGGGAGATGTGGGAAACCTGGTATAAGATGGAAATGATGATCCTTGGTGGCATTGACCTTAGTCCGGTAATAACCCACCGGTTTCATATTGATGATTTCCAGAAGGGCTTTGATGTAATGGAACAGGGTGAGTGCGGAAAAGTGATACTTGACTGGGACTAATACCGAAGAGGCAAGGATAAAAAGAACGAAATGCTGGCACCGATTTGAAATCGGTGCCAAAAAGAAATGGCACGGATTACGCTACGCTTCGCTTCGCTAAATCCGCGTCAGCATTGCCGGAAGGGGTTGCGACGGTGTCAAAACAAGAAGTAAAAATATATCTTATGTATAAAAACTATCAAAACCATCTTGTTAAGATCATTGATGAGATTAAAGAAGCAGGGCTCTATAAAAACGAACGTATAATCATTTCGCCCCAGGGAGCTGAAATAGAACTTGATACCGGTCAGAAGGTACTGAACTTCTGTGCCAATAATTATCTCGGGCTTTCAAACAATCCCGGGCTTATCGAAGCAGCCAGGTCAGCAATGGACGATCATGGATACGGAATGTCATCGGTACGGTTCATCTGCGGCACGACCGACCTGCATAAGAAGCTGGAAAGAAAGATCGCCAGGTTCTTCAATACAGAGGATACTATCCTGTATGCAGCATGCTTCGATGCCAATGGCGGAGTGTTTGAACCGCTTCTCACGGAAGAGGATGCCATTATTTCTGATGCATTGAACCACGCCTCAATAATAGATGGTGTCCGTTTGTGCAAGGCACAGAGATACAGGTATGCGAATGCTGACATGGAAGATCTCGAAAAACAGCTCAGGCTTGCGCAGTCACAACGGTTCAGGCTTATCGTTACCGATGGAGTATTTTCGATGGACGGAAATGTGGCTCCGCTGAAGAAAATAGTTGAACTGGCAGATACTTATGATGCAATGGTGATGGTCGATGAATCTCATTCTGCAGGTGTCGTCGGTGAAACCGGAAGGGGAGTCACCGAACTATTTGGCATTACGGGACGTGTCGAAATAATTACAGGAACGCTCGGAAAAGCTTTTGGAGGTGCGATAGGTGGCTTTACAACAGGCCGAAAGGAGATCATTGAGCTTCTGCGTCAAAGATCGCGGCCGTATCTGTTCTCAAATTCCATACCACCGCTTGTGGCTGCGGCAGGTATCAAAATGGTCGACATGATGACTGAAACGAATGAACTGCAGGATAAGCTGCACAGGAATTCAGAGTATTTCATCAGCAGGATAACACACCTCGGCTTTGATATAAAGCCCACCAGATCTGCAATTTGTGCTGTAATGTTATATGATGCAAAGCTGTCACAGGAATTTGCAGCCAGGCTTCTGGATGAAGGTATTTATGTGACAGGTTTTTATTATCCGGTCGTTCCGAAGGGAGAGGCAAGAATACGCGTCCAGCTGTCCGCTGCTCACGAAAGGGAACATATTGACAAGGCTGTCAGAGCGTTTGAAAAGATAGGAAAAGAGCTTGGCGTTATTAAATAGGCCGGCTACCCGCATTTCGAGGAGCCACAATCCTTGCAGATAAGGCACCCCTCTTCATATACAAGGTTTTCGGAATGGCATTCACTGCATTTCCCTTTTGCCCTTGTCCCGTTGGGTATGTATTTCTTGAGGGCTCTTTCAACGCCGTTTTTCCAGTTATTGATTGACTCACTGTCGAGTTTAAGGGACTGCACCAGGGTAACCACATCGGCAATCGGCATTTCATGCCTCAGGACACCTGAGATCAGTTTTGCATAGTTCCAGAATTCAGGCTTGAACATATGGGATAAACCTCCCATTGTCTTTTTATAGCCATACTTGTCGGTATACTGAAAATCATAGCGGGTTTTTCCATCCTCGCTTTTTATCTTGATGATCTGCCCCTTTACTATGCTTTTGGGTATAGGGAAGATCTCTTCATCGGCAAGACCGGTGAAGATCTCATAAGGTCTTCCGTCTTTCAGTCCGACGAATGCAACCCATTTTTCTTCATTTATATTGAACCTTATCACATCGCAGTCGAGAACCTTTGGACGCCTTGGTCTTTCAGTCCGTGTTTCAGGTTTGCCGTTAATAAGCACACCTGCCCTTGAACCGTCGCGGTATACAGTTGCGCCCTTGCATCCCGATTTCCAGGCAGTGAGGTACAGTTCACTCACCATTTCTTCCTTCACATCGGCCGGAAGGTTGATGGTGACACTTATTGAATGGTCGACCCATTTCTGTATTGCACCCTGCATCCTCACCTTTGCAACCCAGTCAACGTCATTTGCTGTTGCCTTGTAATAGGGCGATTTTGCAATAATGGATTCAATCTCTGAATCTTCCATTTCCTTAACCTCATCAGGATCATATCCGTTAATCCTTAGCCAGTCGATAAACTTATGATGAAAAACATTAAATTCTTCCCAGGAATCTCCCACCTCATCCTTAAAGGTTACCTTGGTGCCCTTGTCATTCGGATTAACTTTCCTCCTGCGCTTGTAAAAAACTGAAAAGATAGGCTCGATGCCTGATGTGGTCTGCGTCATAAGGCTTGTGGTTCCGGTAGGTGCTATGGTCAGCAGTGCGATGTTCCTTCTTCCGAATCTCACCATATTGTTATACATAACAGGATCTGCCTCTTTCATCCTGAGAATGAAAGGATTGTTTTTTTCGCGGTCTGAACTGTAGATTTCAAAAGCTCCTCTTTCCTTTGCGAGGTATGTTGATGATTTATAGGTTTCAAGCGCCAGCGTCTTATGGACTTCAACCGAAAAATCCGTTGCCTCCTCACTGCCATATCTTAGTCCAAGTGCCGCAAGCATGTCGCCTTCGGCAGTGATCCCGATTCCGGTTCTTCTTCCCTCTTCTGATTTCTTTCTGATGTTCCTCCAGAGGTTGCGCTCGACCCTTTTCAGCTCGTCTATCTCTGGATCGGCGCTGATCTTTGCCAGGATCATATCGATCTTTTCCAGTTCGAGGTCAATTATATCATCCATCATCCGTTGAGCCAGCCCGACATGTTCCCTGTACAATTCAAAATCAAATTCCGCTTTTTTTGTGAATGGATTTTTTACGTAGCTGTACAGGTTGATAGCCAGCAGCCGGCAGCTGTCATACGGGCATAAAGGTATTTCACCACAGGGATTGGTTGACACAGTTTCATAGCCAAGATCGGCGTAACAATCCGGAACACTTTCCCGGATTATTGTGTCCCAGAAAAGGACGCCGGGTTCCGCGGATTTCCAGGCATTATGTATGATCTTGCTCCAGAGCTGGAGTGCGTCAATATCGTTGACGAATTTCGGATTATCCGAATTTATCGGATATTTTTGCCGGAAAGTGGTCTTCTCTTCGACTGCCTTCATGAATTCATCCGTGATCTTGACCGATACATTTGCACCTGTCACTTTTCCGCTTTCCATCTTGGCATCAATGAATTTTCCTGAATCGGGGTGCTTGATCGAAATAGAAAGCATTAGGGCGCCTCTTCTTCCGTCCTGCGCGACTTCGCGGGTGGAGTTGGAATATCG
>Ga0102851_10000578_pt1 | contig 18928 bp, 16 predicted proteins | sample Mud3Dept3metaG_FD_79558 | JGI IMG/M metagenome (GOLD analysis project Ga0102851, IMG submission 79558) | Freshwater wetland microbial communities from Ohio, USA, analyzing the effect of biotic and abiotic controls - Mud 3 Core 4 Depth 3... | ecosystem: Environmental > Aquatic > Freshwater >... | reverse complement strand
TTTCATCATAAGCTTTTAGATATGTTACAGGATTCGACCTGCTTGATTTCCCAATGGGATTCTGATCGACGAGCTCTATTCCCGTAAGACCTGCAATATCTCCTGTTATCTCACTGAATTGTCCGGGCTTCAGATTACTTCCCGTAATTCTGTCCGACAGATACTTATGGAGGATTTCGGTTACAAGGCTTGATTTACCGGATCCGCTTACACCGGTTACCACTGTAATTGTGTGAAGAGGGAATTTTACATTTATTCCCTTAAGATTATTTTCCCGTGCACCCATAACTTCAATGAAACTGTTCCATTTTCTTCTTAAGCCCGGAACGGGAACGGACAACCTGCCGCTCAGATAACCTGCTGTAAGCGAATTGTTTGAAGCAGAAAGATCGAGGCTGCCCTGGAATACCACCTCCCCGCCAAGTCTGCCGGCTTCGGGTCCCATATCAATTATTTCATCAGCTCCCCTGATTATTTCTTCTTCATGCTCGACAACAATAACCGAATTCCCCATATCCCGAAGTTCTTTCAGTACTTTCATAAGGAGATTTGTATCACGCGGATGCAGTCCAATACTCGGTTCGTCAAGAATATACATCGAGCCTACCAGGTTGCTACCAAGGGAGGTGGAGAGATTTATTCTCTGAGACTCCCCGCCTGAAAGTGTGGAAGAAAGTCTGTCAAGTGTAAGGTAGGGGAGACCAACATCAATCAGAAATCTGAGCCGGATTGTAATTTCTTTTAGCACTCTTTCCGAAACAGCAGTATCAGCAGGTAGAAGCGATATGGTTGAAAAGAACTCATAAAGCCTGTTGACTGGTAAAGAGACCAGTTCCTGGATTGTTTTTCCCGCAACTTTGACATATCCGGCCTCCTTTTTAAGCCTGGAACCCTTGCATTCGTAACAGGTTGTTTTTCCGCGATAACGGCTAAGTAAAACCCTGTACTGGATCTTATATTTTTTTTCTTCAAGATGCCTGAAAAATCTGTTTAATCCGTAAAAATACCTGTTTCCTTTCCAGAGCAAATCTTTTTGATCCTGAGTAAGTTGATAGTAAGGTTTATGAATGGGAAAAGCAAATGACCCTGCATTGGCAATAAGCCTTTCTTTCCATTTCTTCATTGTTTCACCTTTCCAGCAGGCAATTGCATCTTCAAATACCGAAAGATTCTGATCGGGGATAACCAGATGCTCATCAATACCTATTATTTTACCATACCCTTCACAAACAGGGCAGGCACCAATAGGATTATTGAAGCTGAACAGGTATTCTGAAGGTTCTTCAAACAGGATGCCATCCTCTTCAAATTTATTTGAAAAGCTCTCCCTTTTTAAATCCTTTTCATCCATGATTACTACCTGACAATACCCTTTGCCAGTTTGAAATGCTGTCTGTGCGGAATCTGCTGCCCTGCTGAAATTATCTGCGGAATGGTTTAAAACCAGTCTGTCGATCACAATATTTATTTGCTGCCCTGATTTAAATCCTTTGAAGGAATTTATTTCATCAATTTTAACAAGTTCACCCTCTGACTCAATCCGGTTAAACCCCTGCTTAACCAGGAATGCAAAATACTCCGATGCTTCTATGTTATCCGGTATTTCACCTGATGAGGTGATAATAACCTTTGTTCCTTCAGGCAATGAGGCAAGAAAATCAACCAGGTCATCAACGCTGTGCTTTTTAACCTCTTTCCCGGATACAGGCGAATAAGTCCTGCCAATACGGGCAAAAAGAAGTCGTATATAATCATATATTTCAGTGGAAGTACCGACAGTTGACCGTGGATTTCGTGTATTGACTTTCTGTTCAATCGCAATCGCCGGCGGTATTCCATTTATAAAGTCCACCTCGGGTTTGTTCATCCTGCCAAGAAATTGACGGGCATAGGAAGAGAGGCTCTCTACATATCTTCTCTGACCTTCTGCATAAATTGTGTCAAAAGCAAGCGAAGATTTCCCGGAGCCTGATACTCCGGTTATGACTACCAGCTGATTTCTGGGAATTCTGATACTGATGTTTTTTAGATTATGTACCCTTGCCCCCCTGATTTCAATACTACCATTCATCACGAATTTTGGAACATTTATGGAAATTTTTCGTTAAAACCCAAAAGTAATACTTTCAAATTAAAAAAAATTGCTTTCTTTGAGCTAAGAATTTAATCTAATCTAAGGAGGACTGCCTATTAAACAACTCTACTCTTGGTTTTTAAAAGAGTGAGCTATGAAAAAATCGATATCCGATTATGAACTCATACAGAGATTCATAAAAGGAGAGCAGTCGTGCTTTGAACAAATTATCAAACGTCATAAGAACAAGGTATTCGCATATATAAGTCTTTATATACGCGATCAGGCTCTTGCAGAAGATCTCTATCAGGATACATTTATGAAAGTGATCCAGTCTGTCAAGGCTGGCAAGTATTACGACAACGGAAAATTCATTTCCTGGGTGATGCGTATTGCCCATAACCTCATAATTGATCATTTCAGGAGAGTGAAACAGATGAATACGATATCTAACGACGATTACGAATCTGATCTGTTTAACTCAAAAAAGCTTGCAGAATCCAATGTCGAGGAAGATATGATTAAAAGACAAATCCAGAAAGATGTCAGGAAAATGATCAGCCAGCTGCCTGATGACCAGAGGGAAGTCGTTATTCTCCGACATTATTCGGGACTGAGCTTTAAGGAAATAGCTGACATTACTGATGTAAGCATAAATACAGCTCTCGGCCGTATGAGATATGCCCTCATTAATATGAGGAAAATTATGGAGGAGAAAAAGATCAGCCTGACATTAAATTAAAGGTGCAATAGCAATAAGATCCAGTACCGCAAAGATCGGATTATCGTAACGATTCTGAAATAAAAAGCCGGAGAGCTGAGGTATATTCGGGCTATTGAACCATTACACATTATTATTTAAAAAGTTATTGCTTCTGCAATAATTATTTCCAAAAGGCGTTTTTATTGAAACGAAATCATGAAGCCTATGGGTTTAATTTCTACTCCTTTTCTTTCATATCATGATATTAAAACTGACGGAACTGATCTTTTTGAGGATGCATGGGGTTTTTATCCGCAATTCAGTGATGTGATCGATTTTCTGAAACAGGTAAAGCCTGTTCCGGGAAAGAAGCTGACAAGCCGACTGATTGAGAAAATCAGGAAGCATGAATAAAAAATAAAAACACAGAAAATTTTCTGTGTTTTTTTTATTTAATTAAAATTAAAATAATATCTTTGTGATATTATATTAATATCAATAGAAATGAAACAGGAATTTACAGTAAAACCCATGTCGGGTTATTTGGCACTTCTGATTACATTATTGTTTATCGGCGGTGCAATTGCCGGATTTGCTTTCGAGATTATCTGGCTTGGTGCAGTTCTTTCTACTCTTTTCATTTTTGCAACGATCGGATTTACAGTTGTGTATCCTAATGGATCATGTGTAATGGTGCTGTTTGGTGCCTATAAAGGGACGATCAGGGAAAACGGATTCTTCTGGGTAAATCCTTTCTACACGAAAAGAAAAATTTCTCTCAGGGCCCGGAATTTTGACAGTGAACCTATCAAGGTGAATGATAAGATAGGTAATCCTATAAAGATCGGTTTTGTTCTGGTCTGGAGAGTTGCTGAAACTTATAAAGCTGTATTTGATGTTGATGATTATCAGCATTTTGTTCTTGTGCAAAGTGATGCTGCACTCCGGAAGCTTGCAGGGTTGTACCCTTACGACAATTTTGAGGATCACGAAGCTGTAATAGCTCTCAGAAGCGGGGGAGAGGAGATAAATGAGGAACTTGAAAGAGAGATTCGGGAAAGGCTTCAGATTGCCGGGATTGAAGTTATAGAAGCAAGAATCAACTACATTGCTTATGCAGAGGAGATAGCCAATGCAATGCTCAGAAGGCAGCAGGCTACAGCTGTTGTTGCAGCCAGATTCAAAATCGTTGAAGGTGCTGTTTCAATGGTGCAGATGGCTCTTGAACAACTTTCTGATAAAAAAATCGTAGAACTGGACGAAGAAAAGAAAGCTTCAATGGTAAGTAACCTTATGGTCGTTCTTTGCGGTGATAAAGATGTTACCCCTGTTGTTAATACAGGGACATTACATTCATAGTATGAGTGAGAAGAAACCATTTGTTCTCAGGATTGACCCGGAGAAGCTGAAGGCATTGGAGAAATGGGCTGCTGACGAATTTCGCAGCACTAACGTGCAAAGTGAGTATATACTTGACCAGGCTCTTCGAAAATCAGGCAGATGGAAAACAAAATCTGAAAACATTAAAATTGAAGATAAATGAATAAACCTATGAAATATCAATGTCCGAAGTGTGGCTGTAAAATATGCACAACCGGTGAAATCAGGGCAGTAGGAAGTTTCCTGACCAAAGTTTTCGATATTCAGAACAGACGTTTTTCCTCTGTCACTTGCAATGATTGCAAATACACTGAATTTTATAATGTGCCTTCTAAAAGGCTGGGGAATGTTCTCGATTTTCTGACCAGTACTTAGATTTTTTTACTGGTTAATAAAGTAGACAGAATGGCAGGCAGCGATACCTGCCGTTTCTGTTCTCAACCTGCTGCTGCCGAGGTGAACAGCCTTGTAGCCTCTGTCAGCAGCCAGGTTAATTTCTTCCTCAGAAAAATCTCCCTCAGGCCCCACAAGGATTACAACCTCATTACCTCTTGAGTAAACTTCCGACAGTTTACTTCTTGCCAGTCTTTCATTACAATGAGCAATTATGAGGTTGCCGGCGCGATCAGCATTAATAAAATCATTGAATTGGCAAGGATTGTTTAAATGTGTTATTTTCGCTTTAAGGGACTGCTTCATTGCAGATATTATGAGGTTATTAATTCTTTGCGCTTTAATGCCTGTCTTTTCGGAATGCATGCAGATTAATGGTGTTATTTCATCAATACCTATCTCCACACTTTTTTCAATAAACCATTCAAAACGGTCAGGATTTTTTAATGGTGAGATTGCAATATGAAGCCTGTAGATCCTTTTTTCAAAATTATTGATAACAGAATTAATTCTGATGACACATTTCACGGGATCTGGATCTGCTATCTCACCCAAAAACAGATTACCATTTCCGTCAATTAACCTGACTATTGCCCCTATTTTCATTCTTAATACCCTGATGGAGTGTTTCGATTCCTTTTCATTAAGGGTATATGAATCTCCGGTTATATCAGGAGCATAAAATATCTGCATTGGAAGGAGTTTAGACAAAAGTAATAAATTTGTATTACTTGAAAACTGCTTTGACCAGGGACGAACCGGGGACGAAAAATTATGAAGATAGGACTCATATCAGATACTCATGGATGGATACATCCACGTCTCTTTAGTCATTTTGAAAAGATTGATGAGATATGGCATGCAGGTGATATTGGAAATATTGAAACTGCTGACGCTCTCGCTGCCTTCAGACCCCTGAAAGCTGTCTATGGAAATATTGATGATCATATTGTCAGGAATATCTACAAAGAGCATCTGATCTTTAATATCGAAGAAATCAAGGTTTGGATCACTCATATCGGAGGATTTCCCGGTCACTATGATAAGCGTGTCAGGGCTGAGATTTATAATAATCCCCCGGATCTGTTTATTTGCGGCCATTCACATATTGCCAGGGTGATGAATGACAGGAAACTTGGTACACTGGTTATTAATCCCGGATCTGCTGGCTATAACGGATTTCATAAATATATGACAGCGATGAGACTTCAGGTTGACGGGATAGATATCCATGATCTGGAGCTGATCGAGCTTGGAGAAAGAGGGAAGGTCATTTTATGAGTCCATCAAGAGGATCAACATTCTCTGAAGGTTCACTTCCTGTCATCCTCTGGAGAAACCTTTCCAGCCTGTCCTCAACAGCAATCATATAGGTATAAGGTATTCTCACAGATGCATCAGGATGCCTTCTCTCTTTTATCTTTATATTGGCTATCAGTGTATTAAAGTTGTTATTTCCTGCCTGGGCCATCATCGAACCTCTTATATATGAGAAATAATACCAGGTCGATTCATCAGCTTTCAGATAGATGTCGAAAATATCACCTGTTCGCCTGCGTTGCAATTCAATATAGCCATCTACGTACACGTTAACAGGTTGTTGTCCGATAAATCCGATTCCTATCTTGCCATTTGATCTGAATGATGAAGAGGATTCATTCCAATAGAGATTGACATCATTAAGCAGCAGCTTATAGGAGTATTCCTTTGGCAGGTTTCTTGATGTGCCGAACAGATTCATTTCATCTTTGATCTGGTTGGCAGCCTCAACACCCATCAGATCCTTCATGCCCTTATTGTTAAGATCACTATTAAGATTTACAGGTTTGAGCGAAGGCATCATTCTTATCTCTTCACTCATCATTATCATGGCTTCGTCTGAGAAGTAAAAATCAAAGCCCAGAATAGCCTGAATATTGACATCACCGGAATCAAGTGAATGAATTACCTTGCCTGCTCCTGCCATTTTGACCAGATCGAACTTTGCTCCAAAATTAAGTTTTCCTTCCCCCGAAAGCACACAATAATTCTTATCAAATGCAATCATATCACCATGAAGGCTCTGGTCAGCAATCTTTTCAAGCGAGGTTATCAGATATCTGCCTTTTGCTTTTTCAAAATATAGAAAGCCATTTGCATTTACCAGATTGACATCAGTCCATGATTTTTGTGCTGAGAGAAATGCTGGGTAAATATGAATGGAATCTATATTGATGAATGAACCTGAAAAAACAAGATTATCATTTACATCCCTGGGTTTTTCACTGACAGGAATAATTACATTTTTTGGATCGATGAATGATTTGAATTTAACTGAATAGCTTGTGATTGAAGGGCAGTTATGAGCTATACCGGCACCTCCTGTAAAGAAGAGAAGATCATTTCGGGCAGAAAGTGTAATGTCCCCCGAGTAAGAAAAGGCAGGGCTTAACATAAATTTTTGATTTGCAGGTATATAACCTCGGCCTGAAGTAGTTAATGTGTCAACAGTCACTTCTGACAGACTGATTTGTTGTATACCCTTGTCTTCATCAATATAATCATATACAGCACTCCCGGTGTATCGTTTAGTTGATTCTATATCGATATTTGCCGAATGAAGTATATGCCTGTTGTTGACAGCTATAACAGCGTTCAGTAATTGTTTTATTTTTGCCTGCCGGGTGATGGTAATCTTTCCGCTGTCTGGCTGAATTAACGCATCAGCAACATGAATATAGTTAATATTTTCTGCTTCAATATATTCTTCATCAACATGATAGCTGCCTTTCCATGATGAGAAGGCCATAGTATCCCTCAGATTATTTGTTGCAAAGAAAGTAGGCTTGTCCAGCTTTGAAAAATCCAGCCTGACAAGTTTGTCCGGAGTTAAAAGAGGCATTTCTGATTTTCCTTTCTGTTCCATATTCAACACCCTGTTTTCCATATTATAGACAAAATCAGTCATTGTACATATGTACTGGACTTCAGGAAATTTAACTACTGACGCACCTGTATTCAGATGGAAACGGGTTGTTTTAAGGTCAAAGTTGATATCAGTATTTACGTTTTCTGCTATAAAGGCATAGCCGCTTGTTGAAGGAGATTTAAGATTATAAATCGCCGTATCTGCTCTTATTGAGTTAGATGTAAAATTAAATTGATCGGAGGTGATCCTTGAATCGGTCATATTGATGATTCCTGTACCTTTCATTAGAGCAGGAGCAAGATTAATGCTACCATCAAGTACGGTTCCGTTAGCGTACATGTTAAAATATTTTCCTTCAGAGTTTGTAGCCAGCAACTCATCTTTTTGTATCATCCATTTAATTGAAACATCCTGGCTATTAAGTTCGGGGAACAAACCTGACGAGTCTTTTTCAATATTAAATGTTGTTGCCTGAGTTAACATTGAATCGGGGAAGAGTTTAAACTCATCTGATTTTATGGTTGAAGTCAGATATTTCAGCATTCCTCTTCCTATAAGACCTTTGTTACTCATATTGATATTATCGAAAAACTTTCCTTTGTTCCCGTAAACTTCAATTCCATCTTCAGGTATGGTGATATTAAATCCCAGTGAATTATTTTCTTCGATTATAAGGTAATTCCGAATCGGTTCGAGTATGTTGCCTCCATGGAATTCTCCTGCCAGATTCATATCTTCAGGTTTGTAATGGTCGATATTGTTATATGTGAAAGTATCGACTTTAAAATAGAAGTCCTGTTGTTTATAAATACCTTCCAGCCCTGGTAATTTATCAAAGAATATATATGAGAAATTTGTAGCGTTGACAATGGGGTATTGTTTAAGGCTTCTCAGACCTGATTTATTATTGGGATCATCGATATATAGTTCTGCTGTTGCAAGCTGGATCAAATTGTTTATATCTTTAATCAGAGGATTCCCGTACGCATCTTTTTCATCAGTCTCCACAGCTATCCTGATAGAGTCGATGTCTCCCATACTTATTTTAAAGGTGTCATAGCTGAAGGAAAAATTACGCCCGAAAAAAGTAAATAATCCTGCTGCAACAACACCATCAAACTCCAGACTCCTGTTTTTCCCTATAACCAGTTGCCGGTTGTAAGGGTATATGGCAACTCTCTGGGAATCACTCAGGTATACGCCTGTCACTCCGTTTACAGTCAGGCGGTAATCCCTGAGATCCAGCAATGCATTATCAACAGGGGCCTTTGTTTCACTCATTATACTTAATACATCATAGTCTTTCTTCCTGGCATAGGCATTCAGATAATCGTCAACTTTTTCTTTAAGAGTCACTTCATTTAAAGACCGATTATAGAAAATAAATCCCCTGGTAGCCATATCGATGCACAATCCCGTTACTATATCAACTGGTTTACCGAGCCATCTGGCAAATTCTTCAACTGGAAATGTGCTTGAATAATACCATTCTGCAAATCTTTTCAGTCTTACCAGTGGATGATATTCATCAATTCCCATAAGCCGCATAAAGTAGTTGGCATCGAAAAAAGATTCAGATTCAAATTGTGCTTTCCCCAACGCTGCTCCCCTCGGACGTGTAATGACAATTTTTGACTCATCCATATCCCATGACAGGTATTCAAAATACATATCAAGATTGTGAAAGGAATTAAAATATGGACTTTTAGATACAGGATTGTTGCTGCTGAAAAGGTTTACCTGTCTTGTTGGAGCATTATAGGAAAAGCTAAGATCGGAATGGAAAATTGAATCCTTGTCCAGGTAAAGCGATGCTGATGTCGCCCCGCTGTTGAAGCCATTTTTTGAAAATGTAAATTCACCGGAAGTGATTTTCAGATAGAGTGTATCATTCCTCACGAGTGTAATCTTTGCAGGCACGAAGGTTGTCCCTGTGCCCTTTACATTCGCTCCTTCGAATAATAGACCTCCCTCGTAACTGACTCCCTTGTAAAAATTTTCCAGCTTGAATTGCCTGGTATATGTTTCAAAACGCGGGTAATTAATTCTTGTTTTGTCAATAAAAGATATTGTCTGGTCAGAAAGCTTCCCATAGACAGGTTCTTTAAAATATGTTTTATGTGTCAGACGGACTGAATCAGCGGAAAAGTTATTTTTCCCGGTGTTGATAGTATATTTACCAAGTTCAGCAAAGACATCCTCCCTGGCATAACCTGCTTTTTCCCAGGTAACTGTGCCCGCGGTTCCATGGAATTCCTGGATATCCGGAAAGTAATACCCTGTAACGTTATATATTTCCGAACTATCCCGTTGGGAATAGCAGGTTAAAGTGGCATCGGTTATTGCAACATAAAATGCTGTGTCATGTAAAAACCTGAGGCTTTTGTTTTTGACTTTCCATCTGATGGTTCCTGTTTCTGACAGGATATTTTCTTTAATCATAAGACTGGTATTCTTAAAATACCTGTCGATATTATCATTAGAAAATCTGGGATTGAATGATATTTCACTGAGACCGATAAGCCAGGTCTTTAAAATCTCAGGATCATGGTTGCCTCCAGTAAAGACATTCAGGGTTTTCAGAAAATCATTAAAATGAGGTACCGGTCTCATAAGTCTTCCTGAAAACTGACTGGAAAGGTCTATTATTCTGATCATGTCATCTTTGCTGAAAGCTGTACTATCCCATCCGGCAAGAAATATATTCAGGTCCTTTTTTTGGACATCATTCAGGTTGGGACCCATAAAAGCTGTCAGTTCCTCCCTGTACTTTGCAGGATCTCCGGAAAATGCTGATTTCCCCTGTGAAAACAAGTTGCAGGGTATCAGTACCACAATGATGAGATTCAGAATAAGGAGATTTTTTGACATACCTTTTATTTTAACCTTCTATACCCTAAAATTGTGATATGGAAGACGCTTTCAAACAGCTTCTACTATCGCAATAAAATCTTCTTTTTTAAGAGAAGCACCACCAATCAGACCACCATCAACATCCGGCTTTGAAAAGATTTCACCTGCATTTGATGGTTTACAGCTGCCACCATATAAAATTGGCAGATCATCTGCACAATTGCTCCCATACTTCTCATTTACCAGTCCCCGGATAAACTGATGCATCTCCTGAGCCTGTTCCGGTGTTGCTGTTAATCCTGTTCCGATAGCCCAGACAGGCTCATAGGCAATCACGATCATTTCCATCTCCTTCACGGACAGATTGAACAATCCTTCCTCGAGTTGTCGTTTCACAACAATAAAATGTTTGCCTGGTTCTCTTTCCTTAATAACCTCACCACAACAAAATATCACCTTTAGTCCGTTCTTCAGGGCGAGGAAGGTCTTTTTGTTAAGCAACCTGTCATCCTCAAAGTAATAGGTTCTTCTTTCTGAATGACCGATAATGACATAATCAGCGCCGGTGCTCTTTATCATATTAGCTGATATTTCACCTGTATAAGCTCCGGAAGCTTCTGCAGCGCAATTTTGTGCTCCAAGTGAAACATTACCACCTTTCAGAATTTCGGAAACGCCCGAAAGATGAATAAAAGGAGTGCATAATATAACATCTGCCTTTCGTGAAGGTCTTTCCCTGAAATATTTATCAAAAGATTCTGCAAATTTGAGACCTTCCTCAAGGTTCATATTCATTTTCCAGTTTCCTGCAACAATTTTTTTTCTCATATATCAGCTTATTTAACAAAATAATCAAATTTCAGATTTGAATTATAATTTTAATCTTTCCAATTAACAGACAAAGGACTCACAAAGAATTTTTATTATCAACATAAATTTTTCATACATACTGAATACTTATTAACATTAAAACCGACGTTCACAATATTTCCTTAAGAACGGAAAACCTGATCTCCTTTTGTTCTACAACTACAATGGCAGATTAATAAACCATTCTTTTTCAGGTACATTTGACCATGACCATTTACCTGTAATTGTCCCCTTTTTAAGCAAGACATAGCCAGGATTGGCCCTGACAATTGTCTTAAGAGTTGTTTCATCCGTATGACAAAACTGAAGCTCGTTATTGAAGCTGCTGAGCTCATCCGAGGCTGAAGCTGTCAGAATATAAAAATCGATCTGGTTCTTCATGCAAACATCCCCAAGCTCAAATCCCCGCAAAAGTTTTTCTTTATCCGCTTCCTCCAGCTTTTTTGAAATCATAAGGAATGTATATCCCGGATTATTAAGAACCTCCTGTGTAATATCTTCATCATTACTTGTAGAAATGCTGAAATCATGTATTGGAGGCTCATACCCTCTTTTTATAAGCGATGATTTCTGATCGACGAATTTCCAGGTCGTATCATCTGCAGGATAATTTTCAACAGTGAATTCTTTTTTCAAACCATTTTTTTCATAAATAAATGTTGTCATATATTCGTCAGATGATACGTTATCAGGGATGACCATTTTCTCAGGTATGTATGTTCCGGTTTTATAAGGGAGGAAGTCGAGAACCGGAAGATACCTGAGGTTATAAAAATTAAAAACAACAAAACAGATGATAAACATACTGATTATCAGCCATTCACCAATTACTTTTTTGCCGGTAACAATAGAATTACGACCGGTAAAAAGTATCACAGCAGGAATAAGCAGAATGATGTTTTTACCAAATGTCTGCCAGTTTGTAAGATGGATTGCATCTCCGAAACACCCGCAGTCGGTGACCGGATTTGTCAAAGCAAGGATAAGGGTAAGCGGTGTAAAGATTGTTAAAAGGATCATTACGCCCCATATTCCGGTTTTCTGTCTGATGCCGGTTAATACAGAAAAGCCTGAAATAAACTCAGCAGTACAAAGAAGGATTGCCAGCGGCAAACTCAAATCTTGCAGAAATCCAAGATGAAAAGCCTGAAAATAATCCTGAAATTTATAGGTTGAACCAAGTGGATCTATAGCTTTAACAGTTCCGGAGAATATAAACGCAAGACCTAAAATAATTCTGCTGATCAGCCTGACCAAATTCATTTCATAGCAGTTTTCTTTCAGTAATTATACGAATAATGAGGTCAGATATTTTGTCAGGTGTAAACATTATTCCATTATTATCTCCACAATTTACAACTACCATCTGATCATTGGAATGTGCTATCTTCAAATATATGTTCCTTACCTTTTTCTGAAATTTAAGACTCTTTTCATGGATATCTCTTGTTCCGTTGAGGTAAGTCCTGTCTTTTCCTCTCCTTGAGGCAGATAAATTTTTTTCGGTAAATGATAATGGTACATCAAGGAATATATTGATATCGGGCTGTGGAATGGCAAAATATTCAAATTCAAGTTTAAGTATCCATTTCATGAGAGCCTCCTGTTCCTCAGTATTCTTCACTTTTGCGCACTGGTAAGCTATATTTGAAAAGGTGTATCTGTCTAAAAGCACAATAGTGCCCTTTTCAAGCCAGTTGCTGATCATTGATGCAGCATCTTTCCTGTCGCCTGCATATAGCATGGCTACAAGCCATGGATCAACATTGTTCAGAGAACCGAACTCGCCTCTCAGGAACCTTGCAATGAGTTCACCGAAATATGGTGCATGAGTTCTTGGAAAATGAAGGTATTCACAGCTGTATCCTTTCTTCAACAAATAATCGTTTAAAAGTTTAATCTGTGTTGATTTACCGGAACCATCAACTCCTTCAATTACGAACAGCTTCATCTTTCTCCGTATACAATAAGTACAAATGTAATAACCTCATGGCAAAGATGAAAAAGAAATGCTTAATTTAGGAAGAAAAAAGAGTTGTCATCCAGGCCAAGATATATAAATATCCAGGGAACGCTTCTTGACCTGAGCATTCCGAAAGTAATGGGAGTGATCAATATCACACCTGATTCTTTTTATAGCGGAAGCAGGGTAACTGATGAAAAGAACATTATCCGGACGGCAGTAAAGATGGCAGAAGATGGGGCTGATATACTTGATATTGGTGGCTACTCTTCGCGTCCGGGAGCTGATGATATTTCGGTTGAAGAGGAAAAGAGGAGGGTATTGAAAGCCATCCGGATTGTAAGCAGAGAAATGCCCGACAAAATTATTTCTGTTGATACCTTCAGGGCTGAAATAGCCAGAGAAGCAATCAGCGCAGGTGCTCATATAATAAATGATATTTCAGGAGGTGAGGCAGACAATAATATGTTTGGTTATGTTGAAAAGATGAATGTGCCATATATAATGATGCATATGCAGGGGAATCCCAGGACTATGCAGAAGAATCCGGTGTATGATGATGTTGTCGCAGACATTCTCAAATGGTTTGGGGAGAGGATTTTCCGGTTGCAATCCGCTGGCGTCAAGGACATAATTATTGATCCTGGTTTCGGATTCGGAAAGACTGTTGATCAAAGTTTTGAGATGCTGCAACGGCTTGGAGATTTTTCTGTTGCGGATTTACCGCTGCTTGTTGGTATTTCAAGGAAATCATTAATCTGGAAGACACTTAATATAACCCCGGAAGAAGCTCTGAATGGCACATCAGTATTGAATGCTGTTGCACTTTTAAATGGTGCAGATATACTAAGGGTTCATGACGTCAGGGAGGCAGTGCAAGCTGTCCGCCTTATTAAAGAAATTAAGAAATCAGAAAAAAGGGAATAAGGTAAAAAAAGAAAATTCCTTTGCATACCTTGAAAAAAATTTGTTCTTTGTGACTTTATAGATAAATGATTTAAATTTTTTACCCAGGCGACTAAAATATTTGAGAATTTATTATGATAGTTCCGATTACAGCCCTTGATATAATTGATATTGTCCTTGTTGCTTTAATTCTATTTCAGCTTTACAAGCTTATCAAGGGTACAACAGTATTCAGCATTTTCATTGCTGTATTTCTGATATACCTGTTCTGGCTTATAGTAAAAGCCCTTAAAATGGAGCTCATAAGCTCTTTACTGGGACAGGTTATAGGTGTCGGAGTTATTGCACTCATTGTTGTTTTTCAGCAGGAGGTAAGACGGTTCCTCCTTATTATTGGTACCAGGTATATAAAAAACAGCAGGTTTCCAATTATAAGATTACTGACTTCAGTCAAAAATGAACCGGGCGGTCCAAAGGAAGCTGAGGAGATTGTGAGAGCAGCTGAATCAATGTCTGTTAAGAAAATAGGTGCGCTGATAGTGATTGGAAGACAAAGCCGGTTCGATATTTATACTGAGGGGGGAGAAATCCTTAAAGCGATAATAAGCGCTGAATTGCTTGTAACTATTTTTTTCAAGAATTCGCCTCTGCATGATGGAGCTGTATTGATTGAAGACGGTATAATTCTTGCTGCAAGATGTCCTTTACCTATTACAGATCAGGTTACATTACCACCGCATTTTGGTATGCGTCACAGGGCAGCTGTAGGGATGTCAGAACAAACTGATGCTCTCATCATCGTCGTTTCAGAGGAGACTGGAAAAATATCAGTTGTTGACGAAGGTATAATCCGGGAAAATATATCCCCCGATGACCTGAGAAACATTCTCCTCATGGAGAAAGTCTGGTAGTCAGTAATGAAAATCCCGGACACAGGGTGCCAGGCAGATGTGCGAAAGGTAATATCTGAACTAATTAATCTTGTATAATATCAGCGATTCGGCATCTTTAACATAGATCAGATTACCGGCAACTACTGGAAAAGCGTAAACCGGAGTTTCCGAGACCTTATATCTTGCAATTTCCGTATATGCTTTCGGATCCTGTTTAAAAACTAACAGGGTTCCTGTGCTTGGGAAACCGACAAATGCAGATCCGCAATCTACAACAGTTGCAAAGTCACTGTTAGTTGCAGCGTCAATCCATCCGGTTTGTCCGTTTGATGCATTCAGGCAATAGATCCTTTTCTGGTCAGTGAAGCCATACAGAAAACCATTCTTAAGAACTGGAGTATTCCATTTTGCTCCAATCTCAGCAGTTGTCCAAAGTTCTTTAGTAACAAACTGGTTACCTTCCCTGATCACCTGTATTGCTTTTGTACCGGAACCCTGACCGGTATAATAAATTGTCTGGCCATCAATGTAAGGGCTAACACAATTATAAAACCTCTGCATGGGAGTGGCAGCTACCTGCCATAACAGTTTTCCATCAGCCTGGTTAAGAGAAATCAGGCTCTTCTCAGTAAACAATACAATCTGTTTTGTTTTACCGGTAGTCATAACAGATGGAGAAGCATAAGCCGGTCCCTCACCGGTATATTTCCATTTTTCGCTACCTGTATTAAGGTCAAATGCAACCACTTGTCCGTTATCCTTACCTCCCAGTTGAAGAATACACATTCCATCAGTAATTAAAGGCGACATTCCTGTGAAGAACTGTGGGACAGCAAGAGAAGCATCTTCTTTTTTCCAGACAAGTTTACCTGTTGCAGCATCCAGGCATGAAATAATGCCAGAAACTCCAAAAGTTACAATCTTGCCGTTAGAAACTGCAGGAGTGCTTCGCGGACCCGGATGAGAAGATGGAGGGCCTGTTACAACAGGTGCAGGATAGCTGTATTTCCATAGTTCTTTTCCGGTAGAAGCATCAAGGCAAAGTACAACTTCTTCGTTACCCTGCCGTGTGAATGTATATATTTTTTTACCAAGAAGCACCGGTGTTGCGTCTCCGGTACCCACCGAGATCTTCCATAGCTGGGTTAGTTCTGACGGCCAGGTTGAAGGAACTACACCGGTCGCTTTACCGTCTCTTCCGACACCCCGGAACTGAGACCAGTCCTGTGAAAAGGCTTGAGCTGAAATTATCAGCAAAATAGTAACTGAGCAAAAGATCAGATTATTTCTTTTCATGATTTTCAGTATTTGTTATTCAGTAAATTTATTTGAATTTCTGCTTATATACAAGAACCCCGCCAACTAAAAATTGTTAAAGAATGGATATTGAAAAAGCACCCGATATTTTCATCTGATTGCATCAGAATTTTTTAAGAAGGTTCACAACTCTGTCTTCGTCAAAATCAGATTTAGTCCCCGCCATGTCATCAATTATTTCTTTTTTTTCAGGATACAGTCTTAAAAAAGATTTCCGGTTGAGCCGGACCTGGTGAAATATGCTGTCGGAGCCCATCAGATAATATCTGTAATTTGTCTTAAATTCATCATATCGCCTATCATAGCTGTAGGCACCTTTATAATCAGCCTCAATAAATATTTTAACAGGCATTTTAATGAATTGGACCGGGATATCTAATAATACCTGATAGAACTTAATCCCATCAACATCTTTCCCAAAAGCTTTTCCGCGTGATGTTCTGTAAATCAATTCTTTCTTCTCCTGGTTTATTACTACCTCCTCAACAATTTCAGCTGGTATTGAAAGTAATTCCCGTGTTTTTGGATGCGTGAAAATCAAAGCGTTATTAAACAGATCAATATCAGTTTCCAGCTGGATATAGTAATTCTGTCCTCTGACTTTAATAAAAGAAGGAAGAAGCGTATCCAGCAATCTGGAGCTGCCTTTTATTCCTTCGTACCTTGAATCAAAACCGACTCCACCGGCAGTGTAAGGAGTAAGATTTCCAATTGCTGCTAAATTCTGTTCTGCTGATAGCCCTTTTTGTAAATAGTTATTACGCTGGGAATGAGCAATAAAGAATGTCAATATGAAAAAAATGGAAAAAATTGATTTTCTCATAATCAAGTTGCAATATTTTATTAAAACACAGGGAAATCAGATGTAAATATCTTTGATTTATGCAAGAAAATCAAAAAATAGTTAATATTGCTTAAATGAACCTGCTAAAAAGCCGTTACATCAGCATTTAGAGATATTTTTTTATGCAGAAATCTTTTCCATTTACAAAAGAAATCCTGATAACAGGTGGCACATCAGGGCTTGGTCTTGAATTGGTTAAAATTTTTTTAAGAAAAGGATTTTTTGTTGTTGCGACAGGCAGGCAATTAATAAATTTTCCGGGATATGAAGACAGGTTTAAACTATACCACACAGATTTCTGCGACCTGAAGCAGACAATCAGATCAGCAGGTAATATTTGTGAGGCTCATGATTTGACATATGTTATTAATAATGCTGGTATTCTCAGTCCTCCTGAATTTACAACTACAACAGATGGATATGAGTATACTTTTCAGATAAATTTTCTTTCTCATCTGCTAATAAATGAGGTCATTATAAAAAGATTAGCTATAAACAAACCTGTTAAAATCGCTGCTGTCACCTCTATGGTGTACAAGCTTTCACAAATAAGCTTAAGTGACCATCAGACCAGAAATAATTACAAACCCCTGAGAGCCTATTCCGATTCAAAACTTTTTCTCTCTCTGATGTGCATGTATCTCTCCGCTAAATATCAGGATCTGAACCTTAGCTGTTTCAGTTTTAATCCCGGAGTTTTCAGCTCAGGGATATATCGCATGCAGCATAATTGGTTCCGGAAAATGTACAGGATCGCCTCCCCTTATATGAGGCAACCTGAAAAAATTGCTGCTATCCTGGCGGAACTCTTAATCAGTCATGATATCTGTAACGGGGCAGTTTATGATACCAGGAAGAAAGCCAGACATTTATCAGTAACCGAACCTGATGTTTATGATAATTTCTGGAAAGATATTTATGAGAAAATAAATCCGTACCTGAAATGAATAATAGTTTTAAATTCAAAACTTACTTTTATTCCCTCACTTTTTGTTAACTTGCTTATCAGATATTAAGGAAATGGAATAAGGATAATTATTTGACTGGTTTGTTCGAATTTGTAATTAGTAAAACATATGGAAAATTTATTTTTAAAAATTATGGTATTCACAAGCTTTCTCAGTATTCTCGGATGTCGGAACGCAGACGATCCGGCAACATGGAATGATAAAAAAACAGACAAATGGTTTGAAAAAGGAGAATGGCTTAACGGGTGGTCAGTTAAGCCTGATGCAACCATTAACCGGAAAGAATTTGCCTTATCTTATTTTAAAAATAAGGAGCGATGGGATAAAGCATTTCTCTTCCTGAAGGAAAGTGATTTATCTAAACTGGAATTAAAGCGTTATGATATAGATGGAAATAACCTGTATGTTCCCGTGAGTGAGTATATCACTAAAAATGAAGAAGATGCTAAATATGAAGCTCATCAAAAATATATTGATATCCAATATGTTGTTAGTGGGCAGGAGCTTATCGGTATTTCTCCTATGTCCTTGAAAAAAGAAATACTTGTGCCATATGATACAGCAAAAGATGTCATGTTTCTGACAGTAACGCAAGGAGTAAATTTCAGTGCTAAGCCTGACAGGTTCTTTATATTCTTTCCTGATGACGTACATCGACCGGGTTTGAAGGATGGTGAGAATTCACAGGTCCGGAAGGTAGTCGTCAAGGTAAAGATTGACTGAGAAATGATGATGGGCCCTACTGGTCATTGCAGGTGTAATCCCGGGAGTACTGGTGATTTACGGATTCTTTGATTCTTTTAAAAGATTATTTCAAATATTCAATATTCATTTCATAATCCCATTTATCGAAATA
>Ga0102851_10000577_pt1 | contig 18956 bp, 13 predicted proteins | sample Mud3Dept3metaG_FD_79558 | JGI IMG/M metagenome (GOLD analysis project Ga0102851, IMG submission 79558) | Freshwater wetland microbial communities from Ohio, USA, analyzing the effect of biotic and abiotic controls - Mud 3 Core 4 Depth 3... | ecosystem: Environmental > Aquatic > Freshwater >... | reverse complement strand
GTTCTGGCCGGAGGCGATCAGCTCCCGGTTGATCCAGCCGAAGCTCGCGCCCTCGGGCCCGCCCGCCGTGCTCGTCATGACCCGGCCCTGGAGGTCGGGGCTTACGGCCGCCTGGGCCAATCCGTCCTTGGCGCTGAGGATGACAGGGCTCGTGTGGGTCGTGAGGAAGGAGACATCGTCCTTGAAAAGGATTCCCTCCGGGGCCTTGGCCGGCTTTGAGCAGGCAGCCATAAAAGCTGCGATGAGAAACACGGACCATATGAGATATCTCATGGGACCTCCTGTCTCGGCGGATTCTATTATCGACTAAATGAGCAGTCGGACTCAACTGGCCGGCTTATTGACTTCATTAATCAGCCGGAGATAGATTAGGAGCGCGAGGTATCCATGAGCAAACTCGTTGATATCTATATTCCGCTCGACAGCCGCGAGACTGCGAACCGAGAAGTATGGCCCGTGGCCGTCCGGCAGTTGGTTGAGCTCATTCGGGTCATCAAGAAGTGCGGTTGGAAAGCCAATGTGCTCAACCCCGACCGGCCCGTCGCCAGTGTCGCCGAAGGCATGCGGGTCGTCAGGAGGGCGAAGGGGCAGCGCTTCCTCAACTTCATGGCCGGGTGGGCGTATCCGGATTTTTCGGTCAGCCCGATGGCCCAACTCCCGGCCGGCCTCCCCAAGCTGTTCGTCGGGAGCGCCATTCGGGATTTCCCGGGAAGCGTGGGCTTGCTCGCCGCCGCCTCCGGCACCGCCCATATGGGGATCGGAACCGACCGGCTGTTCATCGAACACTTCGAAGACCACGAAGAATATGCGGCCGCCCTGGACGACTTTCTCAACCGGGGGCATTACCGTCCTCCCTCCCCCAGGACGATCGATGTCCCGGTCGCCGAGAAGCATCGTCAGAAGGCCAGGCGCATCAAGGCCGCGCTCCGGGGGTCCATTTACGGCGCCGTTGGGCCCCGCTCCATGCAGATGTGGAACAAAATCTCCGAGGAGGATTTCCTGCGGTATTTCGGGATCGCCCGGGAGGGCTTCGACGGACTCCGGCTGGCCAAGATGGCCGAAAAGGTATCCGACAAGCGGGCCGAACGGGCCTTGGATTTCCTTCTCCACAAGGGGATGGACGTCCGGTTCGGTCCGAACCCGAAGAAGCATCTGACCCGGGAGATGGTCATCTTCCAGATGAAGGTCTATTTCGCCCTGCTGGAGCTCAAGGAGCGATTCGGCCTCGACTTCGTCGGAGTCCAGGACCAGCTGGACTGGATCGAACACTACCCGGCAACCGACCTCACCCTGGGAATCCTCAACAACAAGCTCCGGCCCGAGTCCGACGGGACGACCGTGGTCGCGGCCACGGAAGCAGATGACGGCGCGGCGATGACCATGCAAATGCTCAAGCTCATCAGCGGAGGCCAGCCGGCCGGCTTTAATGACTTCCGTTACTGGGATCCGCGGCAAGGCCTCTATTGGTTCGTCAACTCCGGCGCCCTGGCTCCCTTTTTCGCCCGGGGAAGCCACAGCTCCCTGGCCGGCTCCTGGTCGGAGCGACAGACGCCCATGTACTTCGGGAAGGGCGGCGGCACCTGCTCGGTGGTGGCCCGTGTGCCCGGCGTGGTCACCTGGGCCCGTTTTTCCTACCGCAGCCATAAAATGGTCCTGTGCGCCGGCCGCGGGGTCACCGACGTGCCCACGGAAGAGCAATGGAAGGAGCGGTCGCGGAACTGCAACCCCGAATGGCCGCACTGGTACCTCAAGCTCTGCGGACGGATCGAATGGAAAATCAATTCCAACCACCCGATCACCGTGGCGGGCGACTACCTGGCCGACCTCAAGGCCGTCGCCCGGGAGCTCGGCCTTCCCTTCGAATGCTACGATACCCGCACCCCCGCGGAGATAAAGGCCGGCGCGTCGCTCTAGCCCGGAATTGCATGGGGGCGGTAGCATCCCTTTTTATGTGATAAAGGCGATGGACAACTTGGGGATCTCGGCACTCCGGCCTTTCCGGAAACACTTACCTTATGCCCCCTTGATTGCTCAAGGGGGCTGGGGGGATTAATACAGGTAGAAAATAGATTCTTGCACGTGTTTCCGGGGAAAAGGATTAACGCCGTTCCCGGAGCGTGTTTCTCGGCGCTGCGGAACTCCGCATGTTCGATTTTTGCTCTCTGTGGCTGCCGGCTCCATTCTTGCCCATTTCCTTCTGATCATTTCGTGCTCAGACAGTCCTCGCGGCCGTCAGTTCGGCTTCCCTCGAAAAACGCTCCGGGAAGGCTGAACCTTCGAGGTCGCTTCTCCATCCCCAAGTTGTCCATCACATAAAAAAAGATGCTTCCCATGGGCGCCGGTTTTTTGCCCGCCGGCCGGTTTTCGTCTATAATAGAAGTTCCTGTCTTCCAAGCATGAGCTCACATAAAAGGAGAACATTATGAAAAAGCTCGCCATTCTTTTCTCGCTGGTCCTCGTTCTGGCCGCCTTCGCCAGCGCGGACATCTACATCAAGTCCAAGGCCCACACGGACGCTTTCGCCGTAATGGGGCAAAGCCAGCCGGCCAAGGACGAAACCACCGAACAGTGGATGGGCGATGACAAGTTCGCCACCATAACGCCGGAGATGACATTCATCGTCGATTTGAAGAAAAACATGCTCTACTGGGTCAATCACAGCAACAAGACCTACCTCGAGTCGCCGCTGCCCTTCGACATGACCAAACTCCTCGACCCCCAGATGGCCCAGATGATGTCCCAGATGATGAAGATGACGGTGACGGTGACGCCCAATAATCAGACCAAAACCGTCGGCCAGTGGAAGTGCGCAGGGTACGATGTCGCCCTCAACATGATGATGATGCCGATGAAGATGTCGGTCTGGGCCTCGACCGATGTCCCCTTCGACGTCGACAAGTTCCAGAAGCTGTACGCGAACGTCCTCAAGGCCCAGCTCCGGCTCGATGACGCGGCCGTCCAGGAGATGATGAAGGTCAAGGGCTACTGGATCGCCACCGAAATGAACGCCGAGATCATGGGCGCCAAAATGCACAACACGACCGAAGTCGTCGAAATCAGCAACAAGACCGCGCCCGCCTCGGCCTATTCGGTCCCGGCCGGTTACACCAAGAAAGACAAGCTCAGCATGCAGGATATGCAGAACAGGTAATGAAGCGGGGGGATTCCCCCTGACCTGTTCTCAGAATCCCGGGTCTTTGTCGGCCATTCCGGCTTCGTCGAAATCCGAGATAAACTCGGTGGGCCGGACTCTTTCCCTCAGGCGCGCCGTCCGGAAGTGCACGCGGATGGCATCCTTGACCTGGAGCGGACGGGCCACCCCCAGAAGCTCGAACTTGGGCGCGGAGGCGTCCGTCGAAAAGACGGTCATCCGGCCGAACCCCAGGATCCTCTGCCAGAAGCTCTGGGCGACCTGGATATCCCGGACGCGGAACAGCTCCAGCTCTTCGATCTTCCGGGAGACGAGCCCCCGGATGAGGAACAGACGCTGGGTGCTCAGCCGGTAGAGGACGGAATATTTTTTATAGAGCACGGTCAAAAAGAGAATCAGCGCCACGGCCAGGCCGGCGATGATAAGTGCCCGCTCAACGGCTGGGCTGGCGTTGACAACGACGGACAAGGCGACCGCACCGGCCGCAATGAGGAGCGCCAGGAATAACCTTCCCAGGTACATTTTCATTGTCGGCCGGAACGATAGGACCTCTTTTTCCTCTTGGGGGAGAAGATCGCCCATGCCCGCGGCGGCAGCCGCCGGCGAAACGACCTTGGGCTGCGGCGCCCTTTCGGCCGGTTTTGTCGGGATGGTTATCTCCTTTTGGCAGGCCGGGCAGGTCGTTCCCTTCCCCTGGTGAGCCTCGTCAATGCGAAGCGGTTTTTCGCAATTCGGGCATTTGAAATCAAATTCCGCCATTCCTTCCTCCTTCCAGAGGGAAATTCGGCTTCCCAAATGATAGGACAGTCCTCGGCAAATTTACACACGCTCTCCCCCACCTTCCCCCATCAAGGGGGAGGGATCTATAGGACCGTCCTGATTTTGCAGCTGTCGCCATTTTTAGCTTAGGTATTTTCTCAATACACGACTTCATAATATCTGTAATAGATCTCTCCGGGATATGCTGGGCACCCATAGGTCCAGACTACGTGAACATAGTTGTAGTTATCTACGGCAACGCCCGGCCAAACGCAGTCTCTATTCCCCCAGGTGATCCTTTTATTAGGTGTCCAGCTAGCTCCCCCATCATTGCTCTTCTTATAATAAATCTCCCACCCGTCCGTTTGATCTTCCCAGACGACGTGCAGATTACCCCAGGAATCGGCGGCTATCGATGGCCGATCGGTCCAACTCGGTGTCCAGGTCAGCCTCCGGACGGTTGGCCAGGTGGCTCCTCCGTCCGCGCTCTTCCTGTAATAAATCTCCACGTTCCCAGGAGTATCATCTTGCCAGACCAGTTGAAGATTCCCTGAAGGATCGACCGCAAGGGAGGGACGGTCGGACGAGCCCGAAGTCCAGGTAATCCTTTTAGCAACTGTCCAGGAGGCTCCCCCATCTGTACTCTTGGTATGATAGATCTCCTGGTTGCCGGAGGTGTCATTCCGCCAAACCACGTGGAGGCTGCCCGAGGGGCCAGTGGCAAGGCATGGAAAATTGGACCAACCCGAGAGCCAGGTGATCCTTTGGCTTGGCAGCCAGGAAACTCCTCCATTCGTGCTTTTTGTGCAATAAATTCCATGGGCCGTGTCATCTCTCCAAGCCACCACAAGATTATCGGAAGAGTCGACAACAATGTTCCCAAGATAGGACTCGCCCGAAGTCCCGCTGATCGCCAGGCCTGCGGTCCAGGAGGCCCCCCCGTCTGTGCTCCTCCTGTAATAGATCTCTGCATTCCCGAGCGCACTATCATGCCAAACGACATGGAGATGGCCGGAGGAATCAGCCGCAATTTTCGGTTGAGACTTGGGGACGGCCGGATTCCAAGTCAGTCTCTTGGCTCCGGTCCATGTGTCTCCTCCATTCGCGCTCTTCTTATAATAGATTTCATAGTTCCCGGGCGTATCGTCCAGCCAGACTAGATGGATAATCCCGGAGGGATCGGTGGCAACGGCCGGATACTCGGACCAGCCCGATGTCCAGGTGAGCCTCTTGGTCGGCATCCAGTCGGCTTGAGCCGTTTGCGCTAAAATCGCCAATCCGATCGCCAACATCGTCAGCCTTTTCAGCCTCATCCTATCCTCCTCTGAGAGTAAGTTAGGCAGGAGGTACTGTTTTGCCTAAGAATCCTCCCCCTGACTTTCACGATTATCTCGTCCCGCCTTTTTTTGACTATATATTTCAAGAGAAGGGAAGTCAATAACAATCGAGATGCAATAACTCTGTTTTTCAGATTGAAAACGGGCAGGCGCAAAGATAAAATGGGACTGACAAGGAGGCATCAATGAAAACGATCAGCTGTCTGCTCGGCGTGTTCTTTATCCTTCTCATCGCGGCTCCGACGGGGAGTGCTATCCCGACTGGAACGGAAGAACCAAACCATGTGACCGTTCAACACATCCTGGTCGCCTTCAAGGGATCGATCCCCAAGCCCACCGTGACCCGAACGAAGGGAGAAGCGAAAACGCTGGCGGAGGAGGTCTTCGAGAAGGCCAAGCAGGGAGACGACTTTGACGCCCTGGTCAAGCAATATACCGATGACGAATATCCCGGGATCTACCGGATGGCCAATAAAGGCATTCCCCCCGACGAAAGCAAACAGGAATATCCGCGCCAGGGGATGATCAAGGGGTTCGGGGACGTCAGCTTCTCCCTCCCGGTCGGGGGGATCGGGATGGCCAAGTACGACTCGGAGACGAGCAAGTACGGCTGGCACATCATCAAGCGGATCGAGTGAAAGTGGAGACGATCGGCCGGCTGAACCCGATCATCGAGACCCTCCGCGGCGCCTCGGGGCGCGTCCATAAGGTTCTCATCCAGGAGGAAAGGGGCCCGCACAAGATCGCCGAGGTCATCCAGCTGGCCAAGGAGAGGGGACTCCCCTATCATTTTGTCCCCAGGCGCAAGCTTGACCTGATGTGTCCGGGCCACCAGGGGGCAGTCCTCCTCCTGGCGGCCAAGGAATTCAGCCCGGTCGAGGACATCCTGGCCGGCGCCCCGAAACCCTTCCTCGTCCTCCTCGACGAGATCGAAGATCCTCAGAACCTGGGGGCGATCGTCCGCAGCGCCGAATGCGCCGGGGCCCACGGCATCATCCTCCCGGAGAGGCGTTCGGCCGGGGTCACGGATACGGTCATTGAAGTTTCCGCGGGGGCCGCCGAACACCTGAAGATCGCCCGGGTAACCAACCTCGCTCGGACGATGGACGAGCTCAAGCAGAAGGGCCTCTGGTTCGTGGGCGCCGAGGGGGGTCAGAAAGGACTCTGGTATGAGTTCGACTACACCGTGCCCGTCGGCATCGTCCTGGGGTCCGAGGGCCGGGGTCTGCGACGCCTGGTCAGGGAAAAATGCGACCAGGTCCTGTCCATCCCGCTCCTGGGCCGGGTCAATTCCCTCAACGTCGCCGCCGCGGCGGCCGTATTCTTCTTCGAGGTCGCCCGCCAGCGCCTCCGCCCCGCTTGACTAAAGTTCACTCAAGTCTATAGAATGTGAAAGGTAAACGCCCTCTTTTTGCCGGTTAAAATGAGCCAAGAACAGGACTTCTATCAACTCGAAAAGGACATCGTCCTCCTGAAAAAGGAGATCACCGACCTCGAGATATCCGAGGACCCTTCCCGCGAAACCAAGATCGCCAACCTCCGGTTCATGATCGCCAAGGAGTGGGCCAAGATCAGCCCAGCCCTGACAACCACCCACATCGTCCAGATGGCCCGCCATCCCCAGCGCCCCTATACCTTGGACTATATCGCCAGCCTGGTGGAGGATTTCACCGAAATGCACGGCGACCGGCGTTTCGCCGATGACCCGGCCATCGTCGCCGGCCTGGGCTTCTACAAGGGCAAGTCCACCGCATTCATAGGGCACCAGAAGGGCCGGAGCACCAGGGAAAGGATCGCCCGGAATTTCGGCCAACCCAATCCGGAAGGCTACCGGAAGGCGCTCCGGGTGATGAAAGCCGCCGAGAAGTTCGGCTTCCCGATCGTCACCCTGATCGATACTCCCGGCGCCTATCCCGGCATCGGCGCCGAGGAGCGCGGCCAGGCCGAGGCCATCGCGCACAACCTCAGGGAGATCGCGACGATCCGGGTTCCTGTCGTCGTCGTCATCATCGGCGAGGGCGGAAGCGGGGGAGCCTTGGCCGTCGGTGTCGGTGATACAGTCTTGATGCTCGAGAACTCCTTCTATTCGGTCATCTCTCCCGAAGGCTGCGCCGCCATCCTCTGGAAGGACCAGAGCGCCGTTTCCCAGGCGGCCGAGAACATGAGGATCCGGGCCAAGGACCTTCTGGAGTTCGGCATCATCGACAAGATCATCCCCGAGCCGCCGGGCGGAGCCCACATCGACCCGGATTGGACGTTCAAGTCCGTGGACAAGCACCTCAGCCAGGCCTTGAAGAAGCTTGAAGCCAAGCCGGTCGAGGAGATGCTCGAAGAGCGCTACCAGAAATTCCGCAAAATGGGAGTCACCACCGAGAAGTGAGCGAGGAGAGCCAGGAAAAACAGCCCGTTTCCGCCATCAAGGGAACGCACGATATACTTCCCAGGCAGTCACGGGATTGGCAGAGGGTCGAAGGGGCCGTCAAGGCCGCCTTCGAGCTCTATGGCTACCGGGAGATCCGGACGCCCGTCTTCGAAGCCACCGAGCTCTTTGAAAAAGGCACAGGCCAGACCTCCGACATCGTCCAGAAGGAGATGTATACCTTCACGGACAAGGGCGGCCGCTCCCTCACCCTCCGGCCTGAGTATACGCCCTCTGTTGCCCGCGCCATTATCGAGCACCGGCTCGACCTCCTGCCCGAGCCGATGCGCTTCTATTTCATCGGGCCGATGTTCCGTTTCGACAAACCCCAAAAGGGCCGCTTCCGCCAATTCCATCAAGTCGACATCGAGGTTTTCGGTGAAGACGACCCGGCCATCGACGCCGAGATCGTCGAGATGGCCGATCACCTTCTGAAAAAACTCAAGGTCGGCGAGATCGAAATCCTGGTCAACTCGGTGGGCTGCCGGAAATGCCGGCCCGCCTATCTCGCGGAGCTTCGCGCCGCGGCGGCGGCCGTGGAAGCCTCGCTCTGCCCTGATTGCCGGAGGAAAGCCGAGACCAATCCGCTCCGCATCTTTGACTGCAAGGTCGAGGCCTGCCGGGAGGCGGCGAGCCGGTTCCCGGAGATCACGGCCTACCTCGACCCGGACTGCGCCGAGCATTTCCGAAAGTTCCGGTCCTATCTCGATGTCTACGGGATTCCCCACCGGATCGAGCCGCGTCTCGTCCGCGGCATCGATTACTATACCAAAACAACCTTCGAGATAACGTCCGCGAAGCTCGGCGCTCAAAACTCCATCCTCGGCGGCGGCCGCTACGACGACATGATGAAGGATTTCGGCGGCCCGGATATCTGCGGCATCGGCTTCGCCATGGGCGTCGAGAGGCTTCTCTCCGTCGTCGAGCCCAAGCCGCCGGACGAGCGATTTGTCTATGTCATCTATCTGGGCGAGGAGGCCAAGAAGGAGGCCATCCTGCTTGCGCGACTGCTCCGGTCGCGGGGCATCGAGTGCCTGCTCGAGTTCAAGGGGCGCGGCCTCAGGAGTCAGCTGGGCCGGGCGAGCAAGCTCCAGGCTTCCTGGGCTCTGATCATCGGCGAGGACGAGGTCCGCAAAAAGAGATATCAGCTCAAGGACTTGAAAGCCGGCACGCAAACCGAGCTGGCCGGAGAGGAGATCCCCAAGGCCATCGCCGGGTCCGACCGTTGAGCAGGCGCCGGCGACGCCCCGGAATTCGGCAAGTGAGATAAAAATGGAAGACGCACCTTCAAAAAAAACGCGGCCCTGGCAGAGGACAATTTACTGCGGGCTCATCCGCCCCGAAAACGAAGGCCAGGAGGTCACGCTTCTCGGGTGGGTGCAGAGGTCAAGGGACATGGGCCATCTTCTCTTTGTCGACCTCCGGGACCGCGAGGGGATCGCCCAGGTCGTCTTCGCGCCCGAGCGGCCGGACCTCCTCGAGGCCGCCAAAAAACTCCGGCCGGAGTATGTCGTGGGGATAAGGGGCCTCGTCCGCAAAAGGGAGCCCCGGGCGGTCAACAAGGAGATGGCCACAGGAGAAGTGGAAGTCGAGGCCGGGGAGATGGAACTTCTCAATGTGTCCAAAGTCCCGCCTTTCCAGGTCGCCGACCCGGTCCAGGCATCCGAGGACCTGAGGATGAAGTACCGTTATATCGACCTCCGCCGGCCCTCCAAACAACGCTCCATTAAGCTGCGGCACGAGGCCGCCCTGCGCACGCGCAATTACCTGAGCGGCCAGGGCTTCCTGGAGATAGAGACTCCTTTCCTGGCCAAGTCGACTCCCGAGGGCGCGAGGGATTACCTTGTCCCGAGCCGCATATACAAGGGCCGGTTCTACGCGCTGCCCCAGTCTCCGCAAACCTTCAAACAGACGCTGATGATCTCGGGATTTGACCGCTATTTCCAGATCGTCCGCTGCTTCCGGGACGAGGACCTGCGCTCGGAGAGGCAGCCGGAGTTCACCCAAATCGATATCGAGATGAGCTTCATCGACCGGGAAGACGTCTATTCGCTCGTCGACGGGATGCTCGGCGCCATCTTCGATGTCATCGGAGAAAAAATCGGCACGCCAATCCCACGGCTCACCTTCGAGGAGAGTATGGAACGGTACGGCACCGATAAGCCGGACCTGAGGATCGAGGCGGAGATCACCGACTTAACGGCGGAAGCGGCCGGGTTTCAAGCCGAAGTCATCCGCAAGGTCCTGGCCTCGGGCGGCACTGTGAAGGCATTGAGGGTACCGGGAGCAACAGGCATGTCCAGGAGTCAGCTCGACAAGCTGGGACAGAAAGCCCAGGAGCTTGGGGCCAAGGGGATCGTTTGGCTTAAGAAACAGAACGGGTTCAAGGCGGCCCTGAAGCTCGAGGAGGCGGAGGCCCGCGCCATCTGGGAAAAAACCGGGGCGCACGACGAAGACCTTGTCCTCTTGGTCGCCGACCGGCGCGAGGTCGCGCTTCCCGTGCTGGGGTATTTCCGCAGGGACCTCCTTCAAACCCGGGCCCAAAAAGGCTTTGCCTTCACCTGGGTGACCGATTTTCCCCTCTTCGAGTGGAGCGAGGAGGAAAAAAAGATCGTCTCCGTCCATCATCCTTTCACTTCACCGCGGGCCGAGGACATCCCCCTCCTCGAATCCGAGCCGCTCAAGGTGAAGGCCCGAGCCTATGACATTGTCTGCAACGGCTACGAGATCGGGGGCGGGTCCATCCGGATCCATGACTTCGGGCTTCAGCGGAAGATCTTCGCTCTCCTGGGCCTCGGCGAGAAGGAGATCGAGGACAAGTTCGGCTATTTCCTGGAAGCGCTCGGCTACGGGACGCCGCCCCACGGCGGGATCGCCATGGGGTTCGACCGGATCGTCATGCTCCTGGCGGGAGAGGAATCGATCCGCGAGGTCATCCCCTTTCCCAAGACGACGAGCGCTCTCTGCCTGCTCACGGGCTCCCCTTCCGAGGTCAACGAAAAGCAGCTCGACGAGCTGGGCCTGAAGCTCAAGAAGTAGCTCCCTGCATAATTAGGACCGTCCCCAATTATTCCGTTCCCGATTATTTGACACTCGTTCCCTTCTGAGATACCCTCTTTTCAAGATCGCTAATCTTGGAGGGAGCATGAAAAAACCGCACTGTTCTCCTGCCAACGGTCTCAGTGTTCCTATTGTCCTGACTGTAGTCATGTTGATGGCCGCTGCTTCTTTTGCTGAGACGACCGCCATCCGCTCCGGGAATCTCATCGACCCCGCCTCTGGCACGGTCGCGAAAGGCCAGATCATCCTGATCGAAAAGGGTAAGATCGCCGAAGTCGGACCGAGTGTGAAGATCCCGGCCGGGGCCGAAATCATCGACCTCACGAACGCCTGGGTGATGCCCGGCCTTATGGACGGGCACACCCATATAACGCTCGACTTCGATATGAGCTCGGGCTTCGATATGATCTACCTCAGGGAAAGCTCGGCCATGCGGGCTCTCCGGGGGTTGAGGACCGCACAGGACATCCTCCAGGCCGGCTTTACGGTCGTCCGTGATGTCGGTAACGACGCCAACTATGCCGCCGCGGACATCCGGAGCGCCATCCGGAGGGGCTGGTTCACCGGTCCGACCGTCCTGACGACGGGAAAGATCATCGCTCCCTTCGGCGGACAAACCCATGGCATCGTGCCCGAGCAAGGCCGCTTCTGGCTTTTTGAATACATAGACGCCGATTCCCCCGACGAGGTCCGCAAAGCCGTCCGGGAGGTCATCTACTATGGCGCGGATGCCGTAAAGCTCGTCTCCGACAACAGCTCTTTCTACTATACGGTGGATGAGATCCGGGCGGCGTCCGAGGAAGCCCACGCCGCCGGCCTGGTTGTCTCCGTGCATGTCATGGGCGGAGAGCCGGCGCGAAACGTCATCCTGGGCGGCGCCGACTCCATCGAGCACGGATTCTATCTTTCGGACGAACTCCTCCAGCTCATGAAAGAGAAGGGCACATGGCTTCTGGGAACCGAATTCCCCGAGGCCCATCTCAAGAAACTGGACCCGGCGGGGACCATGGGACAAGCCAAGGAGGAAGCCGCCAAGTACATAGACCGGCTCAGGAGGGCCCACAAGATCGGCGTGAAAATGGCCTTCAGCACGGACAGCGTTTCCAACCTTCCGGGTAAGAACCGGGCCGATATGATGCTCGATTACCTAGAGATGTGGGATGCGGCCGGGATCCCTCCCGCAGCAACGCTAAAAGCCATGACGACGGACGCCGCCGAGTTCCTGAGGATCAATAAGGTCCGGGGATCCATCGCCAAGGGCATGGCGGCCGATATTATCGCCACGCCGGCCAACCCCCTGGAGAACATCCAGGCCCTGCGTCAGGTCAGCTTCGTCATGAAGGACGGCAAGGTCGTCAAAAACAAGAAATAATCGCGGCCTTTATTTATCCGCCAGCGCATATGTCGTCAGGTAGGCCAGGCGCGACACCTTTTCCATCATTTCGCCGCTCACCTTCTCGACACTGTCGCTCGTCTGGTGATAATCCTCGTGCATGCTGGTGATGACGAACAGCCAGGGGATTTTCACGAAGCCGAAGGAGGAGTGGTCGCTCCCGCCCATGCCGCGGTCCCCCTCGGATTCACGGAGAAAGAGGTCGAGTCCGACATATTGATCGACGTTCCTCAGGACGTCGGCAAACCCGGCGCCGGCCGAGAAGGAAACGGGCAGGAAATTCTCAACCTTGATCTTCTTGATGAACTCGTTGTCCATGGGGATCTGCATCATCCGGGCCATGCGGCTGAGGTTATCCTGGGTGTAAGGCCGGCTGATCATGTCCATGTTGAAGTAGGCCACGGTTTTGTCCATCGGGTACAGGGGATTCTGGACATAATACCGTGAGCCGAGAAGCCCCTCCTCCTCCCCCGTCCAGAGACAAAAGACCATCGTCCGCTTGGGCTTCTCCGGGTTGGCGGCATAAGCCCGCGCCAAATTGAGGACTCCGATCGACCCGGAGCCGTTGTCGTCGGCGCCGTTGAATATGTATTCGCCGCTCATGCCGTTGTGGTCGAGGTGGGCCCCGATGACCACCGCCTCGTTCTTGAGGTTCGGATCCGCGCCTTCGATGTAGCCGACGACGTTCCGGCAGGTCACCAGAGCCGTCGTGGCCGTCGTCTTGATGCTCAGCCGCGTTCCAGGGAGATCCATCGAGGCAGGCTTGAGGGTCGTGTCGATTTTCTGTTTGAGGTCGTCGATTTTCTGTCCGGAACCTTCCAGGATGGCGTCGGCCATTGCCCGGGTGATCGTTATAGTCGGCGACCCCTCCCATGGCATCCGCTGAGTGACGCCGGGGAGAGTCAGGCGGCGGCGCTGCCTCTGGATGATCGGCCGATCGTCCGATACCGGCCGGGGCCTGCCCAGACCGTTGACCATCTCGCTGTCCTTGACCGAGCTCTGCACCTGGAGGATGGCAACGGCGCCAAGCTTGGCAATTTCTTGAGTTTTATTGAAACCGCCTCCGCCCCGGCGCATCATCATCATCGGGGAAACCGGAGCGTATTTCTCTTTAAGCTCTTTATCCTTCTGAAAGGGCGAGTTCGGGTTGTCCTTGCCCGGGGCTTCCGTCAGGATCAAGACGATCTTGCCCTTGACGTCGAGTGTCTTGAAATCCTCATAACCGGCCGCCTTTTCCGAGATCCCGTACCCCGCGAAGACAACCGGCGCCGTGAACGAATCGGTGCCGGACATCATGGCCGTGAAATCGACGCCCGACTGGAAAGTCCGGGTCTTGTTGAGCGGGCCGAGTTTTAGGTCGAGGTCGATGACGGTATTGGAATCCGTCGTCTCTTTCATGGCGAATTCCTGGAGGTAGCTCCTCCCCGGCGGCGTCCGCGGAGCCTGGTCCGGACCGAAGCGAAACATCATCATCCGGTCCATTCCGGGCTGGTCCCCGCCCGGCTGCAGCTTCCAGAGAGCCATGAGCGAAGCCGCGTATTCGGCCGCCAGCCGATAGCCCCGCGTCGTCGTCTCCCGTCCTTCCATGAGGTCGGAGGCGATGTAGGTCAGCATGGCAATGGAATCCTTGGCCGTGATGGAATCGAACCCGGTTTTAAGCTTCTCGGCGACGGGTTGGACCTTTTCGACTTGGACCAGGTTTTTCTGGATGTCTTCAGGCTTCGGTTGCTGGGCCTGTTGTGCCTGCTGGGAAGGCGCTTGGGCACTCAAACCAAACACCAGGCAGAAGGCGACGAGAATGGCTAGGGCCGGTTTCCGCATAAAGGTTTTCTCCTCTCGATCATATTCTTCCGCTCGAATCAAACGGCGTAAACAAATACAGTAACATAATTGAGACGAGCCTGCCACTTGGTTTCTTCCCTGCTTTTTTTCGGCTTGCCCAATGTCCGGCCGGGCCAACTATGCGTCCGCGATGCACAACACTTGCTGCTTGGGTCCGTCCCGGCCTGGAAACTTACGCGGTTGACCGGTCGTCCGCCAGGTGTTAACATTTCTTCCCTTGCGTTTTATCAGTTTGATGCCCATACCTCGCGTCGATAGGACCCTTACCCATGCCTAATGGCCGCGGCTGGATGCCCTTCCTGCGCTATGACGAAGAGCAGGACCGTCCGGAGATCAACCGGGCGCTCATCCGGCGCGCCCTGGCCTACGGCCGCCCCTACCTCGGCCGCATCGCGGCCATGCCACTCTTGATCCTCGTCGTAACCCTGCTCGGACTGGCGCCTCCGCTCCTTGTGCGCGACCTCATCGACCGGGCCCTGCCGCAGAGCGATTTCCAGCGGCTGACCCTGCTCGCGCTGGGCATGCTGGCCGTCCCCCTGGTCAACGGGCTTCTGGGAGTCGCCCAGCGCTATCTCGGCGCGTCCGTGGGAGAGGGGATCATCTGCGATCTGCGGACGGAGCTTTTCGACCATTTCCACCGGATGTCCCTGCGCTTTTTTACCCATACCAAGACCGGAGAGCTTCTCTCGCGGCTGAACAACGACGTCATTGGCGCCCAGAGGGCGGTCAGCGGCACGATCGTCGACGTTTTCACTAACTCCATCACGCTGGTCAGCGCGCTGGTGATCATGCTACGGCTGGAATGGCGACTGACCCTGCTGGCCATCGCCGTGCTCCCGCTCTTCCTCGTCCCGGCGCGCTTCCTGGGCAAGAAGCTGCGCGCCATCGTGCGCCAACAGATGACTCTCAACGCCGAGATGAACGCCATGATGGACGAAACGCTGAACGTCAGCGGCGCGCTGCTCGTCAAGCTCTTCGGCCGAGCGGCCGCCGAGGTTGCCCGGTTCCGGGGCCGGGCGGAGCGGGTGCGGCAGGCGGGCGTGCGTCAGGCCTACATGATGCGCTGGTTCTTCCTGACGGTCAGCCTGATCAGCGCCGTCGGCTCGGTCGTCGTCTTCTGGGGAGGCGGCCTGCTCGTCCTCCGCGGGGCCGGCTTCACCATCGGCACGATGGTCGCATTCACGGCTTACCTGGCGATGCTCTACGGACCGCTCTCGGCGCTGACCAACGCCAGAATGGACCTCGCCACCTCGCTCGTCAGCTTCGAGCGGGTCTTCGAGGTCCTCGACCTGCCTCTTGAGATCGAGGAGCTGACGGAGGCGAAAACCCTGACCGCCGTCCGGGGCCACGTCCGGTTCGAGGGTGTATCATTCAGCTACGAGCCTGACGACGCCGCCGAGGAAGCCGCTGCCGCCGGGCTTGCGGAAGTCGTCCGCTTCGGCGGCCCCCGCAGCCAGAGCATGGCCGCTCCTCCCCTATCGCAAGAGGGGGGGAAAATGAAGACATGCCCGACGCCGGGGGAAATCGAGCCCCCGGTCCCTCAGGCCCCCGCCGCCCGCCGCTGGGCCCTCCGCGACATCAGCTTCGAAATCAGGCCGGGCCAGCTGGCTGCCCTGGTCGGTCCGAGCGGGTCCGGCAAAACGACCCTCACCTACCTGCTGCCGCGGTTCTACGACCCGACGGAAGGCACGGTCAGCATCGACGGCCACGACCTGCGCGGCCTCACTCTGAGCACCCTATCGGACAAAATCGGCATGGTGACGCAGGAAACCTTCCTCTTCAACGATACCATCCGGGCCAACCTCCTCTATGCCCGGGCGGATGCTACGGCAGACGCCATCGAAGCGGCCTGCCGGGCGGCCAATATCCACGATTTCATCGCCGGCCTGCCCGAAGGCTATGACACCGTCGTCGGTAACCGCGGCTACCGCCTCTCGGGCGGCGAAAAGCAGCGCGTCGCCATCGCCCGCGTCATCCTCAAGGACCCGCGCATCCTCGTGCTGGACGAGGCGACTTCTTCGCTGGACAGCCAATCCGAGGCTCTGATACAGGAGGCGCTGGAGCGCATCATGAAGGGACGGACAAGCCTGGTCATCGCCCATCGCCTGAGCACGATCCTCGCGGCGGACGTCATCCTAGTATTGGAGGCCGGCCGCCTGGTCGAGCAGGGCACGCATGCCGAGCTTCTGGCTAAAGGCGGCCTTTACGCGGCCCTGTACGAAACCCAGTTCCGGCCGGGCCGGACCGAGAATTAAGGCGACATTAACCTCAATACCCAGCTCTCCTGGTCATCGAATTACAGAGGGGCATAAACCAACGTACCTAAATTGAGTACAAATGTACTTAATAAGGGAACATAGGCCCCATTTTAATTGGCTTTATGAGGAAATACGTTTCCCGCAATAGCCCATGATTCCGAATTATCGCGGGTTACTTGCCCGGGATGACTGCGGTGGTTGAGGCGACGGCACCGCGGCCCGTATCCAGATTCCTGATGACCAGCCGGCAATGATATTTGCCCGGTGATAGCGAGAATTCCGTCCCGAACGAGAAACGCTCCCCGGTGAGGGCCGCGGTTTCCTTCTCATTCCTCTTCAAGGTGACAATATTCTCTTTATCGTCAAAAATAACCATGACAAACTCAGACCGGCCCGCCAGCACATCCCCGATCTGGTCGACCGGGACCTGGGCGGCCAGACAGAGGTTGCCCTTCGCCCCGGCGGGACACGGCACCACATCTAACGGGAACCGAACCGGAGTCTGGAAAAGGGGTTCCGGGCTTAACGCCAAGTCAACGAGATGAAGCATTCTTTCCAGCTCTCGATATTCCCGAAAAGGTTTGGGATTAAAATATCCTTTCTGGGCATGAACCTTGAGCCCCGGCCGAGCCACCTCAACCTTGATCTTGTGGTAGGCACCGTCCCAAGTGTCATCAACATAATAGCCCAGGACATAGTAGCAGCCCGTCAGGTCCTGGATTTTATCAAGATGCTGTTCATAGAAATTGATGTTGCCGAAGTACTTTCCCCCCGTGGCACTGGCCATCTTCTGGAGGGTATAACTCCCCCGCATCGACGTGTCCCGGTCAATCATGCCTCTCAGTTCCTGGGTGTCGATGGGGTAGATAGCACAATTGGCCGCGCTCAACTCCTTGAGCATGTCCTCATATCTGAATCGCAGGGCAGGATTGCCCCAGTCTTTCATATCGGGATTTCCGTAAGCCACTTGAACTCCATAGATGATCGAATAGGGCACGCCCGAGGAAAAAAGGACGATGGTTTTATGGCCCGGGATATAGCGAAGAGCCTTGGACAGGTCGATCATTTTCTGGGCAAAATGGAACGTCTGATTCCCGGTTTCTTCTCGGATCTGGCGCAAACGGCCCGCTTCTTGCCTGTCAAAACCGTCAACGCTTCCCGATTTCGAAGCATCTATCGGGTTGACGTTGGCAACCGCCTGCCAATATTCGGCCTCGAAATCCTCGGCCCTTCCGGCGATTTGTTCCATCCTGAATTTCCCCGCGACTTCGCGGACCTTCTGGTGGTCCGTCGTCAGGAATTCGTGGAATTTGAGGCTTTTCATGGCCGAGTAGGAGATAATGCCGACTTCGTCCTGTAGTTGGAGCTGGGTATCGATAAAATGGAGCGCTGCCTTCCGAGACTTTTCAATTCCGATCGCATTGTTGAAGGCAAAATCGAAGAACAGGAAAAATTTCCGGGGCATCAGCTCCCGGGAGGGAGGGGCGGGGGTCTCCACGACCTCCGGAGGCGCTTCCTCTTTTTCAGCAGGAAGCGTCAGGGTATGCCTTTCGAACTCCGTCAACGCCTTTTTTTGGCCCTCATCAAAGACAATAAAGTCGTCCCTGGTGAGATCGAAGACGGGATTTCCCTTCTTGTCGGTCACATAGACTTGGACGAGCTTCAGTGTGACCTTGACTTCGTGCTTGAGCTTAGTCTGATCTTGCCGAGTTTGCGGCTTTCCATAACTTATTGTTAATAGAGAGATAGCCATAAGCAATGCACTTATTTCTGAAGCGGCTAATCCCCTGCTCACGATTATCCCAACCTCTGCTCACACTGGCTTTACATTATTAATATCGGAACCAAGCCCTCATATGTCAATATTCAAGACAGCAAGGCGCTTAGGTTTATTTACAAACTCGTCGTTTTCCACACGCACCCAAGAAATACCGACGGGCAGGTGCGGTTTATTCGCCCGGAATAACGGCAGTGGTTGAGGCGACGGCGCCGCGGCCCGTCTCGAGGTTCCTAATGATCAGCCGGCATTGGTACTTTCCCGGGGAAAGGGAAAATGCCGCGCCAAAGGAAAAGAGTTCTCCCGTGAGCGTGAAGGTTTTCTTCTCGTTTCGCCTGAGGGTTACGATATTCTCTTTGTCGTCAAAGATGACCGCTACAAACTCCGACTTACCCGTCAGCACCTCCCGGATCTTCTCAACGGGGATCTTTGCCGCCAGGCAGAGGTTGCCCTTGGCCCCCGCCGGGCACGATACCACTTCCAAAGGGAAACGCACCGGCGTCTGAAAGAGCGGTTCCTGGCTCAGCGCAAGGTCCACGAGATGGAGCATCTTCTCCACAGAGTTGTATTCCGAGAACGGTTTAGGATTGAAGTAACCTTTCTGAGCATGGACTTCCAAGTATGGCCGGGCGACCTCGACCTTGATTTTATGGTAGGCGCCGTCCCAGTTGTCATCAACATAATAACCCAGGACATAATAGCACCCTGTCAGGTCCTGGATCTTTTCTATGTGCTTCTCGTAGCTGCTGATATTGCCGAAATACTTCCCGCCCGTGGCGCTGGTCATCTGCTGAAGTGTATAAGTTCCTCTTGTGACCGAGTCGCTGCGTAGGGCGAAAGAGAGTTCCATGGTGTCTAATGCATAGACAGCGCAATTCGCCGAGCTCAACTCCTTAAGCATCTCGTCATACCGGGAGACGAGATGCGCCGATTCAAACCGGATGGGCTCGGATGGATTAG
>Ga0102851_10000575_pt1 | contig 18964 bp, 13 predicted proteins | sample Mud3Dept3metaG_FD_79558 | JGI IMG/M metagenome (GOLD analysis project Ga0102851, IMG submission 79558) | Freshwater wetland microbial communities from Ohio, USA, analyzing the effect of biotic and abiotic controls - Mud 3 Core 4 Depth 3... | ecosystem: Environmental > Aquatic > Freshwater >... | reverse complement strand
GTTCCTTCTTGGGGTCTATACCAGGTTTCTTCTTGGGGTCTATACATAGATACCGACCGCACGTCCAACAACCCCTTTGCAATATTGTGGCCAGAGAAAAAACAGATTCCGTCATTACTTTCCCGGTGTCTGCGCAGGAGCCTTCTCCCGCCAATCCGACGCCTCTTCGTACCGCTTGACCTTGTCCCTCAAGTAGCCTGTCAACACGTCTTTTGGCACGAATTCACGCGCCTTTGCGTGGGTGATGATGTACTCGCCGCGCTCAGCACTGGCAAGGTTCTTCCTGCCCAGGGCCAGTGCCTGTTCGACATTCCCGCGCCTGAATTCGCACTCTGCTTCGAGATCCCTCAGCTTGTACACGAAGAGCCCCTCCGGATTGCCTGAAGTCCTTATCTTTTCGGCGAATCGGCCCACACCGCCGGCGATCTCGACGGCCCTGCCAAAATCGCTCACCCGTGCGAAACAGCCCGCCGTCTCGTACATGTAGTGTACCGATGAGGGATAGAGTCCAAAGGCCCGCATCAGATACTGGCATGCCTCTTTGCCCGGCGCGCACATGGAATAGGCCATGCCCTGGACCGCCAGCAGCTCCGCGTTTTTCTCGCGCAACCCCTGTGCTCTCGCCGCGCACTGGCGCACTGCCAGGCAGATCTGCTTGCGCGTTCGCTCATTCCGTTCATTCGCGTATGATTTCGTAAGCACGGAGAGCGTGCGTGCATACGCGTCCGGATTGACGGGCATCGCCTCCATGGCATCCCGGTAGGCGAGATACGCGTCCGTGAACAGCCCGCTCTCTTCCAGGACTATCCCGTCTTCAACCAGCTTCCTTGAGGTATCGGCACGCAGTGTAAACACGAACGAGGCCATGAGGAGGAGAAAGAGAGGGAGCACTATAATTGTGCGCCCTATCCGTCTGTGGCTCGACTTTGAGGCGGGGAAGAAAGAGGAAGAGAGCATGAAGAACGTTATGACGTGGGCGGGCATATCGAAACTGAAGTCGAGAATAGTGAAGAGGGCACCGCTCACCACTGACAGGGTCAGAAACGCACGCCCCGGCGTTCTTGCCATTCTGACAATACCTGTAGCAAAACCCCAGAGATAGAAAAGGTAGGCCACCAGGCCAGCAATTCCCAGCTCAATTGCGAGCTTTACAAGACTGCCGTGGGCATACTTTGTGTAGAGTCCCCCGTCATGCACGGTTCTGAATGCGTACTCGAACGTGCCCCCTCCGTAGCCCAGAAGAGGCTCCGTTTGAAGTGCCCGCAGACTCACACCCCAGATCTCGGTGCGCTTATCGAGAGTGGGCAATTCATGATAGGCCGCACCCACCTTCGTATCGAGGAGCGTGCGCATGGATGATCCCTCTTCCCGCCGTTGGCTGGAAAGGAGCAGAGAAAAAACGATCGATGCGCACGCAAAGATTGTAACCAGCTTCAGCCACCAACGTCGATCAGCCTTCCGCCCCACAAATACCAAAACGCAAAGCAGGCCGCCGAACCCTATGACCATTGATAGTCTGGAGAGCGATAGAAACACCCCCAGAACAAGCGCTGCCGCGGCAACGAGGTATACCCACCCCCGCTTCCTGAGGGCAAATGAGAACGCAAGGGGCAGCGTGTACAGGAAATACCCGCCAAGCATATTCTGGTTGAGGTACGATGCGAAGGGCGCCACCTGGTCCTGTATCATGGCCCCGTATCTTCCGTCCCTGAACTGCGCTGAAAGTCCAGGCAGCAGTATGTTAAGTTGAATCACGGCGGCTAGTACCAGAAGCAAAGATCCAAGAATGATTGCCTGCTGCAGTTCCTCCTCACGGTCGGTGAGAACGTAAAGAAGGGTCGCTCCGAGGGCCCACACCAGCACATTGAGTTCGTTGAGGGTGTGAAACCTGCTCCACGTATAGACGAGGCTCAAGGCACAAAGACCGAAGAGGGGGGTGAAATAGAACAGGAACCGCGGGGCTCGCGCCAGGCCTTTCGACTCGCTGCGCTCAAACGCCAGGCCGAAAAACGCAAACAGGAGAAGAAGAACGAAAGACGTTTCGAGCCAGAAGCGGTCTATGGTGACGTAGTAGAGGGCAAGATGATTTCCGCCGAGAAAAGGGATGAGGAGGCATGCGAAGAACCCGGTGACCCTGCTGATTCTGACCAGAAACGGAAACCGGTCTCGTGGTCTCGGAGGAGGATCCTCCATCTCCTTTTCACTCAATGCGAACTCTGCCTGTGAGAACCACCCGGACGAAGCGTGTGTGATTGGTTGTCGAGAGCGTGACTGTGCCGGCTGGCGAGGCAGTACCGACGGGCGAGAAGATCACCTTGTCACTCGCAAAATTGGTTGCAATGCTTATCCCTTTGGCGTAATACGGATTCTGCTCGTTAGCAAGGGCCCTGATGGAATCGACCTGCGCCCATGTGGTGGAACCAGAGGAACTGTTTCCCCTTTCTATGGTGTACGCCCTATTTGCAGCATCGAAAGCAACCCTGTGCTGTACTCCTTGAGATACCGCCTTCATCTTGGCGAGCTGCAAATCGCTCACGAGCTGACGCCCCGCTGTTCGTATGGTGTAATTCTCGATCCAGGATGAGAAATTAGGGGCGGCCGCGGCCGCTGCAATCCCGAGAATCACTACGGCAACAAGGACCTCGATGAGCGTCAGGCCTTGCTGTGCATTCTTACCGCGGCGTAATGAGCATGACGAGTTCATAGATAACCCTCTCACCTGCCAACGCATAGAGTACTGCTCCCGCGGACAGAAACGGCCCGAAAGGAAGGGCGTACTTTGTGTCCGCATGTTTTATGAGCATCAGTGGAATGCCGACCATCGTGCCGAGCAACGAACCCGAAATCAATGAAAAAAGCACCCCTTTTATTCCGCAGAAAGCGCCAATCATGCCAAGGAGCTTTATGTCCCCTCCCCCCATGCCTTCCTGCTTGCGCAGCCACTCATAAAGAAAGGCGATAGCCCACAATACGCCTCCGCCCACGAGTATGCCCAGCAGCGCATCGACATAACTGAACCCTGTTCTCAGGAATGCAAGTCCAATGCCGACGAGCAGCCCACCCAGGCTCAAAACGTCTGGGATGATGCGAAAATCGAGGTCTACGAATGAGATCACAATCAGTATCGACACAAAGAGCAGACCAACAAAAAGCTCAAATCCAATGCCGGTTACCCAATAGACTGCCACATAGAGCATGGCCGTTAGAAGTTCGACCATGAGATACCTTGGGGAGAACGTGGCGCCGCATCCCCTGCACCTGCCCCGCAGGATCAGGTAGCTCACTAGCGGGATGTTGTCGTAGAACCGGATGGGCGCCCCGCAGTGGGGGCACGAAGACCGGGGAGTGACGATTGATTTTTCACGGGGCAGCCTGTAGATACAGACATTGAGAAAACTACCGATGATGGCGCCCAGCACGAAAATGAGCAGATCGATGAGCATGGTTGTTAGTTGTCCACGTCATTTGTCGTATTGAGCAGGTTTCCATCCTGGTCGATGGTCCAGACATCACTCGTTGCATCGGTATCTATGTTGCCCGTCGCTGATGCAGAAAACGTGCTGGCCGAGGCCCCGGTAAGCGCCATGGCATACTTTCCCGCCGTACCCTTCCATCCTGAAAGGTCCGTGGCAACAAGGCAGTATGAGCCATATTGCAGCTTGTAGATCTCCTGGGCCTGCCTGACAGCCATGAGCTGTGCCTTTGCTTCCTGCTGTCTCGATCTGGCAACGTACTTGGTGTACAGAGGAAGTGCTATCACAACGAGAGTGCTCATCACGGCTATGGTGATGAGCAGCTCAATCAGCGTGAAACCTTTAGATTTCTTATTCATGGTCAAAAGAAGGGGGGCACTGGAAGCCCCCCTTGTTGTTCATTAGCCCTTGGGTAGGTAGGCTATGTCGATCGTACCACTCCAGGCCCAGGTCTTGGAGGCCCAAGTCGGAGTAAGTACTATCGTCTTCGTGTTCACGTCCGTGTTCACGCCCTGGATCGTCGCAGTGATGGCCCCGCCGTCAGCCACGGCGAAGGTTGCGTACTGTGTCGGAACGTCGATGCCGTACGTCGTCTTGATCGCAGCCGCATCAGCCGCTGCAGGCGCGCCGGAAGCCTCGACATAGTATGCCGCAACCGCGTTCTTGACCGCACCGAGAGAATGTACCACGCCAGCCACCTTGGCCTTGCCTGTATAGCTCGTGTATGCCGGAATTGCGATAGCCGCGAGGATACCTATGATGGCGATGACAATCAATAATTCAATCAGCGTGAAACCTTTCTTATCCCTTCTAATCTTCAACATCTTCTGTCCCTCCTGAGAGTTTTTGATTATAGCATATACGGCACGTGGCGCGTACTGCTGATACTGCTGAGTAGTGGCGTTGCTTCACCCCCTTCCGCTTATAAGTTTTTCTCGTATCTTTTTGCAGGCACGTTAGCATGCCAGGGTCTGTTGCAAGGGTAGTGCCAGACCTCATTGTTGCGTAAGTCGCTGACATGACTACTATTTCAATTTCTCAAGGGCCCGAAAAAAGGGCCAAATGGGCGATTTTGGAAGTGGTGCGCATCCTACATCGAGTTTTCGCGGGTCTCCGGCGCAGTGAGCGCTTTTGACCCCATAGGCGTTTTTGTCACGCGGATATGGAATATTTCTCGATCCAGCGCAGGAGAGCACGCCGGCTCAAGCCCAGTCTGCGTGCAGCCTCGCTCTTATTTCCCTGGCAGTCTGACAGAGTTTCTGAAAGATGTCTCCTGATGACGTCGGCGAGTGAGGTGCTGGTGAATAGAGGCTTGCGGGTCGAGTCGCGGAAGTATTCCGGCAGGTGTTCCAGCTTTATGAATGATTCGGAGGCAAGAATCACTGCCTGCTCAATCACGTTCTCAAGCTCCCGCACATTCCCCGGCCAATCGTGGGAGATGAGCGCAGCCTGTGCAGCCCTGGATATGCCGACGATCCTCTTGCCTGTTGCTGCATTCGACTTGTTGAGAAAGTACCTGGAGAGCAACGGGATATCATCCCTGCGTTCGCGGAGCGGAGGGACAGTGATCACGAGCGGTGTGACGCGGTAGAAGAGATCCTCTCTAAACTTTCCCGCCTTCACCTCCTGCGAGAGGTTCTTGCTGGTTGCTGCGATCACGCGACACTTCGCGTGGAGCGTCTGATGGCTGCCGATAGGCCTGAATTCTCCGTTCTGTAGCACCCTGAGCAAGTGAGGCTGAAAAGAAATGGGGAGTTCTCCAATCTCGTCCAGAAAGAGTGCGCCCTCGCCGGCCGCCTCAAACAGGCCGACCTTGTCCCGGATGGCACCGGTGAACGAGCCCTGCTTATGGCCGAACAATTCCGATTCGATCAGGTTCTCCACGAACCCGCCGCAGTTGCAGACAAGAAGAGGATCGCGCGGTTTCGCACTCAGCGCGTGAAGGGCTCTGGCAACCACCTCCTTTCCTGTGCCCGTTTCGCCTATGATGGAAACGATCTTGAAGTAAGGCGCAATGCGCCGGATAAACGAGCAGATCTCCAGCATCTTGGGGTTTCTCGCAACGATACCGGCAAAGGTATATTTTGAGTCGAGCTGCTCCTCAAGTTTCGCTGTCTCGCTGCGTATCTCGAACATGTCGGCGATGTCATCGATTGTGGCCTTGAGACGGTCGAGATCTACCGGCGTAGTGAAATGCGCCCACGCGCCTTCCTTGATGGCTTCCATTTCATCGTCGACACGGTTGCCGATGAGAATGATCTCCACCCGCGGATCCGCGAGTTTAATCGAAGGAAGTACGGATGCGCTTCCTTCCACGAGTACGAGATCGTAGTTGCCCGCAGCCACTTTGTGCGGAAGCGGGCCCGCTCCGTTGTGTGTCTCCACCTGGTGACCCTGGAGAAGGGGCAGCACACCGTTGCCATTATTCTTCAAAGATAGGCAGATTTTCAGCATCAGTTTTTGGCCCGCCTTACGTGCCCGCCTTACGTGCCCGCCTTAAGTGCCCGCCTTAGGCAAATGCCCTGAGCAAACGCCCTAAGTGCCCGGCATCGCGATGGAGAGAAGCCGGATGGCGTCTGAACACCTCCTCTGGAGATTCGGTACAGCACACCCGTCGAGGCTAACGCAGGTGTTCTAAAGAATTATCGGCATAATCGGGCAGGATGTAAGTCCTATTGATGTAAGTCGTATCACAGACACCGTCGTGCCTTGGCATGTCCTGGCATGTTCTGGCATCAGGAGTTGACCAGAAAGCAGGCTACTTTGTGGGTTCCCGTCCCCTGGAGTTGCGGCATTCCCTCTTCGCACTTCTCTTCCTTTTGCGGACACCGGTCAAAGAAGGCACACAGGTTCTCGCTCTCACCGTTGTTGCCCCGGTCGGCAGCCTTTCCCATCGATGCCTCCATGAGCAGTTTAGTGTATGGGTGGAGCGCCTCTTGAAAAAGCTCCTCCTTTCTTCCCATTTCCACAATGCGCCCCCTGTACATCACCAGGATGCCATCGGAGACAAACCTCACGATACTCAGGTCATGGGATATGAAAAGCATGGAAAGGGTAAAGCGCTCCTTTATATCGAGAAAGAGATTAATAATCTGTGCCTGGACAGAGACGTCCAGCGAAGAGACGGGCTCGTCGGCAATAATGAATGAGGGATCCGTGGCCAGGGCCCTGCCTATGGCGACCCTCTGCCGCTGTCCTCCGCTCATCTCGTGCGGATACTTCTTGAGAAAATCCTCATCAAGGCCCACGCTCCGTACGACCTCCCCTACCCTATCGCGCAGATCGCTTTTCGCAACAATCAATTGCCCACGGTGCGTCAGGATAGGCTCAGCAACTACATCAAAAACCTTCTTTCTCGGGTTGAGGGAGGAGTAGGGATCCTGGAAAATTATCTGCATCTCCTTGCGCAGAGCCTTTCGGCGCTCCTCAGGGAGGCCCATCCAATCACTTCCCAGGAAAAGAATCCTGCCTGCGTCAGGTCTCTCGAGAAGCGTGATACACCGCGCAACCGTGCTTTTGCCGCACCCGCTCTCACCCACAAGTCCCACGGTCTCGCCGCGCTCCAGATCGAACGATACCCCGTCCACAGCCTTGATCGACTCTTTTCTGAGAGAGAACGGGTTACGCCGAATCTCGTAGGTCTTCTTCAGGTCTGATACAGATAACACCGCGCCCATTCTTCTTCACCTGTCGAGTAAACGGCCGGCTCTTCACGCGTGCACCTGGGCATCACGTGCGTGCACCTGGGGTGAAACTTGCAGCCCTCCGGCATTTCAGAAAGCCGGGGGACGGATCCGGGAATAGCATTGAGCCTGCGTAGCTCGCGGGAAAACTGGGGCATGGAATCGAGAAGCCCCCTGCTGTAAGGGTGCCTCGGGTTCTCGAAAAACTGCTCCACCCGCCCTTTCTCAACCATCCTGCCGGCATACATGATACCTATCGTCGTACCGATCTGTCTAATGATATTGAGGTTATGCGTTATAAAGAGCATGGAGAGGCGGTACTCTGCCATGAGAGACTGCAAAAGGCGGAGAATCTGGCTCTCGATGGTCACGTCCAGTGCTGTCGTGGGCTCGTCTGCGATGACGAGCGCGGGGTTACACGATATGGCTATGGCGATCAGCACCCGCTGCCGCTGCCCGCCACTCAGCTGGTGCGGGTATTGACTATACCGTTTCCCGACGTCATCAAATCCCACCTTCTCGAGAAGTTGCAGCGAAAGAGTCCGTGCCTCTTCCCTTGAGAGCCCCTTGTGGACGAGAAGGCCTTCGGAGAGCTGATCACCTATGCGAAGCACCGGGTTGAGAGACGTGAGAGGCTCCTGAAAGACCATGCCTATCTTATCTCCCCGCACACGCTGCATCTCTGTGTCGGAGAGTCTGGCCAGGTCAGCACCTTCAAGAAGGATGGACCCCTTCACGATCCTGCCGGGCGCGGGAATGAGGCGCATGATGGAAAGAGCAGTCATCGTCTTCCCACACCCACTCTCGCCGACGAGACCGAGCACCTCTCCTTTGCTTAGTTCGAAGCTTACACCCTCAACCGCCTTTGTTACCTGCTTGTCGGAAAAAAAATATGTGTGGAGGTTTGAAACGGAAAGAAGCATTTATGCTCGGCGCACACGGCTTACAAACGCTTATACAGTAGCACAAGGGAAAAGGCCTTTCAAGGCGCAGCAGGGCCCGCGCGTGAGCACGAAGAAACAAGGCGCGAACAAAGCCGGAACAAAAACTTTGATTATTTCTGCCTCATAGATTATACTTGAGCCGTAAGCCATAAGCCATAAAATGGTAGGCCTGCAAAGGGCCAGTACAGAGAAGTTCAGGGAAACAGTACAAAGAGTCGCGCGGTTCGTTAGTTCTTTCTCTAAAAAGCGTTTACATCGTCCTGAAACCGGAAGGTCGGGCAGATGCCCGCCACAATGAGCATGGCACGGAGCATGGCACGGAGCATGGCACGAGAAACATAGTATGAGGAGCATAGTATGACCGAGCACGATATTCCAGAGGGTCTCACGTTCGATGACCTTCTTCTCGTCCCGGCCCTGAGTGAGACGTTGCCGGCAGAGGTAGAGGTCACCACACACCTCACGCAGAGCATCAAGCTGAATATTCCCATCGTAAGCGCCGCCATGGACACGGTGACGGAGGCGAAGGCCGCGATCTGCCTCGCTCAAGAGGGTGGTCTCGGAATCATTCATCGAAACATGGGTGTGCACGAGCAGGTACAGGAGGTAGAAAAAGTAAAGAAGTCGGAAAGCGGGATGATCATTGACCCCATCGTCATATCTCCTGACCAGAAGATCAGAGATGCATTGAAATTGATGGCCGGTTACAGGATCTCCGGTATCCCGGTGACACAAGGCAAACGACTGGTCGGCATCATCACCAACAGGGACCTCAGATTTGAGACGGATCTCGATCGCAAGGTTGAAGACGTGATGACGAAAGAGCGTCTCGTCACGGTGGAAGAAGGCATAGGCCTGGAGGACTCAAAAAAGATCCTGCACAAATACAAGATTGAGAAGCTTCTCGTGGTTGACAAAGAGTTCAACTTGAGAGGCCTGATCACAATCAAGGATATAGAAAAGGTGCGGAAGTACCCGTTCGCTGCCAAGGACGGACGGGGCAGGTTGCGAGTCGGGGCTGCGGTTGGTGTGGGTCCGGACCGGGAGCAGCGCATAGATGCACTTCTCAGGGCTGGCTGTGACGTGATTGTCATTGACACTGCTCACGGCCACTCGAAAAACGTGATCGATGCCGTCATCGACTCCAAAGCCAACTTCAAGAATATCGAACTCATCGCGGGGAACGTCGCTACGGAAGAAGGCACAGAGGCCCTGATCAAGGCCGGCTGCGACGCGGTAAAAGTGGGTGTCGGCCCGGGATCGATCTGCACGACGAGGATCGTTGCCGGGGTGGGAGTGCCACAGATGACAGCAATCTTTGCCGCCTGCCGCGTTGCGAAAAAGCACAGGATACCTGTGGTGGCCGACGGAGGCATCAAGTTTTCAGGCGACATAACCAAGGCGTTAGCCGCCGGTGCAGACACCGTCATGATCGGCAACCTGTTTGCCGGCACGGATGAAGCGCCCGGCGACATGGTGCTTTACCAGGGACGGACGTACAAGATGTACCGGGGTATGGGCTCCCTCGACGCAATGAAGGAGGGGAAAACGAGAGACCGGTACGCTGTCCCTGAGGACACGGAGGAATCAAAGCTTGTACCCGAAGGCATTGAAGGGCGCGTTCCTTACAGGGGCTCCCTCTCCTTTTCCATACAGCAGCTCGTGGGCGGACTGAAGGCAGGCATGGGATACCTCGGTTGCCGGACGCTCGAAGGCCTCCGGCAGCACAGGAAATTCCTGCGGATCACTGCGGCCGGGCTCAGAGAGAGCCACGTGCACGATGTCATCATCACAAGGGAAGCTCCGAACTACCGTATCGAGTGATGGATTACCACAAAGAACTCATCTGCATTCTTGATTTTGGCTCGCAGTATACTCAGCTCATAGCACGAAAGGTGAGAGAGCTGAACGTGTACTGTGAGATCTTCCCGTACAATTACGAATTCGAAAAAATAAAGGCGCTCAATCCCAAAGGCATAATACTCTCGGGCGGGCCGAGCAGCGTGGCTGATAGAGACGCGCCCGTGTGCGATGTAGACGTCTTCACCCTGGGAGTGCCTGTTCTGGGCATATGCTACGGCGTACAGCTCATGGCCAAGCTCCACCAGGGCGAGGTGCAACGCTCTGAAAAACGGGAGTATGGCCGGGCCCACCTCTTCATCGATCAGCCTGACGAGTTGGTGGAGGGGCTCGCAGACGGTGACGTGATCTGGATGAGCCATGGAGACGCCGTAGTGAAGATGCCCCACGGCTTCGTCACGCTCGCGCATTCAGAGAATTCGCCGCATGCAGCCATCAAGCACAAGAGCGGGCAGATGTATGGTGTGCAGTTTCACCCTGAGGTGCACCACACACCAAAAGGCAAGCTGATCCTCAGGAATTTTCTGTACAAGATCTGTCAAGTGAAAGGGCTCTTCTCCGCAAAGTCATTCATAGAGATGGAGACTAAGAAAATCCAGGACCAGGTCGGTGATGGAAAGGTGATCTGCGCGCTGAGCGGGGGCGTCGATTCGTCAGTGGTTGCAACGCTCCTGCACCGGGCAATCGGCCACCGTCTCACATGTGTCTTTGTGGACAACGGGGTGCTACGAAAGAACGAGGCAGCCGAGGTACTCGACATCTTCAAGGACAGGCTGCACCTGAACCTGAGGCACGTCGATGCACGAGAGAAATTCCTCGAGGCCCTGGAGGGGGTCAAGGACCCGGAGAAGAAGCGAAAGATTATCGGCAGGCTGTTTATCAAAATCTTCGAGGCAGAAGCGCAACGGGTGGGTGACGTCCAGTTCCTTGCCCAGGGCACGCTCTACCCCGACGTCATAGAAAGTGTTTCATTCAAAGGGCCCTCGGCGACCATCAAAAGCCACCATAATGTGGGTGGTCTGCCGAAGAGGATGAAGCTGAAGCTAATTGAGCCGCTGAGAGAGCTTTTCAAGGATGAGGGACGGGTCGTTGGCAAGGCCCTGGGCCTGCCCGACACTATCATCCAGCGGCAACCCTTTCCCGGGCCGGGTCTTGCCATACGGATCATTGGAGAGGTCACGCAGGAGCGCGTCTCCATGCTGCAGGAAGCTGACGAGATCATTCGGCAGGAAGTGGAAAGGAACAAGGCGTACAAACACATCTGGCAGTCGTTTGCCATACTGATACCCATCAAGACCGTGGGAGTCATGGGTGATGAGCGCACGTATGCGCATGTGATCGCGCTCCGTATCGTCGAAAGCGAAGATGGGATGACCGCTGACTGGGCGCGTATTCCCTACGACGTGCTTGACATTATGTCGAGACGCATTATAAATGAAGTGCCGGGGGTCAACCGAGTGGTGCTCGACATCTCCTCAAAACCCCCGAGTACGATAGAGTGGGAGTAGATGGCAGAATTCGTCCACCTTCACGTGCACAGCCAGTACAGCCTACTGGACGGAGCCATCCGCTTCGAGCAGCTTTTCAAGATAGCCAAGTCTTTTGGTATGCCTGCCTGCAGCATCACCGACCACGGAAACATGTTCGGCGTCATCGATTTTCACGCGGCGGCGCGTGAATCCGGCATCAGGCCCATCCTGGGCTGCGAAGTCTACATATCGCCGAAGTCGCGGTTCGACCGGCCGGCGCGCGGCGAGGACAACGCGTATCACCTCATCCTCCTTGCCCTCAACAACACCGGGTATCAAAATCTGACCAAAATGGTAAGCCATGCACACCTGGAGGGTTTCTACTACGTCCCGCGCATAGACAACGAGCTGCTCAAACAGTATAACGACGGGCTCATCTGTCTTACCGCGTGCATCAAGGGACAGATACCCCAGATGATTCTCAGAGACAATGAAAAAGGCCTCAAGACAGCCCTCGACAACTATCTGGAGATATTCGGCGAAAGGCTCTACTTTGAGCTTCAGGATAACGGTATCGAAGAGCAGAAAAAGGTAAACGAGGGTTTGGTCAAGCTGAGCAAACAGTGCGGGGTCCCTCTCGTGGCCACGAATGACTGCCACTACCTCAGGCGGGAGGAAGCCAAGGCCCACGAGCTCCTTCTCTGTATCCAGACGGGCAAGGTACTTACTGACAAGGACCGTCTGAGCTTTTCCAGCGATCAGTTTTATTTCAAGTCAGTGGAAGAAATGGAGCGATCCTTCAGCCACTATCCTGAAGCCCTCAGCAACACCATGCGTATAGCCGAGATGTGTGATGTGCGCATCGACTCCGGCACGTACCACTTCCCCGATTTCAAGTTGCCCGCTGAACAGAGCCTGAACGACTACTTCGAGGACCTGTGCCTCAAGGGCTTCGACAAAAGAATCCTTCATATTGCAGCCACGTATGATGTTTTCACTGAAGAGCTGCGTCAGAAATACAGGGAACGGCTCAACTACGAACTGAACGTGATAAAGCAAACCGGCTTTTCAGGATACTTTCTCATAGTTTCCGACTTCATTGGATTCGCGAAGTCGCAGGATATACCGGTAGGACCGGGGCGCGGCTCGGCCGCAGGAAGCCTCGTGGCCTATTGTCTCGACATCACGAATATTGATCCCATCAAGTACGACCTCATCTTCGAGCGATTTCTCAACCCGGAGCGGGTCAGCATGCCTGACATCGATGTTGATTTCTGTATTGAGGGACGCGAGAAGGTAATTCAGTATGTGACTGAGCGTTACGGCAAAGAAAACGTGGCCCAGATCATCACGTTCGGTACCATGAAGTCGAGGGCGGCTGTGCGCGACGTCGGGCGAGCCCTGGGTGTTCCCTATGCCGAGGTGGACAGGATAGCCAAACTCATCCCTGCGGCGCTGGACATGAGTATCGAGCAGGCCCTGAAAGAAGAGCCAAGACTCAAAGAACTGTACGACAAGGACCCGCGTATTACCGAGCTCATCGATAACGCCACGGTGCTCGAAGGGCTGGCCCGTCACGCATCGACGCATGCGGCCGGTATCGTCATATCGAACAGGCCTCTGGTCGACCACCTGCCCCTCTACCGCGGGACCAAGGGTGAAACGGTTACCCAGTACTCGATGAAGTGCATCGAGAAGATCGGTCTTATCAAGTTCGACCTGCTTGGCCTTAAGACGCTCACCATCATCGACAGCGTGATCAAGATGCTCCGGGCCCAGGGAATCACGCTCGACCTCACCAACCTGCCGCTCGATGATGCGAAGACATATGAACTCCTCTCTTCGGGAAATACTTCCGGTATCTTCCAGCTTGAAAGCAGGGGGATGAGGGACCTTCTTGTCAGGCTCAGGCCCTCAAAGTTCGAGGACATCATAGCCCTGATTGCCCTCTACCGGCCCGGTCCGCTTACAAGCGGTATGATGGAGGAGTTCATCAGGCGGAAGAATAACCCGTCCCTGGTGAAGTACGAGACCGCCCTGCTCGAAGAGGTACTGTGGGACACCTATGGGGTCATCGTCTACCAGGAGCAGATCATGAAAATAGCTTCGCGCCTTGCGAACTTTTCCCAGAGCGAGGCCGATGCCTTGAGAAAGGCAATCAGCAAGAAGATACCTGAGCAGCTGGAAAGTTATAGAGAGCAATTTGTCCAGGGCTCTGCAGCGAATGGCGTGAAGGCGGACATTGCGGCCAGAATTTACGATGTCATCCTGCGTTTCGGGCAGTATGGTTTCAACAAGTCTCACAGTGCCGCATATGCCCTGGTTGCGTACCAGACAGCATACCTGAAGGCGCACCATTACCTGCCTTTCATGGCGGCCATCCTGACCAATGAAGTGAATGATACGGACAGCCTCATAAAGTACATCGCGGAATGTCGGGAGGGTAACGTCTCAATACTTCCTCCGGACGTGAATGAGAGCGATAAAGCGTTCACCATCGTCGAGGAGAAGCTACGCTTCGGGCTATCGGGCATCAAGAATGTCGGGGACGCAGCGCTCGACAGCATACTCCACGTTCGAGCCGAATCAGGCCCCTTTACCTCCTTCCTTCATTTCTGCAGCCTGGTCGATTCCAGGAAAGTAAACAAGAAGGTCGTCGAAAGTCTTATCAAGGCTGGCTGCTTTGACAGCATGGGCGTTAAACGTTCACATCTTTTCGGGCTGGTAAGAGATCGATGGGACAAGCTCCAACGGAAACCGGGTGGCAACGGCCACCAGATGGACATGTTCGGCCAGTCGAGCTTTGTGGAGGCGGAGGACCCGGTTCAAACAGGTGATGAACTGCCTTACGACGAGATTCTGAGCGGAGAGAAAGAAGCCCTGGGCTTTTATTTCAGCCAGCACCCTCTTGCGTCCCTGGTAGCAGAGATTAGACGGGTTACGCCGCACGACACCGCAAGCGTGAAGGAAGTAGACATTGCTGAGGACGTTACCATCGTAGGTATCGTCAATGGGTACCGGGAGATTACGACCAAGAGGGGTGACAGGATGGCCTCTGTTACCTTTGAGGACACCAAGGGCATTATCGAGACAATCGTCTTCCCCGATCTCCTGTCAAAGCATCTTCTTACGTTGAAAAGTGAGAAACCGCTGGTGGTCACCGGCACCGTCGAAAAGTCTGAGGACGGCTCTGCCAAGCTGAGGGTGAAGCAGATCACGCTCTTCGAAGAGATTCTTTCTGAAATTCGTAGAACCGTAAAACTCAAGGTTGATTGCCGTCTATTCAAGAGACAGGAATTGAAGAAGCTTAAAGATGTGCTATATAGTATCAGGGGCGATTCAAAGGTGCAGATCGAGTTTTTGCTTAACGGCCAGAGAGAGCCGCTCAGCCTGAACGAGGTAAGAATCGACTCCTCCAAGCTGGACGTGCTTGGCAAGCACTTCAGGCAAGGGCTGGAAGTTGAGGTGATCGGGTGAGGTACTATCTCGATTTTGAAAAGCAGCTCGAGCCTATTGAACGACGCATAGAGGAGATACGGAAATTCCACGATACGTCAGATCCCCACTATGCGAAAGAGGTGGCTGCTCTCGAAAAGAAGCTCCCCAAGTTGGAACGGGAGATCTACGGGAACATGACGAACTGGCAGCGCTCGCAGCTGTCACGACACCTTAACAGGCCTCATGCGCTTGACTACATTCAGAGTCTATGCACCGATTTCGTTGAACTCCATGGGGACCGCAGGTTTAAGGATGATCCGGCCATCGTAGGGGGGCTTGCGCGTTTTGACGGAATGAATGTTATGGTGATCGGGCACCAGAAGGGTAAAGACGTTCGCGGCATGGCACATCGTAATTTCGGCATGGCCAACCCCGAAGGATATCGCAAGGCCATGCGTCTGATGGAAATGGCCAATCGCTGGGGTAAGCCCATCGTCACCCTTATAGACACTCCCGGTGCCTTCCCCGGCGTGGGTGCAGAGGAGCGGGGCCAGGCCGAGACGATTGCCTCTTCCATATACCTGATGTTCACGCTTCTCGTCCCCGTGGTTGTGCTTGTCATCGGGGAGGGAGGGAGTGGTGGTGCGCTCGCCATCGGCGTGGGCGACCGCATCCTGATGCTGGAAAATGCCACGTATTCTGTTATTTCACCCGAGGGGTGTGCGGCGATTCTCTGGAGGGATGGGTCAAAGGGGCCCCTCGCTGCAGACGCACTCAAGCCTACCGCCCACGAGCTTCAAAAGCTGGGCGTCGTAGATGCAATCATCAGAGAGCCTTTTGGTGGTGCTCATCGCTCCTGGGAGGAGGTTTTCGAGAATACCAAGGCCTTACTTGGCAAACACCTGAAAGAGCTCCTAGAGATGCCGCCTGAGGTGCTGCGCGAAAAGAGATACGAAAAATTCAGAAAGATGGGCGTGTTTGAGGAAAGCAGGTAAGGGATAGTGTTGTTTTTTCCTCTACCTTAGCTCTTGCTTTTGCCTGTGCTTCGTGGTCCTGCTCCTTCTATCTTCACCTTGGCTATCCGCTGTCCGTCGATATTGACAACCGTAAAGCGGTGAGTGCCGTAGGTCATCATCTCGCCCCCCCGCGCCACGCCCTGCAACTGTGTGAGGATGAACCCGCCCAGTGTTTCGTAGTCAGCCGATTCCGGAAGCTCAAGGTTAAGGGCGCTATTCAAGTCCCTGATCCCGTACGACGCGTCGACGAGCAAGGCACCGTCAGGTGATTTTTCTATCCGGACATCCGTGTCGGTCTCGTCCATAATCTCGCCGAAAATCTCCTCCATGATATCTTCGAGCGTCACGATGCCGGCGGTTGTGCCATACTCGTCCACCACTATGGCAAGGTGGGTGCGTCGTCTTTGCATCTCCTTGAGCAGGGCGCTTACCTGCATGGTATCGGGTACGAAGTACGGCCTCTTGAGCAGCCTTTTCAGCTCGAAGGGCTTGTTCGACAAAATGAACCTGGAGATATCCTTGTGGTAAACGATACCCTGAATGTTGTCCAGGTGGTCCATGTAGGCCGGATACCGGGAGAACTCGTTCTCCACTATGTACTGGAGTATCTCGTCCCTTCCCTTCTCCATGTCTATGGCGTAGATGTTCGGTCTCGAGACCATGATATCTTTGACAGACCGGTCGACGAAGTTGAAGACGCCGTGAATAAGCTCCTCCTCGGTTCTTCCGAATACGCCCTTCGTCCTCCCCTCCTCCAGCAACAGCTTGATTTCATCCTCAGAAATGCCCTCTTCCCCGGGCTTGAGGTGCAGGACCTTCATCACAAACCTGGTCGATGCGTTGAGAAAACGGACGAGAAAAAAGACCATCCGGGAAAAGAATTCGAAGAGAGGCACGATCCGAATGGCAGCCCTCTCGCGGTAGTTGATGCCTATATGCTTCGGCACCAGCTCCCCGGCTACAAGGAAGAAATACGTGAGAAGAATAACAACAATGATGAGTGAGATGCTCTCTGAAAAGCGACCAGCGTATGGAAGTGGTCGCAAAAGGGGCTCCAGGTAGGTGACCGAAAGCACGCCACCCAGCGCCGAAGCCAGCGTACCAAAGATGGTGATCCCGATCTGGACCGTGGAGAGAAACTTCTCAGGGTTCTCCCGCATCTCGAGAAGCACTTCCGCTTTCCTGTGCTTCTTCGACTTGATCATGTCCTTGATCTTGCTTTTTCGAGACGATACGATGGCAAACTCGCCCGCGGAGAAAATGCCGTTGAGCAGTATGAGAATCACTATGACAATGACGGAAAGAGTGGGGCTATCCATCTAGAAAGGGACCAGACCTCCTCGCCAACCGTCCGGGTCGTCACACCCATTCATCAGGATTCCTGCGGCTTCCTGGAATGCTCTTTCACCTGGTGCATGAAGGCCTCCAGTCTGGTAGAGATATTGGTCAATCCCTGTCCGTCATACGCGACATTCAAAATAGGCACGCCGTACTGGTTCTGCAGGAGCTTCATGACGGCGCTTGATATGGTGCCGGGCATACAGGTGAAGGGCATGGCATTGATTATTCCGGAAGCACCCTTCTGAATGAAGTCTATGCTTTTCCCCACGCTGAGTATGGCTTCGCCCTCAAAACTCTCATGGATGTACGGGCTTGCCTCGTGAATGACGTGGCGTATTTGAGGCTCACGCCCGTACCGCAGGTACTTCGAGAATATTTCCTCAATGCGGTGCTCGTCCTTCTTCTGGATATGGTCCGTGATAACGAGTTTGAGCAGGCTGGATAGACGCTTCTTTTGGGTACTCTTTTTCTTCCCCATGTAGTTCACGTAGTTGATCCATTCCGCTATGGGCGCGAGCCACGCCTCGCCCCCAAACTCTTCCACTCTCCTGACGAGGTCGTCATTGCTGAAACGATTCGATCGTATATAGATCTCCCCGACGATCCCCACAACCGGTCTCGCTTCCTCCCTCCTGGGAATAGCGAGGAACCGGTCGACTGCATGCTCGAGCACGTCAAAAACACCGTCCTCACCGCTCTCAATGGCCTTCGAGACTTCTGCAAGGCACTCGTTGTACACCCGATCCGTCTGACCGTGATTCTCCTCATAGGGTCTCACCCCGTGGACCATCTTGACGAGAAGGTCTGTGGAGACGATCGCACGCCATCCCAGTCTGGAGAATTTGCCTCCGACGATATTCAGGTCGTTATACAGTCGATCATCCTGGTTAGGGGCATATATTGGCACATTTCCGTATCCGTGCTCGTCAAGCACAAGCCTGTGAAGGCGGTGATACTGGCCGAAGCGGCAGGGGCCGCCCCCGGAGGGCATGAAGAAGGCGCTCGAAGCAGCGTCGAAGCCTTGTCTGCCAACCGTCTTCAGCATATCACCGGTTGTCAGGATGCACGGGTAACACTCCTTCCCCAGGGTGTACTTGCGCCCAAGCTGGACGGTCTCCTCATCAGATTCCTCCATGACGGCAGCGTCAACCCCGCATGCCCGGAATGCTCCTGCGAAGGGCAATGAGTGATCGGACATATGGGGTATGTAGATCTTCCTGGACTTCTTGCCCCCGAATGCGTGCACCCCGTTCCTTCGCCTGACAACCTCTGTAGGGGTGGCGTTCTTTATGCTGTCTAGAAACGCTTCCAGCCGCGTGATGATGCCTGCATCTCCGCTGTGCTCGTCTATCTCCAGCTGAAGGAAGGGTTTGCCTTCCATAATTTTCTTGAAAAAGTGTGTGATGAAAGAGTCGGGTCCGCACCCGAAGTTGGTTATGTAAATGGCAAACAGGTTGGGGTGGGACCTGATAATCTTTCCTGCTCTCAGGATCTTCTGACCGTACCCCCAGTACATGTCAGTAAGGTCGTCATCGTGTGGGACCTTGTCGAGCGGAAGCATGTCGAGTGGGATTGCGGGTACACCGAGGTCTATCAGCTTCTTGTGAACATTCAGGTTTGCCCCGGGGTCCATGCTGTTGTAAGGCCTGCCCACAAGCACCATAACCTTGTCGCTGCCTTTGACGTTGGCCAGGAACTCGACCCCTTCGCGAAGGCACTGATCGTAGAATGCCTGCTGTG
>Ga0102851_10000574_pt1 | contig 18965 bp, 19 predicted proteins | sample Mud3Dept3metaG_FD_79558 | JGI IMG/M metagenome (GOLD analysis project Ga0102851, IMG submission 79558) | Freshwater wetland microbial communities from Ohio, USA, analyzing the effect of biotic and abiotic controls - Mud 3 Core 4 Depth 3... | ecosystem: Environmental > Aquatic > Freshwater >... | reverse complement strand
TCGCGGCGAAACAGCAGGCGCGCGACCGCGGCGCCGACGACGAGCATGATCTCCCCGGAGTACGTCATGTAGTGGGTGAGCGTGCCCTGTGGCCGTCGGCCGAGGTTGTCGTAGTGCAGGATCCCGTACTGGATCACCCCGAACAGCGCGCTCACGGCGCCCATCGTGATGATGAGGGTGGCCACGCGTTCGGCACCGTCGCCCCGGGCCAGGCGGTACACGGCCGGGACGACGAGCAAGAGGACCAGTTGTCGCGAATCGATGAAGCTCGCTGCCGGATCAGGCGAGGCGGCCGCCGAGATCAGCGTCCAGGCGCCATAAGCGGCCAGGGGCCAGAACATGCGCGGCACGCGCACCTGCTCGCGGCGCGTGACCACGAGAGCCGCCCACAACAGCAGCACCGCGACCAGCAGGATGTTGGCCGCGGCGATGGAGAACTGCAGCGAGGTCACGAAGACCAGCAGCGAGACCGTGGCGGCGGCCTCGAGTCGTTCCCCCTCGTACCAGGTGGCGGCCAGGCTCGTGGTGGTCATGACGGTCGATCTCGGTCCCTCCGGGGTCGTGTTCGTGCCAACGCCCGCTCGGCAGCCTCGATCACGCTGGCCGCGGGCAGCCACGTGAGGCACCTGAAGTCTCCTGGATCGCACGCCCGCTGGGCGCAGGGACGGCAGGGCAGCGATCCGTACTCCACGAGCTCCGCGACAAGATCCGGGTCTCGCCACGGCGCCCACACGCGTGGCAGCGTCGGCCCGTACACCGCCACGATCGGCGTGGTGGTCGTCGATGCAACGTGCATCGGGCCACTGTCGCCGCCGACGTAGAGCGAGCAGCGTCCGATGAGGCTTCGCAGCTCGGCGAGCGACAGGTCACTCCAGGCGGCGATGCCGGCCGGCGCCACGCGGAAGCCGGCCCGCGCCTCAGCCGCCACCCGGGTCGCCAGGTCTGCCTGGTCGGGCCCCGTGGTGAGGATGATACGACGATCGGGGGCATTCTCCGCCAGCCGACCCACCAGCTCGGCGAAATACTCGAGGGGCCACTGCCTGAACCGGTTGCCGGCGCCGACGTGCACCACGATGATCGGGGCGCCCGGCTCGAACCCCGCACCCGCCAGGCGCGCGTCCAGCCGGGCGGCAGCCGCCGGATCCTCAGCCATCTCGACCGGGTCGTGACGGCGGTCCGGAGTCCTCGCGAGCGAGGGGTGAAGCTCGCGGACCAGCGCCCACTGGTTCTCCACCGAGTGTCGGTCGTGCGCGCGGGGGTCTCGTGGATGGCGTCGCGTGTACATCCACCAGCGCCCGGGGACCGCATAGCCGATGCGTTCCCGCGCGCCGGAGGCGAAGGTCAGCCACGACGCACGCGGTCCGCCGTGAAGGTCGACCGCGAGGTCGAACCTTCGTCGCCTGAGATCACGGGCCAGCGCCAGGTCGGTCTCGATCCGGCGCAGGCCGCGCGGGCGCCGGGCGACGATCACCTCGTCGAGGTGTGGATTTGCCGCGACGACGGGCGCGGCCGCGGGTTCGGCGAGGTACGAGAGGGTGGCGTCCGGCAGAGCCCGCCGGAGCGCGCGAATCACAGGAGTCGTCAGGACGACGTCACCGATGAGCCGCAGGCGGACGAGGAGTATGCGCACCGAGGGTCAGGGCTCGACTGTCGCCTCGTCGATGAGCATCACGGGGATGTCGTCCTTGATTGGGTACACCCTGTGGCACTGCTCGCACTTGAGGGCCGTCCCGTCCTTGACGAGCGTCACCGGCGTCTTGCAGGCGGGGCATGCGAGGATCTCGAGCAGTTCGGGATCGATCGGCATCGCGGCTCCTGGTCGCCAGCCACTATAGCAGAGCGAGACTGGTCCCGCGGAGCCCACTGTGGAACAATCATCGACGATGAATCGCGTGACCGTCTCGTTCCTCTTGATTGCAGGGCTCGCGTCGGGCGCGACCACGCTCGCATCGACAGGCTCGCTGCCTCAGCCCGCTCCTGCACCAGGCCTGGTTCCGTCCAAGGCCGAGGCCTACTTCGAGTTCCTGCGCGGTCGTCAGCTCGAGGGGGAGGGAGACATCGACGGTGCGGTGCGCGCCCTGCAGCGGGCGATTGAGCTCGACGCGTCAAGCGGTGAGCTGCGGGCCGAGCTGGCGGCGCTGTACGCGCGTCAGAGCCGCGCCCCAGAAGCGATCAAGGCCGGCGAGGCGGCGCTCGAGGTCGATCCCGACAACGCCGAAGCGCATTGGGTGTTGGGCTCGGTCTACGCCGCGATGTCGAGGAGTGGCGAGACTGGCGCGGACAGCCAGCGGGGGGATGTGGTCGCCAAGGCCATCGATCACCTCGAGAAGGCCCAGCCCGAGAGACGGTATGACGTTGGGCTGAGCCTGACGCTCGGTCGGCTGCACCTTGCCGCACGCAACTACACCCGGGCCATCGAGACCCTGGGAGCGCTGGTCCAGCAGGAGCCGGGCGTGGTCGAGGCCGGATGGCTGCTGTCGCAGGCCTACCAGGGGGCCGGACAGCGCGCGGAGGCGATTCGCGTCCTCGAGACTCTGCTCGCGGTGCAGCCCGACTTCTATCGGGGGATGCTCACGCTCGCCGAGCTCTACGAGCAGTCGGGCGAGTGGGACAAGGCCGCGGCGACCCTCGGCAGAGCGGTGGACGTCAATCCGCGATTCGCCGAGCTCAGACTTCGCCAGGCAACGGCGCTGATGAATGCCGGCCAGGCGACGCAGGCGCGAGACCTGCTTCGCAGCGTCGCGCGCGAGCGCCCCACCGAGCCCAACGTGCTCTACGCGCTGTCGGAGGCGGAACGAGAAGCCGGCAGCCTCGATGAGGCCGAGGCCGCGGCCCGGCGGGTCATGGCGCTCGAGCCGACCGGGTTGAGGGGACCGTACGTGCTGGCCAGAGTGTTCGAGCGCCGGCACGACGCGGCGCAGGTGGTCGCGTTGCTCGAGCCAGCCGTGGCCCGCGCCGCCGCCAGTCAGGACGCGGACACCCAGGGCCGCCAATTGGTCACGCTCCTCGCGCACCTTGGGTTCGCCTACGTGGATCTTGGCGACTACGACAGGGCCGTCGACGTGTTCGAACGGGCGAAGACGTCGAGCGGCGGCGACGTCTCGTTCGACGTGTACCAGGCTCAGGCCTACCTGTCGGCGAGACGCTACGATCGCGCCATCGAGATCGGCAGGGCCGCTCGGGCCCGCGGCGTGGACGACCCGCGGCTGGCACGGCTCGAAGCGCAGGCGCTGCTGCAGGCTGGGCGAGCTGACGAGGCCGTGGCGCTGCTGCAACGCGAGGTCGAGCGGCGCCCGGAACGACTGGACGTGCACCTGGGCCTGGCGAACGTGCTCGGTGAGACCAATCGCGTGGACGAGGCGCTCGCGGTGCTTGATGCCGCCGGCCAGCGGTTCTCGCAGGATGTCGACGTCCCGTTCCAGCGCGGCGTCGTCCTCGAGCGCAACGGTCGGTACGGCGAGGCCGAGGCCGCGTTCCGCCAGGCGCTGGAACTGGACGCGACGCACGGGCCCACCCTGAACTATCTCGGGTACATGCTCGCCGATAGGGGGCAGCGTCTCGACGAAGCAATCGGGTTCGTCGAGCGAGCGCTCCAGACCGATCCGCTGAACCCGTCGTACCTCGACAGCCTCGGGTGGGCGTACTTCAAGCGCGGGGACCTGAAGAAGGCCAGGACCCTGCTCGACAAGGCCGCAGCCGCGCTGCCCCGCAACTCGGTCGTGCAGGATCACCATGGCGACGTGCTCGCGGCACAGGGCGACGCGCAGCGGGCCATCGCCGCGTGGGAACGCGCGCTCGCGGGTGACGGCGAGGACATCGACCGCGAGGCGGTCGCCCGCAAGATCGCGGATGCCAGGCGCAAGTAGCCGCACCGTGTTCGTGGCGGCCGTGCTGAGCCTCAGCGGGTGTGGCGGCCGTGTGGCCATCTCGCTTCCCGACGGTCCCGGAGTTCCCCTGGGCGATCCCGCGGAGCGCTTCGCGATCGCAACGGCCGGCTGTGCCGATGTGCGATCGGTGGTGGCCGAGGCGAGGGTGTCGGGCTCGGTCGGGAGGACCCGGGTTCGGGCCACGCTGCTCGTCGGCGCCGATCGTGACGGGAACGCGCGGATCGAGGCACTGGCTGGACCGGGGGGACCGGTTCTCGTACTCACCGCGCGCGCCGAGGCCGCCACGCTGGTGCTTCCGCGAGAACAGCAGGTCCTGCAGGATGCGTCGGTCGAGCAGGTGCTCGAAGCCCTCGTCGGGGTGCCGCTGAGGGCCGACGACCTCGCCATGACCCTCACCGGCTGCGCTGGGGCAGGGCAGGCGCCTGCAGGCGGGCGCAGTTACCGCGGGGGGGCGGATGCCTTCGATCTGGCCGGCGGGACCACGGTGTGGACGCGCGGCTCGACGGGTGGGTCCCGCGCCATTGCCTGGCGCCGCGGATCGCTCACGGTCGCGTACGAGCGAAACGCGCGCGCCAGGCCGTCGCGCGTGCGGCTCGTCGTGACCGACGCGCGCCAGTCGGGAGCGGAGGCAGCCGACCTGACGATCACCCTCTCGAGGGTCGACGTGAACGAGCCCATCGACCCTGACGCCTTCGTCGCTCGTGTGCCGCGTAACGCTCAACCTGTCACGCTGGACGCATTGCGGCGGTCGGGGCCGCTCGGCGGCGCGGCTCGCCCGTGAACGTGCCGTGACACCTGCACCCCCGATCGCAGCCTGTCGGGTCCGCGCCTGTGCCAAGGTCAACCTCGACCTCCGCGTGCTCGGCGTGCGGCCGGACGGGTATCACGATCTCGCGACGGTCTTCCAGTCCGTTGATCTCACCGACGAGTTGCGCATCGAGCCGGGACGCCACGATGGCATCGTGATCACGTGCAGCGATCCGCGCGTGCCTCGTGACGAACGCAACCTGGTGTGGCGCGCGGCCCACCTGCTGTGCCGTGAACTCGACGTCGAGTTGCCGGCCCTCCAGATTTCGATCGAGAAACGCATTCCCGCCGAGGCCGGGTTGGGCGGCGGGTCGGCCGATGCAGCGGCGATGTTGTTGGGATTGAACGCCATGCTCGGAACGCCCGCCCCAGTCGAGCGTCTCCTGAACATCGCCGCCGTGCTGGGAGCCGACGTGCCGTTCATGCTGATGGGCGGGACTGCGCTCGGCACCGGCCGGGGAGACGTCCTGCATTCCCTGCCCGACCTGCCCCCTCACGAGGTGGTCATCGTCCACCCGGGCTACGGCGTCTCGACGGCGGAGGCCTACCGGTGGCTCGACGAGATGGGTGCCGGAGAGGGAACGGTTCCGGAATGGCCCGCGAGGACGTCCGGGTGGAGTCGGGCGCTCGAGGCGTGCCGCAACGACTTGCAGAGTCCGGTCTTCGGCCGCCACCCCGAACTCGCTGGCGTGGTCGAGGCCTTGCGGTGTGACGGCGCCCGGCTGGCGGCGATGACCGGCAGCGGCAGCGCAATCTTCGGGCTGTTCGCCCCCGGTGACGACGCCGCGGGCGCCGCCCAGCGGCTCGCAGGCGCGGGGCGCGTCGTGGTCACGGCGCGGACGCTGGGGAAGGCGGATTTCGACCGGCTGACACGGCCGGTGCTGACTGCCGCCCTCGCGTAGGGCCGGCGGACTCGCCGTCGGCCTGGCGGAGACGGTGAGCGGGGCGCGGGGGCGTGGTCGGGGCCACGGATCTTGCCCGGGTACGAGCGGCTCGTGTAGACTACCCGTTTGTGCCCGCGCGCGCTGGCCTGGCATTGGGTCAGCCTCTCCCCTCAGGTCGAGACGGTGTGCGGTGCGCAGGGGATGACGCCCGCGCAGGCGGGTGGGCTCCCCACCGACGCGAGGACACGGCGAGGGACGGCAACGGGGTGGGGCGTGGCCAAGCGGTAAGGCGCGGGACTTTGGATCCCGTATTCGAAGGTTCGAATCCTTCCGCCCCAGCCAGCACGGCACGGTTCGGAGACGTGGTGAGATGAGCAACATCGGGCGCAGCGAGCTCAAGGTTTTCTCCGGGAGTGCGCATCCCCAGCTCGCCCTGGAGATCGCCGACTTCCTGGGGGTACCCCTGGGACAGTCGCGTCTGCACCGGTTTCCGGACACCGAGGTTGCGTTTCAAATCGACGAGAACATCCGGGGGACCGACGTCTTCATCGTGCAGCCCACGTGCCGGCCCGTTGACCAGCACCTGGTCGAACTCTGCATCATGATCGATGCCTTCCGGCGATCGTCGGCGGCGAGAATCACGGCGGTGATTCCCTACTATGGGTACGCGCGGCAGGACCGCAAGGACAAGCCGCGGGTGCCGATCTCGGCCAAGCTCGTCGCCAACCTGCTGAGCGCCGCGGGGGCGAACCGCGTGTTGACGATGGACCTGCACAAGGCGCAGATCCAGGGGTTCTTCGACATCCCGGTCGATCACCTGTTTGCGGCGCCGGTCATCATCGACTACGTCGCGCGGCAGCACGTCCCAGACCTGACGGTGGTTTCGCCGGATGCCGGCGGTGCCGAGCGGGCGCGCGCGTACGCCGAGCGGCTGGGAGCAGAGCTGGCCATCATCGACAAGCGGCGGAGTGCCGAGACCGGGGCGGCCGAGGTGATGAACGTGGTGGGCGATGTCAAGGGCCGCTCGTGCATCATCCAGGACGACATCATCGACACGGCCGGGACCATCCAGAAGGCGGCCGTGGCGCTCAAGGAAAGCGGGGCGGCGCGGATCTTTGCGTGCGCCGTGCACGGCGTGCTGTCAGGCCCTGCGCTGGATCGCATCGAGGCATCGCCGGTCGAGCGGCTGATCGTGACCAACACGATTCCGCAGGACACCGCGCGGTCGTCGAAGATCGTCTCGCTGTCGGTCGCACGCCTGCTCGGCCAGGCGATCCGCAGCATTCACGAGGAGACCTCGGTCTCGTCGTTGTTCGTGTAAGACCCGTCTGCCCTGGAAGCCGGAGGGGGCGGCCGGCGGGAGTGAACTGAACGGGACCGGCCGGACCGGCTTGGGCCGCCGGCAAGGATAGAAGAAGGACGCGCCATGGAAGCGACACTGACGGCAATCAAGCGTGACACGAGGGGCAAGAACGAAGCGCGACGACTCCGGGCATCGGGCCAGCTGCCGGCCGTGCTATACGGAGGCGGCAGCCGCGAGGCCGTTGCCCTGTCGGTCGATCCCGCCGCGCTGCGGCGCATCCTGCATTCGGATGCGGGGGTCAATACGCTGATCCGCCTCGAGATCGAAGGAGAGGGTCCAGCCCAGGTGCTGGTCAAGGAGTACCTGCTCGACCCGGTGCGGCACGCTCTGCTCCACGCCGACTTCTACCGGGTGGCCATGGACCAGGTCATCAAGGTCACGGTGCCCATCGTGCTGAAGGGCGAGGCCAGGGGTGTGAAGCAGCAGGGTGGCGTGCTCGACTTCGTCAACCGCGAGATCGAGATCGAGTGCCTGCCGGGCGACATTCCCGAGCACGTCGATATCGACGTCAGCGAGTTGCTGATTGGCCAGTCGGTCAGACTCCGCGACCTCGACGTCAGCGCCAAGTGGAAGCCCGTGGGCGATCCCGAGTTGATGCTCGTGCACCTGGTGCAGACGAGGGTCGTCGAAGAGCCGACGGCAGCGGCGGCGGAAGCCGTGCCGGCGACGGCCGAGCCCGAGGTCATCAAGAAGGGCAAGGCTGAGAAGGCCGAGGGCGCCGAGTAGCGTGGTCGGCCCGCCACTGGGGCCGCGGATGGGCGCGTGAAGCTGCTGGTCGGTCTCGGAAACCCGGGGTCGCGCTATCGCGACACGTATCACAACGTCGGGTTCTCGGTGGTCGACGAGATCGCGACGCGCCACGGCGTGGGCTTCGGCACGTCGCCGACCGAGGCCGTGACGGCGAGAGTCAGGGCGGGTGGCATCGACGTCCTGCTCGTCAAACCGCTGACGTACATGAACCTCAGCGGTCGCGCGGTGGGCGCCTTGGCGCGGTATTATCGGGTCGAGCCCGAGGACGTGCTCGCCATTGTCGACGACGTGAACCTGCCCCTGGGGCGGTTGCGGCTTCGGCGCGGTGGGTCGGCGGGAGGTCACAACGGCCTCAGGTCGATCATCGAAGACCTCGGGACGCAGGCGTTTCCACGGCTCAGGGTGGGCGTCGGGCGCGGGGACGTGAGACGCGACTTGTCCGATTACGTGCTGTCGCGCGTGGCCGCCGAGGAGCGCGAGGCGCTCGACGACGCCGTGCGGACGGCGGCCGAGGCAGCTGAGTGGTTTGCGATAGAGGGGATTGACGCGGCGATGCGTCGCTTCAACCGGGGCGACGCGGAGGAAACGCCCGAGCCGAACGAGACGACACCCACGTGAGACGCGGTCCAGCGGGACCCGACTCCTTGCCACGGAAACGTGGCCGCCAGGCCAGAAGGAGGCACATGAGCACGAACCGTCAGTACGAACTCGTCTACATCGTTCCAGGAGAGACCAGCGAGGATGACATCACCGGCCTGCAGACGCAGGTCGAGGGGATCGTCGCACGCCTCTCGGGGACCATCGAGAAGACCGAGAACTGGGGCCGGCGTCGCCTGGCCTACGAGATCGGCCCTCACAAGGAGGGCGTCTACGTGCTCGTCCAGTTCGCGGGTGGGCCCGACGTGATCAAGGAACTCGACCGTCGCCTGAAGGTCACCGACCTGGTGATCCGGCACCTCATCGTGCGCATCGACGAGGACCTGAAGGCCGCCGCGCGGCGGGGCGAGGTGGTCGGCGCGCCGATCGGCGCACGACCGCCGGCTGACACAGAGGACGCTGGCGAGGGCGCCGACGAAGCGGGCGACGATCAGCAGGCGGAGGCATAGGTCATCATGAACGACAACAGCGAACGCACCTCATCGGGTCCGCGCGGCGGACGCGGCGGCAAGCGAGAGGACCGCGGCAACCGGCGTGGCATGTTCCGGCGGCGTCGCGTCTGCAAGTTCTGCGTCGAGAAGATCGCGCACATCAGCTATCGGGACGCGAAACTGCTCGCGCAGTTCGTGCCCGAACGTGGCAAGATCCAGCCGCGGCGCATCTCGGGCACGTGCGCGATGCACCAGCGCAAGCTGCAGACCGCCATCAAGCGGGCACGACAGCTGGCGCTGATTCCCTACGTCACCGAGTAGCGGGGGCAGGAAGGCACGTCATGATCGAACTGATTCTCAAGCAGGACGTGGAACACCTGGGCCGGCGGGGTGACGTCGTCAAGGTGGCGCCAGGCTACGCGCGCAACTACCTGCTGCCGCGCAAGATGGCCCTCGCCGTCACGGACGCCAACCGCCGGGTGGTCGAGCACGAGAAGAAGATGGCCGTCGTCCGCGAGGCGGAGGAGAAGTCGGCAGCACAGACGCTGGCGCAGCGGATCGCGGCGGCCGAGTGCGTGATCGCGAGGAAGGTGGGCGAGACCGAAACCCTGTACGGGTCGGTGACCGCCGCCGACATCGCCGAGGCCCTGGCCGTCCAGGGCATCGAGCTCGACCGTCGCAAGATCCAGCTCGAGGAGCCCATCAAGCACCTCGGCGAGCACAGCGTGGCAATCAAGTTGTACCGTGAGGTCCTGGCGCACGTGCGCGTCCAGGTCGTGAAGGACGAGGAAGCCTAGCGCTTCGCATTCGGGCGGCACCCTGCAGCCGCCTGCCGGGCGAGGACCCTGGCGGGCGGCTGGCCGCAACGCGCGATGGCCGAGGCACCAGCCGCTGAGCGCACCCTGCCCCACAACCTCGAGGCCGAGCGGTCGGTCCTCGGGGCGGTACTGATCCGCAACGACGTCCTCAACCACGCCACCGAGCTCATCGACTCGATCGACTTCTTCCGCGAGGCGCACCGGCTCATCTTCGACAAGATGATCGGCCTCTCCGAGCGCGGGCAGGCGATCGATCTGGTCACGTTGAAGGACGAGCTCGGACGGTCGGGCCAGCTCGACGCGGTCGGCGGGGCGGCGTACATCGCGTCGCTCGTGGACGGCGTGCCGCGGGCCCTCAACGTCGAGCACTACGCGCGCATCATCAAGGAGAAGTCGACGCTCCGGAGCCTGATTCACTCGGCGAACCGGATCCTGTCGACCGCGTACGAGGGCGAGCAGGAGGCCGACCTGCAGCTCGACGAGGCCGAGCGGGCCATCTTCGAGATCGCCGACGATCGCCTGCGATCGGGGTTCGTGCCGCTGCGTGACCTGGCGCACCAGAGCTTCGCGACGATCGAGAAGCTCCAGGAGCACAAGGGCCTCGTCACCGGCGTGCCGACGGGGTTCGACCTGCTCGACGAGATGACGTCGGGGCTCCAGCCGTCCGACCTGGTGATCATCGCGGCTCGCCCGTCGATGGGCAAGACGAGCTTCGTGCTGAACGTCGCGCAGCACGTGGGCACCAAGACGGACCTGACGGTCGGGTTCTTCAGCCTGGAGATGTCGAAGGAGCAGCTCTTCATGCGGCTCCTGACTGCCGAGGCCCGCATCGACGCCCACCGGCTGCGCAGCGGCTATCTCAGCGACAAGGACTACGGCCGGCTGTCGCACGCGCTGGGGGCGCTGGCCGAGTCGCGGATTTTCATCGACGACAGCGCTGCCCTCGGGGTGCTCGAGATGCGTGCGAAGGCCCGCCGCCTGAAGGCCGAGCACGGCCTGCACCTGCTCGTGGTCGACTACATCCAGCTGATGCAGGCGCGTGGCCGGTTCGACAACCGCCAGCAGGAGCTGGCGTCCATCTCGCGCGCCCTCAAGCAACTGGCGAAGGAACTGGGGGTGCCCGTCGTCGCGCTGTCGCAGTTGAGCCGTGCTCCGGACTCCCGTGCCGACCATCGGCCGCAGCTCTCCGACCTTCGCGAGTCTGGGGCGCTCGAGCAGGATGCCGACGTGGTGCTCTTCATCTACCGCGAGGAGATGTACGAGCCCAAGGAGGAAGCGGAGGGCATTGCCGAGCTCATCGTCGGCAAGCAGCGCAACGGGCCCACCGGCACCGTGCGACTGGCGTTCATCAAGGAGCACACGAGGTTCGAGAACCTCGAGTGGAGGAAGCAATAGCGGTCCGGCCGACCTGCGCCCACGTCGACCTCGGCGCGCTCGAGGCCAACTTCCGCGCCATCCACCGCTACCTCGACGAGCGTGCGTCAGCCACCCGTGTCGCGCCGCCCTCGGTCATCGCTGTCGTCAAAGCCAACGCTTACGGCCACGGCGCCCGGCGGGTCGCCCTCGCCCTGCAGGATGCCGGAGCGCGCGTGCTCGCGTGTGCCGACATCGAAGAGGGCGTGGCGCTGCGCGAGGCCGGCGTCGAGGTACCCATCCTCGTCTTCGGCGCGCTCAGTGTGAGCGACCTCGATGGGCTCTTTAGTCACGCCCTGACGCCGACGCTGTCGACCCCGGCCGCCGCGAAGGCCGTCGAAGCCGCGGCGGTTCGGCACCGCCGGCGCGTGAAGTGCCAGCTGAAGATCGACACGGGGATGCACCGTCTCGGCTTCAGGCACGACAATCTCGCCCGCACGATTCCATCGATCCTCAGCAGTCCGCATCTGGCGATCGAGGCCGTGTACACGCACTTTGCAACGGCAGACGATGTTGATGACGCCTTTCTCGACGTGCAGCGCGCGCGGTTCGAGGCGGCGCTCGTCGACCTGCAGGCACTCGGCCTCTCGGCGGCCGCACGGCACGCGGCCAATTCGGCCGCCCTGCTCCGCGACGAACGCACGTGGTACGAGTTCGTGCGACCCGGCCTGCTGCTTTACGGAATCGCACCGCCCGGCCTGGACGACAGGCTGGCTCTGCAACCCGTGATGACACTGCGCAGCCGGGTCGTAGCAGTGAAGGGCATCCGCACGGGCGATGGCGTCGGCTACGGCCTGCGGTTCGTGGCGTCGTCGCCGCGCGAGATTGGCGTCGTGCCAGCCGGCTACGCCGACGGTCTCGACACGAGGCTGGCCAACAGGAGCGCGGTGCTCGTGAAGGGTCGCCGGGCGCCGGTCGTGGGATCGGTGTGCATGGACATGCTGATGGTCGATGTCACGGGCCTCGGCGTCTCGCCGGGTGATGAGGTGGTGATCATCGGCACGCAGGGCGCCGAGGCCATCGACGTTCGCGACATGGCGTCCGCGGTCGGCACCATCCCCTACGAGCTGTTGTGCCGGGTCGGCGCTCGCATCGAGCGCGTCTACGATCAGGAAACGCCGACCGCCGGGACGGATCGATGAAGGTCGAAGGCCACTCATGAAGCTCCCGAAGATGGTCTACGCCTGCCAGCAATGCGGGGCGCAGCACGCGAAGTGGATGGGGCGGTGCCCCGATTGCGGTGCCTGGAACTCCATCGTCGAGGAGCGTCCCGAGCCAGCGAGCCTCGACGCGCCGCCGGGCCGGTTTGGCTTGCCGTCGTCCGGGGGCATGGCCCGCCTGATCGACGACGTCGACACGGCGAGCGCCCCGCGCCTGACGACCGGCCTGGACGAGTTCGACCGCGTGCTCGGGGGCGGCATCGTGCCCGGGTCGCTCGTGCTGCTCGGCGGCGAGCCGGGCATCGGCAAGTCGACCCTGCTGCTGCAGGCCGCCGGGCATCTGGCGGCGACCGCCGGCACCGTGCTCTACGCGTCGGCCGAGGAATCGGAGCATCAGATCAAGTCGCGCGCCGAGCGTCTGGGCGTCGAGCGTGCCCCGCTCTACCTGCTGGCCGAAACGTGTCTCGAGCGCATCTTCGAGGAAGTGGTCCGCCTCCGGCCGTCGCTGCTGATCATCGATTCCATCCAGACGGTGTTCTCCTCGAAGCTGCAGTCGGCACCGGGCAGCATCGGCCAGGTGCGCGAGGCGGCGACGCAGCTGCTCTTCACCGCCAAGGGCCAGAATCTGCCGACGTTCCTCGTCGGGCACGTCACCAAGGAGGGCAGCCTCGCCGGTCCGAAGGTCCTCGAGCACATGGTCGACACCGTGCTCTATTTCGAGGGCGAGCGTCACCACGCCCACCGCGTCGTGCGCGCCGTCAAGAACCGCTATGGCGCCATCAGCGAGCTGGGCGTCTTCGAAATGACGGGCCACGGGTTGCTGCCCGTGCCGAATCCCTCGCGGCTGTTCCTCGCCGAGCGGCGGGACGCGTCGCCCGGCTCGGTGGTGCTCTGCTCGGTCGAGGGCTCGAGGCCGATCTTGGTCGAGGTGCAGGCCCTGGTGTCGACAAGCCTGTTCGGCAACGCCCGGCGCATGGCGAGCGGTCTCGACCCGAACCGGCTGTCGCTGTTGCTCGCGGTGCTCGAAAAGCGCGCCGGTCTGACGCTGGTGACCGAGGACGTCTACGTCAACGTCGCGGGGGGGATGACCGTTGACGAGCCAGCCAGCGACCTGGCCGTGCTCTGCGCCATCGCGTCGAGCACGCGGAACCGGCCCGTCAGGCCCAGCACGGTCGTGTTCGGCGAGGTTGGCCTCGCCGGCGAGATCCGGGGCGTGCCGCACGCGGCGCTTCGCGTCAAGGAGGCGGCCCAGCTGGGATTCGCCCGCTGCGTCGTGCCGGCGAGCAACGTGCCGCTCCCCGATGCCCCCGGGGGGTGCGTGCTGACGGGGGTGGCAACGGTGAGCGACGCGCTCGACGAATTGCTGGCCTGGTAGCACACGCGGCCCGCCGCGCCGGGAAGGGGTATCATGATGCGGCGCCGCGCACCCGAGCTGGCCGCTAGACGGCACACTTCATGGCTTGGTTTCTTCTCGCCCGTGGTCTCCTGATCCTCGTCGTCGCGTGGACGGCCTTTGCCACCCAGCCCGTGCCCGGCGGGCCGGCAGTGAACGCGGTGCTCGGCGCCGCGGTTGCCGCGCTGGTCATCCTGGCCGAGCGCGCGCTGCGCGGCGTGTCTGGGCTCGGGCTGCTGGGCGGCCTGCTGGGAGCCGGCATTGGCCTCGCGATCGCTGTGGCCATCAACGCCCTCTTCTGGTGGGTCGATCATGGCAACGCTGGAGTGGCCTTCCTGCACGGGGCCATCCCCGTGGTGCTCATCTACCTGGGTCTCGTCCTCGGGGTGCAGAAGGGTGAGTGGCTGACCCCCTCGACGATCATCGGCCTCTTCCGGCCACCGGGACCCGAGCGACGTTACAAGGTCCTCGACACCAGCGTCATCATCGACGGACGCATTGCGGACGTGTGCGAGGCCGGCTTCGTCGAGGGCACCCTCGTGGTGCCGCAGTTCGTCCTCAAGGAGCTCCAGTTCGTTGCCGACTCGTCCGACTCGCTGAAGCGCAACCGTGGACGCCGCGGCCTCGACATTCTCCAGAAGATGCAGAAGATGTCGGGTGTCGACGTCCTCGTGTCCGACCTCGACTTCCCCGAGGTGCGCGAGGTGGACCTCAAGCTGATTGAGGTGGCGCGCCACCTGCACGGCCAGATCGTGACCAACGACTTCAACCTGAACAAGGTGGCGTCGCTGCGCGGGATCGGCGTGCTCAACCTCAACGAGCTGGCGAACGCGCTCAAGCCCGTCGTGCTCCCCGGCGAGTTCATGAAGGTGCTCGTGTTGAAGGAAGGCAAGGAGTACAACCAGGGTGTCGCCTACCTTGACGACGGCACGATGGTCGTCGTGGACAACGCGCGGAAGCTGATTGGCAAGACGATCGACATCGTGGTGAGCAGCGTCCTGCAGACGACCGCAGGCAAGATGATCTTCGGGCGACACATCGAGGCCGGCGTCGCCGCGCAGGCCCAGGCCAGCCAGGGCGCCGGCGGCTCGGTGGGCAGTCCGGCGGGCGACCGCGGCGACGACAACGCGCGCAAGGCTCGCTCCGCCCAACAGCAGTCCTGAATGGCCGTGCGGCGCCTCCCGTCGTTCCATTGGTGGCGGACGGTCTTTTTCCTGATTCCCGCCATCGGCTTCTACACGGCCGTCCTGGGCACGCTCTCGGTGACCTCGGGCCTGCTCGGCATCCGCGGACCGTTTGCGCACGGCTGTGCCCGCCTCTGGTCGTGGCTGATCCTGGCGACGACAGGCGTGGACGTGACGGTCAAAGGGCTCGAGCGGGTGCCGCCCGGGCAGACCTACGTGTTCCTCTCCAACCACCAGAGCATCTACGACATCCCCGTGCTCTTCTGGCACCTGCCGTTCGACCTGCGGATCATCGCCAAGGAATCACTCGGGCGGTTCCCCTTCATCGGTTGGCATCTCGCGCGAACCGGCCACGTGCTCGTCGACCGTGCCAATCCAGGCGCGAGCGCGTTCAGGCAGGTCAACGAGCTGATGGAGCGGAAGCGTTCGCTCATCGTGTTTCCGGAAGGCACCCGAAGCCCGGACGGGCGCCTGGGCGTGTTCCGGGCGGGCATCTTCCGCCTGGCGATCGACTCGGGCCTGCCGGTGGTGCCCGTTGCCCTCCGTGGCTCGCGCCACGTGATGCGGAAGGGTCATCTCACGACGAGCCCGGGTCGCGTGTTGCTCGAGGTCTTTGCGCCCATCTCCACCGAGGGACTGACCCGCGACGATGCCAAGGCGCTGGCCGATCGGGTGCGTGGAATCGTCGCGGCCGCGGTCGCGGGCGACGAGGACGCGAGCCCGACCAGCACAGGGGCCTGAGTGGCGTCGCGCGCACCGGACAGACTGATGGACCTCACACTCGCGCCAGAACTCGGCGACGTCTTAGCCGTCGGAGTGCTGCGGGTGGATGGCACGAGGGTCGTCGCGCACGAGGCCTCCCTCGATGCCCCCTTGGCGGAGGCCGAACGCCGGCTGCGTGACGCGCCGGATCGGAGCGAGACGGTTGCGGCGGTCCGGCAGCTCTATCGCGCCGTCGGCCTCGACCCTACGAAGACGCGGCCCTCGTCGGAAGCCCTCTTGCGGCGGATCCGCAAAGGCGAGGGCCTGCCCCGCATCAACGGCGTCGTCGACGTCGGCAACTGGTGCTCGGCGGAGACCCAGCTGCCCTTCGGCCTGTACGACGTCGACCGAATCGAGGGACCCGTCGAGGTGCGGGTGGGACGAGCGGGGGAGGAGTACGCGGGCATCGGGAAGGACGTCGTGCACGTGGCCGGTCGCATCACGCTGGCCGACCGCGTCGGTCCCTTCGGGAACCCGACGTCCGACTCCGCGCGGACGAGAGTGTCGGAGACGACCGCGCGTGTCCTCGTCGTGGTGTACGCACCGCGCCCTGGCGGGGTTGCCGCGGTCGCGCGCGCGCTGACCTTGACCGCCACTCGACTCGAGCAGTTCACGGGCGGGACCGAGGCCGGCCGCCAGGTTATCTGAACCGGCGAAGTCGATTATCCTGAGGCGTCATGCGAGTCGTGGCCATCATCGCCGCCGGCGGACGCGGCGAACGACTGGGCGCGAACGTACCCAAGCAGCTGCTCGAGGTCGGCGGCCGCACGATTCTCGAGCGCAGCATCGACGCCTTCGCCTCGTGCGACCTGGTCGACGAGACGATCGTGGTGTTGCCGCCTTCGCTGGCGGCCGCGTCCCCGCCGGGCGTCGACGTGACGCGGCAGGCGGTCAGGGTCGTGGCCGGTGGCGCGCGCCGGCAAGACTCCGTGGCGGCCGGCTTCGACGCGGTGCCTCCTGGCGTCGACGTGGTGCTCGTGCACGACGCCGCGCGCCCCTTCGTGTCGCGCGAGGTCATCGAGCGCACAATCGCCGCGGCCGCCGAGCACGGTGCCGCGGTTGCCGCCGTGCCGTCGCGCGACACGGTGAAGCAGGCACAGTTCGATGAGGGGCGCCCTGTGGTGAGCGCCACGCTGCCCCGCGAAGAGATCTACCTGGCCCAGACGCCGCAGGGGTTCCGGTGGGCCGTGCTCGCCGACGCGGTCGCGCTCGGGCGGCGTGGCGTCGACGCGACCGACGAAGCGATGCTCGCCGAACTGGCGGGGCATCCCGTGTGCCTCGTCGAGGGAGACGTCCGCAACATGAAGGTGACCACGCCCGGAGACCTCCCCATTGCTGAAGCGCTGGCCGCGCGGGCCGGCGCCTCGGCGGCACCAGGCTGGCGTGTCGGGACGGGGTACGACCTCCATCGCTTCGTCGAGGGGCGCCCACTGGTGCTCGGAGGCGTCCGAGTGCCGCACGATCGTGGACTCGCCGGGCATTCGGATGCTGACGCCGTGAGCCACGCGGTGACCGATGCCATCCTCGGCGCTGCAGGCCTGGGTGACATTGGCCGGCTCTTTCCCGACACGGATCCCGCGTGGAAGGACGCCGACAGCCTGGGGCTCCTCGCCGACGCCGTCCGGCGGGTGCACGCCGCCGGGTTCGAGATCGTCAACGTCGACATCGTGGTGATTGCCGAGCAGCCGAAAATTGGTCCGCACGCCGACGCCATTCGGGCTTCGCTCGCCGGCGTGCTGGGCGTGCCCTCGTCGGCCGTCAGCGTGAAGGGCAAGACCAACGAGGGCGTCGACACCATCGGGCGTGGCGGGGCACTGGCCGTGCACGCCGTCGCGCTGCTGGCGAGGCGCTGAGACCGTGCGCCTGAGATTCGCCCCGAGTCCGACGGGCCAGCTGCACGTGGGCAACGCGCGCACGGCGCTGTTCAACTGGATGCTCGCGCGGCGCCACGGTGGCGTGTTCATCCTGAGGATCGAGGACACCGACGCCGAGCGGTCGACGCCGGAATCCGAGGCCGCGATCGTCGACGACCTCCGCTGGCTGGGGCTCACGTGGGACGAGGGCCCCGATGTCGGTGGGCCTGTCGGCCCGTACCGCCAGTCTGAATGCCTCGAGCGCTACCGGCACCACGCCGAGGCCCTCATCGCGCGTGGCGACGCGTACCCGTGCTTCTGCCCTCCCGAGCAGATCGAGGCCGAGCGTGAAGCCGCGCGGGCGTCAGGTGGCCAGCCGAGATACTCGGGGCGGTGCCGGTCGTTGACGCCGAGCGAGGCATCCAGGCGAGTCGCCGCGGGCGAGCCCACGGCGATTCGCTTCAAGGTGCCTGGTGATCGCACCGTGACGTTCTCCGACGTGGTGCGCGGCGAGGTCACGTTCGACATGGGGCAGTTCGGCGACCCGGTGATCCTGCGCTCTGACGGGCGGCCCGCCTACAACTTTGCGGTCGTCGTCGACGACGGGGTGATGGGCATCACGCACGTGATCAGGGGCGAAGACCACGTGTCGAACACGCCGCGCCAGCTGCTGTTGTACGAGGCGCTGGGCTTTGCGCCACCGGTGTTTGCCCACCTGTCGCTCGTGCTCGGCCCCGATCATGCGCCGCTGTCGAAGCGACACGGGGCCACGTCGGTCGCCGAGTTCCGGGCACGTGGTTACCTGCCCGAGGCGCTCGTGAACTATCTGGCCCTCATCGGGTGGTCGCCTGGGCATGACGAGGAGCTGCTGCCGATCGACGAGCTGATTTCCCGGTTCTCGTTGGAGGACGTCGGGAAGCGCGCGGGCGTGTTCGATCCCGAGAAGCTCGACTGGGTCAACCGCCACTACCTCAAGCAGGCGACGATCGCGCGCATCGCGGGCCTGGCGGCGCCGTTCTTCGTGCGCGCTGGCCACGCGGGCGTGTTGACCGAGGAGGGGGAGGGCTATCTCGAGGCGCTGGTTCCGCTGGCGCACGCCTCGGTCGACCGGCTCGACCAATTCCCCGCACGGGTGGCGTTCCTGTTCGACTTCAATCCCGAACGGGCTCTGGAGTCGCACGGGGTCAAGGAAGCGCTCGAGTCCGCCGGAGCTCCTGCCGTCGTCGAGGCCCTGGCCGATGACCTCGCGCGCCACGAGCCGCTCGAGACGCGCGAACTCTTCAGGGAAGCCGTCATGCGCGTGCGCGCCGCGACGGGCGTGAAGGGTGCCGCACTGTTCCACCCGATTCGTGCGGCGCTGACCGGCGCCGTCGAGGGACCGGAGCTCGACCTCGCCGTGCCGGCCATCGAGCGCGGCGCGCGGCTGCAGGCATCCAGCGGGTGGCGGCCCGTACTGTCGTGCCGTGCGCGCGCCCACGCGTTTGCGCGGGCACTGACCCACGAGGGGCGTTCATGATCGTCTACGGCATCAACCCGGTGCTCGAGGCCCTGCGGTCTGGCCGCGCCGAGCGCGTCCAAGTGAGTCGCGGGACCACCAACCCGC
>Ga0102851_10000573_pt1 | contig 18974 bp, 16 predicted proteins | sample Mud3Dept3metaG_FD_79558 | JGI IMG/M metagenome (GOLD analysis project Ga0102851, IMG submission 79558) | Freshwater wetland microbial communities from Ohio, USA, analyzing the effect of biotic and abiotic controls - Mud 3 Core 4 Depth 3... | ecosystem: Environmental > Aquatic > Freshwater >... | reverse complement strand
TTCAACCGGAAGGGGGACATGCTTATCTGGATCACCAATGACCAGAAGAAGCTCCCGGTCAAAATGCAGACGAAGGTCGCCGTCGGCGCCATTACCGCCACACTGGTCAGCGGTATCTATTAGATTTTTTCCGTCGCCCTACGCATCCGGCACAAATCTTTTATTATTGCATCCTGTTGGGTATACTAAAACGTTGAATACGTTCAGAAAAATAACTGATCTGACAAAACCATATTGGCCGAGGATCTTCGCTGGTATACTCGTGAGCTTTATTGCGTCAGGCATATCCGGAGCAATAGCATGGTCAACAAAGCCCGCACTCGACAAGATATTCATAGAGCAAAGATACGAGTATCTGAATTACCTCCCATTAGGTGTCTTGTTCCTGTTTCTCTTAAAGGGCTTTGTCGGTTTTGGCCAATCCTATCTGATGAAGTCTGCCAGCATGAAACTCGTCAGGGAAACCAGGAACAAGCTCTATACTCAGGTTCTTTATTTCCCGCTTTCTTATTTTCAGAAAGAAACTGCAGGTGTTGTAATCTCAAAGATCATGAACGATGTGAACAAGACGGGCCAGCTTGTCTCGGGAGTCATCAAGGATATGGTTATCGAGATCCCAACGGTAGTTGTACTCCTGGGTGTTGCATTCTATAGAAGCTGGCAACTTACTCTCGCAAGCCTTATCCTTGTTCCTCTCATTGCTTTCAGCGCACGAAAGTTCGGGAAGGGGCTCAAGAGGAAGACGAAAAAAGCGCAGGGAAATGTTGCGTCACTCACCCAAAGGGTCAATGAGGCGATATCCGGGAGCAGGATCGTAAAGATTTTTAATCGGGAGGAGACGATGGCCCTCAAATTCATGCAGAACAATCAGCGGTTCTATCGTGAAATGTTAAAGGGTATCAGAATACGTCAGATGAGCCTGATCGTCATTGATTTTGTTACTGGTTCAGGTATTGCATTTGTTCTTTGGCTCGGGGGAAATATGGTCGTAAAAGGGACCATCACCTCCGGCGACTTTGCGTCTGTAATCGTCGCTGTTTACATGATATTTTCGCCACTGAAGAAGATTGGTGATGCGTATTCAGATCTTCAGGAGTGTATGGCGTCTGTTGAAAGGGTTGACTCACTGCTCAATGCTGAACGAGAGGAACAGGGCGGGGAAAAAGTCTCGGGTTTTCAGAAGAGCATACGGTTTGAAGACGTCACATTTGCGTATCAGAAACATTTAGCTCCTGTTCTGCAAAACCTTAACCTGGAGATACATAGGGGAGAGGTCATTGCCATAGTCGGCAGGAGCGGTGTTGGGAAATCTACGCTGGTGGATCTTATTCCCAGATTCATCAAGCCTTCGGAGGGCAAAGTTACCCTCGACGGAATGGATATAAACACTGCTGACGTCCATTCCCTGAGAGATCTTATTGGCGTTGTGAGCCAGGATGTCATACTTTTTAATGATTCCGCGAGGGAAAATATAGCGTTTGGCAGGCCGGGCGCATCTGCCGAAGAAATCACGGAGGCGGCAAAGCTGGCATTTGCTGATGAGTTTATCCGGGAATTGCCTCAGCAGTATGAGACGGTCATCGGCGAGCGCGGCATGAAACTGTCGGGAGGACAGAGGCAGCGGATCGCTATTGCCCGGGCCATACTCAAGAACCCGCCTATCCTCATACTTGATGAGGCTACGTCTTCGCTTGATGCGGTATCCGAGGCGCTCGTTCAGAAGGCCCTGGAAACGCTTATGAAGGACCGAACGACCATTGTAATTGCTCACCGACTGTCCACCATCAAGAATGCCGACAGAATCATTGTCCTGGATGGGGGAGAGATCTCGGGCATTGGCACGCATGCGGCACTGCTGGCAGAGCATATGGCATACCGTGAACTGTATATGGCCTTTGCTGCTTCCGGCAGCTCCTGATACGGTGCTGTTCATGATACTGCTGATATCAGGTGTTACGCCGTGGTCTTAACCTGGAAGGGTTTGTCAGCGGCAATGATCCCTTTATTCAGAATATTCAGGAAACCATACCCGTTCTTTCCTGCAGGCATGGTTCTTGTCCTGGGCAATACACTCATCTCTCTTGCAATCTCTTTTCCGGTATTCCGGAGAGGGGTGCAGGAAATCACGCCGATTACCCTTTTGATCGATAGCATTCCCTATTTATCCCACTATTTCATGCTGAACCTGCTTGTCGGTACGGTTCTTTTTGCGGTCTCTTATGTGCTGCCTCGAAAGATCGTTACTGTCATGAATACCGCAGTCTTCTGCCTTGTTCAGATGATCCTTCTTGTAGATACGAGGATCTTCATGATCTTCCATTATCACATGAATGCTCTCGTAATCAACGTCATGACCACCGAGGGTGCAGGCGATTCGGTGATACTCGGCAAGGGGACGCTGCTCGTCTTCCTGTGCATACTTCTGCTTGTCTTCGCCTGTCAGATAATGATGAACCGTTTCATGGGAAAGGTCAGTGAGCCGCATTCACGGCCCAGGTATGCACTTCTCTCAAGGGTTGCTGTTATTCTTTTCAGCCTCGGCCTCTGCATTATTTTTCTTGACAAGGCATTGTATGCCTATGCGGACATTGTTAACAATACCAGCATAACCCGGAAAGGAAAACTTTACCCGCTTTATCAGCCGCTGACCGTAGGCCGTTTTGCCAGAAAGGTCCTGAATGTTGAGGTGAACAGGGAAAAAGAGTTCAGGGTGAATGCGAACCAACGGGATATCAATTATCCAAAAGAGCCGCTCAGGTTTGACCCGGCACATGACAAAAAATACAATGTCATCGTGCTTACGGTCGAAGGACTCCGATTCGACATGCTTGAACCTGAGATTATGCCGAACACCTGGAAGTTCAGTCAGCAGAATCTGACATTTAACAATCATTACAGCGGCGGAAATGGTTCTCGCTTCGGCATTTTCTCCCTTTTCTACGGCATTCACGGCAGCTACTGGCATAATTTCCTTTCCCGCAGGATTTCGCCGGTCATGATGGATGCTATGATAGACAAGGGATATGATTTCAGTATCCTGTCGAGCACGCGCCTGACATTTCCCGAGTTCAGAAAAACAGCATTTGTCCGGGTGCCCTCGTCTATCGAGGATAGTTTTGAGACGTCGGACATGACTGAACGGGACAGCATTATTACGGACAAACTGATTGTCTATGCATTATCGCATCAGAAAGGAAAGCCTTTTTTCTCCTACCTTTTTTTCAACAGCTCGCACCAGTCGTATAAATACCCTCCCGAGTTCGGGAAATTCCGGCCTGTTGTTGAGCGGGAGGACGTCAATTACTTCTCTGATACTGAGGACAGGGAGAAAATCTCCATGATCAAGAACCGCTATAAGAACGCGGTTTATTACATCGACAGCCTGATCGGGAGGATCATTACTTCTCTTGAGGCAAAAGGCCTCATGGACAGGACGGTACTGCTGATCACCGGCGACCATGGGGATGAGTTTTATGAGAACGGGTATTTTGGCCACACTTCGTCCTTTAGCGACTATCAGGTCAGAACGGTCTTTGTCCTGCATGTACCAAGTGCTGGCGCCCGTTCCGTTGACAGGCTGACTTCTCACATGGATTTTGTCCCGACGATCATGGAGCTTATGGGCTCTGTTACACCGCCGGAGAGTTACACGCAGGGCCTCTCACTTCTCGGGAACAGGAAGCACGACTATGTTTCATCCGCCAATTGGGACGCAGCTGCAATGATCGATGATCAGGTCAAGATCGTTTATTCGACAGAGCTTTACAATATTGACCGCTTCGAAGTGCGGAACAAAGAGGATAATGCCCTTGTCTCTGATAACAAGGCGATAATCAGGCAGAAGAAGCCTTATCTTTTTGATGCCTTACACCGGATGACAGAATTTTATAAATGAAGCCCAAGGTTGGGTATTCAAGCGCAACGACAGTCTCCAGCCCTGGTCTCGTAAAATGTTTTATGAGGGTGTGATGCTATTGCAGAATTTTGATTATTACTGTCTGACAGAAGCCCTTGAGAAGCATGTCTCTGAAGTCCTGAAGTCGAAGGAGAGGGCATTAATAGCCATTACAGGCAAAAATGGTTCAGGCAAGAGCTGTTTCGGCAAATACATAAGAAAGAAGGGTCTCCGTTCTTATGGGAGGAGATCTATCGCCATCATAGACGAGAATACCCTGATAACTGATTTTCTGTTTTTCTTTAAGATGAAAACAAAAATAGTTACGAGTAGCGCTGATGAGCTGAGGCCTTTTTTCAAGAGACTTCCCAGGAGGATAAAAATCATTCTTTATATAAATGCAACTCCTGAAAAGCGGATTACGGAGGCTGATATACTGCTGAAGTTCTCGACTACGGAGGAAACAAGAAGGGAGAGGCTCGAAAGGAGATACGGGAAGGATTCGGAAAGCTTCAAAAAGTATTTCTTTAGGGGCGAGACCGATGTTATGACCATAGGCTATACATACCTCCTTGAGGCTATGACGTGAGGGCTAACAGTCCGGACAAGAAGGAACGACAATAGATGAAGATACCTGTTGTAACAAATATTGGTTTTGTTCTAACGGATTACACATGGAAGCGATACCGCAAGGATGGTATCATCGCATATCGGGAGAGCATGAAACAATGAATTTCAGAAAACTCCGTTCACAATTCCGTTTTGACATAAAAAGATTGAGACAACGGATCTTGGGCCAGAACTCGGTCAGGATCGATGCCTCAACCGTCTGCCAATTGGATTGTCCTATCTGTCCGACGGCTAACGGTTCCAACAGGAAAGGCGTCATCGGCTGGGGGTTTCTGAAGTTTGACAAATTCAAGGAAATAATTGAAGCAAATCCTTATATCAGGAAGGTGGAACTCTCGAACTGGGGCGAGATATTTCTGAATCCGCAAATCAGGGAAATAATGCGTTTTGCTTATGGAAAAAAGATCGAACTTTCTGCGAGCAATGGGAGCAATTTCAATACAGTTGACGAAGAGACCATAGAAAGCCTTGTCAGATATGGTTTTTCCTTTCTCTCCATCTCCCTTGACGGAGCGAGCAATGAGACTTACCAGATTTACCGCAGAAAAGGAAATTTTGAGACTGTCATCGGGAATATAAAGAAAATCAATCATTATAAGAAGCAATACCATACCGACCTGCCCCGACTCAGGTGGCAGTTTGTGGTATTCGGCCATAACGAGCACGATATAGAGAGCGCAAGGCGGAAGGCAGAGGAACTTTGCATGGAATTTTATCCGAAGCTGAATTATGACCCCGTCTACTCACCTGTGCGGGACATTGAGGCGGTGCGGAGGGCCAGTGGCTTGCGATATGTGTCGCGGCAGGAGTTCCGGCAGAAAAAGAACAGGGAATATGTCGTGCCATGCAAGCAGCTCTGGTTTTCTCCTCAGATAAACTGGGACGGCAAACTTCTTGGCTGCTGCATGAATGTATGGTCTGATTTTGGTAATGTTTTTTATGCAGGGCTTGAAACGTGCTTGAAGTCCGAGCGGTATGTCTATACAAAAAAACTGCTCAGGGGCAAAGTAAAGGCCAGGGAAGACATACCGTGCACAAAATGCACCATTTTCTTGTCGGCCAAAGGGCCGGTCTCGGATATGTTCTGATATCTGATGAGCAGGGGACGGAATACAGAAAACACGTGGTGTAATCTATGAAGATATTGATCGTTACGGCAGAACAACTGAAACAGGGCGAACGTTATAGCGATGACAAGGGCTGGTCGTTTCAGAAGTCATTCGGGCGGCTCGGTATTATTGTGGAAAATTATTTTTACAAAAAAAAAGGAAAGCTCTCATTTCTTGAGAAGAATAAGAACGTCAAGGATATCTGGCACAGCATAATGAACCGTAACCTTGTCAGTCACGTTAAAAAGACTGTTCCAGACCTCCTCTTTATCAGCAAAGGTGAAACGATAACCCCTGAGACTTTGTGGGAGATCAGAAAAAGAACCGCTACGATTATTGTAAACGTCTTTCCCGTTAACCCTCTCTATATGGGAAAGTTCGAGGCGATCGAACCGTGTCATCATTTTTTTGTGAAGGACACCTATGTCAGGGATACCCTATGGAAGGCGGGGCTGAAAAATGTGCGATATCTCCCGCAGTGCACAGATCCCGACGTACACAGATCGGTTGAGTTGTCCGAAGATGACAAAGCAGAATATGGAGCAGATGTTTCCCTGATCGGTTCTCTGTATCCATACCGCCTTAAATTTATCGAAGAGCTCCTTGAATTCGGCCCTGTGATCTGGGGGAAAGGGTGGTCCAGATCAGGGAGACAAGAGATTAAACAGCTTTATCGCGGCCGGGACATCCGGGGAAGCCAGAAGGCAAAGGCTATTTCCGGGACAAAGATATCGCTCAATCCGCATCATCCTCTGAATGACATCTATGGCGTAAACCGAAGGACGTATGATATTGCAGCCTGTGGCGGATTTCAGATCGCTGACTACAAAAAAGACCTGGAGGCTATCTTTAAGATCGGGGAGGAGATTATCTGTTTCAGAACGCTCGATGAACTGAAGCGCCTCATACCCTATTATCTTAAACACAGCGAGGAAAGGGCGGCCATCGCCGATGCGGCATATCAGAGGGTGATCAAGGAACATACCTACGAGGTACGGGCAAGGACAATACTCGGTCTCATCAAGGAATGATTTGAGACATGAAAATACTCTTTATCAACCATGCATCGAATCTTACAGGCGCCTCGTTAAGTTGTCTTAGTCTGATAACCGGCCTTGGCAGGGGATATGAACCGGTATTTGCCTGCCGTGACGAAGGGCCTCTCATTGGACGTCTTAACGAATTGGGCGTAAGGAGCTACGTGCTGAAGAACAAAGGGCTTCTCGGTATGAGCTATATCGCAAGGTTTATGAATATAATAAGGGAAGAAAAGATCGACCTTATCCATCTGAATACGCTTACCCCCTTCTGTAAATATGGAGGTATCGCCGGCTTTTTGAGCAAGATCCCTATTGTATGGGTCGTCAGGGAAAACCCTCTCATATCGAGGAGCAGAAGGCTCCGATTCTGGCTCAAAATGCTCTCATCAAAAATTATCTTTGTAGACAGAGACACGCGAACGCAATTACTGGGCAGCGAGCGTGGTGAGAGAGCCTCAGTGATTTACAATGGTGTTGATACCAGGGTATTCAGGCCGTTTGGAAGCAACGTCTTTTCCAACATGTTCGATATAGACAGGGATACACTCCTTGTAGGATATATAGGGCAGATTACTGAGAGAAAGGGCGTTGAATACCTTATACAGGCACTACCCCTGATCAGAAGACATACGGCGAACTTCAAACTTCTTATTATCGGCGGTCATAGGGCTGAAGATGAGAAGTACGTTTCCCTGATTAAAGGGATGGTCAAGGAACTTCTACTCGAAGACGATGTATATTTCACCGGTGTTGTGCAAGAAATGAGCCCGGCAATAAACAATCTTGATATTATTGTGCTTCCCTCCCTTGATGAACGGTGCAGCAGAGTCCTTCTCGAATCCCTTGCATGTGGAAAACCTGCGGTTGCCACAAGGGTCGGCGGTACCCCCGAGATTATTGAGGACGGCCTGAACGGCTTTTTGGTAAATCCAGCTGATTCCGAGGGCATGGCGGAAGCAGTGCGAAAACTTCTTGCAGACCGAGAGCTTCGGCTGGCAATGGGCAAGGCAGGCCGCGTGAAAGCTGAACGGGATTTTGATCTCAGGAAAAACCTCGACACCATGCGTGACGTGTATTTGAAACTCCGCAAGGGATCGTAACAGGTGCCCCCACTAAATATCCTTCATATCATGACAAGACTCCCTGTCGGCGGAGTTGAACATCAGCTCTTCCTGGTGTTGAAGCACTATGACAAGTCCAGAGTGCTGCCGGTCGTCTGTTCGTTAAGTGATACGGGCGAAGTGGGCAGGGAGATAGCGGCAGCCGGCATTGAGGTAATCAGTCTGAATAAGCTTGCGCATGGATTTGACTATTCGATTGTAAGGGACCTCAGGAGGATTATTCGGCAAAGGAATATTCATGTCGTAAGGACCCATCAGTATCATGCGAATCTCTATGGCAGAATTGCCGCGATAATTGAGAAGGTGCCCTGCATAGTCGCATCGGTCCACAATATCTATACCCGCGATCGAAAGATTCATCGCAGAATTATCAATCAGATACTTGCCGGTCTTACCGATAAGGTGGTGGCCGTGTCGGAGGCGGTCAGAAGGGATATTGTTGCCTATGATCATGTCTCTGCAGACAAGGTCATGGTGATCCATAACGGTATTGAGCTGGCCCGCTTTTCAGGCACTGATGGCAGTGCAGTTCGCAGGGAGTTTGGCATTAGACCCGATTCAACGGTCATTGGTACTGTAGGACGGCTGACAGAACAGAAGGGGCACAAGTATCTTTTTGAGGCTTTTGCAGCGACAGTCCGGGGATTCCCGCAGCTGAGACTTCTGATCGTCGGTGACGGACCGCAAAGAGCGGTATTGGAACAGACTGCAGAATCCCTGAACATCAGGGACAAGGTTATTTTCACCGGGACCAGAAGGGATGTGCCTCCTATGCTTGCCGCCATGGACGTTTTTGTCTTTCCCTCGTTATGGGAGGGGATGCCGAACGCCCTGGCAGAGGCCATGGCGGCAGGGCTGCCTATTATCGCATCCGATATCCCCCAGAACAGGGAACTGATAGATCATGAGAAGTCAGGCCTGGTATTCACGTCAGGCAGCAGTGATGCCATGGTATTGATGCTGAAGAGAATGCTCGAACATATGCATCTTGCCAAAGAACTGGGCAGGGCAGCCCGGACAAGGATTGCGGAGTCCTTCATTATTGAACAGACGATAAACAGGTATATGGCTTGTTTTCAGGAAATATTAAGGGGGAAGGGGGTTGTTTAAGGTGCATAGAATTTGTTATTCTCACACACTTTTCAGTTCTCATATCTCAGCAATAAAACTGATTGAGCTTCCTGACCTTCGGGATACTCTTATAAGGAAGAGAAAGTGATCTCTAAGCCCCTTCGCATACTTCATATCGTTAAACACCTTACTGCGGGTGGAACTGAGAGCCAACTTTTGGAGCTTCTCAGAAGATATGATAGTAAATGGTTTTCCCCTCTGGTGTGTTCGATTAAGGGCAAGGGGCAGATAGGCAGTGAAATAGAACATGCTGGGATCGAGCTTATCTGTCTGAACAGGCCGGAGGGAGGATTTGACTGGGTTGCCATAATGGAATTATACAAGCTTATAAAAGAACGGGATATAACAATTGTGCGTACGCACAGCTTCAAGCCGAACCTCTATGGTGCTATTGCGGCCCGTATGGCCGATGTCCCCTGCGTCGTGGCGTCGGTGCACAATGTTTATGAAAAGGCAAGAGACAGAAAGATCGGCAGAAGGATGATAAACAGATGCCTTTTTCACTCTGTAGACCAGATTGTGGCGGTGTCTTGCGCTGTTCAGAACGATATTGTGAAGTATGACGGTGTACAGAGCAGTAAGGTGAAAGTCATTTATAATGGCCTTAACTTTGATAGATTCAAGCCGCTTGACGGAGGCCGAATGAGGGCAGAGCTCGGCTTGCCGGAAGAGATTCCGGTCATAGGGACGGTAGGAAAGTTCCATCGTCAAAAAGGGCAAAGATATCTCCTTGAGGCTGTCTCGCTGCTGAAGACCAAGTTCCCTGCATTGAGGCTTATATGGGCAGGAGATGGCAAACTGAGAAACGAACTGGAAAACTATACTGCAGCACTCGGCATTGAAGAAAATGTACTTTTCTTAGGTGTGCGAAAAGATATCCCAGAGCTGCTTTCCGCGATGGACGTCTTTGTTTTTCCATCCCTGTGGGAAGGGCTTCCGAATGCCTTGCTTGAGGCAATGGCTGCAGGCAAACCTGTCATAGCAAGTGACATTCCCCCTATCAGGGAAATAATTCAATCAAAAGATGAAGGTCTTCTCGTTCCGCCTCAGGACAGTACAGCCCTTTCAGAAGCCATTCGTCATCTTCTTGTTGAGGACCAAACCCTCAGGGAGGCAATGGGCAAAGCTGCTAGGGAACGGGCAAAGGTATTCAGCATAAACAGCACCGTTGAGACGTATAGCAGACTGTTCGAAGAAATCCTCATGAGAAAAGTATCTGCGATGCATTGAGATGGTCGGTTGACGCCCCCAGCTCAGCTGGGAGGATAGAAAGATACGTTAGGCGAGTTTGGAGAGGCAGGTTACAAGTATTTCGAGGATGCAATGAAAGGCCCCGGTTGTTCTTTTGGGGTGAAATGAACCAAATGGACAAAATAAACATACTCCATATCTATCAAAACTCAAATGTGGGCGGCATACAGCAGCAGATTCTGAGCATTGTCAGGGTGTATGACAAGGAGAAGTTCAACCCTATTGTTTGCTGTTTTGGTCCCAGGATGGAGCTTGGCAAAGAGATTGAAAAAGCCGGGATAGATTTTGTTGCGCTTAACAGAAAAAGATATAACAAATTTTCAGTCGGAATTATAGTAGATCTTTACCGGGTGATGAAGGAAAGAAATATCCATGTCTTGCGAACTCATAAATATCGTGCCAATCTTTACGGAAGAATTGCAGGCAAACTTGCAGGTGTGCCGGTTATTGTGGCCTCTGAGCACAATATTTATAGAAATGAAAAGGAAAAGCGTTTCCTTAGAAGGATAACAAATAAGATATTATCGATAGTTACTGACAAAATGGTAACGGTGTCGGATGCAATAAGAAAAGATATCCTGAGATATGACAGGTTTCCTCCATCGAAGATCATGGTCTTGCATAACGGGGTGGATACAGAAAGATTTAAGCCAGGCACGAATTACAGGGACATCCGCAGGCAATTTGCAATATCAAAAGATGATGTTGTCATAGGCTTTGTCGGACGGCTCGTAATAAACAAAGGCCTTAATTACCTTATCGAAGCAGTTGCCTTGCTTAAAAAAAGCTTCAATGTAAAACTCCTCATAGTCGGGGACGGCTCCCTCATGGAAGAACTTAAGAAGATGGCAAAAAATAAAGGATTGGAAGAATCGGTTATTTTTACTGGCATGCGAAGGGACATCACTGACATCCTTTCATCCATTGATATATTTGTGCTCTCCTCTATTAAAGAAGGGTTTCCCAACTCACTTTTGGAGGCGATGGCAATGGGCAAGCCTATTGTTGCAACTGCTATTGGAGGAATTCCAGAGATCATTCAACACGGGGCTAATGGACTATTGGTTCAATCGGCAGATATTGAAGGTCTTGCTGCAGCCATTAAAACTATTATAGACAATCCCCTGATGGCACAAAGAATTGGACGCGCTGCGAGGGATTTTATCGAGAAAAATTACAGCATTGATGCAACGGTGAGGAAGTGGGAGACTCTTTACCGTCAGATACTTGAACAGAAGAAACTGCTGAAGAGGAATGCGTGATAACAGAGAGGCAAGAATTATTTTTGGCCCGTGTGGAAGCGTACGGCGTATATCTTTATGTTTTTTGTCTCTTTTTCGATAAGGGAGAGGGACTGAGAAATATCGGCATGTACGGGTCGTTTGCAGCGTGGACAGTTCTTCTGTATCAGGGCAAACGACCTGTATTCCCGAAGAATGTGATTTTCCTTGCCCTCTGTTGTTACTTTTCTTCAGCAGTGCTCTCCTCTGCTTTATCTATAGAACCTGCCTACTCATTCGGTGCACTTCTGCACGATTCACCTAAAATAGTTATCCCCTTTCTTGTGGTTTCTACTTCTTTTGACCTCAAGAGAATTATGGACCTGTGTAAAATAATCTGCAGCGCCGGGCTGGTTATTCTCGTGATGGGGGCTCACGGTTTTATTGTTCAGGGTGATATCTTCTACCGTTCAGTCAACAGTTTTCTGACTGTTGACAAGAATGAATACGGATTCTTCCTGGCCTTTATTATGCCTTTTTTCTGGATGTTTTTTGTGGGCAGCAGCAGATGGAGGAAGCATATGTGGGGCATATCTTCAGCCTGGGGGATGGCGGCAACTGCATTGTCTGGCTCCCGCGGATCTATGGCAGCTGTTGCCTATGAAATATCTTTCTGGGCAGCTTCCGGATTTTGGAAGATACCATGGAAGAAGGTGACAGGGATCGGCACAGCAATAGTGCTCGCGGGAGTGTTAACATTTCCACTGTGGCCGCAGCAGTTCAAGGACTCAGTGAGCACGTTGCCAAGCCATATCGTAACCATGACTGATAGAGTGGACGCTTTTTGGGTGCCGGCCCTGCAGGCTGTTGAGAAAAAGCCGCTTGCAGGATGGGGATATGGCAAGAAGATTTACCGTGACCCCAGACCGTTTGAAGGAGGAGAAAAACCGCTCTGGGAGTGGCATGGCGGGCTTCATAGTACGTTTTTGACAGTACTGTTTCATCAGGGGCTCCTGGGCTTTTTTGCGTATCTTTTTGTGCTGCTGTCGAATGGTTACTGCCTGCTGTTTGTCCTGAAGAAGCGTGATGACAATGGTAAAACACTTGCACTTTCACTTCTTTCGATTCTTATCGGTGCGTTCATCATAAACTCCCTGATACTGGTTGTACCGTTGCAGAGGCTGGTAGTCGCCAGCGCTATGTCAGCTGCCCTCATGAAGGACACCTGCAGACGGGTTGACAGATCTGTTGCTGTGGAGATGCCCTGATTTGCCATTATTCAGATGCAATATCAGCCGGCAAATTGCCGGGGACATGGTGAGATAGGGAAGATTGAACAGGCTTAAAACGCAGATGGCAATGATGCTCATTTTTATCATGGACATTGCTTCCATTACAGGGATATTTCAATTGGGAAAAACTGATCAGGAAGGGGACATATCCATTCCTGCAGGTGAGGCAGAAACATGGGAGAAGATCTATTATCGAAAGATCAAAGACGATGAACTCATGGTTGGCCGCCTGGGTGTGGCCCCGGAAGCATTGCAATGAGAGACAGCTGCCGACTATCCACCTCTGCCTGAACGCTGCTCCGACGGAACAATACAGGATAACGCAGATCATGAAGTTACCAAGTGGGTTATAGATCTTATTATGGATAAAGAGATGGGGAATTCTTTGATGATGCTGATTGATCGTAATCTATGAAAATTGCAGTCCTTCGCAAAAAATACACTTTCCATGGCGGAGCAGAAGGTTTTTCGCGGGCCTTCATCGATCTCCTTGTCAGAGAGGGCCACGAGGTCCATATCTATGCCATACAGTGGGAAAAAGACGAAGCAAAGAAAAATATATTTTTTCACCGTGTTCCGGCAATCACATTCAATTCTTTTCTGAGAGACTGCACCTTTGCGCTTTATTCCAAACAACAGCTTGAACGGGAACACTACGATATCATCCAGAGCCATGATAAGACCCTGTACCAGGACATCTACCGTGCAGGCGATGGCTGCCACATTTCCTGGCTCAGACAGAGATGGAGGCTGACAGGGTGCATGGGCCGATTGTCGATAGCGCTCAACCCCTATCACTGGCTGGTTCTCGGACTGGAACGTGCTATTCTCCGCGGCCACCGGTACAAAAGGATTATTGCCATCTCCGAAATGGTAAAGCAAAACATTTTGGATAATTATCCTGTATCTTCTGAAAATATAACGGTCATTTACAATCCGGTTGACCTTGAAAAATTTCATCCTGCAAACAGGGCAAGATTCCGCCAGCAGATAAGGGGCGAATATGGGCTTTCAGAAAAAGATCTTGTGGCGCTCTTTGTGGGTTCAGGCTTTGAACGGAAAGGTGTCAGGTATCTGATCGAGGCTGCAGAACGGCTTGATACGGACGTACGTGTCATGGTCGTTGGTAAAGGATCAAATAAAGAGTTCCGGTCTTCGATTCGCAGACAGAAGGCCATCTTCTGCGGTCCCCAAAAGGAGATTGAAAAGTACTATGCTGCTGCGGATTTTTTTGTGTTTCCGACCGTATATGAACCCTTTGGCAATGTTCATCTCGAGGCGCTGGCAAGCGGCCTGCCGGTGATCACAACGAAATACAGTGGCGCTGCGGAGATCATCGAAAATGGCGTAAACGGGTTTGTTGTTCAGGCCCCGGAAGATTCAGGGGCGCTTGCCGAAGGGATAAAAAAACTGTGCGATGCAAATACGCGCCATGCCATGAGCATTGAGGCGAGGGCGCTTGCCGAAAAATTCACGTTTCAGAGATATGCCGGCGAAATAATGGAGTTGTATAATGGCGTTATTGCTTGCCGGGGGAAAGAACTCAAGGGGACATGACAAGCCAACTCCGACCTATTGTTACAGTCTGCTGTATTATTCAGGACGCTGCCAGCATCAATAGTTTGACAGGAAATCAGCATTTGATCTATTGACCAGCCATTGCATAACCATTTATACTCTCTTGCCGGATAGCGGGCGGATGTTATGAAAAAATATACCTTGCATTAAGATTGGCTGCGGTTTTTTGCCGGAGGGAGGCTTCTTTTTCCCGATCATGTTCCGCGCACTTTCATTTTTATCAGCATTCATATTGCGTTAACCTGACATGCTGCATTTGTGCAGCATCATATACGCGGAGGCAGCCTTGAAGAGAGAAAAATTTTCGGCTACGGTGATTACCTATAATGAGGAAGACAATATCGCGGACTGTCTTGAAAGTCTCAAGTGGGCAGATGAGATCGTTGTTGTGGATTGCGGAAGCAGTGACAGGACCGTAGAAATAAGCCGGAAATATACAGACAGGGTTTTTCATAACCCGTGGCCCGGTCATAAGGAACAGAAGAACTTTGCGGTCGGAAAAGCCGCGCATCTGTGGATACTCAGCATAGACGCTGATGAGCGTGTTACAGATGAACTGAGGGATTATATTCTTAAGGAATTACAAAGCCCGCATTATGACGGATACCGTTTCCCCAGGAAAAACCATTTCCTCGGCAAATGGCTCAGACATGGAGGATGGTATCCTGACCATGTTTTGAGGCTTTTCAGAAAAGACAAGGGTTCTTTCGGTGGTATTAACCCTCATGACAAGGTTGTAATAGAAGCCGGGACAGTCGGTACTGCACCGGTCCCGCTGCTTCATTTTACCTATAGATCGTTTGCGCAATACGAGTCAAAGATTATTTCATATTCCAGCATTGCGGCCAGAATGAAATATGAATCAGGAAGGCAACATCCGTTTATTTCAGTCCTTACTCTGGTCAAGGCGCTTACGAAATTTATAGAGGTATACTTCATAAAACTTGGATTGCTTGACGGTTATCTCGGACTGGTTGTTGCTATGGCATCGTCATACTCTGCCTTCTGGCAATATGCCAAAATATGGGAACTCAAAACAGAACACAGTTCTTCCAACAGAAAAGGCTGATAAGTAGTAACTGCTTATTGTGTGAAACCTAATATGTTCTTTTTTTGTATAATATCGCTTTAGTTACAAGTTGTGATTTCAGGAGGGTCTATGCATGTAGGAGTTATCGGTACCGGCTATGTCGGCCTTGTCACGGGTGCGTGTTTTGCAGAGTTCGGTGTAGCAGTCACCTGCATCGATAAGGATGAGAAGAAGATAAAGGCCCTGAAGAAGGGCGAGATTCCCTTTTACGAGCCAGGCCTCGATGACCTGGTTAAAAAGAACGTCAAAAACGGCAGGCTCAGGTTCTCGACGCGCATACAGGATGCTGTTGACTCAAGCCTGGTCATCTTTATCGCGGTCGGCACGCCGCCCCGGGGCGACGGGTCCGCAGACATGCGGTATGTTGAGGCTGTTGCCGAGGAGATCGCGCAGAGCATCAGGGGCTACAAGGTGATCGTTACCAAGAGTACGGTCCCTGTGGGTACCGGAGCCAGGCTCAGGAAGATCATATCCAGGAAACTCAAGGAACAGGTGGATTTTGACATTGTTTCCAACCCGGAGTTTCTGAGAGAGGGGTCGGCGATCGAAGACTTCATGAGGCCGAACCGGGTCATCATTGGCGCTTCGAGCCAGCAGGCGATCGCGATCATGAAGGACCTCTACGGCCCCCTCTACCTTATCGAGACGCCGTTCGTGATCACGAATATCGAGACTGCGGAACTGATCAAGTATGCATCGAACTCCTTCCTGGCGGTGAAGATATCCTTTATCAATGAGATGGCGAACCTCTGTGACCGCGTAGGCGCTGACGTGCATATGGTCGCAAAGGGCATGGGGCTCGACCATCGGATCGGCTCCAAGTTCCTGCATCCGGGGCCCGGATACGGCGGCTCCTGCTTTCCCAAGGACACGCGGGCGCTGCTGACGATCGCGAAAAACCATGACGCTGAGGTCGGGGTTGTCAGTGCGGCCGTTGAGGCCAACGAGCGGCAGAAACAGGTGGCTGTTCAGAAGATCCGGAGCGGCATGGGCGAGCTGAAAGGGAAGACGGTCGCGGTTCTCGGCCTTTCCTTCAAGCCCAATACCAATGACATGCGCGAGGCCCCTTCGATATACATCATCGAACACCTGCTCAAGGCAAAGGCGAAGGTGAAGGCATACGATCCCATAGCGATGGATGACGCGAAGGAAATATTCACAGACACCATCCGGTATGCGAAGGACCCGTATGAGTGCATGAAGGGCGCTGACGCTGTCGTGATCGTGACAGAGTGGAACGAACTCAGGAACCTTGAGCTCATGAAGATCAAGGCCCTGCTGAAAACGCCATACTTCTTTGATCTCAGGAACATCTATGAGCCTGCGAAGATGAAAAAGCTCGGGTTCAAGTATTTCTGCGTTGGCAGAAATTAGCTGTTTGATTTTGTTGTTTCTTTTTGATATGTTCTAATCACTGATTGTACATTGCGATCTTTTGGATAGCATTTTTTTGTATGAAGTTGTTCACTGATTACGCATCGCAGATCACGCATCACCATTTTTTAAGGGCGATTAGCTCAGCGGGAGAGCACTCCCTTCACACGGGAGGGGTCACTGGTTCAATCCCAGTATCGCCCACCATTTTCGGCAATCCCTTTTCTTGACCCTTATAGCTACTATAAGCCCACCGAAAGAGAGAGACGCATCATCCAGATTTTAATCATTGACAGATGGAATATTGTTTGACAAAAGATTAATAACTACTCGATAAAGCTAGACGCACCGTGAGATGCGGGCGGAAAGCGCCGGGTCTCATTCTGTTCGAGACAGCCGGGCTGCCGAAAGATGAACGAAATCTTTGGTATGCCCGGCTTTGCTATTCTCAAGGGGGACCGCACATGAGCGGATTCAGTAATACACTTAAAAGGAAGGGGTTTCATATGAAGACCTACGCACAATTCAGACCAAGAGAAATGATGAAGACAGCGATATTTGCCCTGCTTGCAGGCTGCATTCTGCTGTTGTCAGGCCATGCCTTGGCCGCAGACATCGGCGATGATTTTAGTGACAACCTTAAGAACAAGACGATCTGGGGCAAAGATAGCATTTACGGTAACGGTGTGCTGAAGGAGATTAACCAGCGTCTTGAATATGCGGTTTCGACATCCACGGCTGAAGATTCAGCGAAAAGGCTGCTGATCGCCCGCGGGCCTTACAATGCAGACTGGCAGGCACAGATAGACCTGTTCAACAGCACCAATCCCTCACAGCAGCACCAGCTGAACAGCTTCGGCATAGCTATGTACCATTGCGAGGATTCGAATGACTGGCTGTATGCTGAGATGTATGCTTCGAGTTGGGCTGGTCCTCCCGGGAGTAAGGGGTTTTTCGCCGAGTTTGCCACGAGCGATATCGTTCCGCCATTTTCCACATTGGACACAGGTGACCTTGCAGGAACCAATCCGCTTGCCGGTGCCGTACAGATCTCATTCAACAGCTTAACAAAGGTCATCAGTGTCTCTGTGCGTATAGCGGCGGTGGCTGGCTTCCATTCGGTTCTTTTGGCGTAAGCTTAGCCGGTGGAGGCTCTACTGCCAATGGCAATTGGCAGATGACGGACAGCGGCCAGTTCTGCATGAAGGTGTATGGGTATTCCGAGAAGATGACAGTAGGCAGCGGCAAGATGTACGGCGATAATTTCCTTGCAACCGGAGTAGCTGCGCCGGTCACGACGCGCATCTTGCAACCCAACGGCGGGGAGATCGTCCCGGCTGGCGAACTGTATCATGTGGCGTGGGAGGCCCCTGCCGAGGCAACGACGTTCAAGCTGAAGTACTCCATAGACAACGGTACGACATGGCTTGCGGCAGCGCCCGGCCTGCTGACAGGCACAAGCTATGAATGGCCGGTGCCGGTTCCTGCGAACAACAAGCGCAAGTGTCTTTTGAAGCTGACCGGATTCGATGGAGACGTCAAGGTAGGTGCTGACTCATCAGATGCGCCCTTTACGATCGAGGTGCTGAGGCTAACCTATCCAAACGGGAGCAAATCGTTTGCCTCAGGTGAGCAGCCTGCAATCACCTGGACAACGAGTCCGCATGTGACCTCAGTGCATCATGTGGTCCTTTCCTATACACTGAATAACGGGCTTGACTGGAGGAAGATCGATACGTCTGCCGACCCGTCCGATGATGGCAGTTTCATTTGGACAGTAACGGTGGTTTCTAAGACTAAGTCGAGCTGCAAGGTGAAGATTGTACTGAAGGATGCTGCCGGCAATACACTCGGCAGTGATGTGAGTGACGCAGTATTTACGATTAATCCTGCGAAGTAGTTGCGTAAGTACATGGGCTGAGGAAAATCCTCAGCCCTTTTTTCATTTCGGTGATTTACATCTCTGGAAGAACAGTTGCCCGGGAGCACGTTCAGTTTGGCAAGCAATAATCTGATGGGCCTTGTGTGAGCATTTTGGCTGAAAGCGGTCAAAAGAGGGGGGGTGTTCCTTTCAGAACACCCCCATCCTGTTTCTCTCCTGAGGTGCTGCTTATTCTTTCGCAGGCCCTGAGCCGCCCTCATCGTCCTGAGCCTTCCCTGCCTTTGCCTCTTTCTTGTGCTTCCTGCCTGCAAGGTACGCTGCCGAAGGGTTCCAGTTGAACGTCGCCACCCTCGCAAGCCCC
>Ga0102851_10000572_pt1 | contig 18983 bp, 16 predicted proteins | sample Mud3Dept3metaG_FD_79558 | JGI IMG/M metagenome (GOLD analysis project Ga0102851, IMG submission 79558) | Freshwater wetland microbial communities from Ohio, USA, analyzing the effect of biotic and abiotic controls - Mud 3 Core 4 Depth 3... | ecosystem: Environmental > Aquatic > Freshwater >... | reverse complement strand
TCCTTCGCGATCAGGTTCTCCTTGGGAATGCGGCAGTTGTTGAAGATGAGCTCGGTCGTGGACGAGGCCCGGATGCCCATCTTGTTCTCCTTCTTGCCGAAGGTGAAACCGGGCGTGCCCTTCTCAACGATGAAGGCCGAGGCGCCGCGGGGGCCCTTGGTCTTGTCGGTGATGGCGATGATGGTGTAGATCTCGGCCTCGCCGCCGTTGGTGATCCACTGCTTGGTGCCGTTCAGGACATATTCGTTGCCCTCGAGCTTCGCGGTGGTCTGGATGCCGCTGGCATCGCTGCCCGCGTTGGCCTCGGTCAGGCCGAAGGCCACGTACTTCTTGCCGGATGCGATATCGGGCAGGTACTTCTTCTTCTGCGCTTCGGAGCCGTGGAGCAGGATCGGGTAGCTGCCGAGCGCGTTTGCCGCGTAGGTGGTGGACACGCCGAGGCAGGCCTTGGAGATCTCCTCGATGGCGAGGTAGAAATCAAGGCTCTTCTTGCCGAGTCCGCCGTACTCTTCGGGGATGTAGATGCCGAAGAGGTCCGCCTGGGCCATGGCCTTCATGATTTCCGTTGGAAACTTGTTCTGTTCGTCCAGTTCGGCACGCACCGGCACGATCTTCTCGACCGCGATCTGCCGCGCGAGGTCGCGTATCATGATCTGGTCCTCTGTCAACAAATAATCCATTACTTCCTCCGCATTGCGTTAATTTTATATGAAATAGATGAGTCCGGATAAATGCACAGGGCTGCGCCGGTCACCACCGTACCAGCGCCGATGCCCACGTGAGCCCGCCGCCGAAGGCCTCGAACAAAAGGAGATGGTTTTCCTTGATCCTGCCATCACGGACCGCTTCATCGAGGGACATGGGAATGGAGGCCGCCGAGGTATTGCCGTATTTCGGCAGCGTAAGCACGACTTTTTCCATGGGCATGTTGAGACGCTGCGCCATGGCCAAGATGATCCGCAGATTGGCCTGATGCGGGACAAGATAATCGATGTCCTCCGGTTTTACCTTGTTGTGCTCGAGCGTTTCCTGAACCACGGCCTCCAGGGCTCGAACCGCGGCCTTGAACGTTTCATTGCCCTTCATTCTTATGAAGTGCATCCGCTTCCGGATGGTATCGTGGGAAGCGGGGTGAGAAGCGCCTCCGGCGGGGACACGGATCAAGTCCCCGAAAGAACCGTCCGAATGCAGATGTGTCGAAAGGATCCCTCGTTTACCTGCATGGCGCTGGATTACCACCGCCCCGGCGCCGTCTCCAAAGAGGATGCAGGTCGTCCGGTCCTCCCAGTCCGTGTAGCGCGAGAGGATCTCGGCGCCGACCAGCAGGATGTTCTTATACATGCCGGACTGGATGAACGCGCTTGCGATGGACATTCCGTAAATGAAGCCGGAACAGGCGGCGGCGATATCGAACGCAGCCGCTTTTTTGGCGCCGAGCTTTTCCTGCAGCACGCATCCCATGCTGGGCAGGATGGTGTCCGGCGTCATGGTCGCGACAAGAATGAGATCCAGGTCACGCGCGCCGATTCCCGCCGCTTTCAGTGCTTTGTGGCTTGCCTCATAGGCAAGATCGGACGTCGTCTGGTCCTTTTCCGCGATCCTGCGCTCCTTGATGCCGGTGCGCTCCATGATCCACTCGTCGCTCGTATCTACAAGCCTTTCCAGATCGTGGTTGGTGATGACCTTCTTCGGCGCATACGAGCCGGTCCCTGTTATGCGTGCGTGGATCATTTTGGTCTCGTGATCTCCATGTTCTTTATGATGTCCTCGTGGATGTGCTTGTTGACCTCGCTCCGCGCGAGCTCGGAGGCAACGCGGATGGCGTTCTTGATGGCGCGATCCGAGGACCGTCCGTGGCTGATGATGCTGATGCCGTTGATGCCGATGAGCGGCGCGCCGCCGTACTCCGCGTAATCAATGCGGCGTTTGAGGGCGCGGAAGGCGGGCCGCATCATGAAATACCCGAGCTTCCGGATCAGGTTGTCACCGATGTTCTCGCGGATCATGTACCCGACGGTCTCGGCGACGGCCTCGGACAGCTTGAGCACCACGTTGCCGATGAACCCGTCGCAGACGACAACGTCGGCCTTGCCGCTTGTCACATCGCGGCCCTCGACGTTCCCGATAAAGTTGAGCGACGTCTCGGTCAGGAGCTTGAACGCCTCCTTGGTGAGCTCGTTGCCCTTGGTCTCCTCCTCGCCGATGGACAGGAGCCCGATCTTGGGGTTCGGGTTCTTCAGGAGGTATTTCGCGTACACCTCGCCCATGATGGCGAACTGGAGGAGGTGGGCCGGCCTGCAGTCCACGTTGGCGCCCACGTCGAGCACGATGCAGGTCCCCTTGACGGTTGGCATGAAGGTCGCGATGGCCGGGCGTTCGATCCCTTCGAGCTTGCCCAGGACGAAGAGGGACGTGGCCATGGCCGCGCCGGTGTGGCCGGCGCTGATCACCGCCACCGCTTCGCCGCTCTTCACCAGCTCGTTCGCAACACGGATCGAGGAGTCCTTCTTCCGCCGGAAGACCGTCGAAGGGGAGTCGAGCATGTCGACGACCTCGGTGGCATTCCGGATCTCGATGGGCAGGGATGCTATGCCGTGGAACTTCTTGAGCTCTGCCTGGACCGATTGCTCGATCCCGACGAGGATGATGCCGACGCCGTATTCCTTCGCGGCGTGCACGGCCCCGGCCACGATGGCCTGGGGCGCATGGTCCCCTCCCATGGCGTCAACTGCGATCTTCATGTGCGCGGTTGCTCCCGACAAGACAAAAGGCAAAGGGAAACCCGCACGGGGCGGGGCCTCCTTTGCCTTCCAGAATGTGCGCGGTTAGATCTGCTGGACGGTGACGACTTCCCGGCTGTTGTAGGTCCCGCAGGACATGCAGGCGTGGTGCGGCTTCTTCACTTCCTGACACTGCGGGCATACCGTGAGATTGGGCGCCGTCAGAAACTTGTGGGTGCGCCGCTTGTCCCTGCGGGACTTGGAATGTCTGTGTTTTGGATTTGCCATTTCAGTACTACTCCTTTTCCGGTTTAATGATCTTCTTGAGTGCTTCGAAGGGATGTACTGCACCCTCCATTGTTTCGGTCCGGCATCCGCAGTCGCGTTCGTTCCGGTCTCCGCCGCAGACCGGGCAGAGGCCTTTACAGTCCGGACTGTGGAGCGGGACCATGGGGACCGCCAGGAGCAGCTGCTCCCGGATGAAATCGTTGGGTTCTATCTCCCCGCCCCGGTAGAACTCCACGTCCAGTTCGGACCTGCCAAGTTCGTGCTCCGCAGACAGCTTCTGGGAACCCTCGGGGACCAGGTCGAAGTCCATGGCCGTTTCCTTGACGCCGAAGGGGAAGCGCTTCAGGCACCTGCTGCATTCCAGAGAGGCGGTCGCTTCGACCGTCCCGTTCACATGGAAGACACCCGCTCCTCCGGCTTTGACCGTCACTGTTGCCGTGAACGGGGTGTCGGCGGTCCCTCCATCGAACAGATCGAGCTTGTCTGCCAGTTCGACCGTCAGCCCTTCAGGAGGTATATCGTTGATCTTAATAGCCATTTGATCGCCTCCGGGGCCAAGAGTCTGGAATTATAAGGTGAAGCCCTCGAATTGTCAAGGGAAAAGACCTTGCTGATCAGTCGCAGTTTTATGCCGCCGCGCTTTGCTCTGAACAGGAAGGCCGCGACGTTTCTTGAACCGCCGGGGCAAACAGCGCATGGTACAGATGTCTACCGTGCCACACTCCACCAAAATACTTGCCATTCATTTTGTCTTATAGTAACCTTAACAATCAAGAGGTGTGGTGATGATGGTTTTCCCGTCGTTCGATCCTGTACATCTATGCCGCAGCAGGTGACGCCTGCGGCCGGGACACCTGTTTTTCCTGTTGAGGAGGGATAATGAAAATAACCTGCTGGGGGGCCAGGGGGTCCATTGCGGTGTCCGGCAACAACTATGTGAAGTACGGCGGCGATACGACCTGCATGGAGGTCCGGAGCAGGAACAACGACATCATCATTCTTGACGCGGGCACCGGCATGCGGCGCCTCGGGAACAAGCTCCTCGCGACCAATGAGCGCTCGGTCAGTTTGCTCTTCACCCACGCCCACTGGGACCATCTCATGGGGTTCCCCTTCTTCAAACCCATCTATATGAAGGGGACGACGATAAGGATGTACGGCTGCCCCTACGCCCAGAAGTCCGTCAAGGCCATGATCGGCAACACCATGGTGGCGCCCTACTTCCCCGTGGATTACGGCCTCCTGCAGGCTGAGATCACCTCCCAGTCAGTCTGCAATGAGCCCTTCCAGATCGGACCGGTCACCATCACGCCCATTGCCCTGAGCCATCCGAATCTGGGGATCGGGTACAAGTTCGCCGAGGACGGCAAGACCTTTGTTTTCCTGACGGACAACGAGTTGGCGCACAAGCATCATGGCGGCCTCGACTATGACGATTACCTCCGGTTCTCCGAGGGCGCCGACTTCCTGATCCACGATTCGGAATACGCGCCGGACCAGTATGCGATGACCAAGGGATGGGGGCATTCCCTCTACACCGACGCTCTCCGGCTGGCCATGGAGTCAAAGGCAAAGCAGTTCGGATTGTTCCATCACAACCAGGACCGCACGGACGCGGAGCAGGACAAGATCGTGGATGATTGCCGCCGCATCGCCAGAGAGAAGAAGGCCCAACTCACCTGCTTTGCCCTCGAGCCGGAAATGGAGATCACGCTGTAGTCACCGCTCTTCACATTTTGCGATCATTTCTTCCACCTCTCCTTATATATATATATTGCCCTGTGCTTCCCGATCAGGGGGGCGCGTGGTCCCACTGGTGCAGCGGCGCCGGTGGGCCCGGCTGTTCGATCGGGACCTGATGACACATGAAGATCGGCATACAGACGTGGGGATCCGAAGGCGATGTGCGGCCCTTCCTTGCCCTTGCGGCAGGGCTGCAGGCGGCGGGACACGACGTGACGCTGGTCGTCACGCACATCACGAACAAGGATTACACCGGCCTCGGCACGTCGTTCGGCGTCCCGGTCCGCACGGCCGGCCGTCTTTCCCCTGACCTCGCGAAGCATGCGGGGGAGGCCCTGGCCCGGGAGACGAACATCCTGAGGCAGGTGGTCCTCATTCTCCACGAGCTCTTCGAGCCCGCAGCGCAAGACATGCTGTCGGAGGCGAAGCGCCTCTGCCGGGAGAATGACCTCCTCATCGGCCATTTCCTCGTGCATCCCCTGAAGACCGCGGCAGAACGTGTGGGCAAGCCTTGCGTCTCGCTCTTCCTCGCACCACTCATTCCTTCAGCGCGCTTCCCGCCTCCCGGCGTTCCGCACCTCGGCAAGGTCCTGAATGTCCTCTTCTGGTCGCTCGGAGGGTTCGTCATGGATAGGGTGTTCCTTCCGCCGGTCAATGCGATGAGACGCGCCGAGGGGCTTCCTCCCTGCTCGAGCGCGATGCGGGAGGCATTCCTGTCTCCCCGCCTCAATCTGGTTGCGTCGAGCCCCTCGCTGTTCCCGACCCCGCCGGATTGGGTCGATACCATCCAGCAGTGCGGCTCATTCCATCTTCCCGCAACCGGGGGATGGCCGCAGCTCCCGGAGCCGCTCCGGCTGTTCCTTGCGGCAGGTCCGCCGCCGGTATACATGACCATCGGGAGCATGAGCGCTGCCGATCCATCATACGATGAGACCACGCGACTGTTCATTGACGCTGCCCGGCTGGCCGGCTGCAGGGCCATCATCCAGACGGAGGGACAGGTCACCGGTGCCGATGCGTTGAATCCCGATATCCTCTTCATCGACCGCGCGGAGCATCATGCCGTGTTCCCGTCGTGCGCCGCGGTGGTTCACCATGGCGGCGCCGGGACGACCCATGCCGCTTCCCGGGCGGGCTGCCCGTCCATCGTCGTCGAACACGTGACGGACCAGGCCTTCTGGGGCGGTGTGCTGCACCGTGCAGGCATTGCCCCGCCGATGCTGCACCGGCGGACCGTGACAGCTGCCAAACTTGCCCGGGCGATCAGGGCAGCGCTCGGTTCGCCGGCGATGCGGGAAAAGGCCCGATCGATCGGGGAGAGCATGCAGAAGGAAAATGGCGTGAAGCGGGCGATAGAGCTGATCGGGGAGCAAAAATGGTGATGAAGAACGCGATCAGATGGAAAAATCATGGATCAGAAAACCTGTTGACAGCCAACACGCTGCATCTTACATGATGCTGCGTTTGCCGAAACCGCGATTATGAGGCGATAAGAATTTATCAATTGTAACGGGAAGGGCGGGAAGCAATCAATCCCGCCCTTTTTTGTGCGTTATCAAACCACTTGCTTCATTGCGCCGTTTAAGGCAGAATTACGCGCAGATGAATGAGCCTGAAGCAAAAATAATGACAGACGTTGCCGGTGGAGACCTGGCGGCATTCCGGACCATCGTTGAACTCCACCATAAACCTCTTATAAATTTTATCGCACGGTTTACGGGAGACAGGGATTCAGCGGAGGATATCGCCCAGGAAGTATTTCTGCGGGTATTCAAAGTAGCGAAGGACTACAGGCCACAGGCAAAATTCAAAACCTGGCTTTTTACCATAGCCACGAACCTGTGTTTAAATGAAATACGGGACAGTAAAAGCAGTCCCAAAATTGTCGATCTGTCGGACTTGTATGAGCAAGGATATCCTGTTATTGCACCTGAGGCCTTCTCTCCCCAAAAGGCGGCTGAAAATGCGGAGCTGAGTGCGGCTGTTCGCAAGGCAATCCGAAACCTCCCGGAACATCAGAGGATCGCAATACTCTTAAGGCAATACAACGAATTCTCCTATAATGAGATCAGCAAGATAATGGGCATCACTTCGTCCGCCGTCGAGTCACTGATCCAGCGGGCTCGCCAAACCCTGAAAAAGTCACTCTCACCTTACCTTTAATTTTTTTCACCTTACCGAAGGTTTTTCCTGGGATCGGTGTTTAAGCATATAGAATGAACTGCGACTACTGTAAAAACAAGTTATCCGCATTTATCGACAACGAACTTTCCTCCAAAGAGCGTTTCCTGATGGAGGAGCATCTTAAGGCATGTCCTTCCTGCGCACGGGAGGTGAAAACGCTTCATCAGCTCGTCGTATTATTTGGGGGCATCCCTGAAGAGGCACCTTCGCCGGCATTTGTGCAGACAACCGTCAACAGGGCCGCTGTCATCCCGCGACACTCATTCTGGAACAAACTCTTCCTGAATCCCGCAATTTCCTTTGTGAAGAGTGCAGTGGCCTTCGTCTTTGCCCCTGACGGATACGGCGTTGCCAGCCGAAAGAATCTTTCTTCGCGCGGATATCTGCGCAGTTTTGACGACTCTCCTCCAGGATCATTTGCGGATGTTTACCTTTCGGTCATACAAGGGGGCGGCAATTGAAAGATATTTTCCTGGTCCTGCTTTCCGCAATCGTTATGGCTCAGGTCGTTGTCAGGCTGTACGCAAGAATGCGCCAAAAACCCATTAGAGGCTATCTTGACCTTATCGCCTTGACCAAAGAGCAGAAACGACAGGTCGAGGATATACGCAGGGATTTCCTGCCGAAGGTTGATGGAATCCGGCAGTCGCTTCGCCAAAAGAGGCTTCAGTTGAACGACCTCCTTTTTGCCGAGTCCCCGGAGATGAAGACGATCGCGGAAAAAAGCAATGAGATTTCAGCGCTTCAGGCAGAGCTTGAACGGGAAGTGATCGACCACATTCTCCAGGAAAAGGAACTACTCAGCCCGGAGCAGAAACGGGAGTTCTACCGGGTGATCCGGAACGAGTTTGAAAAAGGCGGTCTCGGCGTCCATGACGAAAGAGGCGATGCAAAGAACAGATAAATCCGAATCGCCCTGGGAATATCGTCGGACGCTGCAATAAAATCGTGAGAAGTAGATTTTGAAAAGGAGGCTTTTTCATCATGGAACCGGAAGCAAAGGCTGATGCAATTAAGGTTGCTGAAGCTCAGGCCGGGAAGGTCGCTGTCGCAGCAAAGCCAAAGAACCTTTACAACCGGATGGAATGGGCGGGAGCGTTCGGGGATGTCGGAACGCTGATCCCCTTTGTCGTTGCCTATATCACCATCGTGAAGATGCCGCCCCTCGGGCTGCTGTTCATGTTCGGCATTGCTCTTTTGGCCTCAGGGCTCTATTACCGGACGCCGATCCCGATCCAGCCCATGAAAGCCATCGGAGCGGCAGCCATCGCCGGAGGCATAAGCCCCGCAGCCCTCTACGGATCAGGCCTCACCACGGGGCTATTCTGGCTTTTAGCCGGTGTTACCGGGATGCTCAGGCCGATTGCTAAACTTGCGACCAAACCCGTTGTGCGCGGCATCATGCTGGGGTTGGGGCTCACCTTCATGGTCGATGGGGTCCACCGGATGACGACAGCGCCGGTGCTCGCCGGTATCGGCCTGGTCGTCACGTACTTCCTGCTCACCAACCCCAAGGTCCCCGCCATGTTCATGCTCCTCATTATCGGGGTCGTGTCCGCTGTTATCATGGACCCTCAGATACTCCCGGAACTGGCCAAGATACATATCGGGTTCAATCTGCCGGTATTCAGTCTCCCCATGATTACCTGGAATGATCTCGTAACGGGAACATTGGTGTTCACCATTCCCCAGATACCGTTGACCCTGGGAAACGCGGTGATAGCGATCACCGCCGAGAACAACGAGCATTTTCCCGACAGGCCGGTGACGGAGAAGAAGATAGCGATTTCCCAGGGCATCATGAACCTGGTTTCGCCGCTCTTCGGCGGTATTCCCATGTGTCATGGGGCCGGCGGGATGGCGGGGCATGTTCGCTTTGGCGCAAAGACAGGCGGCGCGCTCGTTATCCTGGGGACCATCCTCATTTTATTCGCGTTGTTCTTCAGCGATTCCGTTTCGATCATCTTCAAGATCTTCCCGAATGCGATCCTTGGGGTGATCCTGTTCTTCGCGGGTTCGGAGCTGGCCATCGTGGTAAAGGACATCGGCCACAAAAAAGCCGATGTTTATATCATGATCATCGTGGCCGCTGTTGCCATGTGGAATATGGGTGTTGCTTTCCTCGCGGGGGTCGTCATGGACAATGCTCTCAGAAGAGAGTGGATCAAAATCTGATACGGCGAATGTTATGCAGTCGTCACAAGCCGGGCTTATTTTGATTCAACGCGAGGGGGGCATATGGACCTGTTGAATATGACGTTCCCGATTTCCGGGGTGACCACGAACGTCCTGTACCCTCCGCTCGTTGCGCTCGTGATCTCCTTCTTTACCTCCATGGGCGGCATCTCCGGCGCCTTTGTTCTTCTCCCGTTCCAGATGAGCGTCCTGAACTACACGGCCCCGTCCGTGAGCGGGACCAATCATGTCTTCAACATCATCGCCATCCCCAGCGGCGTGTACCAGTATATCAAGGAAGGCCGCATGGCGTGGCCGCTCACCTGGGTCGTCATTGTCGGCACCCTCCCGGGCGTGTTCATCGGGTATTACCTGCGCGTGCACTACCTTCCGGACCCCAAGACGTTCAAGCTCTTCGTCGGGTGCGTTCTGCTGTATATCGGGATCCGGGTGCTCAAGAACCTGTTCGGCGGCAATCAGGACTGGTCAGCCGGCGGAAAGGCCCTCGAGAACAAGTTCAAGGCCCGGGCGGCGGAGAGAAGGAAAGAACAAAGCTCAAGGATCGCAGCGGGCTTCCCTGCGGACGCTGTCGTGAAAACAATACGCGTAACTCTCAGGAAAATCGAATATGAGTTCTGGGGCGAGCGTTTCTCGTTCAACCCGCTCGGCATGTTCGCCCTGGCATTTGTCGTCGGAATCATCGGCGGGGCCTACGGCATCGGCGGCGGCGCGATCATTGCGCCGTTCTGCGTTGCCTTCTACCATCTCCCTGTCTACACCATCGCCGGAGCTACCTTGATGGGTACATTCATGACCTCGGTTGCAGGCGCTCTGTTCTTCAGCATTCTGCCCGCGACGCACGGCGCTTCTCCCATGCCCGACTGGCCCCTGGGCGTCCTCTTCGGCATCGGTGGATTCGTAGGGATGTATCTCGGCGCGAAGACGCAGAAATATATGCCGCAGAATTTCATAAAGCTCATGGTCGGCATCGCCATGCTGTTTCTCGCGGTGAAATACATCCTCCAATTCTTCTGATCGTCCTGCCCGCCGGGAAACTACATATTGCTTTATCCCGCCTCATGATTTATAATCTGCCGCGATAAGAAAGGGTCAAGGGTCCAGGGGCAAGGGCGCGGGGAACATCAACCCCTGTGTCCTGCCGTTCTCGGCGATCTCAGTGTCCTCGGTGGAGAGATCTTTCTTTGATCAGGAGGTACGTTCTTGGCAGCTACGTATACCGCAAAGGACATCACGGTTCTCGAAGGGCTGGAGCCGGTCCGCAAGCGTCCGGCCATGTACATCGGCTCGACGGACTCGCGGGGACTTCACCATCTCGTCTGGGAGGTGTTGGACAACGCCGTTGACGAGGCGCTGAACGGCTTTTGCACCGCCATCACCCTGAGGATCGAGAAGGACGGCGGCATCACCGTGACGGACAACGGCCGCGGCATCCCCGTGGACATCCATCCGAAGACGAAGCGGCCTGCCATCGAGACGATCCTCTGCACGCTCCACGCGGGAGGCAAGTTCGACCACACCGCATACCGCTCATCAGGCGGCCTGCACGGCGTGGGCGCGTCGGTCGTGAACGCCCTCGCCGAGGTCTTTTTTGCCCGCGTCTGGCGCGACGGCTATGAGTGGACCCAGGAGTTCTCGCGCGGCAAGCCCAAAGGGAACCTGAAAAAAGGCAAGCCCACCAAGGCCCACGGCACGGAGATCTATTTCAAGCCGGACACCGACATCTTCTCCAAGACCACCTTCAACGCCAAGAACATCCTCGACGTGACCGAGAGCAAGGCCTTCCTGAACAAGGGCCTCAAGATCACCGTCGAGAACGCGCGGGACGATGAGAAGCCGGTCACCTTCAAGTACGACAACGGGATCCAGGACTACATCAAGCGGATCGTCGCGGGCACGACGGTGGTGAACGCCGAGCCGTTCTATTTCGAGAAAGAGGACGATTTCAAGATCGAGTGTGCGGTCCACTGGACCCTCGCGACGGACATGGAGATCCATTCCTACGCCAACTCCATCAACACCACCGACGGCGGCACGCACGAGCTGGCGGTGCGCTCCGGCCTCACCAAGGCGGTGCGCGCCTACGCGGAACGCAAGAACCTCGTCCCCAAGAACATCAAGACCATCGCCCCCGAGGACGTGTACGAAGGTCTCTACGGCATCGTGAGCCTGCTGGTCAAGAACCCCCAGTTCCAGGGCCAGACCAAAGAGAAGCTGAACAACCCCGAGATATCCACTCCCATCGAGAATTCGGTCAAGAACGCCTGCGAGGCCTACCTGCTCGCGAACCCGACCATGGCCGACGCGGTGGTGAAGCGCGTGCTGCTGGCGGCCGAGGCGCGGATGGCGTCGCGAGCGGCCAAGGACAGCGTCACGCGGAAGCTCTCGACGCTCAAGCTGAACCTGCCGGGAAAGCTCGCGGACTGCTCGTCCAGCAAGGTCGAGGAGTCCGAGGTCTTTATCGTGGAAGGCGAGTCGGCGGGCGGTTCGGCCAAGATGGCGCGGGACCGGAAGACCCAGGCCGTGCTGTCGCTCCGCGGCAAGATCCTGAATGTGGAGCAGGTCGCGTCGCTTGAGCGCATCCAGTCGAACAACGAGATCAAGAACCTGCTGGCAACGCTGGGCTGCGGCGTTGGCGCCCACTTCGACCTCGCCAAGCTCAGGTACAACCGGGTCATCCTCATGACCGACGCCGACGTGGACGGCGCGCACATCAGCGTCCTGCTCCTGACCTTCCTCTACCGGTACATGCCCGAGCTGATCAACAAGGGCCATGTGTTCCTCGCCATGCCGCCGCTCTACCGCATCGAGGCGGGCAAGGAAGTGTTCTACGCCATGGACGAGATGGAGAAGGACAAGATCCTGGCGAAGCTGAACGGCCGGAAGTTCGAGGTGGGCCGCTTCAAAGGATTAGGAGAGATGAACCCGGAGACGCTCAAGGAGACCACCATGAACCCCAGGACCCGGTCGCTCATGAAGGTCCAGGTCCTGGACCACAAGGCAACGGGTGACACCTTCGAGCGGCTCATGGGAAAGGACCCCAAGGCGCGGTTCGCATTCATCCAGGAGCGGGCGGAATACGCTGAACTGGATATCTAGCCAGGGTTCAGGAGAGGCAAAGATGGTCCGGTACGTGACAGTTTGAAGGGTTCGATCTGCCATAAATAATAGTGAAAATCATCCGATAGGGCAGGCCATTTGGCCTGCCTTTATTTTTTTCTTTGGCCATCGGGTAAGATCAGACAGTAAAAACCAGAAAAAATAATAGTAATATCAATGTATTGCCAGGAAAGCAGGGAATTTTTTACGATGGTGGGTTTTAACCAAAATATTTAGAAAAAACTAATAAAATAATGAAAAAGACCTTGACAGGAAATATTCCAAAGAGTATATTTAAAACAACATAAATTAGATATTCAAAAAAAAGTAGTCATTTGGGAGGGTCGATTCCAGGGTTCCATCGGAGGAGGGATATATGAAAGAAAAGGGATCAATTCTTTCGGTCTTTGTTTGACAACGGCGTAAGGCTCTGCTTTCTTTTGGCTGTGTCGAATGTCCTTTTGATCCTGTGCCGGACCGCTCTATAGGCCGGTTGGAATAAACAAATAAAGCTTCAGCCCTCGGTTGAGGCAAGAAAGAGGAGGATGATATGAAGAAGGCATTGGTCATAATGATAATGATGGCAATGGTTGCGGTCGCAGGCTCGGCGATTGCGGCAACGGCAACATCGGTATTCAACGTGTCGGCGACGGTGCAGCCCACCTGCAGCATAACTACCGGTGCATCGGCGATTGCGTTCGGCACCTATGATCCGCTTTCCGCAACCCCGCTCGACGGTTCGGGGACGGTATCGTTCCGCTGCACGAGGAACACGCTCTATTGGACCTACATTCCCGGTCCCTGGACGATCGCGGGCCCGGCTGTCGACACCCTGGCAATGGATTTCTACAGTGATGCCGGTCATACCACGCTTTTCAATACCGGCAAGGTCGGCGGTGGAACGGCTTCCCCCAACAATGCTCCCCAGACGATCACCTATTATGGGCGCATCCCGATCAATCAGTATGTGGCCGAAGGCGCCTATTCTCAGAACTTCACTTTTACCGTTGAGTATTAACGAAAAATACGCTATCCTCAAGGGGCGATTAGTGCGAACTAATCGCCCTTTTTCGTCGGTCGTCGATAGGGAGCGTATGGGTCACGGAGAGCAATGAGGCCTTCCAAGCGGTTCATCAACATGCTGGCACTATTCGCGGCGTTCTTCACGTTCGGGGCGTTGACGAACGAAGTGCCTGCCGGCAGCTTCAATATCACGCCGGTCCGGATAAGCCTCGATTCCCGGTCAAAGGCGGAGCGGATCGCGATCAGGAACAACGGCGTCGAGGAAATCCGGCTGCAGATGGACGTGTATGTCTGGTCGCAGACCGACGACGGGAAGGATGCATACGAGGCAACATCCGATATCGTTGTCTATCCCAAAATGCTGAGCATTCCGAAGGACGAGGAGCGGATCGTCCGGGTCGGCCTCAAGAAGGCCTTATCGGTAAGCCGGGAGCGGACCTACCGGCTCTATATCCAGGAACTTCCCGGCGTGCGCGACGCGCAAAAGGGCGTTGCCGTCACGATGCTCATGAAAGCAGGCGTTCCGATCTTCCTCGCACCCACGCGGCCCGAGGTGCGGGGATCGCTGGACTCCATCCGCCTGGCAAAGGGGACCGTTGAGCTGAAGATACGGAATTCAGGCACGCGTCATTTCATCCCCTCCTCGATCGTGGTCAAGGGCCTGTCGGACAGCGGCAAGGAGCTTTTCTCCAAGGAAGTCGTTGGCTGGTACCTTCTGAGCGGAGCCACCCGCGTCTACTCGGTTGTCCTGCAAAAAGACCAGTGCAAGAACGCCGCGCGTCTTGACATCGCGGTCACGGCGGACATGCTGACGTTGAAAGGTACGCTGGATGTTGAGAAGGATGCATGTTCTCCATAGCGTACGATCCCGGGCATCCCGCGGCCGGTATGGGCTGGCAACGGCATGGGTCGCAGTCCTGTGCCTCCTTGTCTTTCCTCCCCCTGCACTGAGCGCTGAAATCGCCGTGGTGAGGATCATCGTGAACCAGCAGGTCCAGGGTGACTTCCTCGTGTCCCTTGCGCAGGATGGCGAGCTATTCATCAAGATCAGCGATTTCCCCGGCCTCGGTCTCAAGGACCCCGACGGACCGGTGACCATCATAGACGACGAGCGGTTCGTTTCGGTCCGCGCCGTTCCGGGGCTTTCCCCCCAATTCGATCGCAACTCAGTGACCCTGCACCTGACGGCGGACCCCGGCCTCATCATCAACCGGCGGACCATCGATATGAGCCCGTCGGGGGCATCGGGAGCGTACACTCCCCGCGATAACAGCGCGTTCCTGAACTACGGCCTTCAATATCGCGACAGCGATGATGATCCGCATGCTTCGATGAACGTTACCAATCAGCTCGGCATCCGGTTCGACGAGTATCTGTTCCTCAACGACGCCATCTACCGGAAGACCGGCAGCGAGGCGGATGCGGTGCGGCTGATGACCAGCGTGATCCATGACCGGCGCGCAGACATGCAGCGGGTGATCGCAGGTGACTTTGTCACGCCTTCCGGGACGTTCAGCGGGAGCCTCACGATGGGCGGGGTGAGCTTCTCGAAGGCGTACTCCATCAATCCCGCGTTCATCAGGACCCCGCTGCTCAGCTTCGAGGGTTTGGTGACGCTTCCCTCCCAGGCGGATGTCTATCTCAACGGCGTGAAGGTCCGCACCGAGCAGTTCGCTCCGGGATCGTTCGAGATCAAGGACCTTGCCTCCTATGGCGGGACGAACATGCTCGAGGTCGTCATTCGGGACTCCCTGGGGCGGGAGCAGCGGCTGGTCTACCCCTTTTACTCTTCCGATGCGCTGCTGAAGCGGGGGCTGCATGAGTACAGCTACAATGCAGGTTTCCTGCGGGAGGCATTCGGTATCGCGAGCAACGAATATGGCGACTATGCCCTGACCGGCTTCCACCGGTATGGCGTGACCGATACCCTCACGGTCGGCATCCAGGCCGACGCGACCGACGGGTTCGTGGCGGCAGGGCCGGAGGTCACGTTCGTGCCGAAGGCGGGCGCGATTACCCTGGCGGGAACCGGGAGCAGGCATGAGGGTGATCGGGGATATGCCGCGATGCTTTCCTACACCTTTCAGGGGAGGATCTGGAACGCCCGCGCCCTGACCAGGCGGTTTTCGCGGGATTTTACGACGATCTCCTCGCTCTCCGCGCCGGTGAACATCCGGGATGATACAGCCGCAGGTGTCAGCGTCACGATGCGGAACCTGGGGACGGTTTCCGTCGATGCGGCGATCTCCGAACCGTACGAGGGACCGGTGCGAAGATCGGTCGGCGTTACGTACTCCAAGACCATCACCGGCAGCGCGTTTATCTATGCGACGGCCACGACCATCAAGGAAGAGCGGCGGGAGAACCGGTTCTTCGTGGGATTCAACTACACGTTCGGACCCGGCCCCACCCTGTCTGCGCGCTACACCAGCGGCCCCGGGACATCCTCCGAGGCGGTCCAGCTGCAGCAGAGCCCCCCGCCGGGGGAAGGATATGGTTATCGCGCATCGATCGAGCGGCAGCATCACGGCGGCACAGCGTCCGATATTTTCAATCCCTTCCTGCAGTATAACGGGCCTGTCAGCATCTACAGCGTCGACTACCTGGTGCTGCGAAGCGCGGACGGGGGGACGAGGTCGACGTATCAGTTGGCCGCTGCAGGCTCCATCGTTGCTGTCGGCCGGACCGTCGGCGTGACCCGCCCTGTCGATGACAGCTTCGCCCTCGTGCAGGTGGGGGAGGTGGAGGGCGTTCGGGTATACCAGAACAACCAGGAGGTCGGTCGCACCGATGCCGACGGGAAGGCGTTCGTGCCCAACGTCGGTTCGTATCAGAACAACTCGATCTCGATCAATGACCGAGACCTCCCGATGGAGGTCTCGTTCCAGGAGACGAGGCGGCTCCTGTTGCCACCGCTCCGGAGCGGTTCCTGCCTGTTCTTCAATGCCCTCAAGTCCCGGCCGGTGACGGGAGCGTTCAGCGTGCGGTTGAAGAATAGTGTCGTCCCGGTGGAGCATACCGAGGTGGTTCTGCTGGTCGAAGGAAAGCCGGTCACGTTCACGACCGGTCTGGGCGGAGAGTTCTATCTCGACAGCCTGGCCCCGGATGATCAGGACGGCAGGGACGGGCGCACGTCCGAATGCGTACTTCGCGGCGGCAGCAGGGAGACCAGGCCCGGCGTGTACCATGGCTCGTTCAGCTTTAAAGGCACAACCTGTTCCTTTACCATCCTGGTGCCCATAACCGACGACCTGATCATAGACCTCGGAACGATCACTGCGTGTTCTGTGGATGCAGTGGCGGCGCCATCCGGAGCCGCGACGCCGCACTAAGAGGGAAGAGAGAGGAAAACGACCGTTCAGAGCAGAACGGCTGTCTACGCGGACCGCTTGGGCGGCGCGGAAACGACACGAACTGCTGACGGCGTGCAAGGAGAGGTCCATGAAACGAACAATGATTCTCGTATCGGCATTCGCGCTCCTCCTGGCCGCAAGCGACCTTTTTGCCGCCGGCAGCTTGACCGTAGCCACGTCGCCAATCACGTTCGGTCTGTATGACCTGTTCTCCCCGACCGATAACACCGCGGGCCAGGGCGAGGTTGCCGTTACCTATGTCGCAGGTCCGAATCCGAATGCGCCGATCAACTATACCATCACGATCTCGGTAAGCCCGAACTCGGGAAGCATCAACCCCCGGACCATGAAACAGGTCCCGCCCACGGCCGACGCGCTGAACTATAATGTGTACACCGATGCCGCCAGAACGATCATCTGGAACAGCGTTATCACCGGCGGCGCCGATATTATTGCCCTGAGATTGAGAAGAAATGATCCCCAGCCTCAGCGGACGCCCGTGTACGGCAGCATACGGGCGCTCCAGGATGTTTCCGTCGGCACCTACAGTGACAACCTGACCGTCACGATCACCTGGTAATATCCTTCGGCGCGGCCTTGTGTTTTCGGGGGATGTCGCAGAGGTTGACAGGTCCGATCTTCATCCATCAGCCTCATCCTCATTTGCGCTCCATGGTCATTCTTCTTCCCCATCACCGGGTTTTATAATTGACAGTCCTTCCGCCTATTTGGTATACTCAAAACTCTTTTATTTGCAAGGGTTTTTATGGTCTATCCATCACTCGAAGAGTTCAAACGCAAGGCGAAACAGGGGAACCTCATCCCCGTGTACCGGGAGATCCTCGCCGACATGGAGACCCCGGTCTCGGCGTTCCGTAAGATCGATGACGGGAAGTATTCCTTCCTGCTCGAGTCGGTCGAGGGCGGCGAGAAATGGGCGCGGTACTCGTTCTTGGGCAGCAGGCCCGAGGTCGTGGTCCGGAGCTTCGGCAGGACCGTGGAGGTCATCCGGCACGGCAGGAAGGAGACGCGCACCTTCGAGCGCGATCCCCTTGAGGCGGTCAGCGATATCCTGGCCGAGTACCGGCCTGTGCCGGACCTTTCACTCCCTCGCTTCTACGGCGGCGGCGTGGGCTTCATGGGCTATGATATCGTTCGGTTCTTCGAGCGCCTGCCGGAGCGGAAGAAGCCGGGGCTGGACACCCCCGATGTCTTCTTCATGATCACCGACACGCTCGTGATCTTCGACATTGTCACGCACCGCATCAAGGTGGTGTCGAATGCCCACGTGAACGGCGGCTCGGTCACGGCGGCGTACAAGCAGGCGGTCGCGAAGATCGACGCGATCGTGAAGAAGCTGAAAAGCAGGGGCAAGGGGCCGGGGTCCAGGGCCCAGGGGAAGCGATCAAGGACAAAAAAAGCCGCCCTCAAGTCCAATTTCACCCAGCCGAAGTACGAGCAGGTGGTTCTCAAGGCCCAGGAGTACATCAAGGCGGGCGACATCTTCCAGGTGGTGCCGTCGCAGCGGTTCGAGCGGCCCATCAAGGCTGAGCCCTTCGAGATCTACCGGGCGCTCCGGCTGATCAACCCGTCCCCCTACATGTACTTCCTGCGCTGCGGGGACATGACCGTCGTCGGCGCGTCGCCTGAGGTGATGGTGCGGCTGGAAGAGGGCAGGATCGAGCTCCGGCCCATCGCGGGCACACGCAAGCGCGGCGCGACCGAGGACGAGGACAAGGCGCTGGAGCGGGAGCTCCTGGCCGACCCCAAGGAGCGGGCCGAGCACATCATGCTCGTGGACCTGGGGCGGAACGACGTTGGCCGGGTGAGCGAGATGGGCAGCGTACAGGTCTCGGAGCTCATGGTGATCGAGCGGTACTCCCATGTCATGCACATCGTCTCGAACGTGCGGGGCAGGCTTGCATCCAGTAATGATGCCTACGACGTGATACGCGCCTGCTTTCCGGCGGGCACGGTCTCGGGCGCGCCGAAGATCCGGGCCATGGAGATCATCGACGAACTGGAGCCGACCCGGCGCGGTCCCTACGCCGGTGCGGTCGGCTATTTCGGGTTCTCGGGCAACATGGACACCTGCATCACCATCCGCACCCTGGTCGTCAAGGACAAGGTCGCCTACATCCAGGCCGGCGGCGGCGTGGTGGCGGACAGCGTGCCGGCGCTCGAATATCAGGAAACCGTCAACAAGGCAAAGGCAATGATGCGCGCCGTGGAAATGGCGGAAGAAGGGTTGGACTAATTGTTAACGGTCAGGACATCGTGCAGTAAATTTACTGCCACGACATCGTTCACAAACGCTCTTTGACAATCGAGTAGCCACTTACTGCTCTATCATGAACACCACTAAATCTTAGGAGGTGTT
>Ga0102851_10000571_pt1 | contig 19011 bp, 19 predicted proteins | sample Mud3Dept3metaG_FD_79558 | JGI IMG/M metagenome (GOLD analysis project Ga0102851, IMG submission 79558) | Freshwater wetland microbial communities from Ohio, USA, analyzing the effect of biotic and abiotic controls - Mud 3 Core 4 Depth 3... | ecosystem: Environmental > Aquatic > Freshwater >... | reverse complement strand
GCCATCTTCGGCGCGGATGATACGAACTGGATCGCTCCGGGCAACACTCCGACCGGCACTCGTGGCGGAGAGATCGGTGCCGGGATGTCGGCGGTTGGGGCCGGCCTGGGGTCCGGCCTGGGCAGCATGTTCGGACCGCTCGGATCGATGGCGGGGAGCGCGGTCGGCGGCTGGGCCGGAAACAAGCTCGGCAACTGGTTGGCAGACGATCCGAACGCACCGACCAGTGGCGCAACCCCGGGCGTGGTGGCCAGCGCAGGGGCATCCATGAACGACTCGCTCGGCGGCACGGGCTCGGGCGCGATCACGGGTGCGGCCCTCGGCTCGCTGCTGCTGCCCGGCATCGGCACGCTCGCAGGCGCGGGCCTCGGTGCAGGCCTCGGCGCGCTCGACGAGGCGTACAATATCTTCTAGTCGCGCTTCGCGAGGGTGATCACCCCCACGACGCACAGCACGACACCGAAACCGAGGAAGATGGCGGACGTCACGCCATCACCGAGGTTGTCGCGGATCCCGCGGAACTTGGTCGACTCCCAGATCCAGCTGGGGCGCAGTACGCCGTTCAAGAGCGCAAACACGCCAACGACAGCGAAACCTACGCCCATCAGTACGTCGCGCACGCTCATGGCTCCATCGTAGCGCACGGGCAGTCGCAGCCGACTGAACGATCCGCTCTGCTGGTACGGTATCGGCATGAAGCTCGTCCTGACCATTCCCGATTCGTGGGTCGTGCGAACGCAGGGCGAGCAGCAGGTCGCCGGCGTGTCGCCCGATCTCGTGCTCGCGTGGGGCTGGTTAGTTCCGTTCCCCGATCAGCCGGCCGTCTGGGTGCAACGCGCGATGCACGCCGACGTGACCGCTCCGGCGATGGTCACGGCCGGGGCGGCCGAGACACGGGCGACCCGGGATGGCTGGACCCTGAAGCTCCTCGAGGCCGAGGTCAACCTCGCTGGCGCCCTCGCCGAATATCGTCTCGGGGCGTTCTATCAATTCCTGGAGTACGGCGCGGTTGCGCTGGTTCGCGCGAGACACCGCGAGGCACTCGATGCGGTCCGTCCACAACTGATCGACGTCCTCGAGACCGGGCGCCCTGATTGGCAGGCCGACCGGCTTCCGGTCAGCCTGCATGACCTGTTCGTCTCCTGACTACCGCACGACCGCGACGAAGCTCCATGCGTCGACCCGGGTGTTCGACATCCGCGCGCTCGATCGCTGCAGCCACACCGGCACCCACGCTTCATCCTGCAGCTCGAACCCATGCCGCGCGAACACCTGTCGCGCCTCCTCGACGGTCCACATCTCCTCGGGCATGTAGAAGTGATACCCGAGCGGGCCGAAATGGATGAAGGCCCCTCCGGGCGCGAGAACGCGGCGCACTTCACGCAACAACGCCGAGAGCGGCACGACGTCGGTGAAGAACGCCGACACGACCAGATCCAGACTGGCGTCGGCGAATGGCATCTGCCGCGCATCCGCGACGCAATAGTCGATCGGAGCCGAGCTCTTCGCGCTCGCCGTGATCGGACGCGCGAGTCCAGCCAGGTCGTAGGCGATGCGCTCGTTGATCTCGAAGAGTCGAACTTCGCCGTCGTGTAGCGCGAGATGGCTGAGCGCCATCATCAACGACACATCGAGTGCGATCAGCTGCTCGACCTCGCCCCGGAGGTCCGACGCGAACCTCGCGAGGCCCGCGCCGAGAAACGCCGCTCGGCGCGGCGCAGGAACGCGCGCACGGATCCCCGCTCGGAGCGTGGCGATGATCGTCTCCACGTCCTCGCGACAGTCCTCGGTCGTGCTCCAGTCCTGGCGCACGAAGTCGAACACGTCGACGAGGTAGCCGAGGCTCGGATCGGGGCGAGGGGACACCACCTGCGGCTGGGGCGCGTCCTGCGGGACGAGTCCGACGAGCTCGGCGCGGCGGGCGAGCAGGAATCGCGCATTCTCGATCAGCGCCGTCCGCAGGAGCGCGAGCGCCTCGTCGCGCTCGGTGCCGCGCGCGAGGAGCATGTCGAGGTGCTCGACCTTGCCGCGGTGCTCCCCGATCAGCCGCTCGAGACTCGCGAGCGTACGCGCGACGTGAGCCAGTGGCTCGTCGACGAGGACCGGCACTCGGTCGAGGAGCACCGGATAGGACCGGCCGCAGGCCAGGCACACGACGGATGACGGAGTCTCGGCGGTCAACGTCGCGCGACATGCGACGCACCGATATCCAGCCGCCCCGGGATCGAACACGCAGGATGATGGTAGCGCGCGGCCGCTGGGCATTGGTCCCAGAGACTGCCTCAGCTGGCGTCGGGGTCCGGAGCGCGAGGTGCTACGGTGCGCGAAGCATGGTGCATACGATCGTTACTCATCCGGGCGGGGCGCACAAAGACGACCTCCTCGCCGTCTGCGTGCTCGCGGCCCTGCACGGCTGTCCCATCGTCAGGCGCGAGCCAACGCCCGAGGAGATCGAAGATCCGCAGGTCGCCATCGTGGACGTCGGCGGGGTTCACGACCCGGCGCGATCGAACTTCGACCATCATCACTTTCCGCGCGAGCACGCCCCGACCTGCGCGCTGAGCCTGGTCCTCGATCACCTGGGGCTCTACCAGGACGCCCTGCAGTTCTGTGACTGGCTGGAGACCGCCGAGTGGTTCGACTCACGTGGTCCCAAGAAGACCGGCGACTGGTTGGGCGTACCGCGTCGCGCGATCTCCCAGCTCAACTCGCCGATCGACATCACACTGCTGCGTCGCTTCGCACAGGCGACCCGGATCGAGCCCACGGATCCGCTCTACGCGTTCATGAAGATGATCGGAGACGACCTGCTCGAGTACCTACGCATCGCCCGCGAGCGGCTCGACTTCATCGACGCGCGCGTCCAGCGCTGGACGATCCCGTGCGGCGAGGATCTCATCGAGGCGCTGTTCTTGCCTCGCACCGAGCCCGGCGCCGACGAGCCGAGCTCCATGGTAGGCAGCTACATTCGCGCGCAGAAGCTCGACGGAGTGATCGCCGCCATCGTGTATCCGGATCGACGCGGCGAAGGCTTCGGCATCGGCCGCTACGAGGATCATCCCCGCCTCGACTTCTCGCGTGTCGAGAGCGAACCGGACGTGCACTTCGCCCACAAGAGCGGCTTCATGTGCAAGACCTCGTCGAGCGACCCGGCGCGGCTCAAGGAGCTCGTGACGATCGCCTGGCGTCGCTAGATCGCGGCTCGGTGGCTCGCACATCTGGCGGCGATCAGCGGCCGCCGAAGCCCACCAGCAACGGCAGGTCCAGGGTGACGCCGGCCGAGACCATGAACGCGGCCCCACCTCCCTCGAGTGAGCGGAGGCCGACGTCGGCGTGCGCGCCGAGCGCGAATGCGCCGTGCGCGCCGACCCCGGCGTTGCCACTCGACGAGCCGGCCGACACCCCACCGACGTGGTGGCGGACGGCGACGCGCAAGGCGGCGCCGCGTGCGGGTTCGCCCTCGTCGGCGAGCCAGAACAGTTCGATCCGACCACCGATCCAGAGGTCGCGGCGACCGCCGACGGTGAGGCGCCGGGCCAGCGCGACATAGGTTCCGTGTGCGACCGTCCCGGCCTGCCGCTCGATGAGATACCCGGCGCCGAGGTCGACGTCGAGCCGGTCGAGGCGGTCGGCCGCCTTCGCGTGGGCGCCGGCCGATCCGGACACGCCGCCGCCGCGCGAGCCGACCATCCCGCCGATCGCCGACTGCGACGGTGGCAGGCCAGCGACGCACCCGGATGTGATGACGCCGAGAAGGATCGCCAGCCAGATCGACGCGCTCACCGGAACCGTCCGCTCTGGATGCGGACCTTGACCGCGCCCCCCCACTGATCCGCGTGCACCATCACGCCATCGTCACGCAGCTTGTCGCGCTGGTGGTGGACCTCGACGGCGACGCCGAGTCTGGTGGTTCCGAGCGACCACAGGTACTCCGCGCCGATGCGCTGCTGGCGCGCGCTGATCTCGATCGGCGATTGGCTTGTGACCTCGAAGCCGTGCGCGTAGGCGCCGGCGTAGACCGACCAGCACGGCGTGCCGTAGCCGAGCTGAACGTCCGCGATGCCGCCGATGAGGCCGCCACCTCCACCGCCGATACCGAAGCCGGCCACCGCGGTCGCGACCGACACGGGACCGAGCTGGAGACGCGGGCGCACGTAGGGGAAGCCGCCGGCGATCAGGATCTTCTGTTCGCGATCATCGGAGAGCTGGGCGTAGACGGCGCCGGCCTCCACGGCGAACCACGACGCAAGGTTGTACGAGCCGTGGGCTTCGATCTGGAAGCTCTGCCGGTTGGCGGCCGCACCGATCGTCGCCGTTCCTCCGACGACGCCGCCGCGGCCCGGAGTTGTGGTGGCGCCTGCTCCGAGGCCGAGGGGCGGCGCGGCGCACCCGAGCAGGGCGAGGCACGCGAAGAGGCGCAGGGAGACGGACATGAGCAAGCTCGCTGCAACCACGGCGCCGACTCGGCGTGTCGCCAGCGCGCCACGCGGCAGGACAGGCGTGTCGCGGTTCGGGCGCGCGAGGCGATGCCCCGGTGATCTGATCGTGCCAGCACGATGTCTTGCGGCGCGGTCACGTGGTGTGACAGCGCCGTCCCGTCACGCGCACGCCACAGCTCGCGACACTCACGCCAGGGTGGTCACGGCCGCAGTCCGTATCCCGTGCAGAACAGCGATCCTGCGATCACCCCTCCGCGGCTTCACGACGGTTGCCGACCGGGCTCAGGACCGGACTCAGGAGCCACGCGAGCCGAAAGCGCCACGTCCGTGCGAAGGCGTTGGTATGCTGGACGCGTGCGCCGCGCATGGATCGCTGTCATCGCCTGCGGCGCGTGTTACGCGCCGACGATCGCCAACGACGTTCCGTGCGAGTCGGCGTGCCCGGAGCCCCAGGTGTGCGTCGATCACGTGTGTCGCGCACCGGGCTACGTGCCGCCCGACGCAGCACGCGACGCCCCGGCGGATGTGTCGATCGTCGACTCCGACGGCGATGACGTGCCGGACTCCGCTGACGATTGCCCCTCGGTCGCGAACCCGGACCAGCACGACGAAGACGCAGACGCGATCGGCGACGTCTGCGATCCGTGCCCACACCTGGCGGGCGCCGCGCTCGACGCCGACGCCGACGGCGTCGGCGACGCCTGCGATCCGCAACCGACGATCGCCAAGCAGCGCCTGAGGTTCTTCGATCCGTTCACGTCCGCGCTGCCAGTGTGGGATCCGGCGAGTGGCCTCGCCGTGGTCGGCGACCAGATGCGGATCACCGGCTCCGCCGATACCCGGCTCGCCGTGACGACCGGCGAGACGCGGATCATCACCGCCGGCACGATCACGGCGGTCAGCGCGCTGACTCCCCACCAGCTCGTCATCGCGTTCGGCTTCAACAACGGCGGTGCGAACTTCCACTACTGCGAGACCTACGACACCGGGGGAAGCAGCGGGCTCATCAAGATCACCGAGGCCGCCAGTGGCACGTACACCGGACGCGACTCCACGTCCTATCCCGGCATCCTGCCGATCGGCGCGTGGTCGATGCAGATCGACGAATCGGTCGCCGCACAGCGGATCGATCTCGCGGCGCGTCTCGGCGGGATGGCCTACCCGGCGCTCTCGGCGAGCACGAGCGCGGCGCCGGTCCTGACCACCGGCAGCGTCCTGGTCGTCAGCGCCGAGCACATGGACATCTCGTTCGACTACTTCGTGGTGATCGAGACCCTGCCGTGATGAAGGTGGTTGTCGGCTCCCCAGACAAGGGTCCCCGCATGCGGTGTGCGACCCCATGGTTGTTGGTGGTACGTGCCGCCTGCCGCGCGTCGTGGACGGTGTCCGAAACCGGCCCGATCGTTCGCGTGCTCGACCGTCATGCGCGGGCACGCGGACACGCGGGATAGGCGGCCGTGTCGCATGCGGGCCTACCTGGTTGTCGGTGCCCCTCTCGGCGCTAGCCGTGCGCCGAGGGCTACAGGTTCTTCCGGTGCGGCCGAACGTACTCTTTGTGAAGCGAACGGATGAACGCGGTAGTGCAATGCTCGTCACGGTCATCACGATCGCGTCGCTGCTCAGCGGGGCGGCGGCGCTGGCGTCGCTGCAGCTGGCGTCGACGCGCAGCACAGACCTGACGAAGTCGGAGGTCTCGGCGCTCTATTGCGCGGAGGCGGGCCTGGCCACGGCGCGCGCGACCGTCGCGGCAAGCTATCCACTATGGAACGAGGCGCTCGCTGGGGAGCTCGAGCCGAGCTGGCTCCTGGCGATCGATCACGATCTCGACGGCGACTCGGTGGACGACTTCGAGCTCCGGCTGCGTGATAACGCGGACGAGGCGACGAACGATCCGACGCGCGACAATGACCTCACCGTCTTCATCGTGTCGAGATGTACGAAGTACCCGGAGACCCCGGTCCAGGTCACCGAGCTCGTTCGCCACAACGGCGGTGGCAACTGCTACCAGTCGCAGTACGGCGGCTGCGAAGGAAACGCCAATGAGAACTAAGGTCGGCATCCTGGTCGTCATGCTCGCCTCGCTCGCACCGTCCTCGTCGGAGGCGAGCGCCTGCGTTCCCGGCTTCGACTTCGCGATCTTCGCGAAGAACTCGGTCCAGATCCAGGGCAACGCCGGCACCGACAGCTGGAACTCGGACGTCGGCACCTACGCGACGACGAACTCGTGCGCCGACGCCGACATCGGAACGAACTCGACCGGCGGTGGCGCCGTGCAGGCCCAGGGCGCCTCGACCGTGATCTGCGGTGATGGGCTCTCGGGCGCGGGCAGTACGCCCACGAGCGTGTTCACCGGTAACGGCACGTTCACGGGCAGCAAGCTCGCGCAGACCACGAACCAGGCGCTGCCGAACATCACCGTGCCGATCCTCGCGAACGGCACGCCGTTCAACCCCGATTACCAGAACACCAACGCGACGCTCGCAGCGGACAGGACCTATGGCGACCTGAAGTGCAAGAACGGCAGCGTCACGCTGAGCGCCGGGAAGTACGTGGTCAAGACGATCTCGCTCACCTCGAACTGTCAGCTCAAGATCACGTCGGGTCCCGTGGAGGTGTACTTCACCGACAACCTGCAGATGCAGGCCGGCGCCGTCGTCAACGCGACGAACGTCCCTGGCAACCTCGTATTCTACGGCGGCTCCGCCGCGTCGGCAGTCCAGGTCCAGGGCGGCGTGTCGGCGAACTTCGCGATCTACGCCCCGAACGCGTCCTGCCAGCTGCAAGGCAACGTCGCGATGTATGGCGCCCTCGTCTGCAAAGATGTCCAGAACCAGGGCAACGCGCACATCCACTACGACGTCGCACTCCAGAACCTCGCCGGTGGCGGCTTCACGTGCCCCGCGACCGAGATCTCTCGCGCGACCCCGATCGTCGCCGAGGTCGACGCGGAGACCGCGATCGTCCAGGGCACGTTCGAGAAGGCCTCCACCACCGCGAAGACGATCACCACGACCGCGGATGTCGCCATGTTCACGTTCCCCTACCTCAAAGGCCACATGCGCGCGCGCACCGCCGCGAGCGTGACGACGTCCGAGTCGACCTTCTCGGCGGGCACGGTGCTGTTCGATGCCGGCGCGACCGGGAAGATCCCGGCGGCGAACAACGGGGGCTGCAGCACGTTCGACGGCACGTGCCGAAACCTGTTCACCGTCACGCAGACCCCGGGCGCGAACGGAACCTCGTTCCACCCCCCGCAGGTCCAGTTCAAGGACAGCAACGCCAGCACCCTCGGCGCACTGATCGCGCCCGCCGCCATCGTGACCGGCATCACGGCGACGCACTGGCAGACGATCGTGCGCACGGTGCTCGCCGGCAAGCTCGGCGGCGTCGATCGTTCGTCGGTCGCGGTGATCACGCCGAGCCCGCTCGCGGGGTTGTCGACGCGACCCACGATCGCGTATTTCGGGGCGACCGACGGCATGCTCCACGCGGTCTGCGCGAGCACCGGCGGCGCGACGGAGTCCGACAGCAACATCTGCCCCAGCCTCGGCACGGAGCTGTGGGCGTTCATGCCGCGCGTCCAGCTGCCGCTCGTGCGCCGCAACACCACACGGATCGACGGCTCGGTGCGCGTCATCGACGCGTTCGGTGACTTCAGCGACCCGGCGACCGGCACCCGGAGCTTCCGCACGATCCTGACCCTCCAGACCGGCCACGCCGACACGACGCTCGGCGCTCCGGCCGCGGTGTACGCGATCGACGTCACCGATCCCGCGAGCCCGATCATCCTGTGGGAGTACACCAAGCCCAGCTCGGCGACCGCGAGCGAGGTCGGCGTCGGCCTCACGATTGCCGCGAGCCGGACCATCGTGAACGGGAAGCCGACGAACCTCGTCGTCGCGCAGACGAACAACGGCGGCACGGGCGGCGCCGGTGTCGTCGCGACCGCGCTCGACCTCGAGACCGGTGGACGGGTGTGGCAGTTCGGCTACCTGTACCCGTCGCCGCCGCGGAGCGACAGCAGCGCGCTCCCCCTGCCGGTGGTCGGGGTTCCTGGCGGCGCGGTCAGCGTCGACATGACCGGCGCGGGCTACACGACCGACGTGGTGATGGGCGACCTGTTCGGCAACCTGTGGCGCCTCGACGCGGCGACCGGCGTGAGCCGCACCGGCACCAGCACCCCGCTGTTCCAGTTCTCGACGAACAAGCACCCGATCGGCATGGTCCCGGCGATCTACTCCGACGGCGCATCGCTCCACGCGGTGTTCGCGTCGGGTGGCTACGCTGCCCCGGCCTCCGCGAGCTGGTCGGCTGGTACGCAGTCGCTGATCGCGATCGACCTCGCAGTCACGGGCCCGTACCCGATCGCCGAGACCTCGGTCGCACAGCTCGCGGTCAAGCACGACCTCGGCAGCAACGAGGACGTGTTCGCCCAGATTCTCGTCGTCGGCACGCAGCTGTTCCTGACGACCGACACCTCGGACGTCAACGCGACCGGGTTCGGCACGAACGGCACCACGGGCCACCTCGTCACCTACAACCTCGCGACCTCGAGTGCGACCTCCGTGGTCATCCGCGGCGGTTCCAGCTCGATCGCCCGCTCCGGCGCGACGCTCTACAACTCGTCGAGCGACCAGCAGCAGGAGCTCGCGGCCGACGCAGAGTCGACGACCGGCACGACGGTCGACACCGAGGCGGCCGCGAAGCTCGAGCGCAGGCTCTGGCTGAAGACGCAGTAAGCGACCTCGCGGCTTCGTCGGCCGTTCACCGTGCGGCGAGCGCCGCCTCGAGCGCCGGCGTCGCCTTGACGACCCCGTCGTTCTCCGAGAGGCAGGTCGGCTGCCCGTCCTGCGGGCTCACGAACACGACCCACTGCGCGTTCTTCGCGAACATCGCCGGGTCGAGCCCGGGCGCGCCCTTCTGCGCGGTCTTCGAGCCCATCACGAGCGGATGGCGCACGACGAGCTCCTTGCCCACGAGCCCCACATCGCCGCGCAGCACGCGATCGACCGACCACGTCACGGGCTGATAGATCGCGAGCATGCCGCTCCATGCATTCGGCGCGACGCCGAGCGAGACGACGCGGCCTTCGAACACGAGCTCGGCAGCAGCAACGGTGGGGGGCAAGGTGGCAGGGGTCACGGGATCCTTGGTGCTCGAAGAGGGTTGCGATGAAGACGGCGCCGGCGACGGGGGTGGGGACGTCGACGTGCATCCGAGCGCCAACATCGCACCGAGCGCGGCGGCGCGCATCAGGGTCCGACGCGACCGGTCATGTTGTTGTGCGCGTCGGTGTTCACCCGCTCCGACGAGATGGTGATCGTCGACGGGCCCCACTACAGCCGGCGGATCGCCAACTACCGCAACGGGTTCGCACACCCGAGGGATGCCTACGTGGTCAAGGTCGACCGTGTCGACCGCGTGATCGGGTCAGGCGGGTACGGCCCAGCCGGCGCCAACGACCCCGGGATCGCCGTCGGGACCGTCGGCGCGACGTTCCCGGAGCGACCGCGGTCGCCGAAGGACGTCGTGAGGTCGGTCACGCTGTCGGGATTCCCCATCATGCCTCTCCGCGGTACGGGCACCCCGACGAGACAGGATCGGAGTTTGGCGGCGACCCGACCTGCCCGATGCGCTATGGCGATGTGCTCGACGATGCGTCGATGTTCGTCGTCGAGAGCATGTTCGGAGCCGGAGACTTGCCCAAGGGCGTCGGCAAGATGTGCACGCGCATCGACAACAGCGAGAGCAAGATCAACCTCAAGGACTGATCGTCGTCGGTGGTGGCTCGCACATCTGCCGGCAGAGCCTGCAACGACGACACCCACTTCTGTCGGGGTCACGGCGCGGGCGCAGGTGGAAGCAGGGGCTCGGTGGTGTGAAACGGTGCGAAGTCGAGGTATCGAACACCCGCATCGGGGTCCGTCTTGATGATGTCGGCGAACCTGCGATCGAAGACGATGTCGTCGGGGTTGTAGGCGAACCGGGTGTGGACCACCGTCGCCAGGCTGTCGTCGATCCCCTGGAAGGTGACGATCACGGTCGGGCTTCCGTTGCGAATGGATTCGGCGGTCACCCCGTGAAACGGGCTGCGCTCGTCGATCACGTGATACACGGTCCACGACAGGTTGAAGATCGGTGACGTCGTGCGGCGGAGCTCGAGGTCGTAGATCCGGCGCAGGCGCTCGCCGTTCGCCAGCTGGTCGTCGCGCGTCATGTAGACCCGGATGCTGGCCTCGACGATCGCGGTCTGCCGTGCGTTGGCGAGCCGGAACATGAGCGTGCGCTGACCGTCATGATCCGCGATGATCGCGACGGACGAGAAGATCACCCGGGGCGATGGCGTCGAGAATCGCGCGAAGAACACGCCGGTGACGAGGGCGGTGAGCCCGAAGCCCAGGAAGCTCTCGATCGTGACGATCACGTTCGACAGCGTGTCGTTGGGTGCGAGGACCCCGTAGCCGATGGTCGCGAGCGTCTGCACGCTGAACCAGAAGTAGTCGACGAACCCGTGGACGTTGGTGACGTCGGCGTGCCCCAGCCACAAGATCGTGGCGAACAACACGTTCACTGCCAGGTACACCATGGCGAGCAGCACCGTGATCCGCGTCCACGAGGCGGTGCGCAGGAAGTGGTACGCATCGTTCGCGAGCGAGCTCGCCGCGCCGGTAGGAAGGTTGCGACGCTCGATCAGCAGGCGTCCGCGTGCATCGAGAGCTCGCTCGTGTTTCTTGTTGCGCGCCAAGGCGAACAGTCTACGCGATGTGTCTCCGGGCCGGGCTGGCTCGATCGGGTTCGCTTCGGCGCCACGTCCACCGGCCGGGGATGATCTGGACGGAACGGTCCCTCACGCCCATGGCCAGCGCCGGCCGAGCTCGACCGCGCGCGCGGCGAGCGCGTCGGCGAGCTCGCCGCGGCTGGCGAGAGCGAACGCGTCGGCAAAGCCGACTGCACCGGCGAACCGATCCTCGGGCTGCTTGGCGAGGCCAATCGCGAGCACCGCCTCGACAGCCGGATCGATCGGCGCGAGCAGGCTCGGCCGCGACGGCATGCGCTCGCGCGTGCCGCGCAACACCTCGGCCTCGTCGCCGATGAACGCGGTCCGCCCGGTCACGCAGCGGTATGCGATGACCGCGAGCGAGAACACGTCGGCGCGGTGGTCGACGTCCTCGCCGAGTGTCTGCTCGGGAGCCATGTAGCCCGGCGTGCCCAGGAGGCCGCCGCGCGTCAACGTGCCGGTCGCGGAGACCAGCTTGGAGATCCCGAAGTCGAGGATCTTCCAGCGCGGGCCCGCGGGCGTGCTGGCGAGGAACAGGTTGGCGGGCTTGAGATCGCGGTGCACGATCCCGGCGGCGTGGGCGGCAGCGAGGCCCGCGCCGACCTGAGTCAGCAGGCCGACGACGCGATCGATCGGCATCCGCCCGTGCAGGCGCAGTAGCTCCGACAGGTCGTGGCCGTCGAGCAGCTCCATCGCGAGGTACGGGATCTCGGCCTCCGGCTCCGAGGCCTCGAGCACCCGCGGCACGCTCTCGCTGCCGACCGTTCCCGCGATGCGCGCCTCGCGCAGGAACCGCTCGACACGCGCGGCGTCGCCGAGCATGTGACGATGCAGGAGCTTGATCGCCGCGGGCTCGCCGCGTTCGACGTGGACAGCGGCGTAGATCTCGCCCATCCCCCCGCGCCCGATCACGTCGCCGAGCTGGAACGAGCCGATCAGCTGGCCAGTGAACAGGCCCGGACCACCCCGCGCGTGCTCGAGATCGAGCCGGGCTTCGTTGAGCAACGCCTCGCGCACGGCGACGCTGCGCACCGCGGCATCGAGCTTGCCCAGGGTCGCCAGTGTCGCTCGCCGCGACAGGCGCGCTGCCACGAAGCCGATGATCAAGAACACGTGGATCGTGACGAACGACAGCGCATGGTCCTGCCAGCGGAGCCCGTCCCCTCGGATCACGCCCAGGTCGGGAGTCACGCCCGTCATGATCAGACACCACAGCGTCGCGTGGATGCCCGCGATGGTCGCGTACGCTGCGATCGCGAAGCCTCGCTCGACGGTGCTCGCGTAGACGTAGAGCGTGAGCACGTAGATCGACATCGCTGGCGAGTAGACGCCCCAGTAGGCGATCACGCCGAACGCCGAACAGCACGCGAGCTGGCCGAAGATTCCGATCATCCGCATCGATGGCGTCTGACCGCGCGTCAGCCACAGCGCGATGCCGAGCACGGCGACGAGCGCGCCGCAGGTCGTGCCGAGCAGCAGGCGCGAGGTCGGGGTTCCTGTGTCGACGATCAGCATCGCCCCGAGCCCGAACATGCACAGGCCGATCAGCGCCCACGCGAGCAAGCGTGCGTGCGACATCGAACCCAGGTCGAGCGCGCCCGCGGGGGTCGAGGCCGCCGACGTCGCTGACGCCCGTGTCCCGCGCGAGGGGAGCGCGTCAGGCGCCACCGACGGCGTACCGCGCGCAGAGCCACGTCGGGTCTGGGTCACGGCCGGACGCGCGGCGATCGTCGGATCCTCGGTGGTCGACGACGGCGTGCTGCGCGAGTCCTCGGGCTTGCCGGGCTCGCCACGCCCGCGCGGGTCGTCGGCCACCGTCGGCAACTCGTCGACCACGGTCAGCGGCCCTCGGGCACGAACGTGCCGTGGAACGTGATCGGGAGGTGGTGATCGAACCACACCCGGGCGCGCGGGCCGTCCGCGAGCCGCGCTGCGTCGTATACGGCGAGGAACGCGCGTTCGCTCGGGCCGTCGTGACCGAGCGAGAGCAGCCATCCGTCGTCGAGGTGGGCTGCGCCGGGCCGGGGCACGAACAACGGCTCGGTCACGTGCTGCGACGGCGGCAGGTCGTGGCGCACCAGCGTACGACTCGCGGTCTCGAACTTGCCGAGCCCGCGCAGCTCGCCGAGCACGAGGTAGGTCGCGGCGTGCGCCCGGCCCTCGGATCCGGGCGCGATCGTCGGGAACTCGCAGCCCAGGTCGGACATCGGCTCCGAGCGCAGCGTCCTCGCGCGCGGGTCGAGGATCGCCCGGTGCAACCGCCCATGCGCGAGTGCCCCCGGCCCGCCTCCGCGGCCCAGCTGGCCGAGTGAGTGGAACGATTCGAACGTCGGATAGCGGACGTAGTCGACGATGATCTCGCCGCCCTGGTCGAACGCGTTCACGAAGTGCCACTGGAAGAACGCGTCGGCCATGAACCGGACCGGCTCGGCCGGCCGATCGATCGGCACGCAGATCACTTCGGTGGCCAGCTCGGGTCGCCAGCGGAACAGCTGCTCGAAGTCGCCGAGCTGGAGCAGCACGCGGGGAATATCGACGCGGACCGGCGAGACGAAGAACACCAGGTGGGTCTCGGTCGCGATGAAGTCGTGGAGCATCGGCGCCCCCGCCAGCGCGAGCGTGCCGAGGTGGCGGGCGGGACCGTGATCGGGGAGCGCGTACAGGTGGAGCCGCGGGCGTCGCCCGTACTCGAGGCCAAAGCCGTACGTGGTGCGGCGTGCCGCGACGCGGTGCGGGTGCGCCGAGAACCACGACACGATCGCACCGTCGAGATTGGACTCCCCGATCGTCGTCAGGTCGTCGGCGCGGAGCTCGGTCGGACGCCCTGCCTCCATCAGCGCGAACAGCCGGCCCTGCCAGACGAGCACGCTCGTGTTGGCGGTGTTCTTGTGGTCGCCCTTCACCAGGTTCCGGATTCGCCGCAGCCAAGGGGCTCGCGTGCCGAACAGCATGCGGCCGGCGGCCCGCTCCTCGCGCAGCCCCCGGGTCTGGGTGATCCGGACCGCCCCTGCCGCCGTGCCCCCGCCGATCCGGATCGCGGTGAGCGCGCCATCGCTCTCGAACGGGTGCGCGTAGCGAACGCCGCGCTGGCCGAACAGGCCGGGGCCGTTGCGATACAGCGTCCCGCGGAGCTCGACGGGGAGCTCCCCTTCGACGATCAGCGGCTCGAAGCCGTGTTCGCGCGGCAGATCCACGCTCCACAGCCGAGCGAGCGAGTCAGGCACCGCAGCGGATCCGGCGGAGCGTGGGTCCGCATGGACGGCCATCCCGACGAGGTTACACCGCCCGCCGACGGGGCGGGCGCCCACCGTCCGTCGGCAGATGATGCGGCAGTTCGCTCGTCGCCCGCTCTGCGCACGCATTGGATCTTTCCGGACGGCCGCAACGACGACGATGTGATCGTCGCATTGCCCACCCGCCAACCTGGCGATCGGGGGAGAATGAACCACATGGACCGCTGGTCCCCGCTCCTCGGCGTGTTGGTCGCCGCCTGTGGTCGCCTCGGCTTCGAGGCGCGCGTCGACGGCATCCCGGTCGATGGAACCCCGGTCGATGCAACGCGGGACACGGCGGGCGATGCCGTGCTGCTCGGACCATGGGGAGCTCCGCAGCCCCTCACCGCTCTCAACTCCGTGAACGATGACTCCGACCCGGAGCTCCGCGGGGATGGCCTCGAGCTCGTGTTCCACAGCAGTCGCCCCGGCGGCGCGGGCGGCTACGATCTCTACCGTTCCGTGCGTGCGAGCCTCGCCGATGCGTTCTCGACGCCCGTGCCGATGACCACGGTCAACACGACCGCCGACGAGCTTGGCCCCAGCTTGTCGGCGGACGGCCTGATCATGTACTTCAGCAACGGTCAGGACATCGTATTCGCAACTCGTACGAGCCTGACCGCGAGCTTCACCGGCGCCTCCCCGCTACCCGCATTGTCGAGCGCGGACGTCGACACCACCCCCGAGCTGTCGCGCGACGGGTTGGTCGCGATGGTCACGCGAGGAACGGTCGGCACACGCGACATGTGGATCTACCAACGGGCCGTCGAAGGTCCTCCCAACACCGGATGGTCCACCGCCACACGTGTGGCCGAGCTCGCTTCGGCGGTCACCGATTGCTCACCCGACCTCGATCAGCACGGACTCACGGTGTACTTCCACAGCGATCGCATGGGGACGACCGACGATATCTTCATCGCGACGCGCGCCGCGGCGAGCGATCCGTTCGGCCCGCCGACGGTCGTCGACGTGGTGAGCTCGTCCATGGATGAGGGCGACCCGACCCTGACCGCCGATCAGCGGACCATCGTCTTCCACCGTCAGCTCGATCTGTACATGGCGATACGCTGATCAATGAGATCGCGAACCTCGGGTCGACACTCACGCGCAACTGGCGCGTCCTGTGATGAGGTCTCTGCCTGCTCGGCCTTGACCGCGCGAATGCGCCGACTCGATCCGCCTGGAGTCAGCGGTGGTTCGCCACCGTGGGCGGCACCACATCGCCGCGCGCCTGGAGGTCGAGCGCGCGCGGGTTCGCCTGGTAGAACGCGCGCACCGCCGCTGCCAGCCCGCGTTTGGCGTTGTCATCGATCTCGACGACCTCGCCCGCGGGAAGCGCCTCGAGCAGCCTGTCGACCAGCTGGTCGACGGGGACCGGCACCCGAGCGCGCCAGCTGGCCAGCAACGTGCGGTCGACATGAGATGGCAGCGAGCCCAGGATCCCGACGTCATTCTGATCGTGAACCAGTAGCCCCGACGTCGTCCCGCGGTCGAGGGTCAGGACCTGGAACAGGTACAGCGTGTGGTACGCGAGCTGGCTGGCCCTTGCTTCGGCACTGGGGGAGCCGTGGGCGCGCAGGGCGTCGCCCACGATCGCGGCGTGGCTATCGATCGCCGCTTCCCCCACCACGCGGGCGAGCGCTGCGTCGGCCACCGGATCGGCGGTCGCGTACTGCTCCAGATAGAAGTGGGCGACTCCGCGATGTCGGCCGAGCGCCGGGATGAAGAAGTAGTTGTCGCCCTGGCGCGCTGCGTCGTCGAAGACGTGCGACGCCACGGCGCGCAACGCCGCGATGAAGCGTGCCTTGCCTGCCAACGCGAGCTCGGTCTCGCGGATCGCGGGGTTGAGATCGGCCATGATCCGCCAGTAGCCACTGCCATCTCGCATCTCGGTCCAGCTGACGTGGACGTGGACAGAGGGGGCGTGCGGATGACGAAGATGGATGATCGTCGAGAGCGCGGTCGCCGAGCTGAGCCGCTTGCCAGGTTCGTCGTCGTAGTGGACCTGTGACACGTTGACGGAAGCGCGATCGAAGATCTTGGTGTCACCGATCGAGAGGCGCGTTCCTCCGCCGTGTCGCCCTTCATCGCGGACCCAGCTGAGCTCGCTGAACTGATCCGGCTCTCCGAGGTCGCGCGCCACCCGCTCCTGGGCGTCGACCATCCTACGTTGCAGAGCCCGAACCAGCTGGTGGGCGGCGCTGGCCGCGGCTGAACGCGCGAGAATCACGAACCGCAGCGTACACCGTGGGGGCAGCGGGCGCTCCGAGAGACCCGGAGGCCGTGTTTCTTGTTGCGTGCCAAGGCGAAGGGTCCACGCGACGTTGCCAGGGAGGCGCGGCGCTCGGTTGCGGCGGCCTCGGGTCGATGTGGTCTCGCGCTACGGAGCCACGCTGTCCCACTGCGCGCTCGGATCGAGCATCTCCGAGAGCCAATCCGAGAGGTGCTTGCCGGTGCCGTCGGTCCGCGGCGAGATCTTTCCGGGCTCGAACAGCAGCCAGACGTGCTGGCCGCTGTCCTTCGTGTACACGCGGAAGTTCGGGTGATTCGCGAGCGTCTGATCGCGAAGCTCGGTGATCCCCGCGGCGAACTCGGTCTCGGGCATGGGATTGCCGACCGCCCCGGCCACGCAGTCGGGATAGCCATACCCGAAGAAGCTGCGGACCACGCCATCGCGATTGGCGGTGACGAGCCCGAACCGGCGGTCGGGATATGCGTCGGCAAGATAACCGAGTGCGTTCGCGAGCCCGCCGCCGTCGGCTTGCGTGCACGTCGTGCAGCCCGCGGGCAGCGCAGCGTCGAGATTCCACGTCGTGCGGAACAACTGCTGCAGGCACGGCGTCAGGTAGTTGTCGCCGAGCGGCGGGCCGGAATCGTCGACGAGCAGCACCGGCGTGGTGCCGAACGCGACCTGGGTGCGGTCGTAGTTGAGGAGCGCACCGAAACCGCCGGCCGACGAGCCGGTGAGCACCACGCGCTTGACCTGCGTTGACTGCGGGACGATCAGATCGAGATCGTGACCGACGTTGGCGTAGCCGACGAACGCGCGATTGCCCATGCCCGTCGGGTTCGAGCCGGCGTGGACGTCGCCGGTGCAATACGGAACGAACACGAACGTGGCGTCGCGCAGCGGGTTCGCATCATCGATGCGATCGAAGATCCCGATGTTGTACGGGGTGATCTCCGAATCGAAGTTATCCGGGCCCCAGCCGCTCGGGTGTGCGACGTGGGAACACGTCGAGCTGTTGAAGCACGCGCCTCCACCTTCGAGATAGATCACGAGGTCGCCGCTGGTGCCGAGGTTGACGCCGATCCCGGTCGGTGAACCGTTCATGCAGCGCGCGCCGTCGACCGGCACGTAGACCCATTGGTGCGGTGTGGTGCCGAGCGTCGGCGGTCCGCCGCCATCTTGGTTGTCCGCGCATGCCGCGACGAAGATCAGTACCAACCCGGCGAGTCGCTTCATGCGCAGATTGTATCCCCGGATCGCGCGCATGTTCGCCGCGTCGTCAGGGGTGTTCGTCAGGCGACGGTTTGAACGTTAGACCATCAGAACGAGCCGGCGACATAGAGTCCGGTGCCGGTCGGGACGATCGCGAGCTGCGCCCGCCGGTGGTTCGTGCGACGCGCGGCGCGCGGCGCGTCGTACCAGGTGTAGGCCGTCGCGCCGACGAAGATCAACGCGGTCACGACCATGGTGACCTCGAGGACGTCGGCGGTGCGCGGCTTGTAGCAGCCCGGAACCTCGCATTCGGGATCGGAGATCTTGGTCCACTTGATCGCGGAGAGGGCGAAGCCGGCATACGCACCGCCACGGATCAGCGTGGAGACGGCGGCGTGCTTGTACTCGCCCGCATAGACGTGGCCGAGCGAGGGGCCGAACGCGAACAGTGAGGCCGCGGTCACCTCGAGCGGCAACGAGCCGTCGGCGGCGACGGCGACGAGCACACCGGCGATGGGCGTGCCGACCGCGAGCGCTCCTGCGAGCGCCGGGCTCTTGGTCTCGACGACCGGAGCCGAGGCCGGTTCGGCGTGCGCGGTCGCGGCGGTCCCCACGATCGACGCAACGAGGAATGCACGCACGGTGAGCTTCTCGTAGCAGGCCCCAGGCCAACCGGTCGCGTGTGCAGTCTCGGCCACTTGGTCCACGATGATGTGCCAGACGCTGGCAACCCTCCACCACCTTCTTGCTAGCAACCGCACAGAAGAGCCAGAAGACCGCACCGACGTTTCTTGCGCGAATCCCGAACAAGACCCGTCGAGGGACGGGGCGAGACGACGCCTGCTAAGGGTCCGCGAGCCGCCGGACACCGGACGGATCAACTAACCCCGGAACGGCCTCCGAACGGCCTCCGCATCCGCAGAACCACACCTAGCCGAGTAGTGGAGGCTATTGATAGAGAAAGACCATCTCCACGCGGTTGTTCTGGTCGCGCCCCTTCGCCGTGCGGTTGTCTCCGATCGGCTGAGCACTGCCAACGCCGCTCACGACAAAGCGCCTCGCATCGACCGCGCGCGTGGC
>Ga0102851_10000570_pt1 | contig 19019 bp, 17 predicted proteins | sample Mud3Dept3metaG_FD_79558 | JGI IMG/M metagenome (GOLD analysis project Ga0102851, IMG submission 79558) | Freshwater wetland microbial communities from Ohio, USA, analyzing the effect of biotic and abiotic controls - Mud 3 Core 4 Depth 3... | ecosystem: Environmental > Aquatic > Freshwater >... | reverse complement strand
TCGATAGATTTGTGGAAAACCACTCTGGAATGAAACTCGAGGCAAGGTACGACTCTTAGCCACTGATTCGAGGTTCCTTTATCTTCAGGCTCCAATCCAGCATATTAAGATATTTTTTGAAGGAATATTTTTCCATGTCAATTTTCTTCCAGAAAATCGGGATCATTAGAAGTCGCGCCATCAGTACGATGGCGATTTTCGCTGAAGACGCTATCAACACCGATCCCCTGTAAAAAATGGCGCCAGCCTTACCGTAATATTTTCCGATCATCAGAGAGATCGACTCGCATTTCATCAGCGTGGAAAATTCCCCTTCCGTGGCCCGGCTCGACCCCCCGCAATGATGAATGATCTCGGCATCGCTCATGTAGTATATTTTCCACCCGTCCCGGTAAATCCGCTGACAAAGTTCTACGTCCTCACAATACATGAAGAACCGTTCGTCAAAATACCCCACCCGGTCCAGAACGTCTTTCCGAACCATCAGGCAACCGCCGTACAACTTCATGACATATGCACTTTTATCGGGATCCTGGTAAGGGAATATGCCCTTTAACCGTTTAAGGAAACCGAAGGAGCCAAAAAAGAGGACGAATAATTCTGTCACGGGGGTCCGGAGCCATTGAAACGGGAGAGGGAGAGGCTCTCCATCCTCGAATACCATTCGGCATCCGACAGCCCCAACATCGGCGTTTTGATTCATAAAAGCAATCATCTTCGATATAGCCCCGGGGAGCACAACCGTGTCTGGATTCAGAAAAAGGACATGGGGGGTATCGCATAAGCGCAACGCCAGGTTGTTCGCCTTCCCGAAGCCGATATTCCCGCCGGAATCAATCATTTTATATTCCGGGAACCTTTGCCGCACCATGTCCGCGCTTCCATCCGAGGATGCGTTGTCCACAACGATCACCTGCGCTTCGTCAGCGGGGACGTGATCCCGGATCGATTTCAGGCACCCTTCGAGGAAATCCTTCGAGTTCCAGTTCACGATGATGATGGACAGGTCGGGAGATGCCACGGATGCTTCCATTTCAGTTTTCATCCAGGAAGATTGTATTTCCCATGCAAAGTCTATTTCTCCGATTTTCTTTTCAGGGACCGCAAAGTGTTCCTGCCCGTTTCATACAAGCGAACCACCATCTGATTCCTCGTATGCTCCCAATAATCATATTGGCCGAGATGGCACACATCCTTCCCGCCCAAACCTTTCTTGAAATGATGTACCCCGGGATTCATCGCCGGATTGATCCCCCCCAGGTCATACCATCGATAACCGGTTCCTTTAAGCCACTCGATGATCTTCCATTGAAGAAGATTAGCCCCTTTGAATTCCCTCCCATGGTCTCCGGTTGCCCCAAGCATATATATTCCCGTATCCCCGTGCGCCGAGCAGATAGCAACCGCTACGGGTTTCCCTGATACCTCACAAATAAAAATTCTCATCTTTCGATCCGGAGGAAGAACTTTTTGAATTTTCCGAAACGTATCGAATTCAACCCCTGGAGTGAATTTCTTCCTCTGGAGCATTTCCGAGGATAACGCGATGAACGTTTCGAACATTTCCTCGGATGTCCCCTCTGTGATGATCGATGGGTTCTTCATCGCTTGTCGAAGTTGGTTTCTCCACTTCGAATCCATTTGCTTCATGAGGGACGGCAATTCCGGAGTCAGATCTAACAGGAATGTCCGGTATGGCGAGACATTCTCATTTTTTCGGAACCCTTCCTCTTCCAGGATTTCGCGGAAACCCCCATTCCCATCCTCCCCTGCTACTTCCCGGGGGCGCAGGCGAAGCAATAACTTCCTCTTGGTCACATATTCCGTTTTCATCGCCTTCAGGATCGCCCTGTAGCATTCGGGGTCCTCAAACTCCTTCCCCCTCCACATCGGGCCCCATGGAACATATGCAACACCCCCACCGAAAATGGGGATGCGCACAACTCTCGCCTGTGATGCGGCCACGGTTTTCCGGCCTCTCGACCGGAGCACGATGTGACTAAGATTCCTTTCCCCCCATGATACGGATCCGTAAGCCCATGTCTGGTAGACGCTAACATCCTTGAACTCTTCCAGGACAGAACCCCATCCACTTTCCGTCATTCCGTCGATCTGCACATCATAGGGGCCGCTCAATGTTGGGTCCCAACTCCCCGGAAAATCTCCTTCTTCATCCGTGAAGCGATTGTCACCCACGAGTAGGAACCAGCTACTTTCAACCGGAATTCCACCTGCCAGTCCCCGGGGTCCACACGAATTCGTCCTGCCGAAAAAATACGTCCAACCGGTCCCCTGTTACGCTTCGGTTCGATCGTAAATACCCGTTGGTATCCTGCCTCCCGCGCCATCAGAAGATTGTTTTCCCCGTGCGAACCGTAAGGAAAACTCAACAAAGTCACCTCACGTTCAAGGATTTCCTCCAATTCCTTCTTCGACCGTGTAATCTCTTCCCTGGATTCAACGTCCTGGAGTTCGCTCAGACGACTGTGAGTGCGGCAATGGGAACCGATGAGCGCCGCAGGAATACGTTCCAGTGCCTGGATTTGCCGTGTGTCCATTACTTGCGGGACAGATTTATTTTTACCCGGATGGCGAATCCAACCTGCCGGCCTGCCAACGAATGCCGTTGGTACGAATACGGTAAAGGGAATTCCCCGTGATTCCATTTCCGGTATCGCTGTTTCCGCAAGAGAGGCGAACGCATCATCGAATGTCACCGCGACAGAGTTGACCCCCGCTTGAACTGTTCCTTTAAAATCTGCCGGCACGAGCCGAGTCTTCTTCGCAAGATAATCCATCTGCCAGCAAAATCTGCTTCTCTCCTCTGAATCTACCAGGTGGTAATACAGGACCACGAAATCACGCGATCCCCTGTCACCGAACATTCCACGGATATTCCGTAGAAGAGAGTCGGAGATAAAAACGACCAGGCTGATGAAAAGTTTGACAATCCTCTTGATCAATTTGTCGAAATCGGATCTTCTATCAGAATCTTCATTCAGGTCCAAAGGCTTTTTCGAAAGAACAGCCTGTTCCACTGCTGATTTCTGACATAGCGGATCAACTCTTTGTCGTCCACTTGGGGAAAATTCTCCAGATACCCTTTCAGGAATCCCCAGAACAGCCCTGCGGAGACCAAAAAATACGGTTTTTCTCCTAACCGCTTGATGCATTTCAGGATCATGAAAGCCGGGAGGTACCCCGTAATGTAGTTCGCCAACCCGTTCTTGACATAATTCTTCCAATCTCCGTCGGCCGAACCCGTGGCCTTGTGCTGAATCAACCGGAGTTCGGAGAATGTCTTCGTGTTCCACCCGATCATATTGGCCTTGAGTTCGTCAATCGTGTCCCACCCTGTCAGAACCTTTAAACCACCAATCTGCTCCCAGCACTCCCGACGATAAATCTTCGTCGCTCCCCTCACGTGGAATAAGGGTGAGCGTTCCTGGACCGGCACCCCATCCTCAAGGTTGTAGATTGAACCGCCACCGATCCCGAGGCGCGGATCCCCGGAAAATATCCGGAAACATTCCTCGAAATACCCCGACTCGAACGACAAGTCTCCATCCAGCTTTACAACATACTGCCAATCGGGAGTGGTAATCTCCCCGTACCCATCGTAGAAAGCCTCCATGACCCCACCGCCGGCTTTTCGAAAACCTCGATTCTCGCGATTGACAATCTTGATCCAGGGGTGCCTCGCGGCATACTGTTCGATGATCTCCCCTGTCTTGTCTGTTGATCCGTCGTTGACGATCACCCACTCCGCCGGCCTGACCGTTTGCGAGAGAATGGAGCGGAGGGTGTGTTCTATATACCGTTCCTCGTCCCGCACCGGGGTAACGACGACATACTTTACGCAGATGGCCATCACCTCGCTGCCGCCCTCACTCCCCGATCCATCCGAAATATCTCTTTCGTAAATATTGTGGAACATGAATCCAGTCGTATGCCCCCTCGAGTTTCGCTTTCAACAGGGTCGCGTCGTCGTACTCGTTGACGGGAAGCCGCTTCAGCGCGAGGGGGTTATCTCTTTTCCGCACTCTTCCGATTACGGTCGTGACTCCTGCCCTGTATCCGCAACGTTCGAGGGTTCCGAAATACATCCTGAGAAAATCCGATTTCCCTTCCGGGAATGCAAAAGGGCAGGAAAAAACCTCAACCGTCTCCCCAAGTCGGGATTCAATCTCTTTTTTGGAGTCCACGATTTCGGCTTCCATCCTTGCAGCCTGCAAGGTATATAATTTCAAGTGGTTCACGGTGTGGGAACCGAAAACAATCCCCCTTTTGCACAATCCCCGAACATCCTCCCAGGCAAGAATATCCTTTCCATCGAAATAACTGCTCCTGGAACCCATCATCCCTGTAACCAGGAAAACCGTTGCCTTAAATCCATATTTCTCCAGTATGGGGAACGCATGGTCAAGAAAATCCCTGTAGCCGTCGTCGAATGTGATGACGACCGGCTGAAATGTTCCCATCTCCTTATCCATCAGCATCGGCAGTTCGTTCAACGTTATCGTGGAATATCCATTCTCGGATAGCCACTTCATCTGCTCTTCGAAAACCCGGGGAGACGTGCTCGTTTCGTAATACGGGTGCCAGGTCCTTTTGGAAAGTTCCGAAATACTGTGATACATCAAAACGGGGACGGCGCTTTCCCATCCATTCCGCAGAATCCGCTTCAACGGACGCGCAAGGTACAGCGTGACAAGACGGTCGCTTCGCAAAGAGAACCCCATCTTCAGAGCGATCGAATGAGATCGAAATATTCTTCTTTCTTCACGTCCCAGTTGTTGTCCCGTACAAACGCATCGCCGCATTCGACCAGGCGGGATCGAAGTTGCGAATCGTTGATGAGCGTTCCCATTTTCGATGCCAGATCGTCCACGTCTTCCGACCGGAAAAAGAGGATCTGCGAATCGTTGAAGTAGTACCGGTCGATCATCGTGCTGGATGCAAGGACTGGAACCCCGACGGCCATGAATTCCGGGATCTTCGTACTGAATGCCTCGTTCCCGAAGGATACGGCCCGTTTCGGGACCACCCCCAGGTCCGCGTTTGCCATGATGATCGCAATTTCATTCGTTGGCTTCATCCCGAGAAAGAGGATCCGATCCGACATACTCAATCCTTGGACCAGATCCAGCAAGGCCTTCTTTTCGGCGCCCTCTCCGTATATATGGAACTCCGCTTCGGGGAATTTTTCTGCGATTTTTGCGAACGCATTGATGGCGACGTCCAACCCCTGGTGCCAGTTGAGCGAGCCAGGATAAATCATGACGAATTTCCCGTCGACACGCGTTCTCGGATATTTCCGAAAAATGGAAGTATCCGGGTAATTCATGACAACCGTGCATTTTTCCGGTTTGACCGAGCGGGAGAGCAAGGTTTCACGCCAGATGTGGTTAGCTATAATGACGTGATTCGAGAATGCGATGGAAAGCTTTTCCAACAGCACCAGCGTCTTGAACACCAAGGAATCCCTGCCCTTATTGAACTTGCTCGCGTAGAATTCCGGAACGATGTCGTGGATGTCGAGGATGACCTTCGAACCCATTATTCGAGGAATCAGGGAGGCGAACACCTCGAAATCGGGAACCGAGTGGACGTGGATCACGTCGTACCGTTTCCCCATGCTGTTCTTTGTAAGGATAAAAGACGACCGGAACAGGAATAGGAGCAGTTTGACAAGATAGGTGAACGGGCTCTTCTCGTTGTGCACGCGGGTCTGGATGCGATGGATCCTTACGCCGTTCAGGTCGCCGGTATCGGGTTGGCCTGGTTGCTTCAGGGAGAACACGTCAACTTCGACTCCCTGTCCTGCAAGAGCCTCGGCATACATCTTCACCCTGGTATCCATCTCGTAGAGCGAATATGCAACCATGCACGCCTTCATCTACGGTGCCTGTCCGGGAATCGGCCCGTTCTCCGGCGAACCGGAAACCTCCCTGCAGTATCGGGCCACCCTGAGGGGCGTCGCGCTCCAATACTGGCCCGCATATTTTTCTTTTACGTATTGCAGCAATTCCCGGTAGTACCTGGCCGGGTATTCGCCGAATCGGCGGGGTTGGCCGTCGAAGGTCATATAATCGGGATGGGTGATCAGCAGGCACATTCCTCCTTTCGACGCCACCCAGTCGAGCTTCTTTTTCCAGAGGCCGATGGAGTCATGCTTCAGGATCACGAAGAGGGTGAAGTCCTGCGGCAGCGTGTACGGCATCTCGACGTATCCCTTCCCGGTCCCGTCGGGTGGATCGACCCGGAACGGGAAGATCGTTCCGGTACCCTCGGGTTGGGGCTCGAACGGATCGGAATCGAACGTCGAGGCGTCGTATTCGATGTCCAGCGAATGGAACCATTCCAGATTATGGTGCATGGCTCCTGCGCGAAAACCGGCAGCCCTCCAATCCTTCAGGTATCGATTGATGGATTTTGCGCTTTCAAAAAACTTCGATCGTGACGTGAAGAGTTTTCCATCGTGTTTCAAATCATGAATCCCGATCTCGAATCCATGGCTCACGAGGTGCTCCCGTAGTTCCTTCGACACCTCATACCGTTCCGGGACGAAATTGAAGGAAGAGACGATCCCGTACTCCTGGTCGAGCCTCATAAGCTCGAGGCAACGATCCCGCCCCACTTCCGTCTCCACGTCGTGCGTCATGACGAAGGCAAACCGTTTCCGGTCCGGCCACCCCTGCCAGTTCTTCGGATGCCCCCCCGCCTTCTCGTCGATCGGCCAGGCGTGTCCGTCGGTCCGCAGCTTGATCCGTGCACGAAGCCGCCGCATGGCGATCTGCAACCGCCGCGGGATGATCGGCTTGACAAGATAGTAGGCTTTCTTCAATACCGGCATCTATCTGCTGGGGGAGGCCTACCCGACGTGCCGATAGGCGACGCGTCCAATCAGCCGCAGTAGCGGCAACGGCAATCTCGACATCATGCTCTCCCATGGAATCGTCGCACGGTGGTTCTTGGAGGGCAGGTACGTCTTCGACGCCACGTCGTACTTGACGTATTGCAGGGTTCTTTCCACTGTCCCCCAAGAGAGCTTGAACTGCCGCAATCCCTCATGGTGCAGGTCCGTCCTGCCGAAGGAGAGCGTCCGAACCCCTTTCCCGCACAGCTCCCGGATCCCCTCACGGAAGACCAGGTTGTTCGGCCGCAGCTCCTGGCAGCGCCGGTCCGAGGCGCCGTACTTGTAGATCGCTTTCCCTGCGAAGTGGAGGAAGACCGCTCCGGCGACTGCGCTCCCTTCGTGGCGTGCGAGCACGACGGTCCCGAGACCCTTTTCCAGGACGTGCGACCGGAGGTTTTCGAAAAACCGGGCCGGCTGTGGCGGCAGCCCGTGCTCCCGGCGGGTCAGGCAGTTCAGTCGATAGAACTCCTTCACCCCCCCCGGAGTCTGGTCTGACGCCACGGTGATCCCGCTCTTCTCTGCTTTCCTGATGTTCCTTTGAACGTTCGAGCGGTACCCGGCGAAGAGGGCCGCATCCCCGGGTGTCAGGTCGAGCTCGTGGGTCAGGTATTCCGCCGACGCCGGGAAGTTCCCCATGCCGCGGCAGAGGCCGCGAAGTTCCATGGTCCGCCAATGGCGGGACCGGGCCCGGGAAATCAGTTCGCCGGCTGTTTCGTCGAACGGCATTCCATCGGGCAGGATGGGGACGCACTCATCGGTGAACGGGAGGGAAACCCCCCGCGTTCCGGTGAGCCAGCTCCGGATCTCCATGAACGGGAGGAGGGCGACGAGCCTTCCCTCTTCCACGGCGGTGAAATAGGAAGGTTCGTATCCATACGTCTCGGAAAGGACCCGGGCCCATGCGGCAGTGTGGAAGACCGTCGCTTGCGGGTGGCAGGACAACCGTTCATCCCACCCGGGAATCCCGGTCGGGTCGAGAACCTCCAATTGGTCCGCCACGGCAACTCCCTTTCAGCTCAACGGCCCGCTATGGTCGCCTTCAGCTCCGCGGAGACGCGGGAGAGCTGCTCACCCGTCAACTCCGGGTACATCGGCAATGACACGAATTCGGCTGCGGCCTTTTCCGCGACGGGGAACCCCCCTTTCTGGTACCCAAGCGACGTGTACGCGTCCAACAGGTGGAGGGGGATCGGGTAATGAATGCCACAATGGATATCCTTCTCGGCGAGGGAGGTGATCAGCCGGTCCCGGTCGGCCACGCGAATGGCATAGATGTGGTAGACGTGTTTCGCATACCCGGCCTGTTTCGGGGTAGTGATCTCCTTCACGCCCTTCAGAAGTTCGTCATAGATAGCGGCATTCCGGCGCCTCCCCTCATTCCAGGCAGAAAGGTGTTTCAGCTTCACGCTCAATACCGCTCCCTGGATACCGTCCATCCGGGCGTTCCACCCTATCAGGGAATGGTAATATTTCTTCGCCTGTCCATGGTCGCGCAGCATCCGGATCTTCTTGTCGAGTTCCTCGTTGTCGGTGACCACTCCACCCGCCTCGCCGTACGCGCCGAGGTTCTTCCCGGGATAGAAGCTGAAACATCCCGCGTCACCGATCGAACCGGCCTTCTTCCCCTTGTACTCCGCCCCGTGGGCCTGAGAGGCATCCTCCACGACGAACAGTTTCCGCTTCCTCGCGATCTCCAGGATCGGGTCCATGTCCGCCGTCTGGCCGAAGAGATGGACGGGGATGATCGCGCGGGTCTTCGGGGTGATCGCGGCCTCGATCTTCGACGGATCCATGTTGTACGTCACCGGGTCCACGTCCACGAACACCGGCCTCGCCCCGCACCAGCTGATCGCCTCGGCCGTGGCGATGAAGGTGTCCGGAACCGTAATCACCTCGTCCCCGGGCCCGATCCCGAGCCCCAGCAGCGCCATCCACAGCGCATCGGTCCCGCTGCCCACCCCGGCCGAAAACCGCGTTCCGCAAAACGTGGCGAAATCCTTCTCGAACTGCGCGACGAACGGGCCACCCGCGAAAGCGGTCCGGTCCAGCACCTGCTGTATCGCGTCCGCGATCTCGCCGCGGATCGGTTCGTACTGCGCTTTCAGGTCCAGATATGGGACTTTCATTTCGCCTTCCCCCCGGTGATTTTTCGAAGAACCCTGGCGGGGTTTCCGGCCACGATCGTCCCCGGGGGCACGTCCTTCGTTACCACACTGCCCGCCCCTACGATCGCCTTCTCTCCCACCGTCACGCCGGCAAGGATCGTCGCGCTGGAGCCGACCGAGGCGCCTTTCCGGATGAACGTGGGAACGCACACCCAGTCGGCCTCCGTCTGGAGCCCCCCCCCCTCGGCGGTCGCACGGGGGTACATGTCGTTGATGAAGGTGACGTTGTGCCCGATGAACACGTCGTCCTCGATCGTCACCCCTTCGCAGATGAAGGTGTGGCTGGAAATCTTGCAGTTCCGACCGATCTTCGCCCCTTTCTGGATCTCAACGAAGGTTCCCACCTTGGTGTGGTCCCCGATTTCGCAGCCGTACAGGTTTACGAAGTCGTATACCTTCACCCCTTCGCCGAATTTCACGTTCGGGGCGATCTTTTGCAGCTCGGAAGCGACGATCTTCATCCTTCTCCCCCTCAGGCCGGGGCCGGAACAGCGCCGAGGGTCTGATCGATCTCGACCTTCGCGCCGCCGTTTTTCAGGGAGCGGGAGGAAGCCTCGAGGATCTGGATCACTCGTAACCCGTCCCGGCCGCTCGACTCGGGAGTCTTCCCGGTCCGGATGCAGTCGAGGAAGTGCTGCGTCTCCACCTTGAGCGGTTCGGTCTGCTTGATGTAGGGGATGTGCGCGTCGCCGTAATGGTAGGAGTAAGTGAATTCGGCGAAGGTGTCGTAGTGAGGCGGCGTCTCCACCCGCTTGTCGTAGATCTTGATCTTCTCCAGCGGCTGGTTGTCGTCGTAGACGATCATCCGCTTGCTGCCGACGATCACCATCTCGCGCACCTTGTTCGGGTCGAGCCAGCTGCTGTGGATGGTGGCGAACCCGCCGTTGTCAAAGTTGAGCGACATGTTCGTCACGTCCTCGATGTCCTTGTTGATGTGGGCCTTCCCCTGGCAGTTGACGGACACGGGCGGCTTCCCGAGCAGGGAGAGGATGATCGAGATGTCGTGCGGGGCCAGGTCCCACGCCACGTTGATGTCCTTCTGGAATAGGCCGAGGTTGAGGCGCCGTGAGCTGATGTACTGGATCTCGCCGATGTCGCCGGATTTCACGATCTCCTGGATGCGGAGGACCGGTGCGGAATAGATGAAGGTGTGCCCCACCATAAGCGTCAGCTTCTTCGCCGCCGCGAGCTGGACCAGCTCGTTCCCCTGCTCGGAGGTCTGGGTCATCGGCTTCTCGACGAAGGTGTGCTTCCCGGCTTCCAGGCCCTTTTTCGCCAGCTCGTAGTGCAGGTGTACCGGCGTCGCGACGACCACCGCGTCAACGTCCTTGTCCTCGACGATCCGATCGAACTCATTCGTGGTTACCACAGAAGGATACAGATTCTTCATGTGGGCCAGCCGCTTCGGATCCCGGTCGCAGACCCACTTCACTTCGCAATCCGGCAGGGAATGGAAGTTCCGAAGGAGGTTCGGGCCCCAGTACCCGCATCCCACTACCGCGATGCTGATCTTCTTCTGCATGGTGGTCTCCTGTGGCCGCCCCTGACCGGGAGGCTTATTGGGTTCCCTGCTTGATGTAATATTTCCCGTAATATCGCTGATAATAACGTTCCGACTCCGGCTCCACGCCGTTCAGCAGGACGCCGAGCAGTTTCTTCTCACCGATGTCCTCCAAGGCCTGCCGGAACAGGTTGTGCGGGGTGAAGCCCAGCCGGTGGACGAGGACGATTCCGTCGACGAGATCCCGAAGGACCATGGTATCCGATACCGGGATAATCGGCGCGGTGTCCAGGAGAATGACGTCATACTGCTCGCGGAGTTCCTGGATGAGGGTCCGGAACTTCTCGCCGGCGAGCAGCCTCCAGGGATTGGCGACCCGCTTGCCGCTCGGGATCACGTGGAGGCCTTGCGTGATGACATACCTGAGGACTTCATCCAATCCGGCGGAGCCTTCGAGCAACTCGACCATCCCGGGGCTAGACCGGAACTGCAGCCCCTTGGCGAGATCGGACTTCCTCAGGTCGAGATCGATCAGAAGCACCTTCTTCCTTCCAGTGGAGGCGAGATTTGCGGCCAGGTTAACCGTCGAGACGGTCTTCCCTTCCCCGGCGATGGAGCTGGAGATCGCGACGACCTTGCATCCCCGCACATCGACGGCGTATTCGAACCGGGAACAATAATTCTTGAACTGCTCCGTAAAGAGTTGGTCCTTGCTCTGCAAGAGGGTATAGCGGTCCGTCGCTTCCGCTGGACGGTCTCTTAAGAAATCGAGGATCGGAATTTTCATGCACCCCTCTGCTAAAAGTTCAGGATGGTTCGGATTTTGTCGCGGTACACCAGCAGGAAGATGGAAAACGCCATGGTGAACGTGATCAGGCCGCCGAAGACCGCCGCCCGGCGAACCTCTCGATCCCGAAGGTACTGCTTGTCCTGAAACACGGGAATGTAGCCGAGGATCGGTACCTTGTAGAGATGCCGGAAGTCTCGAACGTCGCGCAACCGCAGATCCATCGCCTCCCATACGATCGTGCCGCCGAACCCGAGGACCAGGGCGAGGAAGAGGAAGACCCCCATTACCTTGATGCGGTTCGGCTGGAACGGCTCCTCCGGAAGGTTCGCGGGGTCGAGGATCTGGAACTGCGTCCCTTTCTGGCGTTTCTCGAGGTTCTGGGAAACATCCGCCTCGAGCTTCTTTTTCAGCAGGTCGTCGTACGACTTTTTCTGGTTATCGTAATCGCGGATAAGGGCGATCATCTCCTGTTCCCTCCGTGGGCTCTGTTCGAGCTTCCGTTCCACGGAGGCAATGCTTTTCCGGATCTCCCCCTTCTCCATTTTCAGGGAAGCGATTTCCGCCACGGTGGCCTTCAACTGGGCTTTCATACGACGGATTTCATCGCCCCCGGGAGGGAACGCGGCAGCGATCTGGGAATCCCCATTCGCATCCTCGCCTCCAAGGGCGGCGGACTGCCGGGACTCCGCGATCCGCCTTTCCAGAGCCGCCACCTCCTGCTTCGTGCGGACGACTTCCGGAAACAACTCCGTATACTTTTCGTTCAGCTCCGCCAGTTTCGCCTTTTTCGACGCCAGTTCGACCGCAAGCGATTGGACCGAATCCGAGGAAGGTGAGAGGGCCGATTTCCCGTTCCCGGCCGACGCGGTCGGGAGTGAATTTCCGATCAGGTTGATTTGCGCTTCGAGAAAGACCTTTCGCTCCTCCAGGGTGCGGGTGGCGGTTTCGTTCGCCCGGAGCCGGTCTTGCAGGCCGGTCAGCATCCTCAGATTCGCATCCATTTGCTGGGGGAGTTCCCCCATGTTCTGGATTTTGTAATCCTTGACCTTTTTCTCCATCACCTCGAGCTTTGCCTTCGTACTTCTGAGCTGGGACTCGAGGAATTCAGAGGTGCCGATCGCCTGGTGTTCCCGCGTCTTCAGGTTCTCTTCAATGAAGAGCGAAGCCAGTCGGGCCGTTGCGTGCATCGCCTCCTTCGGGTTCTCATGCAGGAAGGACAAGGAGAACGCCTCGCTGCTTTCCCTGCTTGGCCCAAGAACGACCTCGATCTCGATCCGCTTGCGCATGGTTTTGATAAGTTCCTCGGAGGAATTCTTCGTCCGCTCGTTCTCGAAGAGTCGAAGCTCGTCCATCACTTTCGTCAGCATCGTGCGACTCATCACCTGCTGCTTGATCGTCCCCAACTGCTGTTCGACCTGGAGGCTGACCGTGGGGCGCACGTAATCCTTCGGGACGGATTGCGGGATGACGAGGATCGTGATGGTCGATTTATAGAGCTCCGGTGTTACCACGCAGTAGACGCAGGCGAATAACATTACGAAGAGTATGGTGAAGGCAATCGGCCACTTCCTGCGGAGGAAGAGCTTCCCGTAGTCCCGCAACTCCATTTTCGGTCGAAGAGGCATCGGTACCCCTTACCTCCTCAGGAGAAAAGCAGGCATGTCAAGAGCGGGGAAACCGGGTTCCGGGCTGGCTACCGCCCATGAGGTCTTCAAAGCTCCTCCTCCGCAATGGGTGTGATGATGTTGATTCCAGCCATTTCTATTCCACCTGCATTCTTATCGAGGATAAAGAGAGCAATCTTTATACCACTGAGCGACCTTCTTGTTTTTACGTTTTATTTCAAACACTTCCAAGTATCGCCCACGGCAGACAAAAGGAGTTTTTTTTCACAATGCCAGCATCGAAGAAAACTCTTTTCTTAAAAGGGGAAATGTTTTCTTCACCTCCCCCGCTTCGATATCCAAATTGATGGAAAATAATCCGCAATGCTGGCTATCTCAATGCGGAACGACGACTCAATGCTGTCGGATCGATTGTTGTGTGGAAACTCGTGTATCCGCTTTTTCCGTGACGGATGATTGGACCCTTTCGGTTTCGTCCACATTCACGGCCTTCACCGTAAAGGATTGTATCCCTTCCGGGGGATCGAAAAACACCACCATGAACGGCAACGACATGCCGACCGGGATGTCCCGATTCGAGTTCCCCTCCCCGTATCGCATACCGAGAAATCCTTCGATCCTGACCCGGTTCATGTGGGCCATCAACGATTCGTCGATCAGGTTCCCGGCGAACGCTTCGTTCTGCATGATCACCTGATTATCCTTGCCCAGGAGCGTAGCCTGGATTCGGATCCCGCTGCTTACGGTTTTCCCCACGTTCGTCACGGTCCCCTTGATGACGTAAAGACGCTCGCCCGTGGCTTGCTTGTTGAGATCCCCCTTCAAATTTTGCACGTCAAAGACCGGATGTTCGAAGTCGCGTTGCGCCTGCACGGGTACCGCGGGACCCGCCGGCTTCCGGCCGGAGTTCCCGTCGACATAGTCGACATAGTAGAATGCTCCGCCGGACAGCAGGAGGACGAAGATCGCCGCGGTGATGAAAAGAGGGCGTTGATACAGTGGGCGAGGGGGAGGGACTCGCCATGCAGGGCCAGCCCCTCGATCATCTATTGAAGATTCTTCATCCACGGAAAGATTCCCGCCGGTTGCCGCCTCGGACGGAGACCGGAACAGATCCGCCACCCGCTGCGCCTGCTTCCCGGGAATTTCGGAGGAAGGGGAACCGGGGGACGCCGCGGGAAACAAGGTGACCTCGCCGGAAAGGGTGTCCCCGGGACCGGACACGTTCATCGCGGACAGAACGGTCCCGGCGGCACCTCGCTTCGGCGGATCGTGCGAAATCATCCCCCCCTGCTCCTCTTCCTGGATCGGGGGTGGGGACAGGCCGACGGCGGCCGGCGGCGCAGGCAGGGGCGACTTCGGGGGGGAAACCGGGGGAGAAAGCGGAACCGGGGGTAAAATCCGCTGGTCGGTCGGAGGCGTGCCCCGGGGCATGGTACGGGACGCGATCGGTCCGCTGATCCTCGGTGCTGCCGGGTTCCGCACGAGGATGCGTTCGCTGCACCGGGGGCATTTGACGAGTGCCCCTTTCGCGCCTTTCAGCAATCCCTCGTCAAATCGAAACCGGGACGCACAGGATTCACATGTGATCACCATGCTCATGACACACCGGTCCCCCGTCGAATATCCGTAAATATTTTATGGAAATTCTCCATGAAACGCAAGAATTACTGCTTGCCCCGAATTCTCCGGACACCCGCGGAAAGAATCATGGTTCGGGAACTATCGCGCCGTCGGCGTGTATCGATCTTTCAAACCCACGATGCGGTTGAAGACGGGAGCGCCGGGAGTCGAGTCGACCTCGTCGGCGATGAAGTAGCCATTGCGGACGAACTGGAATCGGTCCCCGGGGGGGGCGGACGCGAGGGCGGGCTCGACGAGGCTTCCCCGCAACACTTCCACCGAGGCCGGATTCAGGAATTCCTTGAACGTCTTCCCCTCTTCCACGCTCTCGGGATCCGCGACGGTGAACAACCGGTCGTACAATCGAATCTCGGCCGGTACCGCGTGCGCAGCGGACACCCACTGGATCGCGGTCGTCTTCTTCCGCTCGCCCTTGGCCGGCGCACCGAGCGACTCCGGGTCGTACGAGCAGCGGAGTTCCGCCACCTCGCCGGTGGCCGGGTCGAGAACGACCTCGTCGCACCGGATGTAGTAGCCGCCCATGAGCCGCGCTTCGCCTCCCGGCCGCAGGCGTCGCCAGTCGGCCGGAGGATCCGGCGAGAAGTCGGTCCGTTCGATCCGGATCTCGCGCGTCAGGGGGACCGTGCGCGTCCCCTCCTTCCCGGTATCCTTCGGCCAGAGTGGAATCTCGAGTCCTTCCACGCGATCGTCCGGCCAGTTCGTGATCGTCACCTTGAGAGGCCGCAGGACCGCCATCGCCCGCGGCGCGCGGACATTCAGGTCGTCCCGGATCGCGTCCTCGAGCAGCTCCATGCTGACGCGGCTGTTCGCCTTGTCCACGCCGATGCGCGCGGCGAATAGGCGGATCCCCTCGGGCGCGTAGCCGCGGCGGCGCATCCCGGCGAGCGTCGGCATGCGCGGATCGTCCCAGCCGGAGACCAGTCCCTCCTCCACCAGTTGGAGAAGCTTCCGCTTGCTCATCACGGTGTAGTCGAGATTGAGGCGCGCGAATTCGTACTGGCGCGGACGGGGTTCAGGAAAGAGGTTGTCGACGAGCCAGTCGTAGATCGCCCGGTTGTTCTCGAACTCGAGCGTGCAGATGGAGTGCGTGATCCCCTCGATCGCGTCGGAGAGCGGGTGGGCGAAATCGTACATCGGGTAGAGGCACCAGGCGTCGCCCCGCCGGTAGTGCGTCGCGTGTCGGATGCGGTACAGGAGCGGATCGCGCATCTTCATGTTCCGCGCCGCCATGTCGATTTTCGCGCGAAGGACGTGCGCCCCGTCCTGGAACTCCCCCGCCTTCATGCGGGCGAAGAGGTCGAGGTTCTCCTCCACGGCGCGGTTCCGGTACGGGCTGTCGACGCCCGGCTCCGTGATCGTGCCGCGGCCCTTCCGGATCTGCTCGTCGCTCTGGCTGTCAACGTAGGCCTTCCCGTCCAGGATCAGGCGGATCGCCAACTCGTACAATGCCTCGTAATAATCCGAGGCGAAGAAGAGCTTCCCTTTCCAGTCGAATCCGAGCCAGCGCACGTCGCGTCGGATCGATTCGACGTATTTCATGTCTTCGGTTTCCGGGTTCGTGTCGTCGAACCGCATGTGGCAGACGCCGCCGAATTCCGCGGCGATGCCGAAGTTGATGCAGATCGACTTGGCGTGGCCGATGTGCAGGAAGCCGTTCGGCTCGGGGGGGAAACGCGTCGCCACCCGGCCCCCGTAGACGCCGGAATCTGTGTCGCGCCGGACGATCTCCCGGAGGAAGTCGACGGGGTTGCGGGATTCGGATCCTTTGGGACGAGGGGTCGGGTCGGTCATAGAGAAAATGATTATACCGCAACATCGAAGGTTGATGAATGTCCCGGTTCCGGGGGAGTTCCGGGAATATCCCGGTTTCTGGATTGTTGACGGGGTCCCGGCAATGCGTTCAATATGAAGACGAACATCTTGTTCCCCGGGGAAGGAATGCGAAAACCGGTCTACCTGGCCGTTTTGGGGTTTTCCATTGTCGTGGCGGCAGTTTCGCTCGGCGTCACCCTGACGCGGTACCTCGGCCTGCGCGCGTACTCGCCGATGGATGCGGCGCAGGCGGCCACGACCACCGCCGGCGACAACGTCCCCGCAGCACCTCCGGAGGCGTGGAACAACCTCTTTGCCCCCGCGGATGGAATGAAGATGGCGTCCCGGCTCCCTTCGGCGAACGTCGATACCTCTTCCCAGGCTGCGCGCACGAGTTTCGTTCTCGTGGGGACGATCGTATCCTCCTCTCCCTCGGCGCGTCGGGCAGTTCTCTGGGCGAACGGCATGAAGGAGCCGAAGGCGTTCCGGGAAAAGGAGGAGGTCGAGCCCGGGGCATTCCTCGCCTCCGTGGAGCGCGACAAGGTGTGGATATCGCGCGGTAACGACCTGGAAAAACTGGAGATCCTGCCCGTAGGCAGCCGCGGTCGCCCTGCGCCCGCGGCAACGGCGCCCAGGCCCGTCCCTCCCCCCCCCGTGGCGGCCGCGGCGCCTTCTCCTGCCTTCCCCTCGGGCCCGTCGACTCTTCCCGGAGTCGCGCCTGCATCGCGACCGTCGCCAGGAAGTGCCCAGACGGTGGGCACCCCCACCAAATCTTCCGAGGATGAGGAGGGAGAGCCCATCGCGCGCGCACGTCGAAAGCGAGCCCAGGGTATTCGGCGGTGAGGGAATGCGCCGCTGTTGACGAACTCCCCGGAATGCGTCCAATATGTATGTTTATATGCGACCTTTCGGGGAGTGGATGCGAAAACCGGTACACCTTGCGGTACTGGGGATTTCCATCGTCGTGGCGGCCGGTTCCATCGGCATGACGCTTGCCGGGTACCTCTCCCTGCGCGCGTATGCCCCGAGAACCGTCGCGCGCACCACCGCCGCTCCCCCGGCGCGTGCCGTTCCTGCCACGCCGCCGGAGGAGTGGACCAACCTCTTCGCCCCCGCGCAGGGGATGAGGTTGCCGTCGCGCCTCCCCGCGGCGAACGCGAAATCCGTATCCCAGGGGCCGCGCACGGCGTTCGTTCTCGTCGGGACCATCGTCTCCTCCAACCCGGCCTCCAGCCGCGCGATCCTGTGGGCGAACGGGATGAAGGAGCCAAAGGCGTTCCGGGAAAAAGAGGAGGTCGAGCCAGGGGCGTTTCTTTCCTCCGTCGAGCGGGACAAGGTGTGGCTCACCCGGGGGGGCGAGCGCGAGATGCTCGAGATCCTTCCGGTAGGCAGCAAGGCCCGCCAGTCCCTTTCCCCTCCCGTCGCGGCCTCGAGGAGCGCGCCACCCGGCGCCCCGCAGGCGGCCGGGACCTCCTCCCCTCCGGCGGGAGACATCCGCGTGGAACGCCTGGCGGACAACCGGTTTTCCATCGACGAGGCGGGCGTGACGCAGTTGACCACCAACATCAACCAGTACATGACCCAGGTCCGCCTGATCCCGTTTTTCGAGGGGAACAAGTCGGCCGGCTACCGGATCGCCGCCATCCGCCCCGGCACCACCTTCGAACAGCTCGGATTCCAGGGGGGGGACGTCCTCCAGCAGGTGAACGGGCTGGACGTATCCTCCCCCGAGAAGCTCTACACCATCTTCCAGAACCTGAAGGATGAGAAAAAGGTGTCGGTGAACATTCTTCGTCAAGGTCAAAAGAACACGCTGACGTACGAAATACGATGATCCGGGAGAATCCCATGCGAATTCCTGTCGTGCTGATCGCCGGCCTCATCGCCTTCGGGACCGCCGCGCACGCGGCCGAGGCGCCTTCGGATAACGTGGCCCCCGTGGCAGCCCCGGCGGCCGCATCCGTCCCCGAGGCGCCCCCCGCGACCGCTCCGGCGCCCGCGCCCCCTCCCGAGGCGCCCCCCGCGGCGGCTCCGGCACCGGCGCCCGCGACCGCTCCCGCGACGCCCCCCGTAGCGGCTCCGGCGCCCCCGGCCCATCCCCCGGTGTACCTGTCGATGGACTTCACCGACGTCGAGCTGCCGGTCCTCATCAAGTTCATGAGCGAGCAGACGAAGAAGAACTTCATCTTCGACGAGCGGGTCCAGGGGAAGATCACGATCATCTCCCCCCGCCGGGTAACGATGGAAGAGGCGTACGACGTCTTCCTCTCCGTGCTGCAGACGAAGGGATTCACCACCGTCACGCAGGGGAACACGATCAAGATCGTCGCCGCCCGGGAGGCGCGCCAGGACACGATCCGCACCGGGGTCTCAAAGGATACCTCCTCCGCGGAGTTCATCACCCGCCTCGTTCCGCTGGTGCACCTGGAGAGCGCCGAGGTCGTCCCGCTGTTGACCCCGCTGGTCTCCAAGGACGGGATGGTCTCCGCGTTCGGCTCCTCCAACACGCTGCTGCTGATCGATTCGCGCGCCAATATCGACCGGATCGTCACGATCCTCGAGG
>Ga0102851_10000569_pt1 | contig 19040 bp, 17 predicted proteins | sample Mud3Dept3metaG_FD_79558 | JGI IMG/M metagenome (GOLD analysis project Ga0102851, IMG submission 79558) | Freshwater wetland microbial communities from Ohio, USA, analyzing the effect of biotic and abiotic controls - Mud 3 Core 4 Depth 3... | ecosystem: Environmental > Aquatic > Freshwater >... | reverse complement strand
TTAAGGCGTTCCGGCTTCATGAAAGAGATGAGCCGTTGGTTGTACGTCTCCTCGGTAACCCCATCCCGGCCGAGGAGTTCATCATACGTTGGAAGGGTGGTAGGGACTTGGGGCTGAGATAACTCTTTTCCGTTTACCTTCGGATAAAAAACAGAAGTCCCCCGGCAGTCACTATTGTAACGGAACGGCAACTTAGCCTTTTCAACGAGAGCCTGCTCCGTGATACGCCACGAGGGAGCAGCGGAGCAGCTGGGGAGGATGCCCGTGGCCTCACGGATAACCTCAACTCCCCGCAAAAGGTCCTGATAAATCACCTCGCTCGTCATCTTCTCTAGATGAGTCTGCCAGCGGTAATGGTCCCATGCGTGCAGACCAATCTCATGGCCTTCGTCGGCTGCGCTCTTGAGCACGTGGCCCAGTCTCTTGCCGGCCAACGGGCCGCGCCACAGGGTTCCTTTCAGTAAGATATCCCATCCATAGAGCTTCGAGGCCTTCGTGCGCCACATTTTACGCAGGAATTCAGGCCGAACAAGCCGCCAGATATGCCGGCCCATGTTATCCGGCCCTACAGAGAAGAAAAACGTTCCCTGCAGACGGTGCTCTGCCAGGACCCTTAAGAGATTGGGCACACCCTCGCGAGTCCCACGAAATGTGTCGACATCAATGCGCAAGCCGACTCTGAACAAACTCACGCCCAAGTATCACCTTAACACTCTTGTCTTCCCATGTTTCACGCGGCTGAGCGCTCTTGTCTTCCCATGTTTCACGCCCCTGGTTGAGAAAAAAATCGAGCGTAGAAGAGACGGACATCTCCAGATCGATCTTGGGCTCCCAATGGAGCACCCTCTTCGCATTCCGGATACTGGGACGGCGATGTTGAAGATCTTGATATCCGGCGCCATAGTAAGCACTGCTCTCGGTTTCCCGGAACCCGGCAAAAGCGGGAAATCTGTGGCGCAGCGGGTGCTTGTCGAACATCTTCACCAACATCTCCGCAAGCCCGCGGATACTCGCCTCATTACTGGGATTGCCCAGATTGATAATCTGGCTATCGCATCCCCCTCTTTCATTTTCAATGATGCGGAAGAGCCCCTCGATCCCGTCGCGGATATCCGTGAAGCAGCGTTTTTGCTTCCCGCCATCAATCAGCTGGATAGGCGTCCCTTCAACAAGATTCAAGATGAGCTGCGTGATCGCTCGCGAGCTGCCGATCCGTGCTGAGGTGAGACTGTCAAGCCGGGGCCCTATCCAATTGAACGGACGAAACAGGGTGAATTTCAGCCCTTCGTTTTGGCCATAGGCCCAGATGACCCGATCGAGAAGCTGTTTGCTGCAGGAGTAAATCCATCGCTGCATCCGAATGGGACCGAGCACCAGTTTAGAGTTGTCTTCGTCGAACTCCTCTTCATCACACATGCCGTATACTTCGGAGGTTGACGGAAAAATCACACGCTTCCCGTATTTGACGCAGTGGCGCACGACTCTCAGGTTTTCCTCGAAATCGAGCTCGAACACTTTGAGAGGATGTCGAACATATTCAATGGGAGTTGCAATGGCTACGAGTGGGATGATCGTATCGCATTTTCGGATATGATATTCAATCCATTCACGATGAATGGAAATATCCCCTTCCGAAAAATAGAAGCCCGGCCTTTCGAGAAGATGCTTACAGTAATTCGAATGGAGGTCCATGCCGTGGACTTCATAGTTTCCGCTTTCGAGCAGCCTTTCACTTAACGCACTCCCGATGAAACCATTGACGCCAAGAATCAAGACTTTTTTCTTTCGTTGCTCCTCCACCCGGCCGCGGGTCGAGCCTCCGAACACCATTCCCGGTACAAGCGACAACTCACGTACAAGTTGCTCCCCGGTCATATAGATGCCGCCTTCGGCCTGGCCATATTCCACTACAATACCGTTCTCGCCTGTCGCAACCGTCAGGGGGTTGATGGAAAGAATCTTTCCGGGCACACAACCTGTTGCCTCAAGACCAACCTCCCGCACTTGCCAGAGATAGCACTTCATTTCGCCGACACAGCTGAAAGCCCCGGGAAAGGGCTTCGCGACCGCCCGAACGAGGTTTCTTACCTGCCGGGCTGTATTAAACCAGTTGATTTCACCGTCCGATGGCCTGCGGCCCCCAAAGGTGGTGGCCTGGGTGTGATCCTGTGGCATTCGCGGAGCAGTCCCATTCTTGATTCGCGGAAGCATCTCATCGAGCAGTTTTTCTGCCGCCTGAACTGCCTTGCGGTGTAAGGTGCAGGCAGTGTCGTCATCACTGATGGAGATACTTTCTTGAGCCACGATGTCGCCATCATCGGCGCGCGGTGTCATGTAATGGAGCGTGACACCGGTCTCCCTCTCCCCGTTGAGCAAGGCCCAATTGAGCGGGGCCTTCCCGCGGTACTTGGGAAGAAGTGACCCGTGAAGGTTAAGACTTCCGGCCTTCGCGAGGTCAAGCATGTCAGCCTTAATGAGCCGGCGGTAATAGAATGAAAAGAGGATGTCAGGTTCTAACGCTCTCACCTTTTCCACCCACATGGGGTGATTGATGTCTTCCGGCGCAAAAACAGGTAGATGGTGCGATGCGGCAAGTTCTGCCACGGAATCGAACCAGATTGTTTCTTCTGGATCATCTCTGTGAGTGAACAGGGCAGCGATTTCAAAACCATGCCTCAAAAGTGCCCGTATGCCTGCACAGCCGATGTTGCCATATGCCAGTGCCACCGCTCTCATCGATGCGCTCCTCTTTTTAATCTCTTTGGATATATGCTTGATGTGAGAGGCCCTCGCCTTTCACCTGGGAAATAACAAACCGGGGACGTCCCCGCACATCAGAGTAAATACGGCCGATGTACTCGCCTAGCAGCCCCATGCCCAGGAACTGCATCCCGATGAAGATAAAGAGGAGGGCAAACAGGGTAAAGACACCTCCGACAGCCCACTCGGGGCCATGAAACAACCGCATGACCAGGATAAAGATTCCCAAACTAAAACCGAAGCCGGACGAAATCACACCGATGACGCTGAGCGCACGCAACGGGAAGGTCGTCATGCTGGTCAGCAAGTCAAACTGGAGATTGATCAGTTTCCACAGCGTGTATTTCGAATCTCCATTTGGGCGCTCCTGATGTGGAACTTCAATTTCGGTTGTGGTTCGGGCAAAGCTGTTTGCCAGGACAGGGATGAACGTGCTGTGTCCGCGACTCTCTACCATGGCTTTCACTACATCTTTTCGATAGGCCCGGAGCATGCAGCCGTAGTCATGCATCATCACCCCTGTCGCCTTTTGAACGACTTTGTTGATGATCCAGGAACTCAGCTTTCGAAACCCTGTATCTCGCCGGTTGCGACGCACCGTGCCCACGACATCATAGCCTTCCCGGGCCATGCTCACCACAAGGGGAATAGCCTCGGGGGGGTTTTGCAAGTCCGCATCGAGGGTCACGATGATGTCACCCCTGCAGCGCGAAAAACCAGCCAGTATGGCGCCATGTTGGCCGTAGTTGCGGTTGAGGAACACCCCGACGACTTCTCCAGCATGCTGCCCCGTTGCCTCGGCAATCAGTTGAGCGGAAGCGTCACGACTCCCGTCGTCAACAAGGATGAGTTCAAAGTCAAGGTTCATGCCACGGCACGCCTCGAGGCACCGCCTGATGAGTTCAGGCAAGTTCTTTTCTTCATTGAAGACGGGAATGACCACGGAGATCATCAAATGACGACTACCCGGATTCGTTCTAGTGGGAGGAACTCCAAGAAAATATAGTTCCTCAACTTTCCCTTCCGCACATCGGTCAGACCTTTCGGTTTCTTTTAGTTCCTGCATTTGGAAAAACCTTTGTCGAAATTCGGCCCTTCAACTATGTCGAACGGTCCGGTGGCCCCAGGTGAAGTATCTTAACCCACCAAGATTAATCAGAGATTAACCTCTCATTAAGATTCCTCAAGGTTGGCTTGGTTGGTTGGCTTCGTTGGATGAGTCCGGCTCTACTACCCGGGGACCTGCAGGGTTACCGAGAAATGGATTGCATTGCTTGCCGGGGGAAAATGACTGGAGACGAACTGAAAACGACGATTGCTTAATCGTCCCCGGTGTAGGGGAAGAAAAATCAGCTGAGAAATTCAGGACTTCTCAAGGGGCAAATAAACGGTGAACGTAGAGCCCCGGTTCAACTCACTCTCGACACGGATTCTGCCATGATGGGCGTGGACTATCCACTCAGCAATGCTTAATCCCAGGCCCACGCCGCCACTCTCTCTTGAACGAGATTTATCTACCCGGTAGAATCGTTTGAAAATATTCTCCTGTTCTTCAGGGGGAATTCCGATACCTGTGTCCTTGATTTGAACCTTCGCATTTCCCTCATCCTTTTCAACCGTAATTCGAATGAAACCTTCAGAGGTGTACTTGATAGCATTGTCAATGAGATTCGTGAAAAGTTGCTGGAGGCGAACTTTATCCCCCATAATCGTGACGCCTTGATCCGTACCCACGTGCAGATCGATCCCTTTCTGCTCAGCCAGGACCCTGAAAAGATTGCCGATGTCACGGACCAGGAGGTCTAATTGAAGGGGGGCCATCTTCAGTTCCACCCGGGACGAATCAAATTTGGAAAGAACGATCAAATCATTGACCATCCGGGTGAGGTGATCAAACTGCTCGATAAAATGCGTCAACCCTTCCTGATATTCCTCAGCAGGTCTCTTCTTCAAAAGAAGAACTTCTGCCTCTCCCCTCATCGCACAGATCGGGGTCTTCAATTCGTGAGAAGCATCCGCCGTAAATTCAGAAATCCGTTTAAAAGAGCCTTCCAGGCGGGTGATCATCTCATTGATGGTCCGGATAAGCTCATCCATCTCGTCATCTGTCCCTCGTGTGGTCAACCTTTCGTGCAAACTAGTCGATGTAATGCTTCGGGCCTTTTCAGCGATATAACCGACCGGTGCAAGAGATCTTCTGGCCAAAACCCACCCTCCCAATGAACCCAGGATCAATATAATCGGAAAAGCAGCCAGGAGATTCCCCTTGAAATTGGACATGCTTTTTCTTACAAAACGAGTGTGTGTACCAACCTGAAGGACGTAATCAGGTCTGCCTCCCCGGGATATACCAATGCTCACGATGCGAAAGGTTCTTCTCCCCGCGCGAGACGTTACCTCCTCCAAGCTTCCCTTTCTCTGTGTGACTGCCGACATTACCGCGTCACCGGTCTTGTATCCGATTTCGTCGAAGTTTCTTGAAACGTAGAGCGCCGAACCATCTTTATGTAAGATCCTGAAGTAGATCGGATAATAGGTTCGAGCCGTCACCGTATCTTCAAAATCCTTCAAAACATCCATTCCCTTAAGATCCTGGACCAAAATTCCCGACAATTCATTCGATTCATCATAAAGCATTCTATCGATGTCTTTAATGAGCTGATGTTCGAGGCGAACATAAAGGAATCCAAAAATAAGAAGGACTGAGACAAAGAAAGTGAAAATGTACCACAAAGTCAATTTAACATCAGTTCTATGATAAAACTTAGTCCCGTTCTTCAAGGACATATCCCACTCCCTTCACAGTATGGAGAAGCTTGGGCTCAAAATTCCTATCGATCTTATTTCGAAGATGCGAAACGTGGACGTCAATGATGTTGGTTCCAGGGTCGAATTGGTAATCCCATATGTTTTCAGAAATCATGGTTCGGGTAATTATTTGACCTGAGCGTCTCATGAAATACTCAAGAAGCGCGTATTCTTTGGGGGTCAATTCAATCTTCACCTTGTCTCGATACACGCGATGCCCATCGATCTCCAGGACAAGATTGGCCATTCGAATTCTTGACGGGGCGCTGTCGCCTTTCCCCCGCCTGAGGATAGCCCGTATTCTAGCCAGGAGTTCATTGAAAGAAAAAGGCTTGCTGATGTAGTCGTCTGCTCCCAAATCCAAGCCTTGAACGATATCTTCTTCTGAATCTCTCGCAGTCAAAAATATCACTGGCGTTTGAACCCCCACTCCCCTAACCCTTTTCAGCATCTCCAGGCCGTCCATTTTCGGAAGCATAATATCGAGGATGATAAGATCGTAGCTCCTGTGGGTGGCCATGAATAACCCGTCTTCTCCATCAACAGATGCATCGACAGAGAAGGAGTTTTCCATGAGCCCCTTCTTAACAAATCGGACAATGCCTTTATCGTCTTCAACCAATAGAATCTTCATGCAGTCTATTCTACCAAATCTTCTTCTAAATTCTAAACAGAGATTAGTATTTCTATATTCCCCTCTGTCCCCCGAGTGGCGCGCCTCGCTCTATTTTTGAATGCGGGGGGATACAATTACTTGTCCCTGTTTCGACCCAAGACGCTGTTTCCTCTTGCCAAGAACAGAAAGTGCGGCAATAATATGTAATCAGCCAAGTATCCATGCCCTTGGTGCACGCGGAGGTCCGTGAAGCAGTGTTGAGAGTCACTTCGGCAAGGACGCGCATGTCCGAAACAGGCCGGGAGTCCGCAGCGCATCTGATGCTTACGGCGCTGCTCGTGGTTTGCTTCTCTGCGTCCTCTATTCAGGCCCAGGAACTCCCCACGAGGGTGGCTCAGCCACAAGTTTCACAACTCCGGGTTGAGCTTTCCATGGAGGATCCCCCTCCTTTGGAGCCCGGGCGCCCCTTGCGCTTCGTGGCTCGTGCAGAGCCGGCAGACAAGAGGCTGGAGTACCACTTCTATTTCGGCGACGGCCATGCGTCAGGCTGGGTGCGGGAGAACCAGGTCCGCCACGCGTACGCAAACATGGGAGCCTTTCAGGCAGTTGTATTTGCGCGCGAGACAGCCCCGGAAGGCACACCCGCACGTCCTTCCATCCGCAGCAACCGCGTACCAATCACCATTGTTCCGCAGGCGGAGCAACCCAAACTCCAGCAACCCAAGCCCCAGCAACCGGTAGTCAGACTCGAGATTCTCCCGCCGGAGTTGCGGCCAGGAGAATCAGTGCAGGCACGGGCTTACCTCGATCCGGCGATGGAGAGGGTCGAATACCGGTTTGATTTCGGAGACGGTGAACCCGCAGCGTTTCAACCGGAGACGGCCTTGGAGCACCGCTACGCGGCGCCCGGCATGTATGAGGCCTTTGTTCAAGTCCAACAAGGCAACAGGCTGATCGCCGAAAGTGAACGCGTGAGAATCGCGGTCGCGCCGGTTTTGGCGCACAGGCTGCTTCTTGAGGTTGACAGACGCAACCCACTGGCCGGTCAGGCTGTCAGGTTCAGCTGGCGCCTAGAGCCCCATGCGCCGGATGTGCTCTATCTCGTAGATTTTGGAGACGGTAACCAGAGCCCCCAGGGTGCACAATCACCGGTTGAGCACGTGTATGCCGAGCCACGGGAGTACCGGGCCTTGCTCCGGGCTCGCATCGGCACCGAGGAGGTCATCAGCAACGAAGTGCTCGTGAGCGTCTCTCCAGTCGATCGGGACAATCTCTACATGCTCATCGCACTCATCGGTGCTGCGATCGGCGTCCTGCTCGCAGCGTGGCTCATCATACGGCGGATCCGAACAAAGAAAGAAACGAGCGCCCCCGACACCCATACGCTCTTAGACCCCAGTATCCGCATCAGTCCACACAAGGACTCAGGCTCCCAGGTACTGGAGTTCGGATCGCCGGCAAAGCCCCCGCTCGAGGTGCGTCTCAATCCGGTTTCAGACAGCGGCAGGCAGATCATGGACCAGGGAACCGCAGCCCGCAAGAAGAAAGGGGTCAGCCATGAATAATCCGCAGCCCACGGTGAAAACGCTTTTCGGCATGGAGGGCAAGCATGCACCCCAGGATGTAAAGACAAAGATCGAAAAAGCGGGCCAGGTGACCTCAATACGGGAGAAAATCTTGGCCACCCTGGGAAAAACAGTCTGGCCGAATGCATTTGACGAGATTTCGAAGAAGAGTGTCGACCTGTTCGACATCAACCTCATCGATGTCCTTGTCGGAGCGTGGAACAAGTACCAGGGACTTAAGAAGTATCTCGACCGGGAAAAATACCCACCCACACAGAGCGTGCTCGTGCCGCTTGGCGAACACACGGTCAAGTCGGAGCACCGGCCATACGTGGAGGTGCTCATGAACGACGAAGTCGTTGCCAGAATCACGTTCCATGTGGCCCTGGCGTTCACGGTGCGGGGCGTACTGCTCCTTGTTCAGGACGGTAAGATCAAGTCTGTCAAGACGGGCGAGATCAAGGGTAAGGGCACGGTGAAGTGCGAGGAGGCACTCCTTCTGGAGCAGGACTTTCGCACCGTCTCTTTACCTGGCACGGTAGATCTGGGGGAAGGGGTCCCCATTCCGGAATAAATGACCCTACGCTGAGCCTTCTTTCGTGATGCCCAGTTTCTTCATCTTATAGCGAAGCATACGTTCGCTGATGCCGAGCACGTTCGCTGCGCGCGTCTGCACCCAGCCTGCCGCTACGAGGGCTTCGGTTATCATCTTCTTCTCGGTAGACTCGACGACCTGTTTCATGCCGCCATCCAGTATCTGTTTTTCGCCTGCTGCAAACATGGGAAAGTCGTCACGCGAAAGGTACTCTCCCCTCGTGAGCACACAGGCGCGCTCCACCATGTTCTCGAGCTCGCGCACATTGCCCGGGTAATCATACTTGATGAGCAGGTCACGCGCCTCCCGCGTGAAGCCTTTAAGCCCTTTCTGATGCTTCTCTGCATACTTCTTGAAGAAAAATTCGAGGAGCAGTGGGATATCATCCTTCCGTTCGCGCAACGGTGGGACCACCACGGTCACCACGTTGAGCCGGTAGTAGAGGTCTTCCCTGAAGCGGCCCTGCCTCACTTCTTCCTCAAGGTTCTTGTTGGTGGCGCTGATGATCCGGACGTCGACTTTGGTCGGTCTCAACCCGCCGATCCTGTCCAGCTCCTTTTCCTGCAGCACGCGTAGAAGCTTTGGTTGCAGAGCCAGCGGGACATCCCCGATCTCATCCAGGAAGATGGTGCCCTTGTGTGCCAGCTCGAACTTGCCGATCTTGCGCTGGTAGGCTCCCGTAAACGAACCGCGCTCATGCCCGAAAAGCTCGCTCTCGAGAAGTGTCTCGGGTATGGCCGAACAGTTCACCTTGACGAGCGGACCGCCTTTTCTGGCGCTCATTTCGTGTACCAGGTTCGCAACCACTTCCTTGCCCGTACCGCTCTCCCCCTGGATGAGGCAGGTGGAATCCGTCTTTGCCACCCGGACCACAAGGCTCATTACCTGGTGCATCTTTTCGCTCGCGTAAATCACTTCTTCTGACTTGAGCCTGTCCTTCAGCGCTTCTTTCAGGAGCATGTTCTCGTGGACCAGGTACCGCTTCTCTTCCACTTTCTTGATTTTGAACAGAAGATCGTCGAGGTCTATCGGCTTGGTGAGGTACTCGAATGCCCCTGCCTTGAGCGCATTGACCGCGTTCTCAATGCTCCCGAACGCAGTGATCATGATCACCTCGACCTCAGGATTAATCTCCTTGAATGTCTTGAGGAGAGAAAGCCCGTCCGTATCGGGGAGTCTGTAGTCGAGCAGCACGAGCTCAAACGTGTTGTTCCGGAACGTGTCAACGGCTGTTTTGCCGTCACCCGCGGCTCGTGCGTCAAATCCTTCTTTCCGCAACAGGCCCTCCAGAAGACTTCTCTGAGCTTCCTCGTCTTCCACAACGAGAATACTTATGCGCTCCATCTCCCTCGCCTCCTCACTTTTTCACCGGCAGCGTAACCGCAAATGTTGCCCCCCTGCCCTCTTCGCTCGTCACGTGTATGTCTCCGCCATGGTCCTTTATGATCGTGAATGAAATGGGAAGCCCCAGTCCCATGCCTTTGTCTTTGGTGGTGTAATAGTATTCAAAGACCTTTGAGATATTCTCCTTCTGTATGCCTGGTCCCGTATCTCTGATCAGTATGCGGGCGTGCGATGAGTCAAGCTCTGAAGAGAGCGTGATCACGCCGTTTGCGCCGATAGCCTCAATGGCATTCAGTATGAGGTTGTGAAAAGCCTGTTTGAGTCGCTCCTTCTGGCACTCAAGCACTATTTCTGCGTCCACCCGGTTGTCTATGTGGATGCCTTTCGAATCGGCACGCTCCCCGAGAATGATGGCTATCTCGTCCAGGATCGTATGAATCTTCTCCTTCTCCATTGGGGCGTGAGACCTCGCCGAAAGCAGGAACTCTTCTACGAGCTGATTCACCCGGTTCAACTCGCCCCTGACGATATCAATGAACTTGAAGTACTCATTCCTCTTTTCAGCCTCAGGCACGAATTCCCTCTTGAGCCGTTGTATCGACATACTCATCGCATTGAGCGGGTTTCGTATCTCGTGGGCCATGCCGGATGCCAGTTTACCCAGCGAGACAAGTCGCTCCTTCAGCTCCATGTCCCGCTCCATCTCCTTAACCCGCTCTGTATGCCTGCGCTCAAGCCGGAATATGAGATAGATAGCCGCGGCACCTCCCAAGAGCAGAACGAGGAGCAACACCACAAAGCTGATCATGGTCCTCCTCAACGTGTCGCTCACAAGGGTGCTCGACATGCGTATCTCCATCGTATACCCGGGGAAGTAGCGCGTGTTCAGAGGTTTGACCACCCTGTAGCTCCGTTCGTCCGCCCGCATGAGCCCCAGGTAGAGACCACCCTTCGCATCAAAAACCGAGATGCCGCTCACATTCAAACGCTTCTCCTCTGTCTCGAGGACTGCTTCAACCATATTCTTTTCTCTGAAGTCCTCCAACTCTCCTTTGTCAAGGCTGACAAAGAGAAGGTGCTCTTTGACCCTCAGCCCGAAGAGCAACGTCTGGTCTCCTTGAGCCGGCAGTTTCAATACGGTCTGGTCTCCTTTTTTCGTCAACGCCTCCACGTACGACTGTGCAACGGTGATTGAACCCCTGCGCTGCAACTGATTGCCGTGAGCGTCCGCCAAGAGCACGTGCTTGTATGGGAGACGCGTGAACTCCTCGAAGGAAAGCTTGCTGAGCTCGTTATACAGATCCTCGGCGATCGCCTCGTCGAAGCTGAGAAGGCTGAGATAGACCGGGGTGACAAGGGAGGGAGACCTGTCAATCAGCTCGAGATACTCCATGTTCCTATCGATCTCGCGCTGAATGTTTTGCGAAAGGATCTCGCCTTCGCTGTATAGAATCCCCTGGATGTTTTCCCTGATGATCCTGATCTGGAAGAAACCGGTAAGAGCTATAAGAACGAAAAAAATGGCAAAGAGCAGCAGCGGGAAGAGGAGGGTCTTCTTATCTGCCATACCCTTTGTGTCGGGAGTCCGGCATCATGCCCCTCTGCCGGGGTTCCGGCGGCATCATTCCTCTCTGTGGAGATGGAGACTCGGGCATCATGCCTCTCTGCCGGGGTTCCGACATCATCCCTCTTTGTCGCGCCTCGGGCATCCTCCCCCTGTGGCGTTCTCCATCCACGAACCTGTCGTAGCGCCCCCTCTGCTTTTCGTCAAGCACTCCGTATACTTCTCCCTTGTACTGCCGATAGAGATTTTCTCTTGATGATCGGATTCCGTGGAGCTCACTCTCAAGTTTCCTTGCGCGCTCCCTGCCGGCCGGAGAACCCTGGTCCACGCCCTGCAGTTCAAGCCTTCTTCTGACAGCTTCATTCTTGAGGCTCTGCCACTCTCCGATATATTTCTTGTTGATCCCCTCCACCTGCTGCCTTTGCGCATCCGTAAGGTTGAGCTCTTTTTCAAAGTCCCTGTAAGAATCCTGGGCCTGAGCAGGGATCGCCAGCAAGGCAAGGACCAAAGCCAATATGAGGCGGGCCATGCGGGCCATGAGAAAAGATGTCGTCATTCGCCGATACATTATAGCACCAAATGGAGCGTGTTCACTCCTGTCTTGGTTGTTACGGGTTCACCGGAACCCATACCCTGTGCGCCGGGACCCATTTTCCATCCCGCCACTGACCCGGAACAGTCACCCACTCACCGGGTGGGGCCTCGGGCGCAGGGGCAGCTGGCGCTCCACTCGCATAACGCTGTCTGCTCTCTGCCGCGGCAGCTCTGGCATTCCACTCATCTTGGTCGCGTGCATTACCGATGATGGCACCAACCAACGCACCACCCGCCGCACCAATCAGGGTACCTGTCGTGTTGTGCCCGATTGCCTGCCCGATAAGGGCTCCTGCCGCGCCGCCGATGGCCGCTCCCTTCTGCGTGTTATACCCCGGGCCGGCACAAGAAACCGTGAATAAGCCGGCCGCAACCAGTACCACGAATAACCCTAGCCGTTTCATGATTTCCCTCCTCTTACTCATCGGGAAATGAGAAAGAGGGCTGAGGCTCAGCCCTCTTTCTTGAAACTCAACCACAACAATCCGGTCCAGATCCAGGGCCTTTGCCGGGACCTCTGCCCGGGCCATAACCCTGGCGGCCGCCCTTGCCGTGGCCATACGGCAGGTCCTTCATCTTTTCCAACTGATCCGGCGTGAATACCTTGCGCTGCTCAAGCTTGAACTGGACCATCTTGTCGCGCATCGTCTGCTGGAGCTTATTCAGCTCTGTCTGCTTGGCAAGAATGGCTCCATCTGTCGAGCCAGGATTGGTAAAAAGGTCCCGCATCTCCTGTCTCTTCTTGAACATCTCGTCGCGCAGCGGCTGTACGTCATCCCAGTGGCGTTTCCGCATCTCAGCCAGCTTGTCCAGCTGATCCTTAGACAGGTTGAGCTCTTCAGCCATCCGGCCAAAGCCCCTGCCACCTCCCGGACCATAGCCTGACCCAGAGCACGGCCCAGCTCCCGAGCCGGCACCGTATCCCGGACAATCCTGGCATGCCTGGCCCGGCCCACCCGACCTCGAACCCGGCCCCACCGCCAATACAGACGTGGCAAGAACCGCCAGCGCCACTACACCAACTGCCAAACTCCATTTCTTCATGCTTACCTCCTTGTAAAAGTGTTGTCGCATGCCCTTTGATAGAGCAACCCCGGTGCCATATCACGACGCCTCCTAAGATATTGAAATAACTTGATGTACAAAATATGTCACACCAGCAAGGTGACAAATTGGTTCGGAAGGAGGGTCTGCGCTCGACAATCCTGTCGATTCCTGTCTAGCATGGCCTAAGCAGTCTCCCCGTACTTGCGAAAGCCGATCTGGAGCGCGCCTGGAGCCCTGAATCCCTACTAAATGGTCAATTCTTATGGTATATTTGGGGAATGAAACGCGTCCTCACGATTGCTGGCCATGATCTCACCAGTGGAGCAGGCATAACCAAAGACCTGGAGATTTTTTTTGGTCTTGGGCTGCATGCTTTCTCCATTCCGACGAGCTTCGTTATCCAGGGTCCGCAAGGAGTGAGGAGCGTGGTCCCCACTCCCGGCGGGGTGCTCGCGGCAATGCTCAGGACCGTGACCGATGAAATTTCCCTGGATGGGATAAAGGTCGGGGTGCTCGCCGATGCGCTCCAGGTCAAGAAGATAGCGCCATTTCTCAGGAAGTACCGGGAAAAGCCGATCGTTCTTGATCCGGTCACCCGGTCCAAAAATGGACAGGTCCTCCTCTCCCCAGACGGTCTCAAAGAGTGCGTTGAAAAGGTTTTCCCGCTCGTTTTTCTTTTGACACCAAATCTCGATGAGGCATCGCAGCTCGCTGGAGAAAGAATCGCAAGTTTCAAGGAAATGAAGCAGGCCGCAAAGACGCTCTCGGCTATGGGACCAAAACACGTGCTCCTGAAAGGCGGCCACCTGCCCGGAGAGCCAATCGACCTTCTTTACGACGGCAAGGAGTTTGTCACATACAAGAAGACGCGACTCAAGAGGGAAGTGCACGGTACCGGATGTGCTCTTTCGTCCCTCATGCTCGCCTTTATCGTGTTTGGGTATCCGCTGCGGGAGGCCTTTCTTGAGGCAGAGAAGGCAATGGAAAAGCTTCTGAAGACAAGCTACAGGCTGACTCCTGACGGGTACTGGTACACGGCCCTGACGCACATCGCAGCAAAAGGTATGCGCTGGAGCCTCCCGCGGAGCTCATAGCAAGAATGGAGAGTATACGATCATGGAAAACCAACTAGAAGCTGCCCGCAAAGGGCAAATCACCGAGGCCGTGCAGAGGGTGGCCCGGGACGAGAATGTGGCGCCTGAAAAGCTGCGCGACCTGGTGGCTGAAGGTAAAGTGGCGATTCTTTACAACCCGCGCCATAAGGGATCGACTCCCAAGGGTATAGGCCAAGGCCTTTCGATTAAGGTGAATGCCAACCTGGGCACATCGACGGAACGGGTCGATGTTGCAGTTGAACTGGAGAAGCTGGCTATGGCGACCGAGGCAGGGGCCGATGCAGTCATGGACCTCTCCACGGGAGGAGAACTGGACGAGATTCGTAAGACAATCATGGCCCACGCGAAGATACCCGTGGGCACTGTGCCCATCTATCAGGCTGCTGTGGAGGCCGTGCGCAAGAGCGGTACCATCACAAAGCTCGACCCTGACAAGCTCTTTGAGGTTATCGAGAAAAACGGTGAGGACGGGGTCGATTTCATCACGGTGCACACGGGCGTGACACGACGGACAATAGAGCGGCTGAAAAAACAGGGGCGCGTCACAGATATCGTGAGCAGAGGCGGCGCCTTCCTCACCGAGTGGATGATCGTAAACGAAAAAGAGAATCCGCTCTATGATCAGTACGACAGACTCCTCGCCATTGCCAAGAAGTATGACATGACCTTGAGCCTGGGCGACGGCCTCCGGCCCGGTTGCATCGCGGACGCAACGGACCGGGCCCAGATCCAGGAACTGATCACACTCGGAGAGCTCTGTCAGGAGGCATGGAAGCAGGGTGTCCAGGTAATGATCGAAGGGCCGGGTCACGTGCCCCTCAACCTGATCGAGGGGAACATCATGCTCGAAAAGAAGCTATGCAACGATGCCCCCTTCTATGTACTCGGTCCCATCGTCACCGACATAGCGCCGGGATACGACCATATCACCGCAGCCATCGGAGGCGCTCTGGCAGGATTCTACGGCGCCGATTTCATCTGCTACGTGACCCCGTCGGAGCACCTGGGGCTTCCCACCCCGCTCGATGTGAGGGAGGGCGTGATCGTTGCCCGGATTGCTGCGCACGCTGCTGACGTTGCCAGGGGACGCAAAGACGCGATCGAGCGCGACAGGCAGATGTCCACGTACCGCAAGGCACTCGACTGGGAAGGTCAGGTGCGCATGGCCATCGATCCCGAGAAGATCCGGTCGTTCAGGAAGGAGCGGAGCCTGCGCGATGACGTCTGCAGCATGTGCGGGGAATACTGCGCCATGAAGATTGTCAAAGAGTATTTTTCCAAATAGAAGGCACACTCGATGGACTCGATGGAACAGCCCGGCTTATCGCCCTTCCAGGTCTACACGGTCTCGCAGCTCACCTCACGCATCAGGGAAACGCTCTACCGGCAGTTCAGGGACGTGCTCGTCGAGGGCGAGGTATCGAACCTTAAGCTTTACCCTTCGGGTCATCTCTACTTCACGCTCAAGGATAACGCCGCATCTCTTAAGGCAGTGATGTTCAACTTTCGTGGACGGTACCCGGAGAACTTCGTGAAGGACGGGGCAGCAATCATTTGCAAAGGCAGGGTAGACGTCTACGACAAGCGGGGAGAGTACCGGCTTCTTGTTGACGAGTTTGAGGTGAGAGGCCTCGGGCTCCTGCAGATGCAGTTCGAGCTCCTCAAGGAAAAACTGTACAAGGAAGGATTATTTGACACAGCGCGCAAGCGGCCACTTCCGGTGCTGCCACGGAAGGTCGGTGTTGTCACCTCGCCGGCCGGTGCTGCTGTGCGGGACATGCTGAAGGTCATTCTCGGGAAGTTTGATAACATGAGCGTTCTCATCTATCCCGTGCGCGTGCAGGGAGAGGGCGCCGCACTGGAGATAGTCGAGGCGATTGCCTATCTGAACAGACAGAGGGAAGTCGACGTGATTATCGTGGGGCGGGGCGGCGGATCGCTCGAAGACCTTGCCTCTTTCAATGACGAGGCCGTGGCACGGGCTATTCATGCCTCCAAGATTCCCATTGTGTCCGGCGTGGGCCACGAGATCGACTTCACCATTGCCGATTTTGTTGCAGATGCAAGGGCGCTCACCCCAACGGCTGCCGCGGACATGGTCGTGCCCGACAAGCAAGAGTTGCTCGCTCTCCTCGCCGGTTTCGAGGAAAAACTGAGGAACACCATGCGGAAGAAGCTGGAGAGCTCAAAGCTTCAACTCTATCAGGGGTTCGTCGAACTGAAGGAGAAAAAGGACCTCTTCGCAAAACATCGTATCTATGTGGACGAACTTTCTGCTTCTTTGTTACATGCGGCGACAGATCTTCTCGAAGACCGAAGAGTGAGGCTCGCAGGCCTTGCTCAGCGTCTCGCTGATCTCAATCCTGATAATATTCTCAGAAGGGGCTACAGCATAACCACCAGGAAGGATACGGGCGAGGTGCTCTTCGACGCGAATCAGGCAGAGCCGAGTGAGGCAGTGCGCGTGAGGCTCTTCAAGGGTGGACTCGACTGCATCGTAACAGACATCGTCAAATCGTAGCGCCTATCGTGAAATCCTAGCGCCTCGCGCCTTGTTACTGGTACGTTGCCAGTAACTCCCTAATTCTCGGCACCGCCCTTCGTGCAGCCTTGATGCCTTCTTCGATCAGTACTTTCTTCTGACTGAAATCAAAAAGAGAGACGTCCTTGATCTCAGGTTCTATGACCACGTCGGCGCACTGGAGCTTCGGCTTGCCCGCCTCGCGCATCATGATGTTGAGCGACTGGGCAATGATATCGACGACCGAGTCGATCTGATAGTTGCGAATATCCTTCTGGAGGCTGACCGCTATGATGACGTCCGCGCCCTTGTTACGCGCCACGTCAGCAGCCACATTGTCCGTGACGCCGCCATCAACGAGTGTGCGATTGTCAAAGGTCACCGGTACGAAGATGCCGGGGATCGCACACGATGCCCGGACAGCTTTGGCCAGGGAACCTTTTTCAAGAATGATAGTTTCGCCCGTGTTGAGATCGGTCGCGATAGGATAGAAAGGGATTCTCGTGTCCTCTATCTTTCTGGCCTTCACATGCTGATCCAGGAAGTTCTCAAGCTTGATGCCCTGGACAGGGCCCATCTTCGAGTAGACAACGGAAAAATCGAGGATGTCGCCCTTGTCCACCCGGTACGCGAGCCACTCCAGCTGAAACGCGTCCGGGTTGGATGCGTAGATGCTGCCGATGAGGCTGCCCACGCTCGTGCCAACGATCATATGTATGGGGATTTTTTCCTGTTCGAGTACGCGGATCACGCCCACGTGGGCAAAGCCCTTGACCGCGCCGCCGCCGAGTACGAGCGCGACCCGGGGTTGTCTCTTGGGCTCGACTTTAGGTTCTACAGGCCTGGGCGTCTGGCAGGAAAAAAGCAGAAAGCAGAAAAGTACCGCTGTTATTGCGGCGAATCTACGCCCGGGAACCAACATAGGGGTTACGCACTTTTTCAACGCCTATGGTGCTCTTTGGTGCGTCACCATAGTTGTGCCCCGGTAGCACGACGGTCGAGTCGGAAAGTTTGAAGAGCTTCTTCTGTATCGACGAGACCAGCACCTGCCACGATCCGCCTTCCAGGTCGGTCCGTCCGACCCCGCCCACGAACAGGGTGTCGCCGGTAAACACCAGGCCATCCACATGGAGGCAGATACTGCCCGGGGAGTGGCCGGGCGTGTGAATGACCTGGAGGGAGACCTCGCCCACGGTTATGACGTCGTCCTCTTTCACCGTCTTTTCGGCGGCAGGCGAAGCCTCGGCCCCGAACATGCTGAGCATCTGTTCCGACTGGTGTGTGAGCGCATACGCTTCCTGCTCGTGGATCACAATCTTCGCGTTCGTCAGGTCCTTCATGCGCTTGTTCCCGAGGATGTGATCTATATGAGAATGGGTATTCACTATGTACTTAATTTGCAGGCCCTTCTTCGAAGCCTCCTGCACAATTCGGTCTTCATCTCCTGCGGGGTCGATAACCAGCGCCTCTTTTGTTTTATCACATCCCACAAGATAGGCAAAAACCGCCATCCGCCCAACCTGCATCTGCTTGACTACCATCGCTTCTCCCGTCCAAATTGGTTTGCGTAAGCATACTATTTTTAGTATAGTCTTGCAACCAACCACAGAGGCAGAAACTGCGTGAGCAGTGAGCAGTAGGAACGCAGATATGGCGAACTGACAATGAGCCTTTCTATCGGCTGTTTACGGCTCACGGTTCACTGACAACGGAGGATTAGTTGAAACCCACGTACATCGAAGCCCGCGACATTCCCGATGCCTGGTTCCAGTGCGTCTACAGGATCATGGACGAAGAAGGGGTTCACGAGTACGCTGTGGACAGAGGCTCGTTCGAGGGTGTGAAGAGACGGGAGTTTGATGTCGTGATGATTCACATCAAGTATCCGGGTGCGAGGCCGCTGATACCCGACGTGCCTGTTGAGCTCGGCATCCCCGCGCCAACGAGCATGGACTACGTGGAAGAATACCTGCAGTATCTCATGACCGATGCCAAGAAGGAGAACGAGATATACACGTATGGCGAACGACTCACAAACCCGAAGGTGCTCTTTGAGGGCAGGGAGTTGTCGCTCGGTGTCAACCCGCTTCAGGAAGTCATAAAGATGTACAAACAGAATAAACACGGAACCAACCAGGCAGTCATGGAAGTGGGCATGCCACAGGACATTCTTTTAGAGGACCCGCCCTGCCTCAGGTTGATCGACACCAGGGTCATGGAGGGCAAACTCAACTTCGTCGTTTATTTCAGAAGCTGGGACCTCTGGGCCGGGTTCCCTTCGAACCTCGCTGCGATGCAGCTCCTCAAGGAGTACATGTGTCACGAAACCGGCCTTGAGGACGGCTCAATTACTGCCGTAAGCAAGGGCCTGCATCTGTACGAGTACTCTTTCGGCCTCGCCCTCAAACGCCTGGGCAGAAGCTAGCGTCCCGTCCCATACACAACCGGCATACCGGATTCCTCCGCTTCTTCCCCGCGTCAACGCTCAAAGAACGAGCCAGAGCGCTAACC
>Ga0102851_10000568_pt1 | contig 19052 bp, 15 predicted proteins | sample Mud3Dept3metaG_FD_79558 | JGI IMG/M metagenome (GOLD analysis project Ga0102851, IMG submission 79558) | Freshwater wetland microbial communities from Ohio, USA, analyzing the effect of biotic and abiotic controls - Mud 3 Core 4 Depth 3... | ecosystem: Environmental > Aquatic > Freshwater >... | reverse complement strand
CGACGTTGAGCTGCATCCAGATGCTGTGTCGCGCCTGGTCGCCGCTGCTCAAGGAGATGCTTGTGCTGCCGTAGCTGCCAAGCTGAAGCTGCTGCAAGCCAATGCATTTCTCAATGGTTTGGGGAATTATGTTGGCGCCTTCTCCTGGGGTACAGATTGTGCTTTAGGCCATCTGGATCTGGGCCAGTTTGATGGCTGGAAAGAGGTACCGTCGGCGTGTTTTGCCGCCGCATTGATCCCCATCCCTGCCTGGCATGCTGTTGGCCCGATCGACGAGGGCTTTCCGATGTATTATGAGGATAGTGAGTGGTGCTACCGCGCCAGGCTGATGGGTTTTAACATCCAGGCCGCGCCTCAGGCGCTGGTTTACCACGCTTTTGGAGGGCATTTGGACGCAGGCGAGTCTCTCCCAGCGGCGAAATTGCGCCAGATTGTCTATGGTCGCTTACGCTTCATCACCAAGTTGCTCGGCGTGAAATTCTTTGTGCGTTTCTTCCTGGCTTATTTAGTGGAAGATTGTCTGAACGCAGTGCTCGCCTTGATCCGGGGGCGTTGGTCCGTGCTGCAAGCTTACTGGCAAGGCTGGAGCGATTACCTTGAGGGGTTGTCCGCGCTTCGCAAGGAGAGGCAGGTTATCCAGCGTAAGCGTGTGCGATTTGATAAGGATATGTTCGCGCCACAGAAAATGGTTCCTGATCCGCTCATGCAGCGAGGCTTACCCCTGCTCACTCGGGATATTATCCAATCCTGCTATCTCCCGCTCATACTGGCGGCAAAAACTCGAGCGCTTCCCGAGTTTGTCACGGAGTCAGGTGAGCCTTTGTTTTCAGGCTTATTCCCCAAAAGGCGCAGCCTGGTCAGTCGCCTTCTGGGCATCTGGCGCGCAGAGGGTTTGCGGGGACTTGGCTACCGCATAGGGAAATCCGTCCAGTGGCGATTAGGTAGGGTATAAATTCAAAACCAGGAAAATCACAAGGATGCGGATTGGAATAGATGCCACTGCCTTACCCTCCCAACCAGCTGGGGCTGGCAATTATATGATTCACCTCATCCGCGCCCTGGGTTCTCTAGGTAGCGGGCATGAATTTGTGGTTTTCGCCCATCGCCACGGGTTCGATCTGATTCATACTCCCGATTTACCCGCTCTAAGCTGGGTGTTGACGAACGATAAAAGGCCTTTCCAGCGCCTGATTTGGGAGCAAGCTACGCTGCCTGACCTGGCGCGGCGTTCTGGGGTAGAACTCTTACATTCTTTGCATTACACACGACCTCTTCGATTGACTTGCCGCTCAGTGGTCACATTTCATGACATGACCTTTTTCCTGTACCCCAAAATGCATACCCTACCTAAGCGACTCATCTTCCCCCTGGCTATCCGGCAAAGCGCGCGTTCGGCTGAGGCGATAATTGCCGTCTCAGAGAGCACACGCCAGGACACAATCCGCCTCTTAGGTGTTCCAGAGGAAAAAATCATTGCCATACCGAATGGTGTTGGTTTGGAATTCCGGGTGATCTCCAATGCCAGCTTGCTTTCGGAGGTGCGCAGTAAATACCACTTGCCGGATGAGTTTATCCTGTACGTTGGCCAGATCCAACCGCGCAAGAACTTACCGACATTGCTGAGATCATATAAAAAACTGGTAACAATGGGGGAAAAGATACCCCTGGTGATCGTCGGCAGCTTCGGCTGGATGTATAAAAATGTATTGCGTGAAATCGATGTCCTGGGTCTGGAGAAACTCGTCCATTTTACAGGCTACACTCCTACTGAAGACTTATCGATAATCTATAATCTGGCGCGAGTCTTCGTTTACGTATCGATCTATGAAGGGTTTGGATTGCCCCCCTTGGAAGCCATGGCTTGCGGTACGCCAGTGATAACCAGCGCCGTTTCGTCGATGCCTGAACATGTTGGCGATGCCGGTATTCTTATTCCTCCGGATGACGAGGATGCGCTGGCACAGGCGATGCATCTATTACTAAATGACCAGGCGCTGAGAGAGCACCTTTCCGAAAAAGGTCGTATCCAGGCAGCTCAATTCACCTGGGAACGCGCTGCCCAAGAGACGCTCAGAGTGTACCAGCGCGTGCTGGAGGTCTCCTGACAAACGTAGATATTTCCATTTGCATTGTCACCTTTGAGGCGAAAGACCTGCTACAAGATTGCCTGGTTTCCCTTTTTACCAACACCCAGGCGCAAATCGAGGTGATTGTGGTTGATAATGGTTCGCAAGATGGGGTGGCTGAGATGCTTGCTGAGCAATTCCCCCAGGTGCATTTTCAGCAGAACCAAACTAATGAGGGATTCACCCGCCCGATGAATAGCGCTCTGCGCCTTGCGCAAGGTCGCCACGTGCTCATGCTAAACCCTGATACGTTGATCTTACTTAATGCATTGGATTGTTTAGCTACCTTTTTGGATACAAATCCTACGGTTGGCATTTGCGGGCCGAAAGTGCTCAATCGGGATTTTAGCCTGCAGAAACCATGCCGGCGTGGTGAATCTCGCCCCTGGGCGGTGATCAGCTACTTCACAGGATTATCTGCGCTTTTTCCCAGAAGCAAGTTCTTCAGCCAGTATTTGATGAGCTACATGCCTGAAGATCAGACGCATCCTGTGGATGGCGTAGCAGGCTCCTGTATGTTATTTCGCAGAGCATTGCTGGATCAAATCGGATATCTTGACGAGCGTTTCTTTGCCTATCAAGAGGACGCCGATTTCTGTTTTCGAGCCCGGCAGGCTGGCTGGCAGGTCTATTACGTACCCGAAGCGAAAATCATCCATTATGGTGGGATGGGGGGCTCAGGGGTGCAACCTTATCGTTCGATCTTTGCCTGGCACAAATCTTATTTCTTGTACTATCGAAAAAACCTGGCATGTGATTACCCATTCTTGTTTAATTGGATATACTATGTGATGATGTTCTTAAAACTATCAGCATCGTTGTTCTTCAACCTGTTCCGGCGTGACAAGTATGCTGGCGCACGCAAGCCCAGAATCTAGGAGTATTGGGGGAGAAGAATTGGCTTAATCTCCCCCCAATCTATGGACATCTCAGCGCCTTTTACACTCGTTCTCATCCAGGCCATTCTGTTATCGTTGCTCCTGGCACTGGCTTTTGCCCAGATCAGCCTCAGGTTGACTTCTCGCGTGCGATTGATCGACGTCCCCGGCAGCGAGCCGCACAAGTTGCATGCCCGGCCCACACCTATCGCGGGCGGTATTGCACTTCTGTCCACCTTGTTGCTCTCCAATGTAATATTGGGAGGGTTCACTAACCTTGCGGTAAAGGCCACCTTTATTGCTATTATCCCTTTGTTTATCTTTGGCTTATGGGATGATTTCAGGAGCATCTCTCCGCTTCTCAAGCTCGTTGGGCAGATGATCGCCGCCTTGATTCTGATCTGGATGGGCGTCTCGGTCCAGATTTTCGAATCCCCTGAATTCTTCCTCCACAGTGGTAACCGTCTGGATATCTACCTGGACTGGCTGCTCACCATCTTTTGGGTGGTTGGGATCACCAACGCATTCAATTTCGTCGATAGCATGGATGGCCTGGCTGTTGGTTTAGGCGGTACGGCAGCAGCTTTCTTCACTATGTTGACGCTTGAAGCTAACCAATTTATCCTGGCGGAGCACAGCGCCATCATTCTCGGCGCATGCATCGGGCTGTACTTTTTCAATTCTCCACCAGCCCGCCTTTTTATGGGAGATTCTGGAGCTCAAACGCTGGGTTTTGTCCTCGCCGTACTGGCGATCGCCTACAGCCCCCAGGCGGCAAACCAGTCCACATCCTGGATTGTCCCAATTTTGTTGCTGGGGATTCCTGTTTTTGATATCGTATTGGTGACGAGCTCGCGCTTCCGCAGGAGACACCCGGTCTACTCCGCTGGACACGATCATACCTATCATCGTCTGGTGCGTTTAGGTCTCGATTCTCACAGGGCAGTGTTAATTATGCAGTTCGCCGCCCTGGTGCTCGGCGGTGTGGCGTTATTTATCCTCAACCAACCTCCGCTGATCGCTAATCTTGTCTTTGCGCTGGTGACTCTGGTAGGTGTGCTGCTGATTATTGCACTTGACCGGCCAGAGGTGTGGTCGGAACCAGAAAGGAGCGAATGAACGAAGCTATCAATCTGCGAGAGGAAGCCTTCCGTCTCACCCATCGCTGGCCGATCGTTCTCGTTTTCTGCCTGGTAGGCGTACTTATCGGTTGGGGGCTCTCGATCTTTTGGCCTTCCAGCTATCGCGCTGCAAAAGAAGTTTATATCGGTCTTAACGCCTACCGGGCATTGTCCGATCGCAATGCTGCACAGATCGCCAATGTGCAGTTTAATAACCTCGACGATTATAAAAACTGGCAAATGGCTAACCTTAACGCCATTGTCAAGTCGGAAACAATAATGGACGAGACGCTACGCCGTTTACAAAGCCAGGATAGTTACTGGCAGGAAGTCAGCCAGAGCGATCTGTCGGATATGCTGCGCGTCTATTGGCGCAACGCGGGCAAATGGCGCCTGGTAGCAGAAAACCGAGATCCTGTGAGGGCAGTTCAGGCAGTTACAGCCTGGCACGAGGTTGTCCTCGAGCGGGTGCGCACTGCAATCCGGCAATCCCAGCAGGTGATGATCTTGGATGGTGACTTGCAGGCAATCAACGCTGCCCAGGCTGGCATAACAGCCCGCCGTGCCGAGATTGATACGCTTCGCTCCGAAATGCAAAACTGGCTGGAAACTGCTACCCAATGGCCTGTAGATCGAACGCTTAGCCAGGATGAGCGTTGGCGTCTGCAAAACCCTCTTGAACTGACTAGCCCCAATTTCAATTGGCAGCCGTTGCTGGATGCCTTTCCCTCTTCGGATGTGCCAGCGCCCAGCTATGTCGAATGGCTCAACCGCGTCATGGTGACATTAGACAATGAAATCCAATCCCTGCAAGCTCAGATGACCGCTTTGGAAGCGCAAAAGGCTCTGGTGGTGGATCAATACCAGCAGGCGTCACAGAACAGTTTTGGCTTATCCGCCAACCTGCAAATTGAGAGAATTTCGGATGATCTACCGCAGCCCTATCCAATCCGGCCTACCGGATTATTGGTATTTGTTGGTTGTTTATTGGGATTACTTTTTTGGATGATGCTCAAACTAACCAGGCTATCCTTGCGATAGGGCGACAAAGTGACGGCTTTTAGAAACCAATTCGAGACAGCCTTGTATAGCCTCCAGCGAGTGGCATGGGCTTGTTTTTTCCTGGCGTTGCCCATGACCAGTTTTCCATTCTTCCCCGAGACGATCGGTGGGGGGACTGTGGTACGGCCATTTTCGCTCTACCCTCTGATAATCTTGCTTGTCCTGGTAACGCTCCCCCGGCTGGTTCACGAACTGGTCCCTGAAACGGTGATCTCGCTCGTTCCATTTGTATTATTTGCAATTGCTAGTTCGCTGCTCTCGTTCTTCCGAGGTATCGAGCCTGTTTTAGGGGTCTCGGTCACCGAAAGGGTTCTGCGTGCCTTTTTCACCCTGGTTATCGGCTGCCTGATCTATCTAACGGTGGCTCTTTTACCTCGTTCGTTTGTGGATTTGCGCTTTTCATTGCGCTGGCTTTATGCCGGCATGGCAGGCGCTCTGCTATGGGGTTCATTGCAGGCCATTTATGTCATTCAATTTAACCAGGCATGGTATGAGATGCTTGGCAGTTTACAGCGCCTGATTTCTATCCGCAGGCTGATTGAGGATCGCATCTCGGGGTTGACCTATGAGCCACATTGGTTTGCAGACCAGATCAGCTTTCTGCTCCTTCCCTGGTTGCTTGCCGCAGTTATCTCGGGTTACAGTGCCTTCCGCTGGCGCTGGCGCGGGCTCACGCTGGAATGGATTTTGCTTGGATGGTCGGTTTTACTGCTTCCATTCACCTTCTCTCGCGCTGGGGTCTTAAATCTGATTATCCTGATCACCCTCGCTGTGCTGGTTTCGCGCTATCGGGCAGTCAAGAACATTTCACTGAGCAACCCTCGCCTTACCTCCAATTCTCGCATCAGGCTGCGTTCATTGACGCGCACCCTGGCTGAGTCCTTGTTTATCTTAATCCTGGCTTTTGCCCCGATTTACCTGGTTGGGACAAAGAACCTGTTCTTTTCCCGGCTGTGGGATTATTGGGGCCGGCAGAATCCAAACCTGAGTAGCTACCTGAATTACCTGGGTTTCGGCCCGCGACTGGCTTATAGTGGTGCGGCCATAAATACCTATGAGCAGCACGTTATGATGGGGGTCGGGCTGGGAAATTTTGCTTTCTACTTTGAGGACATGCTCCCTGACCGCCCGTTGGCGGAATATCCGGAAGTGTTACGTTTGATCACCCCAGAAGCGGGCCGTGATCGGTTGATTACAGTTAAAAATTTTTACCTGCGGTTGATGGCAGAGACTGGTATCATCGGATTGGCAACGTTCCTGACATTTGTTGTCGCCGTAATCGGATGTGTGATCTTTTTATGGCTCTCTACGAACCAAGAGGAGCGATATTGGGGATTGGCTGGTCTATTTGGTATGGCCTCTTTCTTTATTTCGGCTATCTCGTTTGACTCGTTTGTGCTCCCCAATATGTGGGTGGTCTTCGGTATGATCACCGCAGCTGCTTGGATCTCGCGCCGATCTATGAAAACAGGAGAAAGATGAAGAAGACCTGGATGTTACGTGATGCAATTTACGACGCCTTGCATCGCTGGCCCTCCCTTATGCTATTTGCCCTTGCAGGCTGCCTGATCGGGTGGGGTGTCTCCTTTTTGTGGCCTCCGTCCTACCGGGCTACCGCGCAGATCTACGTGGCCTTGAATCCCTATCGTGCCTACTCTGACTCACAATTCCTAGCTCTTTCAAAGCCAAAATATTCAAATCTCGACGATTATAAGAACTGGCAAATGGCGCAATTAGAGTCTGCTGCCTACATGGACGAAGTCATGCAAGACACATTGGCAACATTGCAGGATAAAGACCCTTCCTGGAAAAGTATGGATCTCGACCAACTGAAGGAAATGCTGCGCGCCAACTGGCGTTCGGCCGGTACGTGGAGCCTGGTGGCGGAAAACGCTGATCCTCAGCGTGCGTCTCAGGCGGTTGATGCCTGGAGCATTGTGGTCAAGCAGCGAGTTGAAGAGGCGATCCATTCAGCGGAGGAAATCCTGCTCGTTGAAGCAGAGATCCAGGCAGCGGCTGAAAACCGTGCTCAAGACAATGCCCTCAAAGACGAGCTTTTGGCAACCAGAAGAAATCTGGAGAAATGGAGTGCATCTCTTGATGGACTTCCACCAGACCAACCGCTCGACCCCGCTGAGAGAAAGTCATTGCTATCCATTCTCTCCTCCGAAATAGATATCAATCCACGTTTGGCATCACTGCTTCAGGAATTGCCTGATGAAGGTGCACCGGTGGCCGGTTATCAAGCATGGGTTTCTGATATGATGCCTGCTTTGAGCGAGGCCATTGCAGACCTAGAGCAAAGCCTTGCGACTCTTGAAGCGGAACAAACCGACCTGTCTGTTCGTTATGCAAGTGAGATGCAAAAAAGCCTGGGCCTCGCGCCAAGCCTGGTGGTCGAAGGTATGGATCAACTTTCTCCGAAACCCATCCGCCCGGTGGGCTTGATAATCCTGATTGGCGGCGTGATCGGTTTGTTAGCCTGGATATTGTGGCAGATATTCCGCATATCCAACAGGTTTCAAAATCCATGAACCGCAAGAACTTGTCTGTATGGCTGGATAAGGCGATCAAAATTGCCTGGGCGGTGTTATTCCTCACTTTGCCTGTCACAAGTTTCCCTTTTTTCCCTAGCGGTTTGGGTGGTGCGACGTTGGTGCGCCCTTTGGCGGTCTACCCGCTAATCATCTTGCTGGTTCTGGTTACAGTACCCTATTTGATCAATCGCCCTCTGCCGCGCACCCTTTTGCCACTGCTGGCTTTTCTGGTTATAGCAGTGATCAGCTCGCTGGTCTCGTTATCTTATGGGCTGGAGGCGCTCAAGGGGGTGAGTATTGCATCCCGGCTATTGCGCAACATGGTCACCTTGAGTGTGGGGATTGCCTTTTACCTTGGAATGATTTCATTGAACAGGAACTGGCATGACCTGAAATTCTCGCTGCGCTGGCTCTATATCGGTTTTGGCGCGGCGCTTTTCTGGGGCACATTGCAGATTCCCAACGTAATCCACCCTGTGCCCGGTTATTTTGCCCTGCTCAGCAAGATACAAAGCCTTATCTCTACCCGTAAGCTGTTTATGACGCGCATCTCTGGGATGACTTATGAGCCCAAGTGGTTTGCTGAGCAATTGTGTTTCCTGTTGCTGCCCTGGCTGTTGTCAGCGGTAGTCTCGCGACAGAGCGTATTTCGTTGGCGCTACAAATGGCTGACCGTCGAATGGATTCTGTTGCTCTGGACGTATCTGGTGATCGTCTTTACTTTTTCACGGACGGGTTTGTTTATACTCGGCATCCTTACCTTAGTGGGCGCCTGGCTGTTCCGCTATTTTTCCCGCCATCGCCAAACTGTTTATACCAGCCGGTGGCTTAGAACCAAAAAGCGCAGGGCAGTTATCGTAACGGTGGTTGCCCTGGGTGCCATCGCCCTGGTTTCAGCAGCCGTCGCCCAGAATCCATACTTCTCCCGTTTCTGGCGCTATTGGACGGATGAGGCCTCGCGCAACAAGTCCTATCTGGAATACATTGGCTTCCAACAACGCTTTGTGTATTGGATTACTGCATTCCGTACTTATGAAGAGCACCCTCTTCTTGGTGTCGGGCTGGGCAACTATGCCTTTTATTTTGAAGAGATGCTCCCCGATCGACCGTGGCACCAACAACCGGAGATCGTCCGCCAGATCACACCGGTGGAGGGAAGAGATCGCCTGATCACACCAAAGAATCTATATGCCCGCTTGCTTGCTGAGACAGGATTAATGGGTACCATCGCCTTCACGTCATTTGTTGTGGCAGTATTAGGTTGTGCCTTATATTTATGGTTCTCTCCCGCGCTTGATCAAAAATATTGGGGATTATGCGGTATACTCGGCATTCTGGTGTTTAGCATCGTAATATTCTCTTTTGATTCCTTTGCGCTTCCCAATATGTGGATTGTCTTCGGATTGATCACGGCAGCTGCGCACCTGAGTGATCCGCCTTTCCGACCGCCGGAGGGCGGTACATTACTCTAGCACACAATTATGGAAAAAGCTCCAGTTCCTGCCGGTAAACCTTGGGTGTTGGCTATCTGGCGCCTGTATTTCCTGGGAGCCATTCTGGTAGGTGTTTATTCTGTCCTGCAAATCCTTGGCAGTCGCTCAGAAGCAGGGTTTTTATCCTTTCGCGCAACCTCCACCAGCATTTTGCTGGTAGTCGCCTTTTTGCTTTTATCCGTGGCATTTGCCTGGATGCTCCTGCAGAGCTGGCGCCATCCGGAACGAGTCACTGAATGGCTGGACAGGCTGTTTGCCCGGCTGCAGCGTGTCTGGTGTTTAGCCCTGCTTCTTGTTGGCGTGATCTTCCTTTCAGGCTGCTACCTCATCTTACAAATGCCGGATATTGCCGAGCCCTTTACGAGTGGCATCTTTTATAAGCTGCTGCCACTAATCGTGTGGATTACCGGAATCTCAGGGCTTACCTTGCTGGCGTTGCCGCTTATCTTCTACGGGCCAGATTTGTTCAAGCACCTCCCCAGGAGTGCGGTTTTCTATAGTTCTCTTATTCTCCTGGCCGCGTTCTTCCTCTTGTGGATTTGGGTCGCGCAAAACTGGCTGCAAGTTGAAACCAAGCGAACTGGATGGAACAGCCTTGGAACTCCGATCATAGAAACTCAGGTGCTCGTCGCCTGGCTCGGCGGTTTATTCATGCTGCTCCTCTTAACCATGCTGCAAACCAAGTCGGAGAAAGTCTCCTGGTTGCAGTGGTTCAAGCCGCAGCGTATCGATCTCCTGGTTGCACTTTTGCTCTGGGTGGCGACAGTAATCGTTTGGGAGAGCGTTCCCCTGCAACCCAGTTATTTCGTCTCAAAGCCTCGCCCGCCGAACCATGAGTTTTATCCGGCCTCAGACGCCTTCGGTTACGATACGTCCGCTCAAAACCTGCTCGTTGGCGAAGGCTTTGTCTATCGTGGCTTCCCTTATATCCGTCGACCTTTGCATGGGCTATACTTGACTGCTCTCCATCTTATCGGTGGTCAGAGCTATGATAAGATCGTCTTTTTTCAGGTGCTTTTCCTAGCGCTCTTACCACCGCTGATGTATTTGTTGACCCGCTTGATGCACAACCGCGTCTCGGGTGCAATCGCGGCCATCTTGATCATGTTCCGTGAAGCGAACGCCATCTCAATAGCCAGCTCTATCAATACTTCGCACGCTAAAGCTCTGATGGCAGACCTTCCAGCAACCATCGGTGTCATGGCCTTTGTCCTGATTGTGATAGCCTGGCTCCAGCAACCCAGGCGCCGAGAATTATATTCTCTGATGGCTGGGGGGTTGCTTGCTATCCCGGTGCTGATCCGGTTCGAGACGATCGTTTTCATCTTTCCGCTGGCGATCCTCTCAGCTTGGGCGATCAACCTTCGCCGGAATCCCATGCTCTGGGTTAAGCAAATGTTCTTGTTTGTATTGGGTCTCGGCCTGGTGCTCACTCCATGGATTTATCGCAATTACCGTATCTCGGGAGAGATCTTTGTTGATTCACCTACTTTTCGCTTTGAAATTCTCTTTGCCCGCTATCGCTCCACAACTAAACCAGCCCAAACGCCTTTCCCAACCAGGGACGAGACTCAGGCGCTTGGCACGCCTGAGACAGGGCTTCTAACTCCTACCATCCCGCTTGTGGCAAGCCCCACTAGCACAGCCATGGCGGTATCCCTTGCGCAAGTTTCCACGCCTACGCCGTTCCCAACAGAGCCGCCGTTCGTGCCAACCCCAACGCCCGAACCTCCTGCTGAATTTGCCCAGGCAGCGACAGCGCGCGCCCTTCAGTTTATTAAGACTAATCCCGCCCAGGTGATTGGCTTCGTTTTCGCCCATTACGCCAACAGTCAATTACAGACTTTTATCATTTTTCCAACCACTTTTCGACCGTTTGACAGTCTGGTGAGCTTTATCGGTCATCGCTCACCGGTCAGGTTCTGGCAGGAATGCTGCTCTGCCCTGGATTACACCCGGCGCTTGCCATACTGGCGTAAATGGGACGGCGTTTTCCCCCAGCAAGCTTTACTGCCGCTCGTGATCAACTTGTTGCTGATCGCTTCGGGCATCACCATTGCCTGGAAGCGAGATAAGCTGTTGGGACTTACCCCGCTCATTTTTGCAATAACCTATATGGCGGGCAATGCGATTTTTCGCAATTCTGGTGGTCGTTACATCCTGCCAGTGGATTGGTCGAACATCCCATATTTCAGTATTGGCTTGGCTTATCTCACCTTGCATTGTTTTAAGAGTATCTCAGGGTTAAGAGTCGAGCAGGATATCGAAGCCCCGCTTCCTGACGAAGCCCCCAGCAGGACAGGATTGCTGCGCTCCCCGAAATTTTATTTAATCATCGTCGTTCTCTTCCTGTTTGGGAGCGCCTTGCCCGCCGCCGAACAGCTTTTCCAGCCGAGATATTCGGACGTAATGAAAGATCAGATGCTTACGAGTCTGAAGCAATCGGAGAAGCTCACCGATCTAGAAAGGACAGCTCTAGATGCTTTTTTGGATAATGGCGGCAAAATTTATATTGGGCGCGCTCTTTATCCTAGGTTTGTCACCAGTAAGGCTGGTGAACCCTGGGTAACCCATGAAAAGAAGAACGTATTTGGCGCCCGCGCCTACCCAAGGATGAGTTTGTTTATCGCCGGGCCAGATAGCAAGAAATTCGTTATCCCGGTGGAGAAAGCCCCCTCCTATTTCCCCAATGCCTCAGACGTGCTCATTTTTGGTTGCACAGACAATACTGCATTGGCCATTGCCATCTTCGATCGCTCAGGATCACTCGAAGAATTCTTGATGCGTTCCCCGCTGCCAGCGAGTTTCTCTTGCCCCATGCCATCAAAGTGAACAATAATTCCGGAAGGATTGCCAGGAACATTTGAATGAAGCTTTCTAATTCTCTAATTTTGGTAATTGTAATTGTTGGTGTGCTCCTATGTATCAGTTGCGCCTGTTTTGTTCTCGGCTCGCTGGCCCTGTATCTGATGTCACAGTCAGGTTTCAATGGTGATATTTCTGCCAATGTGCTCTCCACTCCAACCAACACGCCGCATATCGTGCGTCCAACCATTCCGGCAACACCGGCGATACCGGCCATACCTGGAAGCACAGAGATGGCGCTTGTAGCGCCTGGGACATTCACAGAGACCCTGGCTGCCTTTGAGAACGCAATTGTACCCGCCAACGATCCGTTGGAGCTGGCGCAGCGCCTGCAAGGCCAGACAAGCGTAGCCACAACCGTGCAGCCGCCCGCTGCCCCATTGCAGCTTGGCGCTCGCCAGGAGTTCTGGGTTTTGAACACCGACGATAATCAGTATCGTCGAACACAGACCACCTTGCGCTATATCACTGATCATGTCTATTTCTGGATTGAAGACGGCATTGAATACGATCAGGATGACTTGAGCCAGTTGGTAGAAACCTTCGAGAACCAGATTTATCCCACCAACCGTGAGTTCTTCGGCAGCGAATGGACGCCTGGCGTGGACGGAGACCCACATCTTTACATACTTTACGTCAACAGCCTGGGTGGTCCTGTGGCGGGTTATTATGCTTCGGGCGACGAATATCCCCCCTCAGTGTCGCAATACTCTAACGCCCATGAAATGTTCTTCCTCAGCGCCGAGCGCACCGACCTGGATGAAGAGTTCACTTACGCTGTCCTGGCGCACGAATTCCAGCACATGATCCATTGGTACCGCGATCTTAACGAGGACTCTTGGATGAACGAGGGTTTCTCTGAGCTGGCTATGTTCTTGAACGAATATGCCATTGGAGGGGCAGATCGCACATACGTGCACAATCCAGATATCCAGTTCACCAACTGGCCGGCTGATGATAGTAATACATATCCTTATTATGGAGCTTCCTTCTTGTTCTTGAACTATTTCCTGGACCGCTTCGGTGAAGAAGCCACCCAGGCGCTGGTCGCCAACCCGGCTAATGGTATGACCAGCATGGACAGCGTGCTATCAGAGCTGGGCGTAAGCGACCCATTGACTGGTGACACTATTGGTGCGGATGATGTCTTTGCCGATTGGGTAGTCGCCTCCTATTTGCAGGACGAGCGTGTCGGTGATGGGCGCTACACATATCATGACTATCCCAGTGCACCCAATCCACGTGAGACTGAGACCATCCGCGACTGCCCAGCCGAGCTGAACGTTCGCGATGTTAACCAGTACGGGGTGGATTACATCCGCATCCGGTGTCCGGGTAATTACACCTTGCACTGGGAAGGGTCCGTACAAGTCAACGCCTTGCCAGTTGATCCCCATTCTGGCAGCTATGCCTTCTTTTCCAATAAGGGTAATGAGTCGCACATGACTCTCTCGCGCACTTTTGATTTTCGAGATGCCTCCGGCCCGCTGACGCTCAATTACTGGACCTGGTATGACATTGAAAAGGACTACGATTACCTTTACCTGACCGCCTCTACAGATGGGCAGACCTGGGAAATTCTAAAGACCCCATCTGGAACTATGGATGACCCGTCAGGCAACAGCTACGGCTGGGCTTACAACGGTCAGAGCGGCGGCGGCCCGCATTGGATTGAGGAAAGCGTTGATCTCTCGCGGTTCGCCGGGAAGCAGGTGGAGCTGCGCTTCGAATATATCACGGACGACGCTGCTAATGCCGAAGGCTTCCTGCTGGATGACGTTAGCCTCCCGGAAATTGGCTATGCTACCGATTTTGAAAACGACGATGGCGGCTGGCAGGCAAGCGGTTTCGTTCGCATCCAGAATATTATGCCGCAGACGTTTCGCCTGTCGCTCATCAGCCAGGGTCGCAACACGACCGTTCAAACGGTTGAAATCGAGGCCGATAACTCTACGGATATCCCCCTGCAAATCGGGGGCGATGTGGACGAGGTCATCCTGGTTGTCTCAGGCACCACGCGCTTCACCTCACAGCGTGCGGGCTACCAATTCACCATTCGCCCTTAAAACAACAGACTTCCGATGCTTGGAGCTTCGGAAGTCTGTATGTCTTATGATGAGTGGCAAATCCACCCAGTGAGAGAATATTAGATTTGGATCGTCCTTTGTGGTGCGCGCAGATGGGCGAGCTCACGCTCCAGCTCGGCGCGCCGATCTGCCGAAGCCTGCCTCACCTCGTTACGGACGCGCTCTACCTGGCCCTGAATTTGATGGCGTAAGTCATCCCCAGAAGCCGGGGCGAACAAGAGCGCTGCCGTTGCCCCAATCAGGCTGCCCAAGAGAAATCCAGTTAAAAATCTCGTTGCAGTGTTCATTCTTGTTCTCCTCTTTTTCGCAATCTTACCATAATTTCGCCTGTATAATTACCGTATGATTATCTTGTCCGTTGGTATGCCCCGCGCCGGCTCCGGCTGGTATTACAACCTGACTAACGACCTGGCAGTGGCTGCTGGCTACCAGGACGGTCGCCTGATTCGCCAGCGCTATCACCTGCAAAGCATCTTGACCGAGGTCAATTGCAATATCGGTGCGCTGACCTCGCGTCGCTTACTGGCTGTCTTGCTGCCTTCATTGATGGGCAATACCTTTGTCATCAAAGCCCATGCTGCGCCCACCCCCTTCGCCCTGCGCCTGATCGGCATGGGTTGGATGCGGACAGCATATATCTACCGCGACCCGCGTGACGCCCTGCTCTCCGCCTATGAAAACGGCCAGCGCGCCCGTGAGAAAGGCCGGGAGAACGCATTCTCCCACCTGGTTGACTTCGAGACTGCCCTGCAATTCATGCAGGAATATGTGCGCATCTCGGAGGCCTGGATAGCATGCGAGCAGGCGCTGCATACCCGCTATGAATCCCTGTTGGAGGAATATGAAACTGAAGCGGGCCAGCTGGCAGGTTTCCTCGAGTTGGACATCCAGCAGCCAGAAATCCGCCAGACGCTCGACAAATATCGCCCCCAGGATGCCCAGCCTGACCAGAAAGGCCTGCACTTCAGCAAGGGCAAGATCGGCCGCTTCCGGCAGAAGCTGAGTGAGGAACAGCAGGCCGTCCTGGCGCACGCTTTTGAGCCTTATTTGGAGAAAATGGGATACGCGATTTAATAGATCGTGTGAGGGCGGGTACATTCTGAAATGCGGGTGCTGACTGTTCTTATTCCGCTAAACTTTAATTGAGGTAACGCTGTTATGCCAGCTATTTTAGGTTCCACTATTAAAGCATCTCTTGTCAAATAATATCAAACGGGGCATAATAGTTATACGCTCGCATCCTCACCAGAGCGAGACAAGTCTATCGTTCAAAAGCCTTCTGTAAAGATGGCCTCTACCTCATCAAAGGAGAGTACCATGTCCACATCATCAAACCCTTCCTCAGCCCCTGCTCAGGGGCGACGAAAAGTATCCACTAAGACAGTGCTGGCCAAAAAGCAGCGCGGCGAGATGATTACTATGCTCACCGCCTACGATTATCCCACCGCTCTGGCCATTGACCGGGCTGGCCTCGACGTAATCCTGGTTGGCGACTCGCTCGGCATGGTCGTCCTGGGCTACCAGAATACCCTGCCGGTGACCATGGACGACATGCTGCACCACTGCCGGGCGGTGGCGCGCGGGGCGCAGTACGCTTTGCTCATCGGCGATATGCCGTTCATGTCCTACCAGACCTCGCCAGCCGATGCCCTGCGCAACGCCGGGCGCTTTTTGCAAGAAGCTGGTATGGATGGCGTTAAGCTGGAAGGCGGCCGCGAGCGCCTGGACGCCGTGCGCCTCATCGTCTCGGCTGGCATCCCGGTCATGGGCCATCTCGGCCTGACTCCGCAGAGCATAAACCAGTTTGGCGGCTTCCGCCCGCAGGGCCAGAACGCTAACGATGCCCGCCGCCTGGTGGAGGACGCCTTGCTCCTGCAAGAGGCTGGCTGTTTCAGCCTGGTGCTCGAATCGGTCCCCAGCCGCCTGGCAAAGCTGGTCTCTGAAAAGCTGTTCATCCCCACCATCGGCATCGGCGCCGGCGACGGCTGCGATGGACAAGTGCTGGTCACCCACGATCTGCTTGGGCTATTCGACCGCTTCACGCCGCGCTTTGTCAAGAAGTACGCCAACCTGCACGGCGAGATGAAGCGCGCCTTTGCCGAATTTAAAACCGAAGTCGAAAGCCGCGCCTTCCCAACCGAAACCCACTCGGTTGATATGCCGGATGAAGAATGGAAGGAGCTGCTCGGGTTGCTGGACCAAGGCGCCGGGCCGGCAACGGTCGAGCAATAATCCGGCTCAGGAGGGAGGCGCGATGGACACAGAATCGATCCTTGTCATGGGGACGGGGGCTATGGCCTGCCTTTTTTCGGCGCGCCTTGCCGCTGCTGGGGCCAATATCTGCATGCTGGGTACCTGGGCGGATGGCTTGCAGGCGCTGCGCCGAGATGGCGTGCGCATAGTCGAAGAAGATAGCCAGGAGCACGCCTTTCCGGTTCGGGCAGCGGATGATCCTATCGAGTGCACTGGTGCAAGGCTTGCCATGGTGCTGGTCAAATCCTGGCAAACGGAGCGCGTCGCTCGCCAGCTAAAACAGTGCCTGGCAGAGGATGGCCTGGCGCTGACCCTTCAAAACGGCATCGGAAATTATGAGACCCTTGTTGCCGCGCTGGGCACTGAGCGTGTGGCGGCAGGTGTCACCACGCTGGGCGCTACGTTGCTACAGCCCGGGCTGGTGCGCCAGGCTGGCCACGGCGTGATCGTTTTGAACGGTCATCCGCACCTGGGACCGCTTGTTGCCTGGTTGCGCAAGGCCAACTGTGAGGTGGAGTTCACTACCGATCTCAAGAGCCTGATCTGGGGCAAGCTGGTAGTCAATGCTGCTATCAATCCACTAACTGCTTTGCTTGGTGTGCCCAACGGCGAGCTGCTCAACCGCGGCCCGGCGCGCGCCTTACTGGCTGGCGCGGCGCAGGAAGCCGCTGCAGTCGCTGTAGCCCAGGGCATCCAATTGCCCTACCCGGACCCGGTCGCTACTGTCGAGGGCGTCGCTGCCCGCACGGCGCAAAATCGCTCGTCTATGCTACAGGACGTCCGGCGTGGTGCTCCAACTGAGATAGACGCTATCTGTGGCGCAATTGTGCGCGCTGGTGAGCAAAGCGGCGTGCCTACCCCCATCAACCGCGCTTTGTGGCAGTTGGTATCAGCGCTTAGCGTCAATGGAAAGCTGGACAAGGGTTAGGGGACAAGTGGATTGGGGAAATCCCCTCAATTCCCTTTCCTCTAATCCCTATCCCATTATTATAGAGAGGTTTCATGGATACTGTCATAACACTTCAGGAGCTGCGCGCCGCCCGCGCAAAGCTTCCTCCGCTGGTAGGGCTGGTGCCTACCATGGGCTACCTGCACGAAGGCCACCTTTCTCTGGCGCGCGCTGCCAGGAGGGAGTGCGCCAGCGTTGTTGCCAGCATCTTCGTTAACCCCACCCAGTTTGGGCCGAAAGAAGACCTCGCCAGCTACCCGCGCGACTTGCCGCGTGACTTGCGTCTGCTGGAGGCTGAAGGCGTCGACCTGGTCTGGGTGCCCACTCCCGAGGTGATGTACCCGGTGGGGTACCAAACCTGGGTCACGGTGGATGATGTCTCACGCCCGCTGGAGGGTGCAATGCGCCCTGGGCACTTCCGTGGTGTGGCGACGGTAGTGGCAATCCTATTTAACGCCGTCCAACCAGACCGTGCTTACTTCGGGCAGAAGGATGCCCAACAGGCGGCTGTCATCCGCCAGATGGTGCGCGACCTGAACTTTAAGCTGGACATAGTGGTTTGCCCGATCGTGCGCGAAGGGGATGGGCTGGCGATGTCCAGCCGTAACGTCTATTTGAACACAGCCGAGCGCCAGGCGGCGACGGTATTATTCCGAGCCTTGACCGCCGCCCAATCCGCCTACCAGGCGGGTGAGCGAGATGCCGGTGAACTGCGCCAGACGATGGAAGTGACCATCAGCGCTGAGCCGCTGGCTCGCCAGCAATACGTCTCCTGCGCCGATCCAGAGACCCTGCAGGAGTTGGAGGGTGCGATCCCTGATCGCGCTTTGCTCTCGATGGCGGTCTATGTAGGTAGCACGCGCTTGATCGACAACCTCATCTTAGGAGATTAGTTAACATGTTATTGACCATCGACGTCGGCAACACTAACGTAACCCTCGGCCTGTACCAGGGAGAGACGCTCGGCCCGCGCTGGCGGCTGGCGACTGACCATGAGCGCATGCCGGACGAATATGGCCTACAATTTCTTGGCTTGTTGGAGCATGTCGAATGCAACCCCGCCGATATCAGCGGCATCTGCCTGGCTTCGGTCGTGCCGCCGCTCACCGGGAGAGTGCTGGATGCCTGCCGACGTTACCTGGGACAAGACCCGCTCGTTGTGGACGTCGGCGTGAAGACTGGCGTGCGTGTGCGTTATGACGACCCAAAAGCGGTTGGCGCTGACCGCATCGCCGACGCGGCCGCGGTGCAGGCGCTCTACGGTGGCCCGGCCTGCGTGGTTGACTTCGGCACCGCCACTACTTTTAACGCGATTTCCGCTGATGGGGATTACCTGGGCGGCGCCATCTTCCCGGGGATTGGCATTGCTGCTGAAGCGCTCTACCTGCGCACAGCCAAGCTGACCCGCGTCGACCTGCAGCGCCCGCCGACCGTGATTGGGCGGAACACCGTGCATGCCATGCAATCTGGCCTGGTCTTCGGCTATGTCGCTCTGACGGAAGGCATGGTTGCCCGCTTCCGCACCGAGCTGGGCGCTGCAATGAAGGTTATCGCCACTGGCGGGCTGGCAGAGATCGTCGCTAAAGAGACCAGCATCATCCAGGTGCTGGCTCCCTGGCTCACCCTGGATGGGTTGCGTATCATCTGGGAGTTAAACCGGTAAGAAAATGGAAACCTCAAT